>Ga0070698_100000862_pt1 | contig 33342 bp, 36 predicted proteins | sample KBSK1502metaG_FD_65477 | JGI IMG/M metagenome (GOLD analysis project Ga0070698, IMG submission 65477) | Corn, switchgrass and miscanthus rhizosphere microbial communities from Kellogg Biological Station, Michigan, USA - KBS K1-50-2 metaG | ecosystem: Host-associated > Plants > Roots >... | reverse complement strand
TTCTTCGCGGGCGCGGCGCGCACGCTCGAAGGCCGCGCCACCGGCGAGTACATGCAGGGCTTCACCAGCATGCTGCGCCGCGAGCCTCTGGGCGTCGTCGGCTCGATCGCACCCTGGAACTACCCGCTGATGATGGCCGCTTGGAAGATCAGCCCCGCGCTCGCGGCGGGGAACACAGTCGTCCTCAAGCCGTCCGAGTGGACCCCGCTGAGTGCCTTGAAGCTGGCCGAGCTGGCAAAGGACATCCTTCCGCGCGGCGTGCTCAACGTCATCACCGGCGATGGCGAGCCGGTCGGTGCCGGCATCGTTCGCCACCCGGGAGTGGCGATGGTCTCGCTCACCGGCGACGTCGCCACCGGCAAGGAGGTCGCGAAAGCCGCATCCCAGACCCTCAAGCGCGTCCACCTCGAGCTGGGCGGCAAGGCGCCGGTCATCGTCTTCGACGACGCCGACTTGGAGAAGGTCGTGGAGTGGATCAAGATCGGCGGCTACTTCAACGCCGGCCAGGACTGCACGGCCGCGACCCGCGTCATCGCCGGACCGAAGATCGAGGAGAAGCTGCTAGCCGACCTCGTGCCGGCGGTCAAGGGCCTGAGGGTAGGCGACCCCCTGGCCGAGGACACGGAGATGGGGCCGCTCGTCTCCGAGGAGCAGCTCGCGCGCGTTGCCGGATTCGTCGACCGGGCGAAGCAGGCGGGCGCGCAGGTCCTGACCGGCGGCAAGCGGATCAGCAAGGCAGGCTCGTGGTACGAGCCGACGGTGGTCGTGCCCAAGAGCCCGAAGGACGAGATCGTCAACAAAGAGGTCTTCGGCCCGGTCGTCACCGTGCAGCGGTTCAGCGACGAGGAGCAGGCGCTCGCGTGGGCCAACGGCGTCGACTACGGGCTCGCCGCCTCGGTGTGGACTCGCGACGTCGGTCGCGCGCTGCGCGTGGCGCGCAAGCTCCAGTTCGGCACCGTGTGGATCAACACCCACATCCCGCTGGTCAACGAGATGCCGCACGGCGGCTACAAGCAGAGCGGCTACGGCAAGGACATGTCGGTCTACTCGCTCGAGGAGTACACGCAGATCAAGCATGTGATGGCGTCGCTTGACTGAGGTCGACTCAAAAAGAAAGAAGCCCGCGCTCCGAATCCAGGGTGTCCGCAAGACCTACGGCCCGGTGGTCGCGGTCGACGGGATCGACCTGACTGTCGAGGAAGGCGAGTTCTTCACCCTCCTCGGTCCGTCGGGCTCAGGCAAGACGACCCTGCTGCGGCTCATCGCCGGCTTCGAGCGCCCTGAGGCGGGGAGGATCGAGCTCGGCGGCCGCGACGTCACGTCGATGCCTCCATACCTGAGAGACACCAACACCGTCTTCCAGGATTACGCGCTCTTCCCCCACATGTCGGTGGCCGAGAACATCGCCTACGGGCTGCGGGTCAAGGGGGTGGGAAGGCAGGCGCGCGAGAAGCGCGTCGAGCGCGCGCTCGCGATGGTTCGCCTGAGCGGTCTTGGCCGCCGGCGTCCGAACCAGCTGTCCGGCGGCCAGCGACAGCGCGTCGCCCTGGCGCGTGCGGTGGTCAACGAGCCCGAGGTGCTCCTCCTCGACGAGCCTCTTGGCGCCCTCGACCTCAAGCTCCGGCAGGAGATGCAGATCGAGCTCAAGCAGATCCAGAAGGAGGTCGGCATCACGTTCGTCTACGTGACCCACGACCAGGAAGAGGCGCTCACGATGAGCGACCGCATCGCGGTGATGACCAGCGGCCACATCGAGCAGGTCGGCTCGCCTGTCGAGGTCTACGAGCAACCGGCGACGGAGTTCGTCGCCGGGTTCATCGGCATCTCCAACGTGCTGCTGCGCGACGGGGTGCGCTTCGTGGTGCGGCCGGAGAAGATCCGGATGCTCGCCGAGGGTGAGCAGGCGCCGGGCGGGATGGAGGTCGAGTCGGGGCAGGTCGAGGAGGTCGTCTACATGGGCATGAGCACCCGCTACCTGGTGCGCCTCGACCGCGGGGAGCAGCTTGTGGCGGTGCGTCAAAATATGGACGCAGTTGGAGACGCGCGGAAGTTCGAGGGCCGGCCGGTGAGGCTGGCCTGGACGCCCGATCACACGTACGTTCTCGACAAAGGGGAGGTAGGAAGGCAATGAAATTCGGAGCCCTGGCGGCGGTCATGGCCGTGCTGGTCGGCGTGGCCGCTTGTGGACAGACGTCAAGCGGCGGAGGCACGACGCAGGAGCCGCCGCCGACCGCGAACTTGAAGCCGCTCGACAAGGTCGGCCCCGGCGAGGGCCAGCTGAACCTGATCGCGTGGGAGGGATACACGGACGAATCGTGGGTGAAGCCGTTCACGCGGCAGACGGGCTGTGTCGTCAACGCCAAGTACGCGGGCTCGTCCGACGAGATGGTCAGCCTGATGAAGGACGGCGGCGGCGGCCAGTGGGACATGGTCTCGGCGTCCGGCGACGCCGACCTTCGGCTCATCTACGGCGGAGACGTCAGGCCGATGAACGCCGGGCTCATCCCGGACTTTTCGAGCTTTGACCCGTACTTCCAGACCCCGCCGTACAACACGATCAACGGCATCCACTACGGCATCTCGCTGCAGTGGGGCCCGAACGTGCTCCTCTACAACACCAAGAAGTTTCCGAACCCGCCGACCAGCTGGAGCGCGGTGTACGACCCGTCGAACAAGGGCCTGGTCACCGCGTACGACTATCCGATCACGATCGCCGACGGCGCCCTCTACCTGAGCAAGTCCCAGCCCAGCCTCGGCATCAAGGACCCGTACGAGCTCACCAAGAAGCAGTTCGACGCGACGGTCGCGCTGCTGACGCAGCAGCGGCAGCTGATCAACAAGTACTGGGCCCTTGGCTCGGACGAGATCACGCTGTTCAAGAACAACGACGTCTTCCTCGGCGCCGCCTGGCCGTACCAGACCGGGCAGTTGAAGGCGGCCGGCGCCCCGGTCGAGGAAACAATCCCGACGGAAGGCGCCACCGGATGGGGTGACACCTGGATGCTTGCGACCAAGGCTCCGCACCCCAACTGCGCTTACCTCTGGACTCAGTACGTGAGCACGGCCAACATCCAGGCCGAGCAGGCGATCTTCTACGGCGAGACGCCGGTCAACACCAAGGCGTGCGCGCAGATGGAGGCGCTGCAGCCGGGCTCTTGCGCGCAGTACCACGCCAACGCGTCAGCCCAGTACTTCTCGCAGATCAAGTTCTGGAAGACCCCGATCGCCACGTGCGACGACGGGAGCAAGAACTGCATCCCGTACGACCAGTGGGTCTCCGCCTGGACCACCATCAAGGGCTGATTTGGCGGTAGAAGCAGCTCGACGGCCTCGCCCCAAAGGGGGCGGGGCCGTCCCGTTTTCCGCTTTCTTCTGGCGCGTTCCGTGGCTCCGGCCCCTGCTCCTTCTCACGCCCCCACTCGCGTGGTTCGTGCTCGTCTACTTCGCGTCTCTCGTCCTTCTCCTGATCACCGCTTTCTGGACGACGGATCCGTTCACGACGCAGATCGTGCAGTTCTGGAACACGGACAACTTCCAGATCATCTTCAACGAGCCCACCTACCGCACCATCGTCGGCCGCACCGTCCTGATCGCCGCGGCGGTCACGGCCACCGACGCCGTGCTCGCTTTTCCGTTCGCCTACTTCATGGCCCGGGTCGCCTCACGCCGGGCGCAGACCCTCCTCTTCGCCGCGGTGCTGCTCCCGCTGTGGGCCAGCTACCTGGCGCGCGTCTACGCGTGGATCCTCATCCTCAACCACGACGGCCTGCTCAACTGGAGCCTGCAGTCGATCGGCCTTCCGCCGGCCAACATCGGCTATTCGAACGTGGCGATGTGGCTCGTGTTCTCGTACATCTGGCTGCCCTTCATGATCATCCCGACCTACGCGGCGCTCGAGCGCGTGCCCGAGAGCCTGGTCGAGGCGGCGTCCGACCTGGGCGCCCACCGCTGGCGCGTCATCCGCGACGTGGTCTTGCCCCTTGCCCTGCCTGGTGTGGTCGCGGGGTCGATCTTCACCTTCTCGCTGACGCTCGGCGACTACATCACGCCGATCCTCGTCGGGGGCGCCGGGTCGAGCCTCATCGGGACGGTCGTGTACAGCAACGTAGGCATCGCCAACAACATCCCCTTCGCCGCCGCGATGGCGATGATCCCCGTCGCGATCATGGCCGTCTACCTGTTGATCGCGCAGCGCCTCGGCGCGTTCGAGGCGCTGTAGTGGCGTGGCTCCGAGGTCCGAAGCGGATCCGCGGCACAGGCGGCCGGAGCCGAGGAGACGACGAGCACGCGAGGGAGCGCACCGTGGTGCGTGACCGAGCGCGCACAGGAGTCGACAAAGGCTTCAGCGCCGCAGGCGCCCGGCCGCATGGGCCGATGCAGCCGCGAGGAATCTCGGGGCCGCGCCACTAATGAACGAAGGATTCTGGACGCGGATGGCGCTGCGACTGTGGGTCGCCCTGGTGCTGGCGTTTTTATTCATCCCGATCGTCCTGATCCTCGCCTACGCGTTCAACACGTCCAACATCCAGAGCTGGCCGATCCCGGGCTTCACCCTGAAGTGGTTCTCCTCGACGTGGGCCGACTCCGAGGTCCGTCGCGCGCTCGTCCTTTCGCTCGAGGTCGGGCTTGGCGCGACGGCGCTGGCGCTGATCCTCGGCTCGTTTGCCGCGCTCGCGATCCATCGGATGACGTGGTTCGGCCGCGAGGGTGTGAGCCTGCTGTTCATCCTGCCGCTTGCCCTGCCCGGCATCGTGACCGGCATCGCCTTGAACGCCGCGTTCAGCTTCGGCGGCATCCCGTTGTCGACCTTGACGGTCGTGGTCGGCCACACGACGTTCTGCATCGTGGTCGTCTACAACAACGTGCTCGCGCGCCTGCGCCGCAGCCAGGGCTCGCTGGTCGAAGCTGCCATGGACCTGGGCGCCAACGGGTTCCGGGTGTTCCGTGACATCACCCTTCCGCTGATCTCGACGGCGGTCGTCGCGGGCGCGATGCTGGCGTTCGCGCTTTCCTTCGACGAGGTCATCGTCACCACCTTCACCGCGGGGGCGCAGAACACGCTGCCGCTGTGGATCTTCGGCGCCATCAGGCTCGGTCAGCGACTGCCCGAGGTCAACGTCGTCGTGTCGTTCGTGATCCTGGTGACGATCGTCCCCGTCCTGATCGCGGCGCGGCTCACCGGAGGCGGGGGGACGGCCAGGATTCCGGCCGCCCGCTAGCGACTCAGGAGATGTGCAGCACCGCCGGCAATAGGATCGACAACACCCAGAGCGCCAGGCCTACGGCGATCGTGTTGATCTTGCGGTAGCGATACCCGATCGCCGCCGCGACGAAGGCCACGAACGCGAGCAGCAGGACGATCGTGCTGGGCGTGATGCTGCGCAGCTTTGGGATCAGCACCGCGAGCGACCACAGCGCAAGACCGATCGCGATCAGGTCGGTCTTCCGCCAGCTCCAACCGATGGCTGCCAGGACGAACGCAACCAGGGCAAGGATCTCGAGAAGAGTGGGGAAGCTCATTGCCGGCTATTTTGCCCTAGACGTGCGTTCAATTGCGCCTTTGCCGGCATTCGCGCAATTGCGGAGCCCGCGAATTGTGCTTTTGCCGGCACGCGAGCTGGCTAAGGCCTGACGAGATCCCCGAGCAGGTGCACGCCCCAGCCCTTCGGCATCAGGCGCTCCGACATCACAGACGCGTTGAACATCAGCCCGTTCACGGCCAGGTAGGTCGGATCGGGCACGAAGCGCAGCTCGTGAACCCGAAGCCCTGACCCCCGCGCGTAGGCCTTGATGTCCCGCTCGGTGTTCGCGCGGTACCGCACAGGAAACGTGTCCGCCTCGTCGCGTCCGTAGACCCGAGGCACCAGCCTCCGCTGCAGCGCCGGCAGCGCCTTGCCGATCCGGTTGATGGCCATCAAGGGATTGCGCAGGTTTGGCGTGAGGAAGATGAAGTGCCCGCCCGGGCGCAGCACCCTGCTCACCTCGGTGAAGGTCGCGCGAGGGTCGACCAGGTGCTCGAGCACCCAGACGGCCACGACAAGGTGGAACGATTCGTCGGCGAACGGCAGGTTCTCACCGACCGCGCGCACGACCGGCATTCCGGCCGCGCGGTGCGACGTCAGCGACGCGAGGTCGGGGTCGACGCCCGCCGCGAGCCGGACGTCGCGCCAGAGGACCTCGGCCACGCCGCCGCGGCCGCACCCGAGGTCGAGGACGTTGCTGTCGCGGGTGACGTAACCGCGCACGACGGCCTCGAGCTGGTCGCTGCTCGGCTTCCAGCCAGGCCGGATCTGGCTGTACCGGGCGCGGTACGCGTTCTGAGCGTCCAGCGGGAGCAGCGGCACGGCTGCCGCATTCTGACGCTGCGCGCCACGGGAGGGCAACCCGCAAATCGGCGACGCGCTGGAGCTCGTTAGGGCTTGCGCGCGCGGATGTAGGCGCTGCCGATCTTGCCCGTGTCCGGCATCGTCTGGGTCGAGTGCACGTCGAACTCCACGTCTACGAAACCAGCCGCCATCAACGCCGCCCGATACTCCTCGATCGGAATCGTCCCCGAGATGCACCGGGCCCACGAATCGAGGCGCTTCTTGACCGCTGCGCTCAGCGTTTCGAGCTCGACCATGTCGGCAACCGCGAAGCGCCCGCCCGGCCGGAGCACGCGATATGCCTCACGGATCACTGCCCCCTTGTCCTCGGCGAGGTTGATCACGCAGTTGGAGATCACCACGTCGACCGAATCGGAACGCAGCGGGATGCTCTCGATCGAGCCCTTCAGGAACGTTGCGTTTTTGACTCGCGCGCGGTCGCGGTTCCGGTTGGCCAGCTCGAGCATCTCGTCGGTCATGTCCACGCCGAACGCGTGGCCGCCCGGCGACACACGCCGCGCCGAGAGCAGCACGTCCAGCCCTGCGCCCGAACCCAGGTCGAGCACGATCTCGCCAGGGTGCAGCTCCGCCAGCGCGGTCGGGTTGCCGCACCCCAGGCTGACAGACTCGTTGAGCCCGACCTGTCGCACCTCGCCGTCGGAGTAGACGCCCTCGCCGCAGCAGCCTTCGGCGTTGTTCAGCACCGCCAGCTGCTTTGCGACCCCCGCGTACCGCGACCTCACCGCTTCCTTGACCTTGCTCACCTGAGCAGCTAGCTCTTACAGCCGCAGTCGCAGTCAGGGCCGCAGTCGCAGTCGCTGCAGCACTCATCGTCGTCTGAGCAGCAAGTCGACGTCGCTCCGTCAGAGATTTCGCTCACGCCGTGTCACCTCCAGATCCATCGATATCCGTCGATGGATATCGTAACATTGTGTCTGTGGCCGTCAAGTTGTTACCGATGGTCCGCGAGCGCGGCGTGGTGCTGCACGCTCCCAGCGGTTGACGAGAGCTGGGCGCAGACGCGCGCCGAGCTGATGAAGGCGCTGGCCGACCCCACCCGGCTGACGATGATCGCGTCCCTCTGGAAGGCGCGCGCTCCGATCTGCATCTGCGATTTCACCGCCGGCCTTGGCCTCACCCAGCCGACGATCTCGCACCACATGGCGAGGCTGAAGGAGGCCGGCCTTGTCGATGCCGACAAGAAAGGGATCTGGATCTCCTACCGGCTCCGCGACAAATTGCCGGCAGAAACCCGAAAGTTGCTAAGCCGGCTTCTGGACTAGGTCGCGCGCAGCTACTGTTACGCCGTGCTTCGGCGCACAGGGGCCTGGTTCGCAACGGTGACGGTGGTGACGCTCGCCGCGTGCAGTGGATCGACCCCGATCGCGCACACAACTGGTTCGGCGTCGGTTTCGCCGTCAGGTTCGGCGACCGCAGCCTCGAGCCCGACGGCGGCGGCGGCCTCGCTCGTGCACTGCGCCGCGGCCGTTCCCGCCGGCGACAACCTGGTCATCGGCACGGTGGTCGGCGACCCGACGGTCGTGGTCCGCGACATCCAGGACCCGGCGCACGCGCGCAACCTGTGCACGTTCGACACCTCGGTCCAATCGCCCGCGTTCGTGAGCGGCTCGACGGTGGCTTATGAGACAGGGTCCAATGAGATCGTCAGGGCCGACCTTGGCGCCACCGGCGCCACCGTCGTCGCCACGTTCTCGCCCGGCTTTGGAGCGGGACAGTACGCGTTCAGCCCGGACGGGAAATCGATGACGTACATCGACGGCAACGCGTGGCACCTGGTCGGACCGTCGGGCAACCGGACCCTGACCACGCTTCCCGCCGTGCCAGGCCGAGGCGCCAGCCCGATGCAGGACGACAGCTATCTCGCATTCTCGCCCGACGGGCTGTACCTCGCCTTCTTCCAGACCTTTCATGTCGGCGGCAGCGGCGAAACGGCGCCCGACCAGATCCGGCGCGCGAGCGACGGGACGCTGGTCTACTCGACGTCCGGCGCCACCATGGCCGTGTGGGCGTCGGTGCCGAGCCGGCTTTTCTTTCGCGACGCGGCGGGGAACGTCAAGCGCTGGGACGCCTCGACCGCCGTCTCGTCCATGACCACGCTTTCGTGGGTTCGTCCGAAGGCATCACCGGACGGCCGCTGGATCGCGTACACGTTCGCGACGCCAAGCGGCGTCGGTGGAGTCGGCTTCTACAGCGTGCAGTCGAACAGCGTGTCGAACACGAGCCCGCCCGGACGATCTGGCGCGCGCTTTCTCACCAACGACCTCGTGTTCTACATCGGCGAGAAGGCTTGCTCGACGTGCTTTGGAGGCGCGCCGACACCGACCGGCGTCACGTACATCTACAGCATCGCCGGAGCAAGCGAGATCGCGTCCCGGCTGGCGACAGTGGACGACGCCTGGCCGAGGGTCACGGCTCCAGCCCTCTGATCCCCAACCAATTCCCCTCTCCCCAGCGGGGAGAGGGTGAGGGTGAGGGTGAGGGTGAGGGGCGATCAGTACAGGCCTAGGCGCAGGCGCCGTCTTCCTTCGCGCGAATTCGAAGCCCTGAGGGGCTGTTGGCGGTCCCAGGCCTGCACGCAGCTTTCGCACGTGCAGCCGGGGCCCGCTGTGGACGACTTCGCGTGGCGCGAAGCGCCTGCCAACTTCAACAACGTTGCGAGGACGTTTCTGCGACGTAATGCTGCCATGTTGCCCTCCGTGGTTACTGCGACTGGGGAGTTTAACGACGAAACGTCAAAATTCCTGCGCCTACGAGTTTTGGTTAGCCGCCCCGGGTTCGACGTTATTGCTTGTCACTGAGAGGTCGGGGATGTCACGGCAGTCTCGATTCAGGAGGGAATTCATGTTGAAGTTTCGGTTAGCGATTCTCGGGGCGACCGCCGCCCTCGCTCTCGGAACCGCCAGCGCGCTGGCGATGAGCGAGTCGGCCAGCAACGGGGACTCGCACGGCGACGCCGTTGCGTCTGCGGCGAGGAACTGCCCGCACGGCCCCGGCGGCGTCCACGGCGCGTGTGTAAGCGCCATCGCCTCGGCGAACGGCCAGGCGAACAACGACGGCCAGCAGGGCGCCACGCATGGGAAGGGCCACTCGAAGAGCAGGGCCCCGGAGGCGTCGGAGCCGGGCAGCTAGTTCGATGATCTGGTAATCACGCTTCCAGGCAAGGGGTGTTCGAAGGGCGGAGCCGAGAGGCTCCGCTCTTCTTTCTATGTGGAGGGCGAGACGGGCGTGGCCGGCGGGTTGGCGGTTACGTGCTCGTACCAGGTCACCGCCCCCGCGGTGATGGCCGCGCCGTAGGGGATGGTGAAGATGGCCCCGACGCAGCAGAAGGCGAAGCCGATGACGCTGATCAAGCCCGCGGCCACGATCACCAGCCCGGCGACGATGGTGTTCGAGTTGTTGGCGGTCGCCGTCTGCCAGATGCCGCTCAGGTCGAAACCACCGTTGAATCCAGAGCGGTACGTGTGCAGGATGATCGCCGGCGCCAGGAACGCGAGCAGCAGGGTGAGGGCGGCGTCGAGCAGGTTGCCGCGCGTCTCGGTGCCCGGGTTGGCGTTCGCGTTGCCCGAGCCCTCCAGAATCGCTCCGGGGATCGAGAACACGACCACGTAGGCGACGTAGACGAGGAACAAGACGACGCCGCGCTCGAGGTGGAAGCCTGGCGGCGGAAGGTCGCGGCGACCGGTGCGGTAATGGTCGATGGTCAGCACGAGCCAGCCGGCGAGCGCGATCCAGCCGACCACGGGGATGAACGCGATCAGCCCCTGCAGCAGGACTTTGGACGGCCACTGCGGATCCTGGAAAGGCCAGGCGAAGCCGTCACCGACGGACGTCATCGGCGCGGAGTGTAAGAGCTTTCCGTCACATAGCGCGACCCATGCAGCGCGTGCGCCACACGGGTCGACTTCTGAACGGCGGTGCTGCGCGAATCGTGTGCTAAGTCCGCAGCGAGCTCGCGCCCGTGAGCACGCCGGGCCGAGAGCGGGTGGACTGCAGCGCGAACAAGCCGACGAGCGCGGAAAGAATGATCAGGACCTGGAATACGCGCACTTTCTTCCCCACCTCTACACCTCCTTGCTCTGAGTTCGGAATCGCTTCCGTCGATGTGCTCCGTCAGCTAAAACGCCCGGCTCCTCAAGGTGTTACGGGAAACTCCTACGATTGCGGCGTCGTGCTGGGGGACCATCCGATCGAAGTCGTCTTGCTGGCGACGGACCTCGAGGCGTCGCGCGATTTCTACCGCGACAAGATTGGGCTGGAGATCATCAGCGAGGCTCCGTACGGGGTGACCTTCCGCTGCGGCGGCGGGACCCGGTTGGCGCTAAGCAAGAGCACGGTCGGGACGGCCGATGAGCAGACGCAGGCCGCGTGGCGGGTCGGCGACCTGGACGCCGAGCTCGCCGAGCTGCGCTCGCGGGGCGTGAAGATCGAGGAGTACGACCTACCAGGGATCAAGACCGTGGACGGAATCGCGGACGTCGGGTTCGCGCGCATGGCGTGGTTCCTCGACCCCGGCAAGAACTGCATCGGGATGCTGCAGCTCAAGTAGTTCAGGCGTGCCCAACAAGACGCTGACGCCCGAGCAGGTGCTGGGCCTGCTCGCGGAGACTCCCGCGCGGATCGCCGCGCTGACGGCGGCCCTCTCGGCCGCTCAGCTGCGCAGCTCGCCCCGCCCCGACGAATGGTCCGCGAACGACGTGCTCGCGCATGTCCGCGCGTGCGCGGACGTCTGGGGCGGATGCATGCTGGCCATCGCGACGCAAGACAGGCCGACGCTGCGGGCTGTCAATCCCCTCACGTGGATCAAGAAGACCGACTATCCAGAGCTCCCATTCCAGCGCTCACTTCGCGCCTTCGCCAGGCAGCGCGCCGAGCTGCTCCCCGTCCTGGAAGGGCTGCCGCGGCAGGGCTGGTCGAGGACCGCGACTGTGACAGGAGCGGGCAGCGTGCTCGTGCGCGACGTGCTGTTCTACGGGCGGTGGATGGCGGGCCACGAGCGCACGCACGTCAAGCAGATCGCGCGAATCGCCGCGGAGCGTGCTACCGCCGCGGTTTCAGCTCGAACTGGACCCCCGCCAGTCGTCCCTGGTCGTCGAACTTCGCGAGGCATGACGAGCCGTCCGGCCTGATCCCGGCGATCTCCATCTGGAGCCTGTCGACCTCGAAGCCCTGCTGGAGAAGGAAGTTCTCGAACATGACCCGATGGTTGACGTCGAATGTCTGGATCACTTCCATCGCAATTGTCGGAATGCGTTCCGGCGAGAGCGGAGCGGTCACCTCCGGCGGCGTCTCCAGGACGAGGAAGAACAAAGCCCCACCCTCGTACGGCCCCCTGTAGTACGGCAGGCCGCCGGCGATCCCACCGCACAGCATGGACACCAGGTGACCGTGGACTCTGGCCAGCGGCGTGGAGGCGTCGCACAGCTCGTCGAGTCCGTGCTTCTTGCCGTACTCGCGCACGTCGGCGACGAGCCTGAGCAGGCCGGGCGGAAACTCGCTCTCCGCATTGGCCCAAGCCCAGAGCCAGGTGTTGTCGTCGTACGCCTCCGTGCCGAGGAGCTGGATTGGAAAAGTCAGGTCGTCGCCATATGTCACGGTGCCGGCGTCGATGTCGACGCCCCACGATCGCTCGCCGAGGAGCCGGCGGAACTCGTGCTGGCGCGCCAGGGCGGACGCTGCGTGGATGGAGAAATGCTCCTGGAACGCGCCCACGCGGGCATCGTAGGTCAGCAGGTGCTAGTGGGCCGCTATCGCAATCTCTTCGTCGGCAACGTTCATCAGCAGGATCCAGGCATTCCGCAGGTTCCAGATGATGATCAAAACGGCGATCAGGGCGATGACGTAGAGACCGGGACCGGTCTGGTAGATGACGTCAAAGCCGCCGACAAGGCCCGCTGCCGCCAACAGGTAGCCAATGCTCGAGCGGATAAGGGTAGCTCGAGGGATCCGCCAGCTCATTCCCCGGATCTCGAGCAGCTGATTGCCTCCGATGAAAAGGATGTAGCCGAGGCTGACGAGAATGAGCTCCACCCCGAGCCACGATTCCGGCTGGCGGACGAGCACGGCCAGGCTCAGGACGAGCGTCTGCATCAGGCCGATCAGGCTGCCTCGAGCCATGCGGCGATACATGGGCTCGTTCGCGATGTAGCGGATGTGGAGGGATAGCGCGACGAAAAGCAGCCCGGTCAGCGCCGCGGCGGCTCCGGCCGTCGCGAGGTAGAAGTCGTGCCAGGAGTCCGGACGGTAGGGATCCATGATGGCGGGCTCAATCTAGCCGCCAGCACAGGCAGGGTGTTAGGTTGCCTGACCGCGGCGCGAGACAAGCTTCGGGAACAACCAGGTCGGACCAACGGTAAGGAACCCGGCCAGCAGCACCGTCCCGGCGAGAGAGCCCGACCAGAAGTCAACGGACGAGATGTGACCTGACGCGTAGCCGTACCTGATGACCAGGTACGCGACGATCCAGTAAAGAACGCTCGTGATCAGCCCAGGCGAGTAATCGCGCTGCCGAATGGTCCAGAAGACGTGGACCGTTATCCCGTGAATCGCGAACCCGAAGATCCAGAACAACGGCAACACCACGAAATGGCCGCCGAACAGATCGAACAGCGCGTTGCTTGCGGTTATCGCCACCACGGCGCCGGCGTTGAACCAGAAGAACATCCGCCAGCTGTAGGCGGGCCAGAAGTTGGTGCTCACCCAGCGGACGAAACCGCCGTTCATAATCGTCTCGTCGAGCAGGTGGATCACATAGGCGGCCAGCAGCGCCCATGCCAGAAGGTCGAGCGTCAATCGCCGGCTCGTGCAGCCGGCGCCGGCACCCTCTCTGAACCAGCGTCTGAGTGTTCGCCGGCACGACCGACCAGCAAGTACGTCAGCGTCGGGCCCTTCCCTTTCACGTCAACGAGACCGCGTCGCTCGAATTCAAAGTCGTTCTTGAGGCGCTCATAGACCGCTTCGGTGACCTGGATCTGGTCAGGAAGGCCATGTGACTCCATCCGGCTCGCGACGTTGACCGTGTCGCCCCAGAGGTCGTAATGGAACTTCTCCCGACCGACAATGCCGGCCACCGCCGGGCCGGAGTTGATCCCGATCCGGAAGCTGAGGTCCCAATCGTGATCTGCGTTGAGGCGCGCAACCTCGCGCCTCAGGTCGAGTGCCATCGCGCAGATTGCGTACGCATGGTCAGGTCGCGCGACCGGCGCGCCGGCGGCGACCATGTACGAATCCCCGATCGTCCGAATCTTTTCGAGTCCGTATCGACGCGCCAGGCCGTCGAATACCGAGAAGACTTCATTGAGCACCGCAACCGTCTCCGCGGGAGTCTCGTGTGCGGAGCGAACGGTAAAGCCGGCAAGGTCCGCGAACATGACCGTGATGTCGTCATGGTGGTCGGCGATCGGCTCTTCGCCTCGCTTGAGACGGACGGCGATCGGCTCAGGAAGGACGTTCAGCAGCAACTGCTCTGAGCGGCGTTCGGCGGCGTCGCGCTGGGCGCGGAAGTAGGAAAGGGCCACAAAGGCCAGCGACCCGATTCCCGCGATGTTGAGGGCGAAGAGGGTGAGGCTCGCAACACTCGGAAGCGGCCGCACAACTGCGGAGGCTGACGCATCGAGCACGCCGGCGATGGCGAGGACTCCCACGAAGGCTGCGAGCCAGATTGCCGTTTCGCGAGCTGGCCTGAGCAGCAACGAGAACAGGGGCGCCATGAAGGCCCACATGACGACCGCGCTCCCGTGCACGTATCCCCCGAGACTCAGCTGCAGCAACAGCGGGAGGATGATCCCGAACGCGAGCAGCGGTATTGGGAGAAGCCCCAGCCTCTTTGTCTGGACAAACCTGGCGAAGACGGCCGCGACGACGACGCTGATGACGAGCGGGATGAGGCCGCTCAACGGCTTGCCAAGCGCCGTGTACATGACGGCCCACGCCACCCCGGCGAGCGCGGCACCCAGGCCGATGACCACGAAGACTTCCTTCGTGACCCTCTGCCGGTCGGAGTCTGAAGGCAGGCATCCGATCTCGAGGATTCGCCGCAGGCGCAGTGCTAACGCGGCGCGTGCCACGGGTCCCATTCTGATGGTGGGGTCATTCGGGTCGCCGAATACACCCGGTTTGCGCAAAACGAGTCAATCGCCCACTGTTGATACGTACGTTTTGCGCAAAACGGGTCAATCGCCGTAATCATTTTGGAATAGCCGACGTTCAAGCAGTAATGCCTCGCATTCACGCCGGAGCGCCAATCGTCCTCCTCGCTCTGGCGCTCCTCAGCGGGTGCGGCGCCGGCAGCACGTCCGTTCAAACGTCACCCAGCGCCGCGGCACTCACCTGCACATCATCCGGAACGGCGTCGACTTCGTGGCCTGATCCCTCGACGAGGACGGGTTCTGCTCCGCCAATAGTCCAGGCGACCGCAACTGACGACACTTTCAAGCTGACGTTCGACACCGGAACTCCGGGTTTTGAGTTCACCCCACAAACGAGCACCCACTTCAGAGCCGATTCCGGCCTCGGTCAACCGATCGACGTCGCCGGATCTGCCGGGGTGTTGATCGTGCTCAGAGGCTTTCGTGGCGACATGAACAACTACGCAGGCCCAGCCTCGTTCACGTCGCAGGGACCGTTGCTGCTGCAGGTCAGGAGCCTCGGAGGCTCGGAGGGCCAGGTTTCCTGGGCCGCCGGTTTGAGCCGTCCGGGCTGCGCCAGCGTGACGGCCACGGGCTCGACCCTTACGTTCCACTTCATACCTGTGCCCTGAACGGCCGGTTATGAACTTGTTGCCGTATCGGGGTCTCCGCCTGGCGCGACTAAGACGGCGCGCCGAAGGTGAATAGCGAGGCTCCGGCCCCTGCCTGAGTAAACGTCTTGCCGTCGACCGTGAGGATGAAGCCCTCATCCTCGCCGGTGAAGCGGCCAGGCAGATCGCAGAAAATTTGCAGCCTCGCCGCGACCCTCTCGTTATTCGCAGGAATGAGGTCGATGTCCATGTCTGCGATACCGGCCGAGGCGAGTCCAAGCGGAGCGCCGACCGTGGTGAAGCTGCGGAGCCTGCCCGCCTTCCAGACGCCGGTGGCGATGACGCTCAGGTCGGTAGCGCTGAAGTGGACGAACGTGCCGCCCCCTGTCGCCTCGGAGTCGGTCAACAGGCCGTCTCCGGCCATGAGCACCCGCTCGGTCCCCATCTTGCTGGCGGCCACCAGCTTGAAGCCGACCCGATCGCTCGCCAGGACGGGAGTCGCGAGCAGGTCGCCGAGGGCAGGCAGAGTTGCAAGGGCGGCCGAGCCGACCCCAGCCTTCTTCAAAAACTCTCTCCGGCTGGTCTTCGACATGAGTCTCATTCTTTCCATTGGTATACCTCCCAGCAACGTGCATGAGATTTGTAGCCAACGCCGTGTCTGCCGTCTACGCGTACGGCCCGGCGCACCCCTGAACAGTATGCGCCGCGCATTATTTGCCGTGCAGCCGTCGTACGCAGGTGAGAAGGAGTCTTGACAGATGGCAGTTGAGAGGTTCACTCGCGACAGGATCGTCCGCTACGCACGGGTCGTCGCCATCGCCGCCGCGCTTGGCATCGTGATCGGCGTAATCAGCAGCTTGATCATCGGGGTCGGAGTCCAGTATCTGGGTCCGCTCGAGGGCTATCGGCTGGGCGGCCTCGTTGGAGCTGTCGTCGGAGGCGTTTACGGTGGGACGTCGGGACTTGGAATCCGAGGTCTGATCATCGGCGTGGTGGTAGGGCTCGTCGTGGGGGCGGGAATCGGCAACGCCGCCTGGAACTACCAGCTGGCCCACGCGCCCAACCCCGACCAGTCTTTCGACCCGATCAGGTTTCCGGCAATCGGTCTGGACAAGATACTGGTGATCGGCGCCGAGACCGGAGCCGTTGTTGGAGCCATCGCCGGGGCTGTTCCAGCCAACAAGACGGCGATGTAGAGACTCGCCGCTGGCGTAAGGCCGGCTGCTATTTGGCCTGAGTCGCCCGGTCCACTGAATTGGGAGAGGCCGAGCCCGACGTCCGGTCGTACCACCTGAGCACGCGCATGGCCCGGAGGGTGTTCCACCGGCTCGGTCTGCCCTCGCCCTCGTCCATGGCGAAATGCACGTCTCCGGGATGGGGGTTCTCGAGGGGCCAGCGGCCCTGCGCATCGCGCTTGGACTCGACCAGGCGAATCGCCTCCTCCATCCGCTCGTCCGGAGCGGCGCCGGCGGCGCGCATGTAGTCGAGGCCTCGAAGCACGTCATAGTGCCAGTAGGTCGGGTAGGAGAACCGCATGAAGGCCGGGTCGATGAGATCGCCCGTCGACAGCCGGCGAAGCATTCTCCGTTCGATCAGGTATTCCTGGCCGCGAAGGCGGGCGGCTCTCACCGCCGGTGAGCCGCCCGTGGCTAGTTCGTACTCGAGCAGGCCATCAAGAACGTCGATGGTCGAGTGGAATGACCCACGCGTCGACCCGTTCTCCTGCTCGCAGTTCCACCCGCCGTCACTCATCTGCTCGCCGAGGAGCCGCTCCACGATGCCGTCGACGTGCTCGCCGAAGTAGGACCCCAGGGCGACGACTTTGCCGTTGATGCAAGGCTCCACCTCGCCTGCAAAGAAGGGCTCGCCATCGTGCTCCCAGGCAACGTGCTCGCGGACCCGGCGGACGGCCTGTCGCGCTTCCGCTCCGGCGGGATCGAGTCCAAATGCCCGCAACAACATCAGGCTCCACGCGGTGGAGGTCCATTCCGGAAAGAGCGTGCCTTGCCTCGCTGGTGGGAGGGACTCCCACCAGTTGATCGCCTCGGCCGAAGTAAGTCTGGCGGGAGTGCTTTTGTCCCAGTGGCCATCCTGCCTCTGCAGGGCCAGCAACCGAGCACCCCAGCCCTCGGTCGCGACCCGGGCGCGCTCCGCTGCGACATCGTCCTCGGGCGCATCCGTCAGGTCGCGCATGACCTGCCACCTGATGGCCGGGTCCGAGTCCAACAACCAGTCGACGACGTCGATTCGCTTCAAACTCTGCCTGGAGAATAGGCTCTGTGGGATCGCTGCGACTCTCGAGATGGACCTGGGAGTGGGTCGTGGTTGGCCTTGGCGGCCTGGCCATCGCCTGGCTGGGCGTCCTGCTCTTGGGCAGTGCCTGGGATGGCTACATCGCGGCCAATCCGGGCTATCGCGGAGATGTCGCCAGCCCACCGCCGGCCTCAGCTGCCATCGGGACCCAGGCTTTCCTGGCGGTGGCAATGCTCGCGTTCGGCTACCTCATCGCCCTCGTCGCATCTTTCATGCGCCTTCGCAGAACAGGAGGCGGATGGATGCTGCTCAGGGCGCTGGCGGCGCTCACTCCGATACCGATCTTTTGGCTGTGGCTGAGACACTACTTCATATTCCTGGTCATCAACGTGTGCTCGGACTGCTCTCCCCCTCAGCCGCTGATCCCGGACGCATTCCAGCTTGGAAACAACCTTCTGGCAGCAGCGGCACTTTTGGGCCTGATTCTGTCTCTGGTCTTCTTGGCCTTCGCGCTCTTCAGCTTCGTGCGGGCTCGCAGGAGGCCGGAGGATCTGGTTACTGGCTGATCCCACCCAGGCCGGCATCCGGCCTGCGAGCGCGAACAGGGTTGCCGCCGTGTCCCAGGCGAAGGGTATGACCACTGCCGCTACCGTGTCCAGCACGATGGGTGTGATCAGGACGTACTCGCGCCGGGATGTCGTAAAGGTCTTCAGCATTGGCCGTTCGAGTAGTCTCGGCAGGCTACCTAAAGGAACCGGCCTTGCGTTTTCGTGTTGGGATGGGCCGCGGTGGACTCGAACGACTGCGTCCGCGGTAACGCTCGCTGAACGTTGATTACCGCGGTGTTTTGAACCTACTGCGCGAAAGGTTGATCTAAGTGTTATCAGGACTGATTGCCAGGCGGAAAGAAAATCGCTTCCGCCGCCGGACCGAGATTGTTCCATCGCTCACTGAAAGCACCGAACAGCGGGCGGGCATCATCTGGGAATACAGCTCCCGGGTAGCCGATCTTTAGCAGGATGTGGCACAAACCGACCGTGTCACAGAAGTCAATCCAGAACTGCGTGAATCCTCGTCCGACCCAAACGGGGCCATTGCTTTGCCAAATATCAGCGTTAACATGTCCTGCTTGGCTGTGCGCGTAGCGGCACAGGTGGGCGTATATCTCGCGGACAACTCCATCTGGGTTGCGGCCAAAGAGGCCCGCTCCGCCTAGCTGTTGCTCGCGGTGAGCTAAATTCGCATCAGCAGCAAGCAGATCAGCGGAGTTCCCCAGCTTAGGCTCAAGGGTTCCGGCCCGCCACTCCGTGAAATGCTGGACGTCGTTACGAACCGCGAAGGCAGCCGCGTGCGACATCGCTTCCAGTGCGTTCCGTAGCCCGGCCGTCGCTTGTCTGTACCAACCGTGTGCCGCGATGAATGGTGCAGCATGGAACTCATCCGCAGAATCAAGAGCCGGCTCGAACATATAGGCCGATTGTGCGGGCTCCAGAGGAGTTGTTTCTATCCACGCCGCCCACTGGTCGTGACAGTCCTCAAGCATCGAACTCTGATAGTCGGTCGTGCGCAGCAGGACGTCAGTCGGCAGGGACATGATGCCGTCCCAGGATTCCTCCGAGATTGGATCGTTAGGTGGCTCACCTCCACCCGGCGCGTTGAGGAAGACGTGATCAGAAAGGTATGCACGCTCGACTCGAAAGTCACCGTCGGGTAATGGCCTGAGATCCTCAGGATGGATTGGCACCGCACTGGCATCGTATTACTCAAACCGGAATGCCGGAGAAGTGAGCCCGCTAAGGCGTTGTGGATGCTGATTCGGGAGACTCGTTTATCGGTGGCACTATGCTGGGTAGCTCGTAGATGAATCGGAGCAGCATTTCAACGAATCCGACCAGAGCCACCGCATCTACGCGTTCCATCAGCACGATCTGGTGATTTGCTTCGTTGCCACGCTTGCGGATGTAGTCGACCCACGTCTTACCGTCCGGTGGAACGTAACCATTGTCAGCAAGGTGGGTTACGTAATCGACAAACGATAGTCCCGGTTTCGCCTTTTTTTCGACGGCAATATGCATGAGCATCTTGCGGCAGGTTAGGGTGGCAGCTGTGTAGCGCCCGCAGCAGTAGCTTCCCGAGCCTCCGTGAACAGTGCGCCCAACTCGGCAGGAACATTCTCGACCGAGCGGCCAGGCAGTGCGCCGGGGCTGTAATCAGCGTCACCGGGCGTGAAGAGGGTCGGCAGGTTGCAGAAGCTGCAGAACCTAATGTGGGGTTGGGGTCCGGCGTTAGGAGACCCGGAGTATCCCTGGTTGGATGCAACCTCGCGATCGCAGTACCCGCACTTCCATTGAGCCGTTGGCACTGCCTGCGAATTCGCCCATGACCGATTCCTCATCTCTGTGAACTTCTGAGGATCCATTGCGTTGTAGCTCTCCTTCGCATCCAGCGGTGCCGTACGATTCGATCTCGGCGGTGCCTCGTGTTGACACCTCCCCGCTGGCATCCTGCCCGCCGGAGGCCTGACGCGAAAGCCAAGGACGCGAGGCGCCGCCAATTCCGGGTGGACCGGACGGGGTTTGGACCCGCGTCTTCGGGTTGACAACCCGCTGCTCTCCCGGTTGAGCTACCGGCCCTGGGTAGACTTTAGCAGGTCCCCTTGCGACGTCAACACCTTCGGGCATAAAGGCTAGCGCTAGCGCACTACTTTTCGTCTAGAATCATCCTGTGGCTGAACTAAATGACATCCTGAGCCTGACCGAGGCGGCGGAGGTCGCAGGACTGTCAGCGGGTCGGCTGCGGCAGTTGATCGACGAAGGCCGACTCCGCGGGAAGAAGATCGGCAACAGTTGGGCCATTCTTGCGCGCGACCTCGATACGTTCCTCGGGCGCGAACGCGGCACAGGTCGGCCTGACGAGCGAACTGCACTTGCAAATCGACTGTTTATCGACCTCAGGGGCAACAGTCCCATTCAAATCAACCTGACCGGACCAATGCCTGACATTTCGCTTTGGTTCCGCGCCGATAACCGGAGTTCGCTCGAGGTTGAACTAGACAGATTGCTCGTCGAGGTCTGGTTTGGGCAACCGATCACCGAGGGAGCAGTGCTGCGCCGCTATGCGCTCAAGCCCAACTCTTGGGACGACTCTGTGCGTTTTCACAAGTACCTGTCGCGCGAGCGGGCCGAGGTGCTCGTCCAGCGTCTCACCGAAAAGATTCCGGCTGGGGGATCAACCGACATGCGGCTTCAACTCACGGCCTATTTCAATACGGCGTTTGGGTCGGTCGTCGTCTACAACAACATGATCACGCGTCAGAAGGGCGAGTATCCAGTTCAGCTGCCGCCGCAGCCTCCCGCAGACCCACTCGCATCAAAACAGATACCAGGTTAACGCTGCGTCTGTGATGCCGGGTCGGGAGCGGCTTCGAGTCAACTCGCGCCGATCGGTGGCACACTCCTCGGTAGTGATTCGGGTCAAATGGCGGCAACCCCGCGAAGGCCACGGCATTCGGCCCCGAGCCAGGATTGACTTCGTCGCCTCTGGTTCAAGGGTTCTTGGCCCCTTCGATACCGGGGCTGACCTGACCTTGCTTCCTCTTGCAAAGATGCGAATTCTCAGAGTCACTGACAAGCAGTGCATGCCAATATCAATAAGTCCGTTAGGTCGCGCGGCAGAATTTGGCCGACTCACGGTCATGGACGCCCATCTTGACGGCCACGATTTTCGATTCCCGGTGGCGTTCACTAACCGGAAGGCAGTTCTGTTTGGCCGTCCCGGACTCGTGGATCAGTTCCGAATTGAACTTGATCCGAAGTTGGGATTGACACGCTTCACGTGGGTAGGTCCCCAAAGCGCAAGTGCGGGGCCATGGACGCCGTATTACGAGGGTCGGTGGACATTGGGATTGAGCAACGGGATGAACTGGCAACGGTGGGAACAAGCTGGGTATTGGCTGACAAGGCAAGGTGACCCAATTCTTGAACGAGGCGATGGTCGTCACCAATGGGCCGGATAGGAACATGAGATGTGGGCCTGAGGAGCCCCGGAGCCAAGACAGCATCGGCACCAATCCGTATAGGTGTCAACCAATTCGGGACTAGAGTTGTCGTTAGTCAGAACGTTTATCTGCTGTGAGCGAACGACAAAGACCCCGAGTTCGAATACAGGACAGGTCGTGGGCCGTAGTTTCCGTAACGCGAACCCTGGTGTAGCCATCCTGGGTCGGCCCCGTCAGCCTCGTATTCATGACGCGGTCAAGCCCAGGTGGAACCGAAGATCCTTCGCCAGCTTGGGGCTGAGCGAGCCCTCGGCCGAGTTGATCAATGATCGCAACTCATCTGCTGCTTCGCCGGAAGGCCGTGAGTACTGCGTAGCAGCCTCACGGCGAACCCAGGTGTCGAGGTCGCCCCGTGCCCGAGTGCGGATCGAGGGGTCGAGATCGTCGACCAGGCATAGGTCGGTCGCCAGGCGTCTCCAGGCCCCATGCTCCTGGAGCAGTCTGAATGCGGCGACGCGCACGTGCCGCGGACGTTCCCTCCCGGTCAGCTTGGTTAGCTCGTCAGCATCGAGCTTGCGTGCGTCCTTCTCGACTGCCTTCACCACCTGGCGCGTGACCGCGGCTGACGAGTCTGTCAGGAGACCACCGACCCGCTCGATGGTGGCTGCATTGAGCCTTCGCAGAGAGCGAACCGCTTCTGTCCGACCCCGACCAGTGGGGTGCTCCAACCATGCCACCAGGTCGGGAATGTCCGAGGAGCCACCAGTCTCACCGATTCCGGCGATGACCGCGGGTGGGGGGATATCCGTTCCTCGACAGGTTGCGATAGTTCGTTGCCGGTTCATAACCAGCCCGCCGAACTGCCACTTGCGCTTGAAAGCGCACCATCGGACTGCGGTCAACTAGCGCGTCCACAGCCGGTTGGACTTCCCCCTCGGCTGCAAGCGCTGCCACCGCCTCTGCTCGAACGTAAGCGGTTCCACTCGTAAGCAATCCCTGCAGGCGGCTGATTGCATTGGCAGCACGCGCCCTGACGACCGCGGCCCGAGCGCTTTCCCTCCGGATCACCATGTCGGAATCGCTCCCAGCCGCAGAAATGAGCCGCTCCAGAGAGATTTCGTCACGCTCAATCGCCGCGGTGAAGGCGAGGCGTCTGGTTCGCCGATCATTCGAATCCAAGGCAGCCAGGAGCTCAACCTCGGATCCGATGCGAATCCGATCTTGAGCCATCGTGGCGAGCCATGTGCCTAGGTGCCGGGCACTCATAGCAAGGCCGATCGGTGAGGCCGCCAGCAACTGCTCGGGATCGCCCCGGCTAAATCGTTGCTCGATCGCAATCCGGGCTCGATCACGTACTTGATCAACCCAATCGGCCGTTCGCACCGCGATAGCCTGGGTCGCCACGACTTCGAGACGCTCCGCGAGGATCGCTACGCATGCCTCGCGGATATAGCCATCCGGGTGGAACGATCCGACGATCAAGCTGAGGATGCCTGGCTCCGACTCTGATAGCCGGCGGCGCAATGCCTGAGTCCAACCTGGCGCGTACCACCAGCTTTTGCGTGCGATCAGGTCCAGAGCCAGCCATGTTCCAGCTTGCACAGCCCGAAGGTGCTTCAGGGCCAGGTGATGAAGGTCTGCGTCGCCCGACTTGTCAGCGGCAATCAGCGCGTAGGAAAGACTCTCGACTGCTGCGACAGAACCGCTGGCCAGCTTCGCGAAAATGTCATCAAGCTCAGACGAGGTGGGCACCGGCGGAAGCTGATCCTGCCGATGAATCAGGTCCTTCGATGTCAGGCCGGACCGCAAGCGGTCCAGGAGCGCCTTGCCAAGACTGATGACGCGGATCCGGCTCTCGTTTCCGCGAGACGTCACAGCCTCCTACTCCCCGTGGGAAATCCTACGGTGAAGCGCGTCGACGACCCCGGCTACTACTGATTGTGAGAGCCCTATCGAGATGCTCGGTGTTATCGGGCCTGGTATGCAATCGTTGAAATCTGAGACACAGTTTTACGATCGGCACAGATGGAGCGCATTGCATTCCCATCGCAACTCATCAAGGCCACCCCCGGGGAGATCGTCTTCTTCAGCCGGGACGTCCCTGCTCCTAGCGGGGGCACGTGGTCCATTCTTGTTCCAATCGAGCCGTTTTCGGCAGATGACGAGCACTCGACGGACTGGCGTGCTGGGGCGGAAGGTCCGTACATCGTGTCGACACAGATCAGGCTCGACTTCATCGAAGTCCCCGCAGAAGACCTCTCGGGACTCGCTAACCGCGCCTTTCAGTTCCCCGTCAACCCAGCGGACGGCTACATAGATGGCTCGATCTACCTCTGTGGCAGTCACAACCCGGTCGACGTGACAGCGATTGAGTTTGGCCCGGCAACTGTCAACTCGATCAGAGCGACACTCGTTGCAACGTTCGACTTTCAGTTCGAGCTCAGGGACGTGCTCAATTTCGACTTGACCTTCTCCGCGGACCTCATCTTCCGACGGGGCTAACAGGTCTGTGGGCAGTGGTTTCCGTAACGCGAACCAGGGCATTTCCGTCCTGGGCCCAAGAATTGCCCTTGCTACGTCCACCCTGAAGCCGCTCGTCGAAATTCGAGGTAGATAGCCCCGCGACTGGCTGTCACGACTATGGTCGAACCTGTCGGCGCACCTCCCGCAGGCGGCGATCGAGGAACTCACGCTCCGCGCCGTTCTCGGTGAGGGCAAGCGCCCGTTCATAGGCGAGCGCGGCCTCGGCGTCGCGGCCCCGCCGCCGGAGCAAGTCGGCGCGGACAGAGTGATAGAGGTAATAGCCATCGAGGTCGATACCGTCGACCAGTGCGAGCGCGACGTCCGGACCCTCCACCTCGGCCAACGCCACCGCGCGATTCAACTCGACCACCGGCCCTGGAGCCAGCACCATGAGTTGGTTGTAGAGCTGGAGGATCTGCCACCAGTCGGTGTCGCTTGCTGCCTCGGCATCACTGTGCACGGCCTGGATGGCAGCCTGGATCTGGTACGGCCCGGGTCGGTTGATGTCCAGACAGCGGCGCACCAGCTCCTGTCCCTCCGCGATGAGCGCGCGATCCCATAAGCCGCGGTCCTGGTCGGCGAGCAGCACGAGGTTGCCGTCGGTGCCGACCCGCGCTTTCCGCCGCGCGTGGGTTAGGAGCATGAGCGCAAGAATGCCCGTGACCTCGGGCTCGCGGGGCAGGAGGTCCGCGAGCAGCCGGCCCAGCCTAATCGCCTCCGTTGCGAGGTCCTCGCGGATCAGCTCGGCGCCCGAGCTGGCCGTGTATCCCTCGTTGAAGATGAGGTAGATCACCGCGAGGACCGCTCGCACTCGCCCGGGCAGATCCTCGTCGGCCGGAACTCGGTACGGGATGCCCGCGTCGCGGATCTTGCCCTTGGCGCGCACGATGCGCTGGGCCATCGTCGCTTCCGGAACGAGAAATGCACGAGCGATCTCGGGCGTCGTCAGCCCACCGAGCAGGCGAAGGGTCAGCGCCACCTGGGCGGTCGGAGCCAGGGCGGGGTGGCAGCAGGTGAAGATGAGTCGGAGCCGTTCGTCCTTCACGGCTCCCTCGTCTTGCGGTTCGTCGGCGGCGTGAAGCATCGCAGCCCGAGCGTGTCGGTCCTCGCGAGATGCCTCGCGCCGCAGGCGGTCAACTGCCCGGTTGCGGGCGGTGGTGATGATCCAACCTGCCGGGCTTGGTGGGATCCCGCCCTCGGGCCAGCGCTTGGCGGCCTGGACGAAGGCGTCCTGGACCGCCTCCTCGGCGAGGTCAATGTCACCGAATCGGCGGACCAGGACTGCAACCGCCCGCCCATATTCCTCACGGAAGACTTGCTCGATGTCTTCGGCGTTCAGGCTTCGACTTCGTCCTGGAAAGGGCGCACCTCGATGGGAACCCGGCAGGCCTGGGTGGCCCTGGCGCCCCACCTGAGGGCCTCGTCCAGGTCGGCGACCTTGATGACCCAGAAGCCGCCGACGTGCTCCTTGCCCTCCGCAAACGGCCCGTCCGTCGTGAGCACCTCGCCGTTCTTGACCCGCAGCGTCGTAGCGGTGCTGGAAGGGAAAAGACCCCCGGCGAACACCCACGCGCCCGCCTTTTGGATCTCGGCGTTGAGGGCGTCGACGTCGGCGCCAATCGCGTCCATGTCGGCCTGCGCCAACTTCTGGTCATCGGGGTGGTAGACGCTCATCAGGTACTGCTTCATGTCGGGGTTCCTCCTTCGACCTTATCTGTATTGCCTGGTTCCTGCCAGGCTTTCACCACCTACACGCACGACCAGCACCGAAATCGACACGGCGCTGGCCGGAATTTCTAAGGGGGACAGGATGTGGCCTTGCAGCTGCTCATGGGCGCCGGCGCTACGGTGAAAGCGAGTTCCGCCCGCGCCGGTTCGCGTTATGGAAAGCCCGGCGAATTGAAGTGGGCCGTAGTTTCCGTAACGCGAACCCGGCCATAACGGTCGTTGGACCGACGATCAGCCTTTCCCGTCCACCGGCAAACGTCTTCACGGAGGGCGATGAGCAGCGCAGTCGAGTCGGGGCCGCCCGAGACCGCGACCAGGACTCGCTGGTCGTCCACGAACTTAGTCTCAGTTGTTGGCGTCACGCGACGCTTGCGATGATCATTCGCTGGGCGCCGGCGACCTGGACGTCCGGCCGGCCGTCCAGGTAGGTCCGCCGGGCTTCATCCGGACCGAAGTGCTCGACCCGCACGAACCCACTCCGCTTGACCAGTCGTTCGATCTCCTCGGGCGTGAACAGGCTGATGAACGGCTCCCCGGCGGCGATGGCGACCTTGTTCTGAAGGGATGTCGTGACGCGCCGGGAAAAAGCCGTCATCGAGGATGGAGGCAGGTTGTACGTCATAACGAGCCGGCTGCCGCTGGCGCAGCGGGCGACCGATTCCAGCGTCGCGGAGATCGCCTCGCGCGTCAGGTACATCGTCACGCCGATCCAGGAGAGAACGGCGGGCTCGGCAAACCGGAATCCTGCAGCACGAAGTCCGTCCTTGAGCGTCTGCCGCTCGAAGTCGATCGGCGCAAACACCAGGCCATGCGGCTCCGCTATTCCTATCTCCCGGAGGCGCCGGCGCTTCCAGGCCTGGCTCGCGGGGTGGTCGACCTCGAAGACGCGGAGGCGATCCATCAAGTCCTTGCGCCGGTACGCAAACGAATCGAGACCAGCGCCAAGAATGACGTACTGCCTGACGCCTGATCCCACGGCGCGCTCTATTGCATCCTCTGCGACGCGTGCCCGGATGCACACCCACCGGCAGAAGCTGAACATCTCCTCGGGCGAGAGTTCCGCGCGGACACGCTCCACCAGCGCCGTCCCATCAGTACCGGCAAGACGAAGCGCAAGCGTGTCGTCGAGGATCCAGGGCGGTGGCTCTTGTCTGTGCAGCGCTCGCGCGGCTGCAGTCAGCAATGCGGTCTGGCTCGGATTGCGAGGCGCAACGCCCGTATCCATCAGTCGGACATTGTGGGCTGCGGTGGACTCGAAACCACCTGCCTGCGCGGTAGTTAGCCCTGAGCGCTGTGCGGCAAGGGTGAAACCGCCGAGCATAAGGCGGGGTGTTATGTGGCCTGAGGAGGAGATCCCACGACCCAAAACTGCGATCGATCGCATCGTGGGAGTCACCTGCCAGGCTTAGTAGGCGGCGCGGCCTCCGGACACGTCGAATACTGCTCCCGTTGCAAACGTGCAAGCGTCAGAGCACAGCCATACGACTACCTCAGCTACTTCTGACGGTGAGCCAAGCCTGTTCATCGGGCTGCTTTTGATCATCGATTCAACGACATCAGGTCCAAGGTCGGTGATGAGCGTCGTATTGATCGGTCCTGGCGCAACACAATTGACAAAGACTCCGAATCCAACCAACTCCTGAGCTAGAGCCTTCGTGAACGCGACAACTCCACCGCTAGCGGACGCGTACGCCGATAGATTCGCTAGCCCCTGCTTCGCAGCGAGTGAACCTATGTTTACGATCCGTCCTCGTCTCTCAGCACGCATATGCGGGACCACATGGCTGCATACTTCCAGCACGCCTACGAGGTTCACGTCGATTATTCGTCGCCATTCTTGAGGTGCGAGTTGATCGAATGGAACGTATGACCCCAAAGTGCCAGCCGAGTTGACGAGGACGTCGATGCGGCCCGCGTCCTTGAGTAAGCGTTTGGTCGCCGTGGCCACCTGCTCTGAGTCGGTCAAATCAACCTGGAGGAACATTCCTTCCGAACGGTCCCCTGCGGCGAGATCCCACACCCAGACCGAAGCACCAGCCGTCGCGAGCCGCGCGACGATCGCCCGGCCGATGCCTCCGGCACCGCCACTCACGACTGCTGTCCTACCGCTGAAGTCGTAAACGGCCTCGACTCGACCGGCGCCATCGTAGATCCGCACTCGGGCGGGGAACAACTCCTCCGAGCGCGATCCGCCCAAGCCGAAAATCTCGGAATCGTGGTGGGCCGCGGTGCTGGGCCTTGAGCGGTCTACTACTGAGCCTGCGATGCCGCGCGAAATGGGCGGTGTTATCAGGCGTGTTTGCGCGTGGTGATGCCGAGAGATCTCGGTGTGGCGCTGGAAGTCGACCCAACGGTAGTAGACTCGCCGCCATCACTGGCTGGAGCTCCGAGGAGACCAGTAACTGAACGTGCGCACCGAGTATTCGCAACTCGTGAAAGCCCCGCGGGATCGGGTCTTCCGGGCGTTCACCGACTACGAGGCGATTCCCACATGGGACCGCGTCCTTTTCAAGCGGGTAACGGTCACGGAACGTGGTCCGAACACCGCAACTCTGGATGAGGATGCCAGGTTCATGGGCATGAAGATGAGGAGGACGGAAAGGCACGTCCTGACACCGCCCGAGAAAGGCGAAGTGGACGGCAGCGTCCGGGATGCAATCAACACGACCGTATGGACCCTACAGACTGTCCCAGAGGGAACCATGCTGACCGCGGAGCTCGAGGTTCAGTTCAAAGGATTGCTCAAGCTGCTGCAGCCTCTTGCCGAACGGCAGATACGGACCGTGCTGCCCGAATGGATGCGCGAGTTTGCAAGCTACGTGGAGGCGCAACAGCCCAGCTGAGATTACATGGTGGGCCGTAGCTCACATAACGCGAACCAGCTCGTAACGGTCCGAGCTCGGTCCATCAGCCTCCATGCGGGCACGAGCCGAGGCGCGAGGGCGGCGGAGGGCAGGCGATCCTGTGCTTCAGGTACCGCGGGTGAGTCAGTCGCCCCGTGTTTCAGCCACCGACCGCGGAGGGTGCCCGACTGAGAAAGCCATCAGTCCAGCTGGAAGCAACCATGAAAACACCTCGATGCGGTACATACCCGCGCGGACTGCCGGATCTTGTTCTTTGAGCTCACGCGCTCGCTCCGGATCGACACTGAGGATCGAAAACCCGCGGAGTTCACGATCCGGCGCTCCGAGCACCGGTCCCGATGCAGCAATTAACCAGCCTCATACAGATCGGCTAGATGCGACATATGGGCATCCTGAAGTTCAGCCTCCTTCTCTTCAGTCAAAGCAGGGGCGTCGGAGCGAAGCAGCAGCAGTGAGATCGTGTACCGGTCGAATTCCATACGTACATGGTCGTGCAGACAAACCGTTTCGGGGGCCTGTTTCTCATCCGCCGGCAGGTGGGCCGCGCTCCTTGCTCATTTATTGCCATCGATGCGAAGCAACGTGTCGAAGTGTGGGCCGCGGTGGACTCGAACCACCTACCTCCGCGGTAATTGGCCCTCAGCGCTGTGCTTATGAGAGTGGGAGGCCGAGCGTAAGGCGGGGTGTTATGTGGCCCGACCCGGAACACAGAAAGGTGCTCGCGACGATTCTCCGCAAACTCCCGAAGGTTCTCAAAACGGGAGTACAACATATCAATGCCAAGCGTCACTGACCGACCCGAGTTGGTCGTTGCAGTTTGGGCCTCGGTCGTCTTCGCGCTCACGGGCATCGCAGTCGCCGCGCTGTGGCTGCTGGGTGTAAATCTGCAGACGCTCGGCCCCAGCTCACACAACGTTGGCCCCGCGTTCGCCGCAATCGAGATAACCGCATACGCTCCCACTCTGGCTGCCGTGCTGGTAGCTCTGCTCATGCCCGGAGCTGGCAGCCTCCGCCAACTGCTGCGACCCGTACTTCGTTGGCGGGTCGGGCTCGGCTGGTATGCCGCCGCCGTGATCGGACCGATATTCGTCTTGCTTCTCGCCGATGTGATCCACATAGCCTTGGGCGGTGCTCCCCCGAGGCGATGGCTTGTTCTGCCCGTAGGGTTCGCAGCCGCATTCGTGGCCGGGTCATTGGTGGCCGGGGCGGTTGGAGAGGAGATTGGCTGGCGAGGCCTAGGACAGGCCTGGCTGCAGCGTCGGCTTGGTGCTTTGGGCGCTGCGCTGGTTGTGGCCGTCCTGTGGACGTTGTGGCATGAGTGGCCGCTCGCCGGCCCAGGCGGTGACGCCGGTGCGACGCCTGTCGGTTTTGGACTGTTCTTGGTACGGCTCGCGGCACTCTCGGTTCTCCTTGCATGGCTGTTCAACAGCACTGGAGGGAGTTTGTTGATTCCGATGCTCGGCCACGCCGGCTACGACTTTGCAAACAACATCGTCGGCTCCCCAGCCGACGGCGCTCAGCTGGGACCAGTGACCCTTGTCATCTATGTAATTGCCGCCGCTTTGGTGGTGTTGATTGCGGGCGGTCGAACCCTGTCACGCAAAGCACAACCTGCAACTGGTCTAGATCCGAAGCCGGCGGGGCACCAGAAAGACAAAGCGCGCTGCAAATACCATCTATCTGGACGGCTCGGAATGTAAGAACAGTGGTGGGTCGTAGTTTCCGTAACGCGAACCGAATCGAGGTCTGTGGCCGCCCCCTCAGGTTGACCTGAACAACCGGCACTCAGATTCACGACAGATCGAGACTAAATCTCTCGTACACTCCCTCGGCCGAAGCTATCCTCGATCTGGAGAGTCGGGTGTTGACCGAACGTCGGACCGTGTGGGATTTCGCAACAGCCGCACTTCGCGAGCAATCGCCGACGGCTGGCGCGTGGGACGCGTCCGGCCCACAATGGCCCTGCGTTGAGCGGAGGATTGCGGGAGGCGCCCGACCGGACCGCTTTCGTCGGTCGCCGGGCCGAGGTGGCGCGGTTACGAGCCGGGCTGGACCGCGCCTTCGAGAAGCGCGGAAGCCTGTTTCACCTCGGAGGCGAGCCGGGCATCGGCAAGACCCGCCTAGCGGAAGAGATCGCGGGCGAAGCGGAGGAACGAGGAGCCGCCGTTCACTGGGGCCGCGCGACCCAGGCTGAGGGTGCACCGGCATACTGGCCCTGGCTGCAGATTCTCCGTTCCGTACTCCAAGATATCGGCGACGCGGAGTTCGTGCGCGTCTCGCAAGGCGACCTGCCGCAGATACTCCAGGCCTTTCCCGAGCTGCGCCACCATTTTCCAGACGCCGCAGTCCCGGCGGCGGAAGAGGCGAGCCGGTTTCGCACCTATGACGCAATCGCGCGGTTCCTGCTGGGCGTTGCCGGTATCCGGCCGACCGTGCTCATCCTCGATGACCTGCACTGGGCGGACGCAGCGTCGCTGATTCTGCTGCGACAGGTCGCCGACGCCATCTCGCGTTCGCAGCTTATGGCGATAGTCACCTATCGAGACGCTGAGCTGGAGCCCGAACATCCGCTGAAAGCCACATTCGCCGACGCCAACGCGATCTCGCTCGCGGGCCTTGATGACGCGGAGGCTGCCGTTCTGCTGCGCGACATCTCCACGTTCAAGCCTTCCGCCGACGTCGTCCAGCGCCTGCAGGCGCAGACTGCGGGCAATCCATTGTTTCTCAAGGAGATCGCGAGAGGGTTTCGAGATGACGCGGGCGAATCACCTTCCAGGCATGACCCGGATGCAGCAGATGGCATACCGACAGGTATTGCCTCGATTCTGAGCCGCCGGATTCTCACGCTTCCAGACGAATGCCGATACGTTCTGGCGTTTGCGGCGGCGGCGGGCTCTGACGTCGACATCGATCTTGTGTCGACTGCCGTGGGGACCACTCGACCGCACCTTCTCGATCTTCTCGACGACGCGGTGAGCGCGGGTGTTCTCACCCGGCGAAGCCGAGGCTTCGCGTTCGCCCACGGCCTTTTCCGCGACACCGTCAACGCGGGGCTCACGACCGCTCGGCGGGCGGAGTTGCACCGACTTCTCGCGGAGGCGCTCGAGAAACGCCGGCCCGGAGGGGCGGCCCAAATGGCGCATCACTTGGTGGAGGCAGCCTCCGCCGACGAAAGGTTGCGAGAAAAGGCACTCGATTACTCAATGCGCGCGGGCCGCGACGCGTTCGCGGAGCTCGCATACGAGGAGTCGGCTCGGCATTTCGACGTGGCGCTCACGTTCGCCGACTCCCTCGAGCCGCGGGGCCAGGCGGAGCTCCTGCTCGACGTCGCGCGCTCGCGGTACATGGCAGGCGATCCTGGCGGGGCGATCGGCGCGGCGGTGGAGGCGTCGCGGATCGGAGAGGAGCTCCAGGACAGTGAGCTTCTGGCCCGCGCCGCCCTAGTCGCACCGGAGGTGGGCGGCCCCGGACTGACCTCAGCGATCAAGAGCCTTTGCGACGCGGCCTTGCGCCGGCCGCCTGCCGACGTCTCTCTGAGGCTACGGCTGCTGAGCCAGCTGACCGTGGCGTTGATGCAGATGCCCGAACCCGGCGCCGACGAGGAGGCGCAGCGGCACAGCCTGGAGGCGATGCGCCTAGCCAGGGACGCTCATGACCCCGAGCTGGTATTCGCCGCGATCCATGCACGCCAGATGGCGAGATCCGGTCCCGACGGCGTCGACGAGCGACTCGAGCTCGCCGGTCGGGCGCTGGAACTGGGCCAGAAAACAGGCCGGGTCGCCTTCGTCCACTGGGGCCACAGCTGGCGGGCCGACGCGCTGGTCCAGTTGGGCCGCATCGATGAGGCGGAGATGGAGGTGGCCGAGCAGAGGCGGACAGCGGATCTGCTGAGGGAGCCGCTTGCCCGCTGGCGAAGCCTGATCGCAATGTCGTGGATCTGGCTCCTCCGTGGACGCTTTGGTGCGGCACGCGCTCTGTCGGATGAGGCGCACGAGCTGGGCCGGCTCGGCCATCACCCGATGGCCGAGTTCCAGTACGTCACCTTCGAGATGGCGCTCAGCCAGCTCACCGGCGGCACCGATGTGAACCTGGACCGGGCGGACTCGTACGTACGCCGCTATCCGGAGATGGGACCGGCGCTGACGGTCTTTCGAGTGCTGGACCTGGCGTCGAGGGGGCGCTTGGCCGAGGCGCGAACGACCCTGCGACCGCTCGCCTCCATCCCGCCAAGCGCCATCCGTCCCCTGATGGCCTGGTTTCCCGCCATCGCCATGTCGACCGATGCATCGGTCGCGGTCGGCGACGCGAACGTTGCGGGAATGCTTTACGCGGTTCTCCTGCCCTATTCGGACCACGTCATCACGACCACCGCGGGCGTCGCCTCCGTGCTGGGCGCGGCCGCGCGCTACCTGGCCAAGCTTGCCGCCACCATGGAACGATGGGAGGCGGCGGCAGCGCACTACGAGACCGCGATCAACTTGGAACGGGAGATGGGCGCGCCGCCGTTCGTCGCTTGTTCTGAGGTGCTTTACGCGGAGATGCTGGTCGGCCGCGGCCAGGACCTGGGCCGGGCGCGACGCCTCGCCGAACACGCCAGGTCGATCGCTCAGGAGCTTGGAATGCAGCCGTGGCTCGAGAGGTCCAAGGCGATCGTCGAGGCGACCACCGCCAAGGACCAGCCGCTGTCGAGGCGTGAGCTGGACGTGGCGGTCCTGGTCTCGCAAGGCCTGTCGAACCGGGGCATCGCCGAGCGCCTGCATCTCTCCGAGCGCACGGCGGAAAGCCACATCAAGAACATCTGCGACAAGCTGGGCTTCAACTCACGGTCGCAGGTAGCGGCCTGGGTGGCGGCCAGAA
>Ga0070698_100000860_pt1 | contig 33392 bp, 22 predicted proteins | sample KBSK1502metaG_FD_65477 | JGI IMG/M metagenome (GOLD analysis project Ga0070698, IMG submission 65477) | Corn, switchgrass and miscanthus rhizosphere microbial communities from Kellogg Biological Station, Michigan, USA - KBS K1-50-2 metaG | ecosystem: Host-associated > Plants > Roots >... | reverse complement strand
CGAAGGAATGCGCAGGCGTATCGACCCGGTCGCTACGGCTCCCGGTTCTGACTTTGTGAAGTGATTTGTTGTAGCTCATTCGCGTTTTGACACAGTCTCAGAGCCGCCGCCTCACATCAGGCGGAAAGCCGTAGCGAAGCCATCGCGCTAAACCGGCACAACCTCACTGTGACGTATTGCTGCGGCACGCGTTCGTACTCTTCCAGTCAAGGCTTTAGCGGCAGCTTCGCCGGTTACGACCGCGCCCTCCATGAAGCCCTGCCAGTCTGCCAGATGCTCTCCGGCGAAAAGGACCTTACCATGGGGTTGTTGCAGGATCGGCCGGAGAGTAAACCACTGGCCCGGTCGATAAAAGGCATAGGCGCCCTGTGTGTACTGATCACGTTGCCAGGCATAGGATTGAATATTGAGGGCGAGTTCAGGGGCCCGCTTGTTCAGAGGTAGAAGATCGCGCGTGATGATGTCGCTGCGTCTCACGCTATTTTGCGCTGCCAGCACGTCGGCCTTTTCGCCAATAGCATAACTGCACAAAATGCCTTGTGGACCTGGTTGATTCTTTGTGCTGTGAAAATAGTAGTGAGACGTAACATCGCTGACGAGCGAGAAGTCTTCGGCTCCCCAGAAGCGTTCGCGAAAGAGAACAGAGCTCTTGATGATGCGTGCGTACTGAAGTTTATTCGCAGCCGCGCTTTGGGTATTCGGTAGTGGCGGATCAAAAGAAATTTTATCGAGTACGCGCGTAGGCACAGTGCAGATACATGCATCTGCAATGAAGTCTTTGCCGCCAGCCGTTACGGTTACCGCACCGTCACGCTGGGCAATCTTCTCGACAGACATACCAGTGCGGATCGCCTCGTTTCCGATCCGTGATTGCAGGGCGTTCACCAGACGAGAATTACCACCCTCAATCTTGAAATCCATCTCGTTTGCCGGACTCGATTCGAAGTACTCGGCCGCAGCCGTATAGGCGGAAACCATGCGGATCGTTTCGCCGAAATCGGTACTGTCTTGCAACTCGCGTAGGAGCAGATCTTCTTCCGTGAAACCAATCTCTTCCAGCCAGGTCCACCAATCATACTGGTCCAGCCGCAGCCGATCTCTTTGGGAGTAGCTGTGATAGGCCTTCTTGAACTTCTCGAAAGCCGCCTTTGCCTGGGGCGAGAAATCCCATTGGCCGGGTCGCTTCACGACGCCGTCCCGCATTAGCGAAGCCTCAAAGCGGTGGTCCTGCAAAGGAATTGCAAAATCATGACAGAGCGCTTTCATTCGCTCGTGACTTTCTCCCACCCATTCACCGCCGAGTTCACATACGAGTTTGGGGTTCTCTTTGAAACTGAAGGAAAAAACACGACCACCAACACGAGACCTGGCTTCGAGAACTGTAACCTTCCAGCCGGCTTGCTTGAGCATATTCGCGGCAGCCAGCCCGGAAAGACCGGCGCCAATTATCACGCACGAATAACTGCGTCTTTGAACAAAAGGACTAAGTACCAGTGGTGCGCCGATCGCCGCGAGTCCCGCAGTTTGTAGAAACTCGCGACGCGAAGTGGTCTCAGTCCTTGTGGAGGGAGCGTTCACCAGATGTCACCGGTCAACAGGTCTTCGTAAGAGTCGCGTCGACGAGCGAGAAAGACGCTACCATCTTCACGGGTGATAACAACGGCGGGGAGGGGACGACCGTTGTAAGGAAACATTTGGGCCAGCGAGTAGGCGCCACTATTGAGCAACGCCAAGACCTCGCCTGGTTGAACGTCTTGAGGAAGCTTGCGATAGTCAGGCAAGCGTCCCTCGCGCTCGATGTCGAAATAGACGTCGCCTGAGTCACACAATGGTCCCGCAACTTTGTAATCGCGTTCGGAAGGCTCGCAAGCGCGGGAAGCAGAAATAAGATGGTAGTACCATTTATAGTTATTCATCGAAAGCATGATGTTGTAGCCCGCATCAGTAAGGAGCCACACATCACCGGTTTCAGGCCGGCGCTTGATATTGCGCACGGTAGTCAGCACGAGCCCGGCATCGGCGATCACGCTGCGTCCGGGTTCGAGGAGGATGGTCACCTGATCCAGCAGATGTTCAGCCGCCGCGGCCCGCGCCGATTCGCGCGCCACCCGCAGTGCTTCAGTGAGAACTGCCGCAGGCTCAAGATTGGCGCCCAGCATGTCGCGTTCATGTTCTGGTAGTTGATCGGCTTGCGAGCGATCACGCAAATAGTTAACAGGGATGCCGCCACCGAGATTGATGTGTTCGAGGGTGTGACCGGTTTCTCGATGGATCGTCACCAGATGATCCCACATGCTGCGAAAAGCTTCGGCAAAGGGTTCAACGTCAGGTGTCTGCGAGCCGACGTGGATATGTATGCCGCAAACTCGGACCAAGTCCGGATTTTGTAAACCACGTCGAAAAGCGTCCAGGACTTCGGACGACGAGATGCCAAATTTGGAAGTCAGCAAAGCAGTTTGCAAACCAAGATGCGAGCGCGTCCCGATTTCCGGCACCAGTCGCAAGGTGATTCGAGCCGTGGGGACCTGTTCACCGAGGGCACGTAGACGTCTGACAGATTCTTCGACCAGGCCAATTTCATAAACCGAATCAATGTTGATTGCATAGATTCCCGCGCGTACTGACTCATCGATTTCATCGTTCGACTTGCTGGTGCCATTGAAGATGATCTGATCGGGGCGAAAGCCGGCTCTTAGTGCTTTAAAAAGTTCCCCGCCGCTATTGACCTCGATGTCGATACCGGCCTCGAGCACGGTTCGTAAGATCGCCATGTTCGAGTTTGCCTTTGAGGCATAGCAAAACTTGATTGGTCGGTCAACAACCTCAGCGGCATGTTTTAGTCGATCGATGTTTGCATGAATGCGAGACTCGGAAAAAACAAATAGCGGAGAATTGTATTCTTCAACCAGCTTAACCGCGTCGACGCCGTTGATGCTGAGACGACCGTCGCGCACTTCGAGATAGCCTGGAATTGTCCATGCAGGACTTAGTTGAACTCTACCAGATGACATTTTGCGGCAACTCCCACAAGTCGAATCGGAAAATTCGAGCGAAGATAGACGTTGATGAAAGCAGCGTCAAGTCAGTAAACAGTGAACAGTGAACAGTAAAACAAACAGTGAACAGTAAACAGCAAAACAGATTCCAGTCGTCACACAGTCGTACCAGCCCATTCCAGCGCTAGTTTGTCTGCTGTTTACTGTTTGCTGTTGGCTGTCCGCTGTTTGCCGATAGTTTCTTCAGAATCTCACGGATCTGCTTGTAGTGCCGTTGTTCGTGAAAAGCAACCATCGAAATGGCGGCAACACCGTCGAGGTTGCCCAGGATGGGATGACGAAAAGAGATTTGCCGCAAGCGTGCCCGACCGTGTTCAGCGCAAAACTGTTTTAGACGGGCGCGAGTATCGTTGTAATTCCTAATGACGTCTTCTTTTGGTGGCGGGTTGCCGGGTTGAACCGCTTTTGGCGCCTTCACACGGTAAAATCGCAGGGAGACGATTCTCATGGGAACCAGTTTTTTCAGCATTCCAACTTTTCCCTGAGGACGCTGCACCGATGCGTTTAAGTCGCTTAGCACACGCTCCTCAACCAGACGCAAATGGTGAATCACCTCCGCAATACTCCACTCGTTTTCAGCAGGCCTTTTTCGGAAAAGCCCTGTTTCGAGCGTACCGATCGTTGTCGCAATCTTGCGCTGGGTTGAATCCAAACGATTGAGCGTTCTTTTCATGTAAAGCAAAACTACCGCGCAAAATTAAAAGTAAGCATACCAGAAACCTTCACAGGCTCGCCCATTAAGGTTGTCGGCGAAAATCTTGCCAGGCGAGCTGCATTGATGGCGGCGGCTTGTAGCGACGGTGGGCCAGATACAGCGCGCGCCTCAACTACAGCTCCTTGTTCGTCGACCATTACCTGGACCACCACGATGCCGGAAGCGTCGCCCGGAGGCATTTCCGGTAGGGGCAGATAAATAGCCTTGCCATTCAGTATGCCTCCTGAGATGGGCGCTTTTTTTGCAGGTGGGTGGCCGTTGGCATCCGTGGAATCCGCAGCCGACTTAACCTGCGTAGCGGACGCGTCTGTCTCGGTTTCAGGCTTCTTCTCTTCTCCATTTGGCCTGGGCTGTCGTGTTGCAGCAGGTGGTGTACCGGGAGTGTCCCCTTGCGTGGCGACTTCCTTCGGCGCTTCTATACGATCCGGTAACAGAAAGGAGCTAAGAAATCGTTCTTGCAGCGAATCGTCTTTCTTCGTGTTTAGCACAACAACCGCGTAGAAGCGTTTTTTGGTCGAATATGCCTGGAGCACACCGTTGAGATCTCCAACCGTCAAACGATATTCCCGGCCGGGATGACCATGAAAGGTGTTGCTGCTCACGAGCGTTAGTTTTGCAGTTGCATCTTTGCCACGTGCTTTTGAGGGAAACCAATTCTTAAAGGCATCAACGTAAGAATTGAATCTCTCAGCATCAGAATACAGTGCAACGTTCGACTTTATGCCACTGAAAGAAGCAACAGCTAAAACAGGACCCGCAGTGCTGGTCGAGAGATAAAGACGTGTGTTCAACTCCATTTTGTGGTAGGGAAACGTACCTGTCTCGACCGTTGAGTTCTTTGGCATCTGAATCGTGAATTCCTCTCCAGCAGGTCGCAGAACTTCCCATTCGGATGAGATCGCATTCACTTGCGCCTGCGAGGATTCGACAACTACAACGAGCAGCAGAATTGCAAGCAACCAATAGATTGAACGACGGGCATTCATATAATCACCCTCCCAAAGATGTTGGAGTTGCATGTCGAGTTTAAGAGGTCAGCCCGTTCAAGTCGGGTCAAGCCGGGCTGACAGTTTGTTCGATGCCCGCGCTATGGCGAGTCGACGACTTTTCGCGACTCTAGCCCTGAGGCTGGAAGGTGTCAAGAGTCGATGGTGTTTCAGGTGCTTTCAGGAGGAGATAACTTTCGCACGTTCCCTTTCAACAAGTACGCGGCGGAGGATCTTGCCGGAAGGCGATTTGGGAATCTTGTCAATGAATTCGAGGTAACGGAGTCGCTTGTGTGGAGCGACCCGCTCAGCGACAAACCCCATAATCTCATCGGCTGTCGTTTCTTGACTCAGGACGATTATCGCCTTTGGCACTTCTCCGGCCTCATCGTCAGCGCAGGGAATGACGGCCGCGTCGGCAACACATGGATGCGTTAGCAAGACAGCCTCGAGCTCGGCCGGTGGCACCTGGAACCCTTTGTATTTGATCAACTCTTTCGCGCGATCGACAATAAAGAAATGTCCTTCCTCGTCGGCGTAGCCGACGTCGCCGGTGTGAAGCCAACCATCGGCATCGATGGTCTGCGCAGTCGCCTCCGGCTGATTAAGATAGCCCTTCATCACTTGTGGTCCGCGAACGCAAACCTCGCCCCTCTGATTCTGGCCGATAGTAGCGCCTGTTTCAAGATCGACAATCTTGCATTCGGTGTTAGGAGCGCACACGCCTACCGAACCAAACTTAACCAGCTCTGAATCAGAAGGTGAGGAATGGGTTACCGGACTCGTCTCCGTCATACCATACCCCTGACGAACCTGACAGCCGAGCCGTTTCATACATGCGCGCGTTAAGTCTTCTCCCAATGGCGCTGCCCCTGAGAAGATCGTTTTCAGTTTTGGCAGTTTGTAATTCGCTACGACTGGACTTTTACTCAAAGCCAGGACGATCGGCGGAACTATATGCGCCAGACTCACTTCGTAATCCTGCAAAGCCTGCAGAAAGCCTTCGAGATCGAAACGTGGCATCATTACGATCGTGGCGCCGGTGTAAAGACCCAAATTCAAAATCACCCCAAGGCCATAGATGTGAAACAGCGGAAGTACGCAGATGAGAGTGTCCGTTTCAAAGAAATAGTTCAGGCCCTCCATCTGCCGGAGGTTAGCTACAAGATTGTGATGCGTGAGCATCACTCCCTTCGGAAATCCGGTTGTGCCGCTCGAGTAGGGAAGCGCTACCAGGTCTTCGCGCGGATTGATCTCCACGTCAACGGGATAGGCCTCACCCTGGAGCAGGGACTCAAAAGATGTGGCGCCTGCCGCGCTTTCTCCGAAAACGAACAATTCCTCAATATTAGCTTCGCGAACGGCTTCGCTGACTTTCGTCAAACAAGCAGCGACCGTGACCAGGAAGCGAGCGCCAGCGTCTATGAGTTGATGCGCGATCTCATGCGCTGTATAGAGCGGGTTGATGGGTGTAACAATGCCGCCCAGTGAAGCCACTGCATAAAAGATGACGGCGTATTCAGGGACGTTCGGACTCAGAATTCCGAAAACTTCACCTTTCTTAAAACCGCGTCTATCAAGACTGGCTGCGACGTGGCGGATCGCATCGTTCAGTTGGGCATAGGTAATGACGCGGCCCGTTGGACCTTCGATGAGGGCGGGCTTATCGCCGAGATCTTCCGCATGCTGCAGGACAAACTGCGTCAGCGGAACTTCGGGAATGGAAATGTCTGGAAAGGGACTACGAACTATCATTGTGTTGGGAGTCGGATCCAGGGGCAGTCGAAACCATTTATCATTTTTCATTTGACATTTTTCATTTGGTCATTTGGAAGAGCGACCAAATAGACGCGCTACAGCTCTGAGGCAAGCTACTAACCTGAAATGAGCATATGAAAAATGTCAAATGAGAAATGATAAATGCTCCGGGTTTTGTGCCCGCGATACCTTAGCAGGGTGACCACGGGTCTGAAAAGGGTTTATATTCAACCCCACATACCGCGATTTACGAACTTCGGTCGAAGAGAACTCAATGTCGGGATCAGAACGCCTTCCCCTGAACATCGTATGCATGGCCACCTACTTCAAAGGCGCCGACTTCATTCGTGAGTGTAAGGCGCAGGGCTGTAACGTGATCCTCATTACGAAAGAGAGAATGCTGAATGAAGACTGGCCCCGCGAAAGTCTGGCCGATCTGATTGCTGTCCCCAACGACGCCAGCCCGGAGTTGTTTATTGATCTGATTGCATTCCTGTCCAGAAAGGCGAAACTCGATCGAGTCATTGCCCTGGAAGAGTTTGACGTGATCACGGCTGCCCTGATTCGCGAGCACCTTTGCCTGCCTGGTTTGAGTAGTTCAGGAGCAAAGGTTTTTCGCGACAAGATGGCCATGGCTGTGTACGGCAGCATGGCCGGTATCGACGTTCCGGAATTTGTACCGTTAATCAATCCTGATGAATTGCTCGAATTCATGGAGCGTGTTCCCGGACCGTGGGTAATCAAGCCACGGTCGGATGTTTCGGCCATCGGGATACGCAAAGTCGAAGAGGCTAGTGATGTGTGGGCTATCGTAGATGAGCTGAACGCGCGTGAGAGTCTGCGTGAAAGGGCGTCCTATTATTTGTTGGCCCGCTTCATTCCCGGCCAGGTCTTTCACGTTGATTCAATCGTCAACAACGGTCGGATTCTGTTCGCGGGCGTCAATCAATACGGTCGCCCGCCAATGCAAGTGGCTCATTTTGGCGGCGCATATATCTCCCACACCGTCGCTCGTGGATCCGCTGACGAAAAGAAACTGTTGGGAACCAATCGAATACTGATTAAGGCGCTTGGGTTGCAACGCGGCGCTACACACGCCGAGTTTATTAAGAGTTCAGTAGACGAGAAGTTCTATTTTCTGGAAGTGGCCTCGCGTGTCGGCGGCGCCTACATTGCAGACGTCTTGGAGGCCGCCTCTGGAATTAATCTTTGGCGCGAGTGGGCGAAGATCGAAGTCGCCGATGGAGTGCGTATCGAGAGAATTAGGCCATCGCGCAAAGAATACGCGGGAATTATTTTGTCACTCGCAAAACAAGAGTCTCCTGACACGAGCGGTTACACAGATTCAGAAATTGTCTATCGAGTTAAGAAGCGTCATCACGCCGGAATGATTGTGCGCTCGCCGCGGCTGGAAAGAGTAACGGAGCTGCTGGATGATTACGGCCGTCGGTTTGTCGATGATTTTGTCGCTGTAGTGGCGCCGCCTGAAAGGCCAGAGTGAGATCACTCAACCTCATACATCACAGGAAGGGAAGTGATAATTGATAAATTCTCCCTTCCCAACCTGAGAGGCGGTAGTAATTGAGAGGTTTGGATTGTAGATTGAATGGCTTTCGCGAAAACTCAATCCCTTACCCGCTTCAGTCCCCAGATATCGACACTGATCTCTTCTGCGTAATGAAGCAGCGGATGATCTTTCGGAGTTGGCAACTGGAGCGATTCGATCATCGAAGAAGACAGCGAAGTCAAGGTAGCCTTTTGCAGGGGCCAGGGTTGATGATGAATGCGCGCACGATGTAGTTCTCCTTTATGCTCGCTATAAAGACAATAGCGCTCCGTCAAGAAAAACTCGAGTGAACCAGGCTGTGAATAGGGAAGTGTTTCGCCAATCTTCCACGACGCTTGCAATGCAGCTCGCGGATCCTCGGTACGAGTGAGCGCGTAATTGATCTCCTTTAAGCGTTGCTCAATCTTAATCTCGGCATTGTAGTAAGGAAGAAAGAATAAGGCGCGGGCAGCAAATACAGCAGCCGCGCTGTTGCAGTCCAGCGAGAGAAACCAGACACCGGGGACATGATCGAAGTAGACATAAGTGCGCACATTCAGTTCATGCAAAGAACTGAACCCGGGCACTGGCGGAACGAAAGGTGGAAACGCCCTGATGTTCCACATCGTGAAGGGCGTAATAGCAATCCAGGCTGAACCGTCAAAAGTGTCTATCTCCAGCCCTGTCGGAATCAGCCGGCGCAACACCCGCGCGTCAATGCGCCAATGCATGAACAGAAGCTTACCCCACTTCTGATACATGATCGGTTGGCCCTCGGGCCGATGGCGAATAGTGAGACGATCAACATCTGTAAGTGAGGTGTTCATTTCCGACAGGACGTACGTCCAGGCAAAGGCTCCCTGACCTATTTCAAATGCTTGTCCAGCCAATCGAGTACCGTGTGGTGCCAGAGCTGGGAGTTCTGCGGCTTGAGCACCCAGTGACCTTCATCAGGAAACATGAGCATCTTTGATTCGACGCCCATACGCTGCAGCGCAGTGAATAACTGCAGTCCTTCGCCAAAGGGAACGCGGTAATCAAGTTCACTGTGAATGACAAGCATTGGTGTCTTGAAATTTCTGACGAAGTTGCTTGGCGACCAGCGCGCATACATCGCGGGATTGGTCCACGGCGTTCCCTTGAATTCCCAATCAGTAAACCAAAGTTCCTCAGTGGCGCCATACATGCTCGCAAGGTTGTAAACGCCGTCATGTGATACGAGTACTTTGAACTGGAAACGAGGATCATTGTTGTGACCCTCAATCCAGTTAATCATGTAGCCGCCATAGCTCGCGCCTGCCGCGCCAATGCGGTTTCTATCGATGAACGAATTGCGACGAATCATATCCGCGACGCCGTTCATGATATCGGTGTAAGCTTTGCCACCCCAGTCGGCGCTTATCTCATTTACAAATTGCTGACCATAGCCCGTCGAGCCGCGCGGATTTGGCGCAAAGACAACATAGCCGGCATTGGCGAACACTTCCGGATTCCAACGATAGCCCCAGTTGTCGTTCCATGCGCCTTGTGGGCCGCCGTGGATCAAGACCAGGAGCGGATACTTTTTGCTCGCGTCAAAGTTTGCAGGTTTGATTACAAACCCATGAATCCTCTTGCCGAGCGCGCCCGTCCACTCCACTTCTTCCGCCTTCCGCAGATTCGCGCCCGCCATCAAATCCCGGTTGACGCTCGTCAGCTCTGTCAGGCCGCTACCATCAGCATTGGCGCGATAAACTTCCGCGGGCATCGTCATTGAGCTATTCATGAACACCAGGGTCTTGCCGTCAGGTGTTATCTGAAGATTGGACGCAAAAACGTCCGCCACCATTTTTTGGGGTTCAGCGCCGCCGAGGGGAACTCTGTAAATCGGTGCATGACCGCGCTCTCCGGCTGTGAAGTAAACGTAGTTTCCATCAGGTGACAGGGCAAACTCCTCAACCTGCTGGTCGAAACCTCGGGTTATCTCATTGCTTGCACCAGTCGCGCGGTTGTAAGCCATCAGACGCCAGCGATCCGCCTCGAAACCGGGAGTCGCCTGCGATCGATAGATAATGTATCTACCATCTCGTGTGTACACCGGGCCGGCATCGTAGCCTCGATTTCTTACGGTAATGTTTTTCGCTGGGCCGCCTGAAATCGCCACGATGTAGATGTCGCTGTTGGTAGAAATCGCTTCGACTTTGTCGGGGTTACGAAGATAGGCCAACTCCTTTGAGTCGGGAGAGAAAGCGTAATCAACTCCCGTGGCTGCGGCGTAAGGTGGAGAGTCGAAATCTCCCGGTGTGAGATCGCGGGCCGTGCCCCCTTTACTTGGAACCACGAATACATGAGTGCGCTTTACGTCACGCCATTCAACCCAGTGCCGGAAAAGAAGCCGGCTAGTGATATGGGCTTTGACTTTGCTCTTTTCTGCCTCTTCGTCTTTTTTCTTGTTGCACTCGTCATCAGCACAATCCGGATAAACTTCCGAGGTGAAGGCGAACCAGTTACTGTCGGGCGACCAGCCAGGTGCGGCGGCTTCCGTAGAAATCTTAGTGATTTGGTGCTTGTTATCACCATCGCTGTCCATCACCCAAATCTGACCTGCGGTTGTGTAGGCGATCTTCTTTCCATCAGGAGACCAGCGCGGCGAGGTCGACGAGCGATCTCCGCTGGTAAGCTGTTTCATGCTGCCGCCATCGAACGGCAAGACATAAATCTGGGTAACAACCTTATTGGCATCGAAGTTGACGTCGCCAATGGTGAAGGCGACGCGCTTTCCATCCGGAGAAACCTGGCCGTCGCCAACGCGGCGCACCTTCAACAGATCTTCAATGGAGAAGTGGGGGCCATCCTGCGCCGGAGCAAGCGATAAGAACGCGAATACGAGAACACAAATCGAGACAACAAGACGCTTCATTCGGAACCTCTCATGTATGGCTGGCAAATTTTTGTGGGAAAGCGTTGCCATTATTGCACTAAAGAAGACTTCGCGCACGTAGTCGAAGCTTCGGGCGTTGGGCATTAGTGCTCCAACGCCAAGCTTCGGGGTGGTGCGTCAACTTCAATAACCTCTCAGGTCAGGAAGGTGGACCCTGTCCCCGCTTCAAGTTTGAATGCCATTCAAGCTCGGAGCGGGGACAGCCTTCCTGACCTGCGAGATGACTCAAGTTGGGTTGCTGGTTTGAATGTTGAGTGGCATTCAAGGGTGAGGCGGTATCAGGGTCCACCTTCCTGACCTGAGAGGTTATCGAAGTTGATTGGCTGACCCTTCGCTGACTAGGTACCAGCCAAAGTTAAATCGTTATTCGATTGTTTATTTCCCAACCCTCGTCTTATCATTAGCCTGGGTTCCTGACCGAGGACCGCGCCGTAAACTCCGAATGATCCGACGAATCATAGTCGCTCTCCTGAGACTTGCGCTGAGGATCTATTTTCGGCGTATCGAAGTCACAGGCCTCGAGCACGTTCCCGTCGAGGCGCCGGTCATCTTTGTTCTCAATCATCCCAACGCGCTGGTTGATCCAGTTTTTCTTCTTTGCCTGACTCCGCGACCAGTTTCATTTCTGGCCAAAGCACCACTCTTTCGCATGCCGGTACTCGGGTATTTGGTACGTGCGTTGGATTCATTGCCAGTGTATCGACGACAAGACCAGGGAGAAGACATGCGGAAGAATCAGGAGATGTTTGTGGCCGCTCGCAAACTGCTCGCGAAGGGCGGAACAATCGGGATTTGTCCGGAAGGCGTTTCTCACGACGAGCCAGGGTTGCGGCCGATCAAAACAGGCGCCGCACGCATTTCACTGGCGGCTGTTTCCACTGGTGAAGTGTCTGATCTAAAGATTGTACCGGCTGGTCTCTACTATACTTCGAAAACCAGCTTCCGCAGTTCTGCCTTGCTATATTTCGGGAAACCTCTTGAGGTAAAGCCGGTCGAGATGGAAGCAGATGGCAACCCGCCGCGAGCCGCCGTGCGTGAGCTCTCTGCACAAATCGAAAAGGCACTGCGCGAAGTGATTCTCGACGCCCAACAGGAGGAGGCTCTCAATACGATAACCCGCGCGGAGCGAATTTTTTCCTCGGAACAGTCAGACAGCGCAAACGATAGCCTGACGGACGAACTGCAGCTGCAGCAACGGTTCATTAGGGCCTATACAGTGTTGCGACAGAGTCAGCCGGAACGATTGCAACGGCTCGAGGTGCGAATGATCCGTTTCGAGGAGGAATTGAAGCAGGCGGGCGTCGACCCGGAAGAACTCTCGCCGCCGACTTCCACGCTGGACGTGTTCGTTCACTTGTTAACACGATCGCTCTTGTTTTTGTTGCTGGTTGCGCCTGCCAGTCTGGGGACTGCAGTTCACTACCCGGCCTATCGTCTGGGTGGTTATCTGGCAACCAGGATATATCAGGACTCGGAAGATGTAATCTCAACCATCAAGATCATTTCGGCCATGCTGTTGTTTCCGTTGACATGGGTGATTGGTGTCGTGGCTTTTTACCTTATGTCCGGTTGGATAGCGGCGATACTTGCGTTGGTAGTAATCCCGATTTGTGGCTACGTGGCGATAATCTTTTTTGAGGAACTGGATAAATTTCTCGGCGGTCTTCGGGCGCTCACTTACTTCTTGGTGAGGAGAAGATTCTTCATTCAGCTGCTCGCCGAGCGCAAGGCAATAAGAAACGAGATAGTTTCCCTCGGCAACCAAACTCCTGCTGCAGCCGGGTGATATCGGTTTCTCTTTGTGGTTGAAAATGGAGGGGAAATCTTCAGCCGCGCGGGAAAGCGGTGAACTACTTCTTTCGCGCCTTAGTCGTCTTTGTGCTCTTGGCTGCGGCTTTCCTCTTGCCGCTTGAAGACTTAACTGATCTTCCTTTACGGCCTTCGCTACGCAGCTTTCCAGCCTCCATCAATTGTTCGTAGGCTCCACGAACAACATTTCTTGCGACCTTCAGCGAATTGGCTAATTCACGCTCGCTGGGAAGCAAGCTTCCGGCAACTAAGGTTCCGGCATCAATCAATGCATTCAACTGCTCGCGAATCTGCCGGGTCATTGATTCAGGCCGCTTGCGGTTAACACGCACATTCAGTCTCACAGTATTCATTCCTTCCTCCCTGGTGGTCTGGTCTATGTCCAGAATTCTAAGCAGCTGGGAATATCGTGTCAAACAACTTCTCTCTTGAGTACGAAAAGGTTAGACCACCGTGAAGTTGTCGTGATACTGAGCTTACCGATTCACTGGGTAGAGAGCGTGCGAAAACGCAATCATTGGTCATATATCATTTGACATTTTTCATTTGTTATTGGCTCCAACCTCGAGAACAACTTGAAGCTGACGAAGGCCCAACCGAGAGTGCCGATCGACACCGATGCCCTCCTAAATGGACAAATGAGAAATTTCAAATGATATATGACCAATGATTGAGTTTTCACACTCTCCACCGCGCCGTGGTACGGACCTCATGCCACCAAGCGTGCATGTCAACGACAAATGCTTACTGGATCCTTCCCCATGCGCTTGTCTTCCAGTTATCGATTGCATCCGGCGGCAGGATCCATGGTGGCAACGGCATCATCAGCCACTCTGCAAGCGCAAAAACGTATGGCTCATACATCATTCTGAGTTCGCATAGACGCCGCTCAGTCTCCTCACCCGCAGGCAGCCGTATACCATTCTTCGTCAAAATTCCTCTCAAGCGCGACAACTCAACCGAAGTCAACCGGCCACCGCACGATTCGGGTGCACTCGGAACAGTCCTGAAGACCTGGGCGATATCGACGACGGCATGACGGGCCATGGCGAACGTCATGCGGGCTTGCCAGATTGGCGCGCCCTCGACGCCTACCATTACGAGGGCGCAGGTATCGAGAACGGTCGTCAAAGCCCGCAACCAGGATTGGTTGTCATGCTGGGAGCGGAAGTAACAAAGCACGGGATAGGAAAGGTGACTCTCGAGCAGTTCTGCCGACCAGCGTTCCCATTCACTCAACAAACGATTCAAATCGTCAAAGCTATCTTCCGCGCGATGCCGCCTCAGAAGTTCGACGGCGCTTGACGGTGAACCGGCACGGGCATCGAGGAGCGAGATGCTGGCCTCGCGCCGCGAAAACGCCTGGTACAAAATGGGCAGGTAGCTGATAACAATAGCGAACAGACCAAAGCCGTTGCCTGCTTCGATGACTGCCAGCACTCGCCCGAGGGGGTGTACAGGAGCGATATCGCCATAGCCAAGAGTGAAGAATGTGACTCCACTCAGATAAAGATAGGTCGAAAAGGTAATAGACTCGGCGGTTGAGCTTAGTTTCGCGTTTGCCGCCCAAAGCAACAAGGCGTAACCGACAATCAGGCCGAGGGCCCAGAAGCCCAGCAAGATAAGCAGTGACAACGGTCCGAAGAGTCCCAGCGATTTCTCCCGCCGGCGCCCGTTTGAGATGTGCCTCACAAACATGGACCAGGGCACCCAGATTGAACTGTAGAAGACGTTCGTTAATTTGATGCGCCGGGTAACTCGCCGGGGCAAAATGATAGTCTCAAAGGTATCCCGGAGAATGACAAGAATCAAAATTAGACCAAAAATGGCGCCGATAAGTCTCATGATCTCCTAATCTCAATGCCACGGGATGGTATCGTTGAAGGCGGATTTTGCACAATGGAAAATTGGAACTGGGTTAATCTGGAGTCGTGACCGGCCGTCTGGATCTGCGTAACGAGTTTTGGTTTGTTACTATGGCGGCTCCGGACTTTCCAAATCCTAACTGTACACGTTTGGAATTCGCTATGAATGGACCTGCTAATCGGAACCTGGTCTTCGCTGCTGATCTTGGCGGCACACATCTTCGTGTCGCGCTTATCGATGAAGAGGGCAGAATTCACGCGCAACGTAAAGAGCGGACGCCCAGGGATACCGATGCTGCAGGTGTTGTGCGCGCCCTTGTGGAGGCAGCTCGATCGTGCGCCAGCGAAAAAGGCGTCAACTCCAGTTTGATCGGTGGGGCGTCGATCGTGGTTCCGGGGACCGTTAGTAAAGACAATCGCACGGTTTTGCAAGTGCCGAATCTCCCGAGTCTGGATAACATAGCGTTGAAACCGATACTGGAAGGTCAGCTCGGCTGGCCCGTCGTTCTCGAGAATGATGCCAACGCCGCTGCTATCGGTGAGATGTGGCTCGGTGCGGCGCGCGGGCATCGCAGCGTGATTTGCATCACGCTCGGCACAGGTGTGGGTGGCGGTATCATTCTGGATGGTGAATTGTGGCGCGGCGCTGACGGCTCGGCGGGTGAGATTGGCCACACGTCCGTGGATCCCTTCGACGGTCCGAGGTGTAAGTGTGGCAATAGGGGCTGTCTTGAAGTGTTTGCTTCGGCTACTGCAATTGTACGCATGACCCGAGAAGAGTTGGCTAATCATCCAGAGTCAGTTCTTTTGAGCGAGGGCCTCACGGCCAAGCGCGTTTTCAACGCAGGACGTGAAGGCGATCAACTTGCTCTCGATGTTTTTAAGCGAATGGGAACCTATCTGGGAGTTGGCGTCGCAAACCTGATCAATCTTTTGAACCCGGAAATAATTGTAATCGGTGGCGGCGTAGTGAATGGCTGGAAGCTTTTCGAAAGGCATATGCGACAGGAAGTCGCGTCGCGCGCATTTCCCTTAACTGCCGAACGGGTAAGAATTGTGCCGTCCGAGTCTGGCGACAATGCTGGCTTGCTGGGCGCTGCCCGACTGGCGTTCGACGACAGGGCGAGACAGGATCTACAAAGTCCACCAAAGGTTACCCGGAAACAAACGTAGACTCTCTTGAATCCAATTGGTCGGTTCTGGTCCGATGCCGGGCCCGTCAGCTCGCGCCCTGTCTTATTGGTTTTCTTATCTTGTAAATCGTGTTAATTCTGTCTAACTCATAGTATGACGTCTCTAATAATTCATGGCCACTTCTATCAACCTCCTCGCGAGAATCCCTGGACAGGCGAAGTCGAGCGAGAAGAGAGCGCGGCTCCGTTCCATGATTGGAACGAGCGTATTCACGACGAATGCTATCGGCCAAATGCTTACGCACATATCGTAGATGGCGCCGTTGAGCGTGTCATCAATAATTACGCAAACATCAGTTTCAATTTTGGTCCGACATTGTTGTCATGGTTGCAGCGGCATCATCCGCAAACCTACCAGGAAATCCTGGCGGCGGATAAGGAAAGTGCCAGCAAACGAGCAGGACACGGAAATGCCATCGCCCAGGCATACGGTCATGCAATCCTGCCGCTCTGTAATGAGCACGATCGACTGACTCAGGTCGTTTGGGGCCTGGCGGATTTTCGTTATCGCTTTGGCCGAGAGGCGGAATCGCTTTGGCTGCCGGAAACTGCTTGCAACGATCAGACATTGGATCTACTTATTGATCGAGAAATGCGTTTCGTAATCCTTGCTCCTGAGCAGGCCGGAAGAGTTCGTTCGACAACCGCCGAGGAGTGGCGCGATGCCGGGTCGGGCAATATCGACACTACTCGTCCCTATCATTATGTACACCGCGATGGGTCGGGACGCTCGCTTGCGGTTTTCTTCTATCATGGGCCACTGGCCAGGGCTATCGCTTTCGAACGGGCGTTGTCTTCAAGTGAAGGTCTGGTGGAAAGATTTATCCAGGTTGCCCATACGGGTTCGCTGGTAAATGTGGCCACCGACGGTGAGACCTATGGCCACCATTTCAAATTTGGCGATCTATGTTTAGCCCATGCGTTGGAAATCGAAGCCAGGCAGGCTGAACTGCGAACTACAAACTACGCGCAATACCTCGATGAGTGTCCGCCGGAGGTTGAGGTGGAGATCGATAACGGACCCGGCGGCGAAGGCACTTCGTGGAGTTGCACACACGGCGTCGGTCGTTGGTCGCGTGATTGTGGTTGCCATACCGGCGGAGAAGCAGGGTGGAATCAGCGTTGGCGAGGTCCCCTGCGCGCGGCGCTGGATTTCCTGCGTGATGATGCTGCTTCATATTTCGATAGTATTGGCCGTGAGTTGTTGCGCGATCCCTGGGCGGCACGCAACGCGTACATTCAACTGATTTTGGATGAGGGCCGCTCGCGCGAAGAGTTTTTCAAGCAACAGGCGAGTTATCATCTGTCGGCGGCGGAAGAAGAGCGCGCATTGGCGCTGCTCGAGATACAGCGAAACTCACTCCTGATGTTTACGAGTTGCGGCTGGTTCTTCTCCGATCTGGCAGGTCTGGAAACAATTCAGGTGATGCGATACGCTGCACGAGTTATCGACTTACAAAGTCAGCTTGCTTTGCCTACTCCTCGAAAGACGTTTCTCGAGATGATGGCCGAGGCAAAGAGCAACTTGCCGGAAAGAGGAAACGGCGCGGACATCTATTTACGTTTTGCCGAACCGCTCTCGGTGGCAGGCTCGGCAGAACCGATTGCAGCAATCTAATGGTGAAAAATTCCGGCAAGCCCGCAGCAGCAACACAGACTGCAAAAACGCGGCGTAGCAGTACATCATCTGTCAGGGATGATTCGGTTGCTACTAAGCCGACACTCAATGCCGCGGAACTCAAGCATTTCCTTTCACTCAGGCACCATGATCCACATCAAGTATTAGGCCCGCATCTCAACAGCGATGGTTTGATCATTCGCGCCTTCCGACCTGATGCCGAACGTCTTGAAGTTGTGATTGGGACCAGGCGTCCGGTGGAGATGAACAGAATCGATGCGTCCGGTCTGTTTGAAATCTTGATTCCCGACATCGGCAAAGTGCCGGCTTACCGGTTCGGAGTTCATGGTTATGATGGCGAGCTGAAAACACTGCGTGACCCGTACGCATTTTCCCCCACGATAGGCGAGCTTGATCTTCATTTGTTCGGTGAAGGCAAGCACGAAGAGATTTATGAAAAACTTGGCGCTCATGTTAGAAAGGTTGCTCGGATAACGGGAGTCGGGTTCGCTGTATGGGCGCCAAACGCCGGTGGAGTCAGCGTCGTCGGCGACTTTAACGGCTGGGATGGACGTTTTCACCAGATGCGCATGTTAGGCAGTTCAGGAGTTTGGGAGCTCTTTATTCCTGAGCTAACACCAGGCACGCTTTACAAATTTGAGATCCGCACAAGGACATCACTGCCGTTCCTAAAAGCAGATCCTTATGCACAACATACAGAGATTCCGCCACAAACTTCTTCGATCGTTTACCATTCAGACTACAAATTCCACGACGAGAAGTGGATGAAGCACCGAGCCGGTCGTGAACACTTCCGCAAACCACTTTCAATCTACGAGGTCCATTTTGGATCTTGGCGACGTAAGATGGAAGAGAACAACCGGCCCTTCAGCTATCGTGAAATGGCGTCGGCGCTGGCCGACTATGTTTTGGAGATGGGTTTTACCCACGTCGAGTTTCTCCCGTTAAAGGAGCATCCCTATGGACCATCGTGGGGTTATCAGGTTAGCAACTACTATGCTCCCTCGGCGCGTTACGGCACACCCGATGATCTCCGCTACCTGGTTGATTATCTGCACGAACGCGGCATTGGCGTGATCATGGACTGGGTGCCGGCGCACTTTCCGCGAGACGCTTTCGCCTTAGCGCGGTTTGACGGCTCGGCGTTGTACGAGCATCTCGATCCGCGCAAAGGTGAGCATCCCGATTGGGGCACTTACATTTTCAACTACGGCCGCAACGAGGTCCGAAATTTTCTAATCGGCAATGCACTTTTCTGGTTCAAAGAATTTCATCTCGATGGTTTGCGCGTCGACGCGGTGGCGTCGATGCTTTATCTCGATTACAGCCGCAAGGAAGGCGAATGGGAGCCGAATGAGCTTGGTGGTCGCGAGAATTTGGAAGCGATTACATTGCTGAAAGAATTGAATGAGCTGACGCATCGCCTTTGTCCGGGTGCGATGATGATCGCGGAAGAATCGACCGCGTGGCCCGCCGTGAGTAGTCCGGTTTATGCAGGAGGGTTGGGTTTTGACTTCAAGTGGAACATGGGCTGGATGCACGACACGCTAAAGTATTTCCAGACCGATCCACTGTTCCGCATGCACAATCATAACGCGCTGACATTTGGATTGTTATACGCGTGGAGCGAAAATTTTATCCTGCCATTTTCCCACGACGAGGTCGTCCATGGAAAAGGCTCACTGCTAAATAAAATACCCGGGAGTGTCGAGCAAAAGTTTGCGACGCTCCGCGCGCTTTATGCTTATATGTGGGCGCATCCGGGTAAGAAGCTGTTGTTCATGGGAGGCGAGTTTGGGCAGTGGCGCGAATGGAACGACAGCGAAAGTCTGGATTGGCACTTGTTGGAGGATCCGCAACACAGAGGCGTTGGAAATCTAATTCGCGATCTCAATCGTACCTACAACGAATCCTCTTCTTTGTGGGAAGTGGACGGTGACCCATCGGGCTTTCAATGGATCGATGCGGATAACTCTGCGGAGAACATTGTGTCTTTCATTCGGCGGTCGCCCTCTACGGGACAGGAAGTTGTTTGCGTTGGAAACTTTTCTCCAGTAATGCGCGCGAACCATCGACTGGGCCTGCCGCGGCCGGGTGAATATAAGGTCTTGATTAATACCGACGCTGCAAGTTACTCGGGCAGCGGTTCAGTTGATGTGGATCCGATTACCACCGAAGATGTTCCAAGCCACGGCCAGTCATACTCCGCTCTACTGACGCTACCGCCACTTGCGACGATTTGGTTTGAAGCACCACGATAGGCTGAAACTAGCAAAACTGAAAATATTCATTGACTCCGTGGCCATTCGGTTCTAAAACTTCTCCAGTTGCCATTCTCATACTGCCCAAATATGTATGAGAAGTTTAAAGAAGTGGACGGAACGCATCCCTGGCGGGACGTCAGTCCTGATGGTTACGTTGATTATCAGGCCCGTTACCGCCCGCACGGTCGTGTTCTCTACGTGAATTTCCCTCTTGCCCGCGAGCTGGGTCTGATCCCGTCTGACCACCCACCCAATATCGATAAAGAACTCGAACAGGTTATTCTGGAAACGTTCTCATTACGTATCATCAACGAATATGATTTAAAGCAAGGCAAGAAATACCCGCCTGAAACCGTTAAACCCTACCCCTTCATGGCGACTCGCTATCTGCAAACTCAACATCGTAATAAGAGGGGCAAAACGTCGGGCGATGGTCGGAGTATCTGGAATGGATTTTTGAAATCCAACGGCCTGACGTTTGACATCTCGAGCAGGGGCACAGGCGCAACAATTCTGAGCCCAGGAGCGCAACAAGCCGAGGGAATCGTCGAGACCGGTGATGAGAGCTATGGATACTCTTCGGGCCTGGCAGAGTTAGATGAGATGTTGGGAAGCGCCGTCATGTCGGAGATCTTTTACAGGCAAGGTATTCCAACGGAGCGCTGCCTGGCGGTAATCGGATTCCCTGATGCGACAGCAATTGGGGTCAGAACCGCACCTAATTTGATTAGACCTGCACACATCTTTCGCTATCTCAAACAAGCCCGGCTCGTGGAACTCAAAGCCTCGATGGACTATTTCATAGATCGCGAAATAGAAAACGGATTTTGGCAGTTTTCCTGTTCGGGAAAGGAGCGCTACTCGAAGGCCCTCGACTACCTTGCGCGTTCTTACGCAAAGATGGCCGCTGTGCTTGAAGAGGAATATATCTTTAACTGGTTGTCCTGGGACGGCGACAATATGTTGGCAAGCGGCGCTATCCTCGATTATGGATCAATTCGACAGTTTGCCGCCAAGCACGACAAATATCGTTTCAAGGATGTAGATCGTTATTCAGCCTCTTTGGCGGAACAGCGAACCTGGGCGAAGACTCTCGTTCAGGTGTTTGCGCAAGCGATCGCATTCATTCAGTCTGGTGTGAAGCAAAGGCTGAACGTATTCAGAGACGCAGACTGTTTGCGTGTTTTTGATATTGCCTTCGCGGATGAAAGAGACCGCCGGCTGCTTTGGAGAATAGGTTTTACTCCAGAACAAATAGATCGCCTCATGGAAGGTGCGCAGAAGGAGATACGGGATTTTGACCGCAGCCTGAGCTATTTTGAGAGTCGGAAAGTTTCCAAAGGCATAGAAAAGCTTCCCGACGGCTTCACACACAGTCCGGTCTTCCTCATACGAAACCTGCTCCGCTTATTACCAGCCTACTATGTAGCACAGACGATAAGCCGCGTGGATGACGAGAGCGGGTACATGACTCCGGAAATCTTCTCCAAAATCATGGCGGCCTCATATGTTGGTAGAAGAGATCTGAAGCTGACTCCGGCCCGCAATTCTCAGATCAAGAGGTTTCAGGAGAGTTACCTGCGGCTGGTTGCCTCACTGGGTGGACCGTTCGATGCGGCGTTGAAAACACTTCAGGAAAGATCAGCCATCATTAATCACCGGCATCGAATAACTGGAGACGCAGTCACCTTGATCATCGAAGAAGTCATTGCTATGAAAGGCAGGATTAAGATCGACGGTTTACAGGAGGCCTTCGACGCTTTCATAGATTCACAGGTTTTGATACCGGGGAAATGGCACCCCATTCCGCCCGAGCAACTCACCTCCAACACCCTGAAATCCCGACTACTTCAAAAGATTCACGAGAACTTGGAGGAATACAAAGAATCGATCTGAAAGTTGGAATTCAACTCGCCAATTGGATTTCCGACGGGACTTCTGGATTCATCAACGACGCGCCGCCATCCGCGTAGATCACTTGCCCCGTAATCCAACCCGCCTCTTCGGAACAAAACAGTGCTACAACGTTACCTATATCTTCGGGCGTTCCTAAGCGCCCCATGGGAGTCCAACCGCGCTTATGCCAGTCTCTGATCAGATCCTGAGCCTGAGTAGGCAGCGAGTTCAATACGCTGTCCTCGGTCCAACCGGGGCTGATAGCATTTACCGTAATGCCACGTTTAGCCAGCGCGACGGCGAAGTAGCGGACCAGCGACTCCAACGCGGCCTTGGCTGAACCCATGCCGGCCCAACTTTGTAGTCCACCGGTACGACTGCCCTGCGCGTACGTGATCGCAAAAATTCTGGCGCCCGCGCTCATGAGAGGAGCGGCTAGGCGAACTCCAACCAGGAATGCTTTTACCTGCGAGTCGAAGGCCGTGTCCCATTGTTCCAACGTGACCTCCATCGGTGGCTGAAAAAAGGCGGGTATCTCAGGCCGGGCATTGCTTACGAAGATGTCCAGTTTCCCAAATTGCGTCTTGACTGCGTCGAAGAGTGCCTCGATCTCTTCAGGGCGCGAGACATCGCCTCGAACCACAAAACCATCGGAACCGAGTTTGCGGATTTCATCAAGGGTGTCTTTTGCGGCATTCTTGTTTTTATAATAGTGGACAGCTAGCCGGACATGGTTGGTTGCCAGTTTAAGAGCAATTCCCCTTCCTATGCCCCGCGAACTTCCAGTAATTAAGGCGTATTTTCCGTCGAGCATATCAACCTCCATTACTCGATCGTGAACTGAGTATGTTGCGAACTATACTAACGACTTAATGGTACTGCAGCAACCCGGTCGCTTACCGAGGCTGTGTGGAGGCTCAAACTGATGCCACGGCCTTGCGCCGTGGAAACCACGCTCGCGGCTACAAAGAAAGTCGCACAACTCTTTTAGATGCCACGGGGCAAGCCCGTGGCATCAGTTTGAGTTTTCACACAGTCTCTACCGCTCCTCGGTTCGGTAACTGAGTAACAATGCCTCTCGAATGCCAAATTGCGACCAGCATCAACTAGCATCGAATGGGTTCCCCTCGGTTTCTATCTGCTTTGACCATCGTGTATCTTCCTACCCATGATCAATTGGGATGACATCCGTAAAGAATTTCCCGTCACTAACGACTGCGTGTATCTCAATACCGCCGCGGCTGGACCACTGGCCCGTATGACAGCGCAGGCCGCTCAAGGGTATTACGAACAGATGATGAACGATGGCGACGTGCACTGGGACGACTGGCTTGCCCGACGCGAACAGCTAAGAGCAAAGATTGCAGGATTCATCAATGCTGAGCCAGATGAGATTGGTTTTACGATAAACACCTCAAGCGGAATGAACTTAATCGTCGATGCGTTGGAAAAACATGGCGAAGTGATCTCGTGCGATCTGGAGTTTCCCGTCTCCACGATTCCCTGGATGCACCGGCGGATTCCCGTTCACCTGATTAAATCAGTAGCCGGCGAAGTAAGGCTTGATGACGTGCGCCAGGCAATGAATACAAGAACAGGAATAATTTCGCTGAGCCAGGTGCAATACTCGAATGGCTACCGCACCGCTTTCGACGAATTCGGTAGGATTAAGGGAAGCCATGCACTGGTCGTTAATGCCAGCCAGGCGGCTGGTGTTTTCGAAATCGATGTTAAGCGAATGCAGATCGACGCGCTTTGCTCGACAGGTCACAAATGGATGTTGTCGGGCTATGGATCGGGCTTTGTCTATATCAGCCGGGAAATATTGGCGCTATCGCAGCCGCGTTCTATTGGTTGGCTTAGCGTGCGAGATCCCTATGGAGATACGAACGACGAAGTGCGCCTGCGCCATGATGCCGGAGCGCGAGCGGAACTCGGAAGTCCGCACTTCGCCGGCATCTTTGCATTGGGTGCGTCCGTAGGATTCTTGCAGGCAATTGGCATGAACAATATCGAGCAGCGCGCGCTCGAGCTCAATAGGTTTTTGACAAGCAAGTTGAGCGACGTGGGTTGGAAAGTCTTGTCTCCTCTCAGTAACGAGCAGCATCGTTCTGCTGAAACGTTAGTTGCCGCGGACAATCCGGCGGAACTGGTTGCCACACTGGCCGAAAGAAAGGTTTTCGTCACAAAGAAGCCAGAGGGGTTTCGCGTGGCGACCGATTTCTTTAACAATGAAGATGATATCGAGCGCTTAATTGAGGAGTTGAGCAACTGTTGATCTGTGACTCTATCTCCGTGCTTTAGGTTTGCGTTTCTTCCCTGGCGCCACTTTCATCTTTACGCTGTCACTAATGGTCTCCTTCACAAAATACTTACGTGCGAGCGAAATAAATTTCTGCACAATGGGCGACTCATAGCCTCCGTTAAGTTGTGCCAGTCCAAGTTGCCAATTGATCTCTGCCCCTTCAATCCACCAGCGCACAAGCTTTCCTTTCTCCACTTCTTCTTTCACCGATTGCAGGGGTACGATGCCGACCCCCATATCCTCCTCGACCATCCGTCTTATCGCCGCCTGTCGGCTGAGTTCCATCGCAACATGAAGTGAAACGCCAGCCTGAGCAAAAAACTGATCGATCAATCGTCTGGTATTCCCGCCACGCTCGCCGAGAATTAGTTTTTCACCCGCCAGTGTATAAGCGCTAATTGTTCGCTGTTTGGCCAGTTTATGGCGAGGCGACGCGATGGCGACCAGTTGGTCTTCGCTTAATCGTTCGGTCTGGATACCGCGCACATCGACGGGCAAAGAGACAAAAGCTATGTCCAATTCACCGGCGAGTATTTGATCGACAAGCGCCCCGCTCGTCCCGGAAATCACGGCGACTTCTGCCGCTGGGTGCTGCCTGCGAAGTTCTTTGAGGATCTTTGGGAGTGGCTCAGTTAGGATCATTGCCGAAGCGCTGCCGATTCTCAGACGTCCTCGTTCAGCTCCGGCAAGCGCGGCAATCTCGTCCACTGCAGCGTCGTGTTCTCTCAGTATCTGCCTCGCGCGCTGCAGCAGGTGTTCACCCGCTTCCGTGAGAATTACATGTCGAGGCGCTCGCACAAAGACCCGGGCGCCCAACTCATTTTCTAACTGACGAATCTGCATACTGATTGCGGCCTGAGTGACATGCACCCGCAGCGCACCGGCGGTAAAGGTCCCTGATTCAGCGATGGCCATAAAGGCGCGTAGTTGTCGGATCTCCACGTTTTGTCCTCGATATCAAGCTGGGTTATTGGAATAATAAAATCTTTTAGTTTCCATTATAAATCAGCGTTGCCTAGAATGAATAATTCAAAGTGTTACCCAGGTGGTGGTTCCGAGAAGACAAGATGAGTTTAGAGTTCTGTCTTGAAGTGGCTTGTTGGCCCGGGCAGGACCAAAGACTTGAAACCTCAAACCAGTGCCAATACCGAGAATCGGACCACGTTCCCAATGTTGAGCCCAGAAAGACGAAGAGGGGATCTAGCACCGGCGGAGCGTTTGCGCGCACAACACACGGTTGTGGGTGTTGACGGCGGCGGCACTAAAACTGAAGCAGTAATAATGGACGTTGAGCAGCGAGTGATCGGGGAAGGTCGCGCTGGACCTTCAAATCCTCTGCGAGTAGGAATTGCCAGCGCTGCGGGAGCTGTCCGTGAAGCGGTGGACAAAGCTTGTGCAATGGCGAAAGTGCGGCGGAGCGACCTTGTCGCGGCGGAAATCGGTCTGGCGGGCGCAGGGCGGAAGGAACTGCGTGCTCGCGTGCGGGAAGCACTCACGACGCTGGGCATCGCCGATATAGAAGTAGTAACGGATGCCGACATTGCTCTCTACGGAGCAACAGATGGTGCTCCCGGCATCGTTGTGATCGCGGGCACCGGCTCCATTTGTTGCGGTGTAAATGCCCGGGGTAGGCGCTTCATCGCGGGCGGTTGGGGACCGATTGCCGGCGATGAAGGCAGTGGAGCCTGGCTAGCCAGGCGTGCCTTACGGGCCATTGCTCACGCGGCTGACGGGCGCGGTCCGAAAACGGCCTTAACCGCCGCAGCCTGTTCCTATTTTCATGCAGGTAGTGCCGAGGATCTCACTACGGCGATTTATGCGCCCACCATAACTAATGAGCGACTCTCTGGTTTTGGCAAGGACGTAGTAGAGGCAGCTAAGGCTAAGGATCCTGTGGCTCAGCAAATCATGATCGAGGGAGGCGCCGAACTTGGTCTTGCCGTCGTTGCTGTGATTCGCAACTTACAAATGGAGCGCGAGCAGTTTCAAATTGCTCCCGTTGGCGGTGTCTTCGCGGCCAGCGGCGAGCTTATGCTCGAGTCACTGCGCGAAGTGGTTAAAAAGGCCGCGCCCAAAGCTTATTTTGCACCACCTCGTTTCCGCCCGGCTGTGGCTGCCGCTAGAATGGCTCGCGAACACGTCAATAATATCGCTCTCGCTGTCTGAACCCTGCGGCTAGAAGATGACTACTGAAACAAACCGCTCGCTTCCCATCACAGAACAAGAGAATCCTCGGACAGAAAATCTCAGCTCTCTGTCAGCGGCTGAGATCGTCAGCCTGATGAATGAGGAAGACGAACTGGTCGCTGCTGCGGTGGGGAGGGTGTTGGGGGCGGTGGCGGAAGCAGTCGAAGCGATCAGCGCACGGTTGAGTGCCGGAGGCAGACTCTTTTATGTCGGAACGGGAACATCGGGACGTTTGGGCGTCTTGGATGCAGCCGAGTGTCCGCCAACGTTTGGTGTATCGCCGGATCTCGTTCAGGCAGTCATCGCCGGTGGCTACGAGGCCTGTCACCGTGCAGTGGAAGCTTCTGAGGACGATGAAGACGCAAGCCGGCTGGATCTGGAAGCGCGCGGCTTTACCAAAGACGACGTGCTGGTGGGCATCGCAGCATCGGGCCAAACTCCCTATACCGTTAGCGCGGTTTCCTACGCCCGTTCACTGGGCGCATTTACCGTTGCCCTAACTTGTGTTCCCGAGTCAGCGATCACTCGAGCTGCAGCATTGAGCATCGTGCCGGTTGTTGGACCAGAGGTGGTCACTGGTTCAAGCAGACTGAAAGCTGGTACAGCGCAAAAGATGGTTTTGAACATGCTTTCCACAGCAACCATGGTCCGCCTGGGTTATGTGACAGGCAACCGGATGTCTAACCTTCAGGCGCGGAATGCAAAGCTGCGCGAACGTGCAGTGCGAATACTAATGGCCGAAGCTGATATCGATCAGAATGACGCCAGCGCCGTCTTAGCGGCGGCGAATGGCGATCTGCGAGTAGCTCTCGTGATGAAGCGGTCAGGTTGTTCCCGCAGTGCCGCAGAACAATCACTCACGGCAAGTCATGGTGTTGTAAGTGTCGCTGTTGAGACGCTGACAAGCGAATAACTTCGGTAATTAGCACCTTCCCGGACAAGGAATCGCTGCATGGGTTTCTCTGGAATCGACTACGCTGTCCTTGCGTTGTATCTGATTGGCATAACGATCTTTGGGACGCTGTTCCGCCGGTCGCAACGCACTGTCAAAGACTATTTCATTGGCGCGAAGAACACTCACTGGTTAGTTATCAGCCTCTCAATAGTCGCGACCGAGACGAGCACCCTCACGTTGATTGGTGTGCCCGCGTTGGCCTACTCGACCTTTCCCATTCCCGAGCAGGGAGGCAATTTTACTTACCTGCAAGTCGTTTTCGGATACATGGTGGCGCGAGTGATCATCAGCCTGCTGTTCATACCGGCTTACTTCCGTGGTGATCTCCTGACGGCATATGAACTGTTGAGACTACGCTTCGGACCGAAAGCGAAGAACTTTGCAGCCTCACTATTTCTCGTCATGCGTGCGCTCGCCGAAGGTGTGCGTGTGTTTGCAGCTTCACTGGTTTTAAGCGCGGTCCTTGGCACCAGTTTCCCAGGACTGCCGTACCTTTGGTTGTGGTCCATCGTAATCGTCGGACTGCTTACATTAATTTACACCTTCGAGGGCGGAATCGCTGCCGTGATCTGGACCGACCTTATCCAACTCATCATCTACATCGGCGGCTCGTTGCTGGCAGCGTATGAATTGTTCCACCTAATCCCCGGGAGTTGGTCGACCGTCGTAGCCGAAGCGCGGCCGTTTAATAAGTTTCAGGTGTTTTCGTTCATCGTTGATTTTAAAGTGCCGTTCACGTTCTGGGCTGGTTTGCTTGGCGGTACTTTTCTGACGATGGCTTCGCATGGCACGGACCAACTCCTGGTCCAAAGATTGTTGACCTGCCGCAATTTGCGCGACAGTCAAAAGGCGCTCATCTTCAGTGGCTTTGCGGTGTTCTTTCAGTTCTTTCTCTTTCTGACGATTGGGGTAATGCTTTTTGCTTACTACAAAGCGTATCCGCTCTCGGTCCCGTTACAGAGCAATGATCAGATCTTTCCGACGTTTATCGTCCAGCGACTGCCACATGGCATCGCGGGATTGGTGATCGCCGCGATTTTTGCCGCCGCCATGTCGAACCTTAGCGGGTCACTTAACTCGCTCTCGTCGACCACTGTGCTCGACTTTTACAAGCCACTGGTCAGGCCGGGAGCCGGCGAAACACAACTGCTCCTGCTATCGCGCTGGTTCACGGCCGCCTGGGGCGTTATCTTGATCGCGATCGCAATGGTGGCGCGCAAGTGGGGGTCAGTGTTCACGGCGGGGCTGACGATTGCGTCGTTAGTGTATGGTCCAATGCTGGGGGCATTCTTGCTGGGCGTGTTGACGAAACGAGCGAACCAGACGGGAGTAATGTCGGGGATGGCGACATCGCTGGCTTTCATGTTGTTCGTCTGGTACAGAACCGCGATAGCGTGGACGTGGTATGTGCTCTGCGGAACCGTCATATGTTTTGTCGTAGGCTATGCGGTGAGTCTCGCAAGCAAACCAGCCGACGCAGTCGCGGCGCTTAAAACAGGGGACTGAGTCGCTTTTCATCAGTAAGAATTAACCATCAGGAGCAAGCGGAAAACTAATGCGGCGATTCAATAATCTCATAGCCTTTCTGTTATTGAGTACAGCGCTCCTCGCACCGGCCGAGTTTCTCACCTCTGCGAAAGCTGGCGTACCTGTCTCTCAGACGAAAGTTGCAGACAATCCAGATTTTAAGCCGCGGGCCTACTCCCGCAAGCCATCATACGAAGCTTTGGCGTGGGCGGATCGCGAGTTGAGACGGATGTCGCTTGATGAGAAAATCGGCCAACTCCTCTTGGTGGGAATCAACGCAACTTTTCTCAACCAGGACAGCGACGCATACGCTGCGCTCAAACACCAGATCGCAGACAATCACGTTGGCGGGATAATTCTTTTTCGGGGTCCAGTCTATGAGTCAGTCGTCCTTGTCAATCGCATGCAGGAACTCGCGCGTTATCCACTCCTCATTTCGGCGGACTTGGAAGCCGGTGCAGGCATGCGTTTCGACGACACTGTAAACTTCCCCTGGAACATGGCCGTTGCGGCAACAGGCAATCCGGAGTACGCCCGCCGGCAAGGTGATGTAACGGCACGCGAAGCACGTGCGCTCGGAATACAACAGATCTATGCACCCGTTGTTGACGTAAACAATAACGCTGCCAACCCTGTGATCAACGTTCGTTCCTACGGCGAGGATCCCGCCGACGTTGCTCGCTTTGGCGCCGCTTTCACCGAAGGTGCGCAGGCTGGAGGCGTAATAGCAACTGCAAAACATTTTCCCGGACACGGTGACACTGCAACTGATTCGCACCGTGGCTTGCCTGAAATAGATGTTTCACGCGCGCGCTTGAACGCCGTCGAGCTCGTTCCTTTTCAGGCTGCGATCAATGCCGGCGTCGGCTCAGTTATGGTCGGTCACATTGGTCTGCCGCAGATTGATCCTACTGCTATCAAACCGCTGCCAAGGGAAAACAGAGCCAAGCCCCTGGACACTGATGAAGCTGGCGAGATTATTAAAGAGAAGGCGACGCTACCTGCCACACTCTCGCCCGTGGTCGGCGGGATCTTGAGAAACGATTTGAAGTTTCCTGGAATGATCGTGACCGACGCACTCAGCATGAGCGGCTTAACTATCTATTTCACACAAGAAGAAGCTGCGGCACGGGCGCTCGAAGCGGGAGCCGACTTGCTGCTTAAGCCGGCGGATGTTGACGCGGCACTTCGTGGTGTTCGCAATGCTGTGAAGAGCGGGCGTTTGACGGAACAGAGAATTGAGGCCTCGACACGCAAGATACTGGCGGCAAAATACGATCTCGGGTTGGTTAAGCAACGTCTCACCCCTCTCGATGCGATCGATCGCGCGGTGGCGGGCAAGGATGCAACCGCTCTTGCGACTGAGATTGCGGAGCATGCAATGACGCTGGTGCGCAACGGGGATAACCTGGTGCCTCTCGGAAATGTCAAAAAGGATGCGCGCATCTTCAATCTGGCGATCACGAACGGCGACGATCGGTTGTGGATCACAAACGCATTTGTCTCACAGCTAAGCCATTCCGGCCGGAAGGTTGAAACGATGGTTCTCGACGATCGCTCCTCCGATGAGGAAGTACAAAAGGCACTGGAGCGAGCGAAATCTGCTGAGATAGTAATTGCCTCATTGTATTGTCGGGTGCGTACAGGACAGGTGCGCAGCGTTGGGCTTCCTGATTCCGGAGCACGTGCCTTATCTGCGCTGGTTGGCAGCAAGGCGCCCCTAATTGGTATTAGTTTTGGCAATCCCTATCTGCTGCAGAGTTTCCCTGAGTTACGCACCTACATAGTCGCTTATGGTGATATGCCGAGTCTGCAACAGGCGGCGGCGCGTGCGGTTTTGGGAGAGATTGATATTGTGGGAAAACTGCCAATATCCTTGCCGGGACTCTATCAGAGAGGAACCGGATTACAATTAAAAAAGGTAGTAGTTAATTTCCCTGTTATCCCTGGTTTGAACGTGACCCCTTACTCGCGTCGTTGCGAAAGGACACAGGCTTCCAACAGTTTATGAACGAGTTGCAAAAAACCTTCGGGATAGCGAAGACGAGGTACTCTTCTTAGGATGAGTGATAACAAGATCTACCCTCTAACGCAGATCACCCGCGTTCAGCTCAATTCACTAGTAGCTCCATTATTAATTCTTGCGTTCACCACGGTAATTGTAGGAGTGGGACTGCCGGTAGTTCGTCCCGAGCGCGTTGGCATGTCTGCTGGCCAACTTTCCCGGATTGACAAAGCGGTCGCTGGGGACATTTCCCAGCGGCATCTTCCGGGCGCAGTGGTTCTCATCGGCCGCAAGGGCCAGATCGTTTGGCGAAAAGCCTATGGTGCACGCGTCGTCGAGCCCGCGCGAGAAGCAATGTCTACCGATACAATCTTCGACCTCGCGAGTCTAACAAAGGTAGTGGCAACCGCTACCAGCATCATGATTCTCGTCGAACGGGGAAAGGTCCGCTTAGGCGATCCTGTTTCTGTTTACATCCCTGAACTAAAAGGCGAGGGGAGGGAACGAGTCACGATCGAGCAATTGCTGACCCATCGTGCCGGCTATGCTCCCGACTTCGATCTGAGAGAACGATGGACTGGATATGACGAAGCGATCAAGAGACTGATAAAAGAACCACTGCGTAATCCGCCCGGCAGTCGCTTTGTCTACAGCGATATCAACTTCATTGCGCTCGGTGAGGTCGTACATCGCGTCAGCGGCATGATGCTCAACGAGTTTGCGCAAAAGAACATCTTTGGTCCCTTGGGAATGAAAGACACTGGCTTTCTGCCTCGCCCGGCATTGAAGAGTCGCATGGCCCCCACGGAAAGACGACGAGGGCAGTTGAGCTATTTGGGAGACTCCGCGGAAAGTGTCGGTACTGCCGGTGATGCCTGGTTGCGTGGGGAGGTCCACGATCCGACTTCATATCGCATGGGTGGGGTTGCCGGACACGCTGGACTTTTTTCAACTGCGGACGATTTAGCGATCTACTGCCAAATGATTCTGAACGGCGGGCAGTATCGGGGTGTGCGAATTCTTGCTCCCTTGACGGTTGCTGAGATGACGCGACCTCGTTTGGTGTCTGCCACCGGCTGGACTCGCGGACTCGGCTGGGATATCAACAGCAGCTTTTCATCGAATCGGGGCGATCTTTTTCCGCTTGGTTCTTTCGGCCACACTGGTTTCACTGGCACTTCCCTCTGGATCGATCCGGCAAGTGAAATGTTTGTCGTCTTCCTCAGCAATCGAGTGCACCCTGACGGCAAGGGAGACGTCGGTCCCCTGCGCGGACGAGTGGCTACAATCGCGGCAGGATCGATCACAGATCAAAGCGTCGTTACTCGTACTCGGGGAGAACTCTCGAACTACTATAATGAACTCATCAAAGACCAGGCCACGTTTGCCGCCAACGAGTCCAACATCGCGGCGTCTGCAAAAGTACTCACCGGCATCGACGTGGTCGAGCGCGACAGTTTTAGACAGCTTGCCGGTATGAAGGTGGGTCTCGTTACTAACCACACCGGACGCGATCGCGAAGGTCGTCCGACTATCGACATTCTTAGCAAGGCTCCCGGAGTTAAGCTTGTGGCACTCTTTTCTCCGGAACATGGTATTCGGGGTCTTGCCGATGAGAAGGTTTCTGATTCGCGTGATGAAGCGACTGGCCTGCCAATCTATTCGCTTTACGGCGAGACGCGACGTCCCACCTCCCAGCAATTGAAAGATCTCGATGCGGTCGTATTCGATATTCAAGATGTCGGCGTTCGCTTTTACACTTACAGCTCGACGCTCGGATATCTCATGGAAGAAGCTGCCAAAGCGCATGTACCGGTTTTTGTATTGGATCGGCCCAACCCAATCGGCGGAATAAATGTTGAGGGGCCTCTGGCGGATGCGGATAAACTCTCATTTACCGCGTATCACATGATCCCAGTGCGCCACGGCATGACGATTGGCGAGCTGGCCCAACTCTTCAATCAACAGCGAAAAATCGGCTGCGATCTCCGGGTAATAAAGATGGAAGGCTGGCAGCGTTCGATGTGGTTTGACGAGACCAATCTGACTTGGATAAATCCTTCGCCGAACATGCGTAGCCTGACTGAGGCCACGTTGTATCCGGGAGTGGGATTACTGGAAACGACAAACGTTTCGGTGGGTCGCGGAACGGACACACCATTTGAAGTGGTCGGTGCACCATGGATCAAAGGACCGGAACTTGCCGATTACCTCAATCGACGCTCCATCACAGGAGTGAGATTTGTGCCGCTGGAGTTCACTCCGAAGGCGTCCGTCTTCAAAGATCAAGAGTGTGGTGGGGTCAATATCATCGTCACAGATCGGGCGACGTTTCGCTCCGTCCTCACTGGAATCGAAATCGCAGTAGCGCTACGCCGTTTATATCCGAGCGAGTGGAAGGTAGACAACTATCTTCGCCTGCTGGTTAATTCAGACACGCTGGATCGTATCAAACGGGGTAACTCCGCCAGGGATATTGTCGGATCTTGGAATGCGCAACTGGAAGACTTTCGCCGGGCCCGCGCTGACGTGTTGCTTTATAACTGAGGGCTTATCCGCAGATTCTTTTTATATAGAAGAGTCTGGGCGTAGAGGCTGTGTGAAAAGTCAGTCGAGTGAGGAAAGACACCAACATGATCGCAACTCAATACAGTACCGCGAGCGAAGCGACCGGATGCCGCCACTCAACCACCGTTTTAAGAGTTCTTGCGATTATCGAGTGCCGGCGTCCGGTCGCTTCGCTCGCGGTACTGTATCGGGTGGCGA
>Ga0070698_100000859_pt1 | contig 33395 bp, 32 predicted proteins | sample KBSK1502metaG_FD_65477 | JGI IMG/M metagenome (GOLD analysis project Ga0070698, IMG submission 65477) | Corn, switchgrass and miscanthus rhizosphere microbial communities from Kellogg Biological Station, Michigan, USA - KBS K1-50-2 metaG | ecosystem: Host-associated > Plants > Roots >... | reverse complement strand
TGCCATTACCGGGCATGAGCGAGGCAGCTTCCCCGACCACGCCGCCGCCATTGTTCATGGCGCCGCCGAGCGAATCGGCCGCCAGCGCGGACACCTCGCCGCCTTCGGAACCCAGCCCGGGGCCGCGGACGAGGACGAGGTCTCGGCGATCCGGCGGGACCGCCGTTCGCGCGCGCAGCCACGCGCGGGCCGAGGGCGCGACGCTCAGTTCGCGGTCGCGCAGCGCCGGAAGCAGTGCCCACGGCACCGCGTGCAGCCTGCCCGGCGGGACGATGACGACCGGGCCGCCGCCAAGGTGCCGGATTGCCGCCGTGCCGAGCAGCGCGTCCTGCAGCCTGCGCCCGGTCTGCTCCAGGACAGCGAGCGCATTTTCTGGCTGGCCGGCCGCCTTACCCGGCGGTTGACCTGGTGCCTGGCCGACCGGCTGACCCGGTGCCCCGCCTGGCGGCCGGCGGCGTGGCAGGCGGCGGCCTGGCGGGCGGCTGTGCGCTAGCCGGCTGAGGCCGAATCTGGCGTAGTCAATCTCGCGGGCGGCGTCCGCCAGGCGGCCCGCGGTGAACTGCCTGACCCGGCCGCCGCCGCAGACCAGCAGGTGCAGGTCTCCGTCGATCTCGACGATCTGGACCAGCCGTGCGGCGCCGAGTTCCGCGAGCAACTGCGTAATGCTGAAATCCCAGTTGCCCGGGTGGCCGTTGCCGCGTGTCTGCATGACCCGTTCCCTGACGGCGTTCTCCAGGCGCAACTGCTCGCGGGCGAGCCTGGTCGTGGGCTGCCCGGCGGCGCGGGCCTGGTCGAGGCGGTGCGCGACATCCCGGACGGCGGTCAGGTCGGCCTGGAGCTCCGCGTCGTCGACCGGCCGTACCGGCGGCGCGGCCAGCGCGGTGGCCCGCCAGCGCTCGCTCCACTCGAGCAGCAGCCGTGGCCGGCCGGCCCGCGCCGCGTACCGCTGCGCCAGCGCGGCGAATTCCGCTCCTTGAACGGTGGCACGTGCACGCAGTTCGGTGGCGCCCAGGGTCAGCAAGTGCTGATCAATAAGGTCGAACCCGCGGCGGCAGGCGCCGAGCATGCGGCGAGGGTTAGCCGTTGCGTCTGCCAGCAGCCCCTCCGCCAGCCACCCGTCGGCGCGTGCCGAGGCAGGTCCCTTCCGCATCCGGGTTCGCGCCGCTGCCGTCAGGTGCCGCCGGGCGTCCGGCGTACGGCCGAGGGTCAGCGCCACCCGGCCGGCCAGCAGGCGTGCCCGCGGAGCGTCGCCCGAGCCGAGCGCGTCAAGGCTCGATGCTGCCTGCTCAGCCTGGTGCAGCAGTCCCGCTGATGCCTCGCCGCTCGCGTAGCGGGCCTGCAGCACCATGAAGGTCGCATGAGCGAGCCACCATGGCCGCCGCTGCGCGCGGAACAGGCGGCGGGCGGCCTCAGCCCGCGCCAGCGCCGTCCGCGGATCCGCGCAGGCGAGCGCGGCACCGGCCGCGGTGAGCTGCAGTTCAGCCACTATGGTCGGCTGACCACGGCTCCGTTCGATGTCGCTGATAGCGGCATCGGCCTCGCGCAGCGCGTCGGCAGAAAGGCTGGCCGCAAGCAGCACGGCGCACCGGTCGACGCTCAGGTCCGGCTCAAGTACGGCCAGAGTCCGGTATATCTGGCCCGCTTCGTCGAGGTGGGCAAGCGCGAGCGGCAGATCCCCGGAACGGAAGGCAACCAGCCCGCGGTTATGCCGGGCATAGGACCTTTCCAGCTCCTGGCTGGTCGCGGCGAACAGGGATTCAGCGGCAGCGAGATCGGCGTCCGCGCGGCCAGTGGCATTAATGGCGAGCTGAACCAGGCCGCGTGCCGTGAGGGCCCGCGCCTCCCAGATCGTGTCGCCCGCCGCATGCAGGACGGCGACCGCCCTGCGCAGGTCCTCCAGTGCCTCCCGGTGCCGCCCCACGATCCGCAGCGCGTTTCCGCGCCGGTGCAGGACGCGCCCGGTCATCGGGCCGGCCGCGATAGACACCGCTTCATCCAGCGCGGCGAGCCCGGGCGCGGTCCGGCCGGCCTTAGTCAACGCGACGCCGAGCGTTGCCAGCACATCTGTCTGGCGGTCCCGCGAGCCGATCAGCCGGGCGAGGCGCAGGGCGGTTCGCAGCTCGCGGATCCCCGAGTTCACATCTCCGAAATCACGCAGCACCTGGCCAACTGCCTGGTGAGCGATGGAGGCGTCGTACGGGTCCGGATCGATTGCGAGGATCGCGCGTGCCCGAGTCAGCGCCTCGCCGGGCCGGGAGAGCGCGAGCGGCAGCAGAGCAAGCGTGCCGCCGGGGACTTGGGCGCCTGGGCGGGATTGCCTCGCCATGGACTGATGTTAGGGCTGGGCGTTCGGGTCGTCTAATGTCACCCGGGGCGTGGATGTGCCGAGCGCTATGATCGACGTGCCCAGCCGGGCGGCCGACGCGTTTTAACGGCGCGTGTACCAGGCAGAGAAGGAACAAATGGGCTCTTTACCCCCGAAATCGGATCAGCACGCTGCAAAGGCAGAGGTTCAGGCTGAATTCCTGGCAGGCGCGTTTCGCGCGAAAGGCGTCGATGTCGGTGCCGCGCGCACCGCAGAAGGCGACCTCGACTTCCTGCACGAAGACCACGTGATTCTGGTTCGCGACGCCTATGTCGAGCAGGTCAGGGCTATCGTTGGCCGTAGTGCAGACACCCGCGAGCAAGACGACGGTTTCATCGACGGCGTCACCCTCCTTTCGCTCGACGGGGCGGATATCACCAGCGTCAGCGCAGCCCTTGACGCGATCGACAGCGCGCTCGGGGTCGGCGTCGCCACGCCGAACCATGTCTTGTCGATTTGCCCGGTGGGCTCGTGCCCGGCTAGCGAGCCAGAGGAAGTGCCGGTCGGCACGCTGCCCGATCCGGGCATCGGCGATGGCGGCGGCCAGGGCGTCTGTATCTACATACCGGATACCGGCCTGCTGGAAAGCGCGCATGAGCATCCATGGCTGGCCGGCGTCACCGGCAAGCGGGACTCGCTCTTGCCGGCCGACTCCGCAGGCACGGTAGCGATCCCTGAGTACGCCGGCCACGGGACCTTCGTGGCTGGCGTGGCAAGATGCATGGCTCCCGCGTCGACGGTGCATGTGGTCAGCGACCTCAACACCGCGGGCGCGCTGTCCGAGCACAAGATGATCAAGCGGCTGGACGAGGCGCTTGGCCTCGGTGCGGACATCATCTGCTTGCCGGCGGGCGGGAACAGCAGGAAGAACATCCCGCCGATGGGCTTCGAGGCGTTGTGGCGCCGGTACCGCAACCACAAGGGCACCGTGCTGGTTGCCGCGGCCGGCAACAACAATTCCCGCCGGCCGTTCTGGCCGGCTGCCTTTCCGCAGGTCGTGGGGGTCGGCGCGATCGCGGCCAGCCGGCGAAGCCGGGCGCATTTCAGTGACTACGGGCCGTGGGTGGACGTCTACGCGCCGGGCGAGGACCTTGTCAATGCCTACGCGCACGGCAGCTACATCTGCCGTGAGCCGCCGAACATCGGCGTGAAACGGGAGTTCCATGGCCTGGCCCGGTGGAGCGGCACGTCCTTCGCCACACCGCTGGTCGCCGGTTTGATCGCCGCCCGGATGTCACGGACCGGCGAGAACGGCAGGCGGGCGGCGGATGCGCTGCTGGCGCTGGCGCGGGCGCAGCGGCTGCCCGGGGCAGGCCCGGTGCTGTGGCCAGGCCAGACTGATGACGGCCCCGGCGGGCAGCACAGCGGCAGTAGCCCGCAGGGGATGCTGCGGCCATAATCATGGGGGCGGCTACCGCTGATGGGGGCGGGCGACGAAGATGGCGCCGTGGCGGATTTTGAGGCCAGCGACCTAGTGGCGGCTGCCCGGCGCGGCGACAAGGCCAGCTGGGAAGCGCTGGTCTACCGCTACAGCGGGCTGGTCTGGTCGGTTGCGCGCGGATACCGGCTCAGCTCGGCGGACTCGGCGGACGTGTTCCAGACCACCTGGCTCCGGCTGGTGGAGCATCTCGGCCGGCTCAGCGATCCCGGCCAGGTCGGGGCGTGGCTCGCCACCACGGCACGGCACGAGGCACTGCGGATCGCCCGCGGCGTAACCCGGACGGTCCTAGCCGATGATGCGACCCTGGTTGCGCTCGGCCATGTCGACGATCGCTCCCCGGAACGCGCCGCGCTGGAGGCCGAGCAGGGCCGGCTCGACGCGGCGCGCGCCGCCGAACTCTGGCGCGCCTTCGCCGGGCTGTCGGCCCGCTGCCGGGAACTGCTCCGGCTGCTGGTCGCCTCGCCGCCGCCGAGCTACCTGGAGGTCGCCGCGGCGCTTGACATGCCGGTCGGCAGCATCGGCCCCACCCGTGCCCGCTGCCTGCGGCGACTGCGCGAGCGGCTTGCCGGGGATGTATCAGATACCGCTTCTCGCCCTCATGAAGATGACTGAGGATGAGGGAGATGAACGTGCACAGCGAGCGCGAAGATACCGAGCTGGAGGAAGAACTCCGGCGGGCGGCCGCGCGCTTCGATCCCGTGCCCGGCGAGCTGCTACAGGCAGCGATTGAGGCTTTTACCTGGCGGACCATCGACGCGGAGCTTGCCGAGCTGGTCTTTGACTCACTAGTCGATCAGGACGAGATGTCGCTCGTCCGCGGTCCGCGACAGCGGCGGCTGCTGTCCTTCGAGGCGGGCGGCCAGACCATCGACCTGGAAGTGACGAGCACGAGTTCGTCGCGGGGCCTGGTCGGCCAGCTGATCCCGGCACGGCAGGCGAGCGTCGAGATCCGGGTCGGGGCCAGCGCGATCGCAGTCGACGTCGACGAGCTTGGCCGGTTCCGCGCGGACGCGGTGCCGGCCGGGCCGATGAGCCTGCGCTGCAGCGCGGCACCGGCAGAACCAGGGACCGCGGTCGTGACCGACTGGGTGTCGATCTAAGCCTCGCAGCCCGTCGGCCGAGGCGTCAGATAGCGCATCCTGTTGTTGCGGGCGGCATGCCCGGCCTCGGCGAGCCCCAGCGCCTCAGCGCCAGTGATAGCTGGTGACGCTGCCGCCGGTGATGGTCACCACGCCGGCCGGCCTGCGGGCGTCACGCCAGATCGTGTACTCGCCGGCGCTGAGCCCGGGGTACACGGCCGCGTACCGCACGCTGCCGCCGGCCCGGCGCTGCCGGACTTGAGAGTGCGTGCGCCGGGCGGCGGGAACGCCCAGCGGGCTGATCTCGATCTCCTGCCCGTCCAGGCCAGCCGGGGTGTGCAGCACCAGGGCGCCGATGCCGGGACCGACATCGAGCACTACGCTGCCGGCGCCGGACGGGCCGGGGACATGCTCGGTCATCGGGCTATGCTCCTGCCTTCCGTCGCGGCCGGTGCTAACGATGGGTAACGGGATCTTCGGGGGCGGAACGACACCGGAAACCCGGCGCCGGCCGGCGTGATGTCGCCGCGGACGCGGCGGCGGCCGTCAGGCGCCAGGCAGCTTCCGCTGGTCAGGACGGGTTGTGGTACCCGTCGTAGGGCACGCCCAGGTAGGGGAATGCGGTCAGCGGCTTGTTCTTGACGCTCGTGCCGGTCAGGCCGTCGGTGATGTCGGGGACCACCGCGTCAACCACGTACTTGGGGTCGACCAGCGGGACCGTCGCCCCGGCGATGGCCCGCAGCTCGATGGTCACGACGTCGTCGGTCACCCGCCGCCCGTTCGGGAACCCGGCCGGGTCGCCGCCGATCAGCCCGAGGATGCTGAACTGCTTGGAGCTGGCGGGCGTCGGCGGAATCGACGTGTTCAGCCGCAGCATGTCTGCCTGCACCTTGCCGGTGAAGTTCGTGAATCCCTTGACGATGCCTGACGGGATGCCGGTAAGCAGGATCGCCTCCAGGTCGGCCCGCGGGGTACCGGCCTTGTCGAGCGCGGCGAGGTGGGGGAATGCGCCCGGGTAGAGCACCGGCAGCAGGCCGGCCAGTTCGGGATGCGCGACGTACTTGGCGAAATGCTTGTCATTGACCGGCCGCCGCCTGTTCCACCGGTCCTTGTCGCCGAGCGGCACGATGACCTCGTTGAAGAGCGGGTTGCCGAGCCGCGATACCTGGGTGAAGGGGCCGCTGACGAAGTGCTCGGTCTCCGCGTCGGCGTGCACCCTGGCGCGCTGCCGGCTCGCGCTCGTCCACACGCCGATCGTCGGGTGGCCGTGCCGCCTCAGGTGGGAGATCGGCACCTGGATCGCGATGCTGTGCACGTTCAGCCGGTTGGTGGCGTTCACGCCGGGCGCGCTCTTCAGCCCGTGCGCCTTGGCGAAGACATTGAACTGCTGCAGCGGGCGCAGGTTGCCCAGGTCGAAGATCGAGCCGAGGTCGACGTAGAATTCCTCAGCCCGCTGGCCGGCGAAGACCCTGCCGTGACCGCCCAGCGAGTGAACCGCCGGACGGCCGAGTTTCGCCTCGTAGTCCGGTGTGGACAGCACGCCGACGTTGCACGGCGGGCACGCGAGCTTCCTTGCCAGCACGTGCGAGCCGGACTTGTCAACCCGGGTGACCTTGTAGAACTGCTTGCTGTTCCAGTTCGGGTCGCTGAGTGACCCGATCGGGCCGGTGTTGTAGAGGAAGCTGTCTGGCGTCGTTAGCTTCGTCTCGAAGCGGAACTGGTAAGTGATGTCGGCTACGGCGTCACCGTCGTTGTCGACATGGATCTCGTAGAGCACGTCGTCGCCGAACTCGTAGAAGTTCGGGCCGCCGGCCGGCTCCTGGAGCGGTATGTAGTTGGCGATCAGGGTGACCGTGTCGGGCTTGTCCGGGCTGACGAACGCGTAGACATCCGTGCTGTCGGCGACCGGATCCTTGGAAATCTCCGGCGCCTCGCGATGCGAAGACATCAATAACCTCACAAGATCGAGCTGAGAATGACAGGGCGGGTGCTGTTCGGCGGTCCTGGGTGCCTCGCAGCGATGGCGGCGGGCATGCGCCGCGGCGCTTGGCGGCTGCCGGTCAGCGGCTCGCGCGGACCAGGCGCGCGGCCAGTTCCGGATCGCGCACGCGGGTGTGGCTGGTGCCGCGGAATACGTCGATCTCGCCGGACCTGGCGTCGCGCACGTACACCACAACCTGCTCGGCGGCACCGGTATCGGTCGCATCCGGCGCCCTGCCGCGGGCCGCCGGGGCGGCAGGCCGGGCCGCCGCGGCGAGGGCAGGACCGGCGGTGCCGGCCAGCGCGGTCACCGCAATTCCCGCGGCTCCGGCGCCCGCGGCGCTCCGCAGCACCGAGCGCCGCGACATGCGGGGCGCCTGGCGATCGTCAGCGGGGCGGGCGACGGGCGGGCTGGTGTCATCGTGGCCTGGCATGAATGTCCCTTCCGGAGCGGTGGCACGACGCCGCTCGCCCCTGCGGTAAACACGTGGGGCAGTAGTGTCCCACGGTGCTTGAGTGATTACCCTGAGTATCTGCAAGGTAGGGAGGCTTGTTGCCACGGTCGTACTTCGGGCCGGCCGGATGACTGGATGGGCCGGCGGCTCGCTGAAGCCAAATCGTTATATTCCGGCGGCAGCCGTGGCGGCGCGTCACGGTCCGCCGGCGCCGGGCGGCATCTCTCGCCGCTGCGGGCGCCGGGCTGCGCGCCGCCGCGTCACCCGCAGGACCGAATGAGTCGTGGTATCCCCGCGGGGACGCCGCGCAGGCGTGAAGAGCCTCACAGGTCACACTGGCCTCAGCCATGTCGTTTCTCGGGCAGGCGTGACAATGTCTCACAGGTCACACTAGCCTCAGGCATACCGTATTCCCGGGTCAGCATTGGCCACCCGGAAACGTGTCGGTCAAATGCTGACGGCGGCCGCCGCCAGGCGAGATAATGAAAAGTTCCGGGTAAGGCCCGGGATCAGTTACCGAATTCAGTTGAGATCCGTCCGGGCGGGGACCCGACTTGCTGCGTGCTAGACACTGCCTAGGCCGCTGGCTGGACGAGACTGGACTCTTGAGCAGTGACGACGCATCCAGAGCAAGGCAATGTCCACGAAGAACCGAATAGCTTCATCGGCCGCGAACGAGAACTCGGCGAGCTGCGCGAGTTCGTGCGGGTGGCGCGCGCGCTGACGCTTTGCGGCACCGGCGGCATTGGCAAGTCGCGGCTTGCCGTCCGCATACTCGCGGCGCTGAGCAGCGACTTCCCCGACGGGGTGTGGTTCATCGAGCTTGGCGACCTGCAGCAGCCCGATCTCGTCGTATCCAGGGTGGCAGTGGCCATCGGAGTGGTGGAGGAACGCGGCCGCCCGCTGGTCGAGACGCTCGCCGCCGCGCTCGCGCCGCGCAGGATGCTGCTGGCGCTGGACAACTGCGAGCACGTGATCGACGCGGCCGCACGCCTGTGCCAGCGGCTGCTGGCCAGTTCGCCGGGGTTGCGGATGATTGCGACCAGCCGCGAGCCGCTGCGCGTCGCGGCCGAGGTCGTTTTCCAGGTGCCGCCACTGTCGACGCCGCCGGCCGGCTCGCTGGCGCCCGCCGACCTGGCCGCCTATGAGGCGGTGCAATTGTTCGCCGACCGCGCTGCCGCGGCCGTGCCCGGATTCGCCCTCGGGCCGGGCAATGCCGGGTCGGTATCCACGCTCTGCCGGGCGCTTGATGGCGTGCCATTGGCCATTGAGCTCGCCGCAGCCTGGGTCCGGGTGCTGTCCGTCGAGCAGATCGCGGCTCGTCTCGGCGGCCGTTTCCAGCTGCTGACGACTCGCGACCGGACGGCGCCGCCGCGGCAGCGGACGCTGCGTGCCACCATCGACTGGAGCCATGACCTGCTGACCGGCAGCGAGCAGGTGATGCTGCGGCGGCTTTCTGTCTTCGCGGGCTGGTCGCTGGACATGGCGGAGGAGGTCTGCTCGGATGACAACCTGCCAGCGGACCAGATGCCCGACCTGATCACCGGCCTGGTGGACAAGTCGCTGGTGATAGTCGAGCCGGAGGTGCTTGGCCAGACCAGGTACCGGATGCTCGACACCATCCGCGAGTACGCGGCGGAGCGGCTGGCAAAGGCGGGCGAGTCCGCCGAACTGGAGCGCAGGCTGCGCGACTACTCCCTGCGCGTCGCGGAAGAATCGATGGCCGTCGGCATGGCGATCATCCCCGCGCCGTGGTCGGCGCGGGTGGACGTCTTCCGCCGCTACGACATCGACCTCGGCAACGCGCTGCAGGTGCTGAGTGGGTGCCTGGCGGATGGCGACGCGGAGACCGGCCTGCGGATCTGCACTGCGATCCGGCCGGTCTGGATCGTGCGCGGAACCTTTGCCGAGGGCGCCGAGTGGCTTGACTCGTTCCTCGCCATCGATGCGCCAGGGCTCGCCGCCGCCGTCCGGGGCCCGGCCCTGGTAGGCCGCGCTCAGCTTGCCTTGTCCAGCGATCCCGCCGGGGTGCGCGAGTGGGCCGAGGAGGGACTGGCGCTCTGCCGCGCCGCGGGCGACAAGTTCTGGATCGCGGCCGCGCTCAACCTGCTAGCCGAGGTTGCCTTGCACACCGGCCGGACGGACGAGGCAGTGCTGCATGCCGACGACGCGCTCGCGCTGGCGCGCGCGGCGGGAGACGGCTGGAACGAGGGATACGCACTCGGCAGCCGGGCGGCGGCCGCCGCGCAGCGCGGCAACCTGCGGGAAGCCCAGGAACTCGCCGATGCCGCTATCGCCGTGCTGCGGAACATTGACCAGCAGTGGGGTGTCGCGCGGACGCTGCTCGGGCTTGGCGACCTCGGTCGGCTACGGCGCGATCTGGACGGCGCCCGCGACCGCTACCTGGAAGCGCTGCCGATCCTGCGCGAGATCGATTCGCGGCCGGAAATCGCGCGCTGCCTGGCCGGGCTGGCCCGGATCGCGCTTGACCAGGGCGAGCTCACGGTTGCCCGGCAGCATCTCGCCGAGAGCATCCGGCTGAGCCACTCCACCGGTTCCCGGATCGGGGTGGCCCGCGGTCTGGAGGCCTTCGCCGCGCTGGCCGTCCGGGCAGGCCAGCCGGCCCGGGCAGTGCAGCTGGCGGCCGCCGCGGCAACCCTCCGCCAGGCAGCTCATCTGCCGCCGCTCGCCGGAGCCAGGACCGAGCAGTACATCGCCCCGGCGCGGAGCCTCGGCGAGCCTGCGATCCAGCGGCTGTGGGCGCAGGGCTCCAGCATGACCGGCGGCGAAGCCGTCGCGCTCGCGCTTGACTTCACGATGCCCGCGACGGCGGCGGGCGGGCCCGCGACGGCGGCGGACGCGCGGGCGATGGCGGCGGACGCGCGGGCGACGGCGGCGGACGCGCGCGCGATGGCGGCGGGCGGGCTCGCGGCGGCGGGCGGGCTCGCGGCGGCGGGCGGGCTCGCGGCCGGCGCTGCGCCCGGCGCCGCCTTGCCGGCCGTGCTGACGGCCCGTGAGCGGGAGATCGTCGCGCTGATCGCTGCTGGCCACAGCAACAAGGCCATCGCCGAAGAGCTCTTCATCAGCCCGGCCACGGCCGCCAGGCACGTCGCCAACATCCTCGCCAAGCTGGGCTTCACCTCGCGTGCCCAGGTGGCCGCGTGGGCACGGGAAGAGTACGGCGCAGCCGGCCAGAACGGCTCGCCGCCTGCCGGGTAGCGGATCCGGCGCCGGCCAGCCGGCCGCGGGCGCGCGTCAGGCTGGCTCGATCTCGGCGGAGTCGGTGAGCCGCAGCTTGCGCCTGGCCCGCTCGTAGAACGTCGTGCCGCCGAACCTGATCACCCTCGCCGCACCCGGCCGCGCCCGCAGGTCGATACGGTCGCCCGGGCCCACGTAGCGCGCGACCTGCCCGTCAACCTCGATGGCCAGCCGCCCGCTGGACGAGAGTATGTCCAGGGTGAGGGTGTCCAGGATCGACAGGACAACGCCCCGGTTGTAGGCGGAATGCGGCGCAGCGGGCGTGACGAGCAGCGCCTCGACGGCCGGGCTCATGATGGGACCACCCGCCGCGAAGCTGTATGCGGTCGAGCCTGTCGGCGTCGCCACCACGACCGCATCGGCTGCGTAGCTGACGAACGGCGACCCGCCCACTAGGAGTGCGACGCGCGCGCTGCCCTCCCCGGGGACGCGGACGACGGCGACGTCGTTGAATCCGGTCAGCGTATGGGCATCGATCTCGGCGTCCACTGCCAGCCGCGATTCGGTGGTGTACCGGTGGTCGTCGATCGCGGAAAGCGCGGCCTCCAGCTCAGGGATGTCCACCTCCGCCAGGAACCCCAGCCTGCCAAGATTGACGCCGAGCACAGGGACCCGGTGGCCGTCGGCCAGCCGCATGGCCCGCAGCATGGTGCCGTCACCGCCGAGGCTGACGATCAGGTCGCAGCACTGGCTCAGCTCGTCGGCGCTGACCGCGATGGCGCCCCGCACCCGGCCGATCTCGTCGGCTGTGCCGTACACCTTGGCGCCCCGCTCGGCGGCCCAGTCGACAACCGCGCCGACGGCCGGGCCGCAGTCGCGGAGCGGATGCAGCACCAGCCCTACCGAATGCATGCGGTCACCCGATCCCGGTCAGCCTAGCCCGCGCTCGACGCGGCCCAGATATTGATCCCGGAGTCCACCGCGTCCCGGTCGATCGCGGCGAGTTCCGCCGCAGTGAACGCGGTGTGGCCGGCCGCCGCCAGGTTCTCCTCAAGCTGCGCGACGCTGCCCGCCCCGATCAGCACCGAGGTGACCCGCTTGTCTCGCAGCGCCCAGGCCAGCGCCATTTGCGCCAGCGACTGCCCGCGGGCCCGCGCGATCTCATTGAGCCTGCGGACGTGGGCCAGCGTGGCATCGGTCAGCTGATCGGCCGCCAGCGACGTCCCGGCCTGGCTAGCACGCGAGCCGGCCGGGATCCCGTTGAGGTACTTGCCGGTGAGCACGCCCTGGGCGAGTGGTGAGAAGGCTATACAGCCGGCCCCTTCGCGTTCCAGCGTGCCGAGCAGGTCCTCCTCCTCGATCCAGCGGTTCAGCATGGAGTAGGAGGGCTGGTGAATGAGCAGCGGGGTGCCGAGGCCGCGCAGGATCCCGGCGGCCTCGGCGGTCCGCCGCGCCGAGTACGACGAGATCCCGGCATACAGCGCCTTCCCCGAGGTGACCGCCGTCGCGAGCGCGCCCATGGTCTCCTCAAGCGGCGTATCGGGATCGAACCGGTGGCTGTAGAAGATGTCGACGTAGTCCAGGCCCATCCTGCTGAGCGACTGATCGAGGCTGGCCAGCAGGTACTTGCGGGAGCCCAGGTCGCCGTAGGGGCCGGGCCACATGTCATAGCCGGCCTTGGTGGAGATGATCAGCTCGTCGCGGTATGGCCGCAGGTCCTCGCGCATGATCCGGCCGAAGTTGATCTCCGCGCTGCCGTACGGCGGGCCGTAGTTGTTGGCCAGGTCGAAATGCGTGACACCGAGGTCGAACGCGCGCCTGAGGATCTGTCGCTGGCTGTCGAGCGGCTGCTCGTCGCCGAAGTTCTGCCAGAGCCCGAGCGACACCTCGGGCAGCTTCAGCCCGCTGCGCCCGCAGCGCCGGTAGGGGGTCTGCTCGTAGCGGTCAGCCGCGGCGAGATAGGTCATGCGGCAAGTCTGTCAGCCGGGCTGCCGCGCTGCCAGCCGGGCTGGCTGGCGTTCCGCGGGTGCTGGCTGGCGTTCCGCGGGTGCTGGCTAGCGTTCCGCCCGTGCTGGCTGGCGTTCCGTCCCGGCCGGCTGGCGTTCCGTCCGGGCTGGCTGGCGTTCCGTCCGGGCTGGCTGGCGTTCCGCGCGTGCTGGCTGGCGTTCCGTCCGGGCTACTTAGCGCTCCAGCCGCCGTCGATGGTGTACGACGCGACAGTGGCCATCCCGGTGCCGGGCCCAGCCAGCCAGACCGCGAGTTCGGCTACCTCGGCCGGCTCCACCAGTCGCTTGACCGCGTTCTCGGCGAGCAAGACGGTTGCCACGACATCGTCCTCGGCGATGCCGTGCAGCCGTGCCTGGTCGGCGATCTGCTTCTGCACGAGCGGCGTGCGAACGTAGCCGGGACTGATGCCGTTGCTGGTCACGCCGCGCGGGCCGAAGGCTACGGCAGCTTCCAGTCGACTGGCCGCGCGCCGCTTTGCTGCAGCAGCAGGTTGGCCCTGCTGAAGGGCCGCGAGCCGAAGAACCCGCGGTCGGCCGAGTTCGGGCTGGGGTGTGCCGACTCGATGCAGCGCGCGCCGCCCAGCAGCGGAGCGAGGCTGCGGGCGTCACGACCCCAGAGAATCGCCACCAGCGGGCTGTCGCGGGCGGCCAGAGCCTTGATCGCTTGCTCGGTGACCTCTTCCCAGCCCCGACCCCGGTGCGCGCCCGGCTTGCCCGGCTCGACCGTCAGCACCCTGTTCAGCAGCATCACGCCGCGCTCGGTCCACGGGCTCAGGTCGCCGGTCGCGGGCCTCGGGTAGCCGAGATCCTCGTGGTACTCGCGGAAAATGTTGACCAGGCTGGCGGGCAGCCGCCGGGCCTCCGGTGCCACCGAGAAGCTCAGGCCGACTGGGTTGCCCGGCGTCGGATAGGGATCCTGGCCGACGATGAGTACGCGAACGTCGGCGAACGGCTGCCTGAAAGCCCGCAGTACCAGGTCGCCAGCGGGCAGGTAGCTGCGGCCGGCCGCAATTTCCGCGCGCAGGAAGTCGCCCATCGCCTGGATTCGTCCCGCCACCGGCTCGAGCGCAGCCGCCCAGCCGGATTCCATCATCTGCTGCAAGGGCCGAGCCGTCATGAGGAACCACTCTAGGCTCCCCGCGCGGCGCCCGCCGGCCGAGCGGCCAGGCTAGACTCCCCGCCCTGGCAGGCGACCGCCGGCCATCACCCCGGCGACTCATACGGCAGGCACGGGATCTCCCGCCGCATCGACGGCATCCGGGTGACGAGGCACGTCCTAGGCGCGCTCCGCGCCCACGCCGTCGAAGACACCGAACTCACCAGGCGCGCCTCGGACCACCTGCCCGTCACGGTCGAGTACGCCCCGTCCGCCATCGCCCCGCCGTAGGCCGCCTGGCGGCGCTGCCGCTGCGGCCGGCCGGTGCCAGCTTGCCAGCCAGGGGCCGCCGGTCCCGCAGGCAGCGTAGTCACGGCGGAGGCGGCACGACCTGGCCAGCCTGGCGCCCTTAACATGATCACGGAGGGTTTGCGGCGGCGCCGCCGAAAACCCTCTGTGATCACGGAACGCGGCGGCGCGGGGGCCGCCGTGCGGCGAGCGGAAGGGTTTCGATGGAGATACCAGCCAGCCTGCCGGAGTGGCCGGGCGGTGCCGACGTGGCGGTGGCGCTGACCTTTGACGTCGATGCCGAGGCGCCCTGGCTCGGCGAGGGCACGGAGTACGCAAGCCGGCTGACGATGCTGTCCCAGGCGCGCTTCGGTCCGGTGCGCGGGCTCGGTCGCATCCTGGACATGCTGGCGGCGGCCGGCCTCCGGGCCACGTTCTACATTCCGGGGCACACCGCGGACCATTACCCGGCCGCCGTCGAGGCCATCCTGGAACGCGGTCACGAGGTCGGCCACCACGGGTACCTGCACCTGCAGAGCGAGCGGCTGGACGAGGCGGGCCAGCGCGCCGAGCTTGAGCAGGGCCTGACGGCGCTTGGCAAGCACGGCGTGCGGCCGGCCGGATACCGCTCGCCCGGCTGGGAACTGACCCCGGGCACCCTGTCCCTGCTGGCCGAGCTCGGCTTCGGTTATGACAGCAGCCTGATGGCCGACGACCGGCCGTACTGGATCCCGGCAGGCGGCAGGCAGCTGCTTGAGCTGCCAGGGCACTGGAGCCTCTGCGACTGGCCGTTCTTCGGCTACACGTCGTTTCATGGCGGGCTGCTGACCGACCCGGCCGTGGTCGAGCGGATCTGGCTGGAGGAGTTCGAGTCGGCCAGGCAGGAACGCAGGCTGGTCACCTACACGATGCATCCGGAGGCCATCGGTCGCGGTTACTGCATGCGCATGCTGGAGCGCGTGGTCGCGGCCATGCGGGACCGCGGGCGGCCCTGGTTCGCGACGCACGCCGAGATCGCCGCCATGGCCAGGGCCGGCGGCTAGGCAGGAAGTGCCGCGGCCTGCTCGACACGGGCCCGCGTAAGGCAGTCGTCAAATTGCCCGCTCGTGACGACATCGAGGTGCGCAGGCTCGCGCCAGTGTCGTGACCACGTTCACAGGGCTGGGCCGACGCGGTGACCGCCAGCAGGAGCGGCCGGACAGCCAGGACAAGGACGGCCCGCGCCGCAGTGCGCGGCGCCGGCCACCCCTTGGCATGGCAGTCCGATCAGCGGACCGGGATGCGTCAGCGGACGGGCTCAAGCGCGCCGGCGCGCCGCCGGATGCCGATCGCCACGATGATCACGAGCAGAGCGCAGACGTCGAAAATGGTTGCCGCGCCGAAGGCCGTGGCCATGCCGTGCGTCACGGCAGCCCTCGCCTGCGCCAGCCCGCCGGCCTGCGCCCCGCCGTCGGCTGCGGTCCTGGTCGCCGAGGCGTACACGGTAACCAGGATGGCCAGGCCGAGCGAGCCGCCGACCTGCTGCATGACGTTTACCATGCTGGACGCGGCGCCGGAGTCCTCCGGCCGCACCCCGGCAAGTGAGGCCATGGTGAGCGGCACGAACACGAGGCCCATGCCACCGCCGAGCAGCAGCATTGGCAGCAGCACGCCCGGCAGGTAGCCGGTCGCCGGAGAGATCTGGGCGAGCCAGGCCATCCCGGCCACGACCGGCAGCAGGCCGGCCATCATCAGGGCGCTCGCCGGGAAGCGGGCAAGCAGTCGCGGAGCCGCGCGCGACACGGCGAACAGCGTCGCCGTCATCGGCACGAAGGCCAGGCCGGCTCGCAGCGGGCTGAACCCGAGGATGTCCTGGACGAACTGCGTGAGGAAGAAGAACATCCCGAACATGCCGGCTACGAGCAGCAGCCGCGCCAGGTAGGAGCCGGACCGGCCGCGGTCGGCGAACAGCCGCAGCGGCGTGATCGGCTGCCTGGCCCGGGTCTCGGTCAGCAGGAACAGCCCGAGCAGGACCGCGGCGGCGCCGAAGGCGCTCAGCGTAACCGTGTCCCGCCAGCCGCTGGACGCGGCCCTGATGAAGGCGTACACCAGCGCGGCCATTCCGGCTGTCGAGGTGAGCGCCCCGGTGATGTCGAACCGGCCGGGCTGGCGCTCTGACTCGCCGAGGAACCGGGGAGCGGCCAGCAGGACGGCCGCGCCGATCGGCACGTTGACGAACAGCACCCAGCGCCAGGACACCCATTCGGTGATCACGCCGCCGAGTACCAGGCCAAGTGACGCGCCGCCCATCGCCACGGCGGTGTAGAAGCCGAGTGCCCTGGTGCGCTCGCGGCCTTCGGGGAAGCCGGACGTGATCAGCGCGAGCACGGCCGGCGAGGCGATCGCGCCGCCCGCGCCCTGCACGGCCCGCGCGGCGAGTAGCCAGCCGGGCGAAGTGGCCAGGCCGCCAGCCAGCGATGCCACGGTGAAGAGCAGGATGCCGGCCATGAACACCCGGCGCCTGCCGAGTATGTCGCCGGCCCGGCCGCCGAGCAGCAGCAGCCCGCCGAAGGTGAGCGTGTAGGCGTTCAGCACCCAGGACAGGCTGGGGGCGGAGAAGTGCAGGCCGCGGGCGATGCTCGGCAGGGCGATGTTAACCACCGTCATGTCGAGGATGATCATCAACTGGGCGCAGAGGACGATGGCAAGCGCCACGCCGCGCCGGTCGCCGCGGACAGAGTCGCGGTCCGGACCTTGCGTTATGGTCTGTGGCATCGACGTAGTCGACATGTTCGCCTTTCCTGGAGGACTGACAAGAGCAGCGGCCGGCTGGCCACGCCGGCGTCCTACGTGAGCTACGATGGGAATCGGAGGTAGCCTCCGCTAACTATACGGAGGCACCCTCCGCTTTGCAACCTGGATTAGGTGAAGGCCGATGAGCGCGCCCGAGGAGCGGCCGCACGCAGCTCCGCCCGAGGAGCGGACGCAGGCAGCGTTGTCACGGCGGGACGAGCTGCTGGTGCCTGGTGTCGGCCCGGTGCCGGATGACGGTCCGGTGCCGGATGTCGGTCCGGTGCCGGATGTCGGCCCGGTGCCTGGTGTCGGCCCGGTGCCTGGTGTCGGTCCGGTGCCTGGTGTCGGTCCGGTGCCTTGTGTAGGCACCGCGCCGGATGACGGCCTGGTGCCGGATGACCCCCCGGCGCCGGATGACGGCCAGCCATCGGCGAGTGTGCGGCCGAGCGGCGGTGCGCCGCGGCCGATGCGTGCCGATGCCAGGCGGAACTACCAGGCCCTGGTGAGCGCGGCCAATGCGGCCTTCATCGAGCAAGGTGCCGACGACGCGTCGCTTGAGGAGATCGCCCGGCGGGCTGGCGTTGGCATCGGCACGCTTTACCGGCATTTCCCGACCCGCCAGGCACTGCTGGAAGCGGTCTACCGGGACCAGGTCGAGGCGCTGCGCGGCAGGGCAGAGGAACTGCTTGAGTCTGCGCCGCCCGGCGAGGCGCTGGTGACCTGGCTGCGGGCGACGGTCGAATTCGGCAGCACCAAGCGCAGCCTGACCTCGGGCATACTCGCCACCCTCGACAAGGATTCCGAGCTCGTGTCGTCCTGCAGTGCCATCATGCGGCAGTCAGCGACGGCCCTGCTGACCCGCGCGCAGGAGGCCGGGGAGGTGCGAGCCGATGCCAATGCGACGGACTTGCTCAGGCTGGTGCACGCGGTCAGCATGGCCGTCGAGCGCGCCCCTGTCGTGGCCGGCCAGGCGGACCGGATGATCGCGCTGATCGCGGACGGCCTGCGCTATCAGCCGGCCGGGTGAGCTGGCCTGATGCCCGATCCCGCGCCGCGCAGGCGCCCGGTGCCTGACGGCAGCCGCCCGCTGAGCGGCGATGCGCCCTTCATCCCAGCCGACCTGCCCGGCCTGCCCGGCCTGGCTGACCTGGCTGACCTGCCCGGCCTGGCTGACCCGGCCGGACTGAGTGACCCGGCCGGACTGAGTGACCCGGCCGGACTGGGCTACTTCGCCGTTCCTGCCATCCCGGTCTCAGCCGGAGCGATGATCTTCGACCAGTCGGGGCGGCTGCTGATACTCAAGCCGACCTATAAGTCGGGCTGGACCATCCCCGGCGGCGTCATGGAAGCCGACGGGGAGACGCCGTGGGACGCCTGCCGGCGCGAGGTCCGCGAGGAGTGCGGGCTTCACCTGCGGGCCGGGCGGCTGGCCTGCGTGGATTTCCGCCGCCGCCGGCCCGCCCGCCCCGGCAAGCCAGCGAACCCCGGCGGCATCAGGTTCCTCTTCGACTGCGGCCGCCTCGATGATGACAGCCTCGCCGCCGTCGTGCTGCAGCCCGAGGAGATCTCCGAGCACCGGCTGGCCCGGCTGCCGGCCGCACTGAAGCTGCTCAGGAAGCCGATCCGGCGCCGGGTGGCCGCCGCGCGCCGCACCGGGGCGCCCCGTTACCTGGAGAACGGCAGGCCGGTTCCTGGCGTCGGCCGCTGACGGCCGGTCAGCCGTGATCGCTCAGGCCGCGCAGGTAGGCCGCCTGCCCGGCGTGCTGGAGGCCGTCGGAGATCACGCTCACCAGGCGCACCCCGAGCGTCACCGGGGGATCCCAGCGCCTGTCCACGATCCGGTCCAGGTCTGCGTCGGCCAGGCCCCTGACATACCGGGTGGTTTGCTCCGAGACGGCGTCGTGGTAGCCGGTCAGCAGCTCGCCGGAGGCCACCCGCACGGTGGCGACGTCATCCGGGTCATGCCCGTATCCGGTGTCCGCAAGGTCGAGCGGCAGGCCGAACCGGGCTGCCCAGCCGCCTGCCGTCCAGGCCTGCTCGGTCCCCGCCGCGGCCGCGACATGATCGTCGGTAATCCTGGTCAGGTGCCAGATCAGCCAGGCGATCGAGTTCGCGTGGCCGGCCGGACGCAGCGCCAGCTGGCCGGGTGAAAGCCCGTCCACCGCTTCGTGCACGACCTCGCGGATCCGGCCGAAGGCGTCGGCGAGCAACTCAGCCGTTGTCATACGGCAGACTCCCTTCAGATGGGGTAACGCAAGTCTGCACAGCCTGTCAGTAAGCTAGGCCAGATCGGAGCCCGGGCGAGGGGAGCGGCCTGTAGTGCCCAGGACTGATGATCGTGCGCCGCTGCGGGTGGCGCTGCTCGGCTGCGGGGTAGTGGGCTCGGAAGTCTTCCGGCTGCTCCGGGAGCAGGCAGCCGACCTCAGGGCCCGCGCGGGCGCGCCGCTCGAAGTGGCGGGTGTCGCGGTCAGGGACATCGGCCGCAGGCGCGGCGCGGCGGCGGGCAGCCCGCTGCTGACGACCGACGCGATGGGCCTCGTTACCCGTCCCGACGTGGACATCGTGATCGAGCTGATGGGCGGCGTCGAACCCGCCAGGTCACTGCTGCTTGCCGCGATGCGGGCGGGCAAGCCGGTGGTCACGGCCAACAAGGAACTGCTGGCCCAGGAGAGTGCCGCCCTGCACCTGGTAGCCCGCGAGCACGGCACCGACCTCTACTACGAGGGCTCGGTGGCGGGTGCGATCCCGCTGCTGCGGCCGCTGCGCGAGTCGCTGGCTGGCGATGCGGTGCGCCGCGTGCTCGGGATCGTCAACGGGACGACGAACTACATACTCGACAAGATGGACAGCTCGGGCGCCGATTTCACCGGCGCGCTCGCCGAGGCGCAGGCGCTCGGCTACGCGGAAGCGGACCCGACCGCGGATGTCGATGGCTTCGACGCGGCGGCCAAGGCGGCGATCCTGGCGGGGCTGGCATTCCACACCAGGGTCACCGCCGCTGACGTGCACAGGGAAGGGATCGGGGCGGTGACGGCCGCCGACATCGCGGGCGCCCAGGCGCTCGGCTGCGTGGTCAAGCTGCTCGCGATCTGCGAGCGGTGCGACGGCGGCATCTCGGCGCGGGTGCACCCGGCGATGATTCCGCGGGTGCATCCGCTGGCCGCGGTCCGCGAGGCCTACAACGCCGTCTTCGTCGAGGCGGAATCGGCGGGCCGCCTGATGTTCTACGGCGCGGGGGCCGGCGGCGGGCCGACGGCGAGCGCCGTGCTCGGTGACCTGGTCGCGGTCGCGCGCAACCGGATCGCCGGGATCCACGGGCCCGACCACTCGACTTACGCCGAGCTGCCGGTGCTGCCGATGGGAGACGCGCTGACCCGCTACTACGTCGCGCTCGACGTCGCCGACCGGCCCGGCGTGCTCGCTCCGGTGGCCGAGTCGTTCGCCCGGCACAACGTGTCTATCAAGGCAGTTCGCCAGGAGGGCAGGGGCGAGGATGCCAACCTGGTCATCGTGACGCACACGGCCCGGGAGGCTGAGCTGGCGGCGACCGTGGCCGAGCTCGGGGCGATGGCGGCGGTCCGCGCCGTCGACAGCGTGCTGCGGGTCGAGGGCGAGGAGGGCGAGTGAGGTCCGTCCCCGGCGAGCTGCCGGGCGCGCCGGGAAGCCCTCCTTGGAGCGGTCCGGGAAGCCCTCCGGGGAGCGGTCCGGCGAGCCCTCCGGGGAGCGGTCCGGGAAGCCCTCCAGGGAGCGGTCCGGCGAGCCCGCCGCAGGCGGCGGTGTCCGCTGCGGCCGGCCGGTGGCACGGCGTGATCGGCGAATATCGCGACCGGCTGCCGGTACCAGCTACCGGGCCGGTGGTGACCCTCGGCGAGGGCGGCACGCCGTTGCTTCCCGCGCCCGCGCTGTCCGCGATGACCGGCTGCGAGGTCTACCTCAAGGTCGAGGGTGCGAACCCGACGGGATCGTTCAAGGACAGGGGGATGACGGTCGCGGTGAGCATGGCGGCGTCGCGCGGCGCCACGATGGTCATCTGCGCTTCCACCGGGAACACCAGCGCGAGCGCCGCTGCCTACGCCGCCAGGGCCGGCCTGGCCTGCGCCGTCCTCGTTCCGCATGGCAAGATCGCGATCGGCAAGCTGGCCCAGGCGCTGGTGCACGGCGCGCGGCTGCTGCAGGTGGACGGCAACTTCGATGATTGCATGAAGCTCGTCCGCAAGCTTGCCGAGAGCTACCCGGTCGCGCTGGTCAATTCCGTCAACCCGGACCGGCTGCAGGGCCAGAAGACGGCCGCATTCGAGATCGTGGACGCGCTCGGCGACGCGCCCGACGTGCACTGCCTGCCGGTGGGCAACGCCGGCAACATCTCCGCTTACTGGCTGGGCTATACCGAGTACCTGGCCGACGGCAGCTCGACGCGGGCGCCGCGGATGCTCGGCTTCCAGGCGAGTGGCGCCGCGCCCATCGTGATCGGCAGGCCGGTCCCGGTGCCCAGCACCATCGCCACCGCGATCAGGATCGGCAACCCGGCGTCGTGGCGGCTCGCCGAGGCCGCGCGGGACGAGTCCGGCGGGCTGATCGGCTCGGTCACCGACGAGGCGATCCTCGCCGCCTACCGGCTACTGGCCAGCAAGGAGGCCGTGTTCGGCGAGCTGGCGTCCGCGGCCGGGGTGGCCGGGCTGCTGCAAGCCTGCGCGGCCGGCCAGGTACGGCCCGGTTCCCTGGTGGTCTGCACGATCTCCGGCAACGGGCTCAAGGAGCCGGGGCCGGCGATCTCGGCGGAGCCAGCGCCGGCCACGATCCCGGCGGACGCCGCCGCCGCCGCCGCCGCCGCGCTCGGGCTTGAGTAGGGGATGCCCGCTGCCAGCGCGACCCCCTGGGCAGTTAGTCGCCCAGGGGGTCGCGACGGGGCCGTGACCGGTCGCTCAGGCCGCGACCGCTGACCGCGCGGCGGCTGGCTCAAGCGCCAGCTCGAGCACCTCACGGACGTCGCTGACCGGGTGCACAGCCAGCTGCGCCCGGATGTCGGCGGGCACGTCGTCCAGGTCGGGCTCGTTCCGCTTCGGGATCAGCACCGTCGTGATCCCGGCCCGGTGCGCGGCCAGCAGCTTCTGCTTCACGCCGCCGATCGGCAGCACCCGCCCGGTCAGCGAGACCTCGCCGGTCATCGCAACGTCGGACCGGACAAGCCGGCCGGACAGCAGGGACGCCAGGGCCGTGGTCATCGTCACCCCGGCGCTCGGCCCGTCCTTGGGCACCGCGCCAGCCGGCACGTGCACGTGCACGCCGCGGTCCTTCAGGTCGCCGACCGGCAGCTCGAGCTCGGCGCCATGCGAGCGCAGGTAGGACAGCGCGATCTGGGCGGACTCCTTCATCACGTCGCCCAGCTGGCCGGTCAGCGTAACGGCGGTGTTGCCGGTCTCCGGGTCGGCCAGCGACGCCTCGATGAACAGCACGTCACCGCCGGCGCCGGTCACCGCAAGCCCGGTTGCCACGCCGGGCACCGCCGTCCGCTCGGCCGACTCCGGGGTGTGCCGGGGGTGGCCGAGGTAGCCGTGCAGGTCGGCCGGGCCGACCGTGACCGGCAGCGTCGCCGTACCGCTGGCCAGCTGCGCTGCGATCTTCCGCAGCACCCGGGCGATGCTCCGCTCCAGTGCACGCACGCCCGCCTCGCGGGTGTACTCGGCGGCCAGCCGCCGCAGCGCGTCGTCGGTCACCGTCACGTCACCGGCGTCCAGGCCGGCCCGCTCAAGCTGGCGCGGCAGCAGGTGGTCCCTGGCGATGGTCACCTTCTCGTCCTCGGTGTAGCCGTCCAGCGCGACGAGCTCCATCCGGTCGAGCAGCGGCTCCGGGATAGCCTCGGCCACGTTGGCCGTCGCGATGAACAGCACGTCGGACAGGTCCAGCTCGACCTCCAGGTAGTGATCGCGGAACGTGTGGTTCTGCGCCGGGTCGAACACCTCAAGCAGCGCGGCGGTGGGATCGCCGCGGTAGTCGGTGCCGAGCTTGTCGACCTCGTCGAGCAGGATCACCGGGTTCATCGAGCCGGCCTCGCGGATGGCCCGCACGATCCGGCCAGGCAGCGCGCCGACGTAGGTGCGCCGGTGGCCGCGGATCTCCGCCTCGTCCCGGACGCCGCCGAGCGCCACCCGGGCGAACTTCCGGCCCATCGCGCGGGCCACCGACTCACCCAGCGAGGTCTTGCCGACGCCGGGCGGCCCGGCCAGCGCGAGCACCGCGCCGCTGCGGCGGCCGCCGACCAGGGTGAGGCCCTTGTCCGCCCGCCGCTTGCGCACCGCCAGGTACTCGATGATCCGGTCCTTCACGTCGTCCAGCCCGGCGTGGTCGGCGTCCAGGATCTGCCGGCTGCCGCCGATGTCGTACGCGTCATCGGTACGGGTGTTCCACGGGATCTCAAGCACCGTGTCCAGCCAGGTCCGGATCCAGCTTCCCTCCGGCGATGCGTCCGAGCTGCGCTCCAGCTTGGCGGCCTCCTTCAGCGCCGCCTCGGCCACGTGCTCCGGCAGGTCAGCCGCCTCGATCCTGGCCCGGTAGTCGTCCTCCTCGGAGGCCGGCTGGCCGTCCAGCTCGGCGAGCTCCTTGCGGATCGCGGCGAGCTGCTGGCGGAGCAGGAACTCGCGCTGCTGCTTCTCCATGCCCTCCCGGACGTCGTTCTCGATCGTCTCGGTGACATCAAGCTCGGCAAGCTGGTCGCGTGCCCACCCGGTCAGCCACTCCAGCCGCTGCTCCGGGTCGGTCGTCTCCAGTAGCTGCGTCCGCTGCGCGAGCGTCAGGTAGCTGGCATAGCCGGCGCTGTCGGCCAGCGCCGACGGGTCGGCGATCCGCTGCAGGAAGTCGACCACCTGCCAGGCGCCGCGCTTCTGCAGGATGGTTGCGGCCAGCCCTCGGTACTCGCGCGCCAGCTCATGCGCGCGCGCCGACGGCTCGGGCTCCTCCGCCACGGTGCACTCGACCCAGAGCGCGGCACCGGGGCCGACCGTGCCGACGCCGACCCGGACCCGGGAGATGCCGCGGATGACTGCGGCGGGCTCGCCGCTGGGCAGCCGGCCGATCTGCTCGACCACGCCGAGCGTGCCGACCGCCGAGTACTTGCCGTCCAGCCTGGGCACGAGCAGGACGCGGGGCTTGGCATCGGCCGGGCCGGCCGCTGCGGACGCCTGCGCGGCCTCGATCGCCGCACGGACCTCCGAGCCCGACGTGTCGAACGGCACCACCATGGTCGGCAGCACCACGGAGTCATCCAGCGGCAGCACGGGCAGCGAGAGGGTTTCGCTCATCAGGTTCACTTCCCTGGTCGATTACTTGCTTACAGTCGTCAAGCCAGCCGTGCGCTGGTTTGTTTCCCGCTGCCGTTCGCGGTCAGCGGACAGGATGAGCCGGGACCAGTTCCGCGGCCGGCCCGGCGGCGGGAACCGCCGCTGCGGGCGCCAGCGCAGCCTCCGCAGCCTGCGTGGCCTGGCCCGTCATCCGCCGCCGCAGCGCGAGGAAGCACCCGGCCCCCGGATTGCCGCGCGCGGAGTTCCCTCAGGTGCCGTTGGCTGGTTCCGCCTCCGGGTCGGGCGGGATGGCCAGCTGCAGGCAGATCAGGCCGCGCAGGTCGAGCCAGGCCCGGCCGGAGTCGCGGACCAGGCGGAGCACGACCGCCTCGCAGTTCGGGCAGCGCGCGACCAGGCCTGGCGCACTGGCGTAGACCACGGTCTCGGCCATCGGCCCGCGGCGCCGGCAGTGGGCGCATTCCCCGATGGCCGAGGTGACGTCAACGCTGAAGACCTCACTCAGCGGGCCGGCCAGAGCATTGCCGTCGAGGGGTAGCTGGCTCATGGTGAACCTCCGGTGGAGCCGAACCGCTCGGTCTTGACGCGCCGCGGGTCGTGGCCGATGTCAACGAGCAGGTTCGCCGCGGCCTCCACGAAGCCGGTCGGGCCGCATACGAAGACGGCCGGCCGGCGATCCGGGGGCCAGCCCGCGGCGATGAGCAGGCTGGCGTCGATCCGCCCGGCCGGCCGCGGCGACCCGGGCGGCGCCATGCGGGTGTACGCACAGGTGACATCAAGCCCGCGGTCGTCACGTGCTCGCCGGCGCAGCTCGTCGGCGTAGAGAATCGAGGCCGGGTCGCGGACGGAATAGACCAGCCGGAACGGAGACTCGTCGCCGGTCAGCTCGCGGGCCCGGATCATCGCCATCAGCGGCACGAGACCCGAGCCGCCGGCCACCAGGAAGACGGGATCGGCCGTGCCGGGCCGCCAGACGAACCAGCCGCCGACCGGGCCGCGCAGCTCCAGCTGATCCCCGCTGGCGAGCACCCCGGCCAGGTACGGCGATACCTCGCCGTCGGGTATCGGCTCGACCGTCAGCTCCAGCCGGTCGCCGTCGGGCGCCGACGCAATCGAATAGGACCGCTCCGTCGAGTACCCGTCCGGCGCGGTCAGCCGCAGGTCGACGTGCTGGCCCGCGGCGTGGCCCGGCCAGCCGGGCACGTCGAGGACGATCGTCCGCGCGGTCGGGGTCTCGTCGCGCAGCTCGATGACCGTCCCGACCCGCCAGCTCAGTCGCCCCAGTACCGCTGCTCGCGCCATGGGTCTCCGTAGTTGTGATAGCCAGCGGTCTCCCAGAAGCCCGGCTCATCGTGGTCGAGCAGCTGGATGCCGTTGACCCACTTGGCGGATTTCCAGAGGTACAGGTGCGGGACGAGCAGCCGGGCGGGCCCGCCGTGCTCGGGCTCGAGGTCCCCGCCGTCGTAGGCATAGGCAATCCATGCCTGCCCGCTGCGCAGGTCCTCAAGAGGCAGGTTCGTGGTGTAACCGCCATAGGATCCCACCAGGGCGAACTCCGCCGCCGTCTCGATGTCGCCGAGGATGGCATCCAGCGAGACGCCCGTCCACCTGGTGCCGAGCTTCGACCATTTGGTGACGCAGTGCAGGTCGACGGTGATGTCCTCGCTGGGCATCGCGCGGAAGGCCGCCCAGTCCCAGCTGCGCTTGCTGCCGTCCTCCGTCACCACGCGGAACTCCCAGGAGCCCAGGTCGATCCTCGGCGTCGGCCCGGCCGACAGCACAGGGAAGTCCTCGACGAGGTACTGGCCGGGCGGCAGGTCCGGCCGGGACGATCTCCTCCTGCCGCCGAAGCCACGCGAAACGATGCCCATGTAATCACCTCTTCCTCGATGCTACGGGGCCGTACTGGCGACCCCCCGAGCGGTATTGATGGCCCTCCGAGGTTGATGCCGGGTTCCTGGCCGTACCGCCGGGCGAGCAGGCCCGGGCGGCCACTGGCGAGCTCGCTCGCACTTGCCCGGCCGTGCGCGACTGTCAGCGTCGGACGGGTGCTGCGGCGAGTTCGGCGGACCGACAGAGGGCCAGTAGTTCCCTGGCGGCGGGGGCAGCGATGATGGTGCAGGGCGGGGGGCGAACCGGGGGAATGCCCAGAACAGACAGCTGTGCGTTTCCAGGTCACGAACCAAATGCGGACTGCGGATTTTGATCTGGGCGGCGGGGCGCGCGGCCGCGGAGGCCGCGCCGGGGCGTCGCTGGTGCTATCCGGCGGCGGAGCGGCCGGCAGGTCACCCCGGTCAGGAGATGCCTGCGATCGCCGGCCACTAGCTCGGCGGCATCGACCCGCAGGTCCGGCTCGGCGACCGTGCTGAATCCGCCAGGCACCACCCGCAGCTTGATCGATCCGCTGCGGCGGTACTGCGGCCCGGCCATGACCAGCTCGGCCACGCCGTGCCAGCTGCGCCGGGTCGCGATGAGCCGGGCTGCCTGGTCAGCGCCGGCGTCGGCCGGCCCGCTGCGGTCCATGTGTTCCTCCTCGGGATTCCTGCGGGGCCTGGCGTGCCAGTCAGCCGAACGCCGCGATCACCGGCGCGAGGCGCAGCACGTCGGCCGGCCCGGCAAGGTCGGGCAGCGATACGAAGACTGTGCTGACGCCACGGTCGGCGAGCAGCCGGTAGCGGCCGATGTGATCGGCAGGCAGGCCGGCATGGTGCCGGCGGGCGAACGCCGCCGCGGAAGTCCTGCCGCGCAGCCGCTCGACGATCGAGCTCACCTGCTCGCGGTCGGCGCCGATGACCGGGATGTCGAGCACGGTGACCCGGACGTCCGCCGGATCCCGGCCGGCCTCCCGGCAGTGCGACCGCAGCACGGCCAGCTTGCGGTCGAGCGCATCGAGGCCGGACGGCAGGTTGCAGCCGTCACCCAGCCTGGCGGCGATCCGCAGGGTGCGACGTTCCCCGGAGCCGCCGACGATGATCGGCACCGGCCCGGCCGGCCGCGGGTAGCATGTCGTCTCCGGCAGTGATATCCGCTGGCCATGGTATGCCCTGGTGCCCGGCTGCCAGAGGGCACGCATGGTCTCGATCGCCAGCTCCAGCTGGTCGAGCCGGCCGGCCGCCGCGGGGAACGGCAGCCCGAACGCGGCGTGCTCCCGATCCCACCAGCCGGCGCCGATGCCGCAGAACGCGCGGCCGCCGCTGAGCACGTCCAAGGTGGCGACCGTCTTGGCCAGTACGCCGGGGGCGCGGAACGTCACCGGGGTCACCAGCGTGCCGAGCCGCAGCCCGGTGGTCAGGCCGGATCCAGGCTGGGGCCGAGCAGCCCGTGCAGCCGCATGCGGGCCCGCGCCGGTGTCCAGTGGTGCCGTCCGCGCAGGTGGACGTACGGCCAGCAGGCCGTGTTGAAAAGCAGGTCGGCGGCTTCCGCCGGGTCGTCGGCGATGGCGGCCACCGAGTGGTCGATGCGGCCGTCCTCGAACAGGCGGGTGAACGGCTCGTTAAAGTTGATCTTCGTGGCCGTGGCCCGGTGGAAGACCGTGTCGGAGGCCAGCAGCAGCGGCAGGTGGGCGTCGATGACATCGAAGAGGGCGCCGATAGCCCGGTCCAGCCGCTCGCGGGCGGTGCCGGTGCCGACGATGGCCGGCCACATCGCCTGCCGGTAATCCTGGCCGAGTTGGCTCAGCAGCGAGGCGATCAGCGCCTCGCGGGACGCGCCCAGGCGCCAGGCCGTGACCCGGGACAGCCCGGCGGCCTCCGCCACTGCCTCGATGGTCAGTCCCTCCCGGCCGGCGTCCTGCAGGACGCGCGCCGCGGCGGCCAGCAGCCGCTCGTCCTGGACGGGTCCGTCGTCCGGAGAAGGCTGCGCGGGCGGCCTTGCGGACGCCGGCTGCCCGGCCGCCTGCGGTCCCGGTTCTGGCATGTCGTCCATCCGCCGATGGTAACCGCTTCGCTCCGGCGGGAGGAGCTGCCGGTGCGCGGTTGACGAAACATTGACGCTACATAATACTTAGCATGAGAGTACGCGGAGAGCAGTCAGCAGGCCAGCAGGCCAGGAGGGACAGGCGTTGAACAGGTATCACCGGCGGCTCTGCCGCTCACCGGAGTGGGCGGCCTTCGTGGCGGACACCGTGGTGCCGCGCGTGCTGGACGGCGTGCCACTGGGCGATCGCGTGCTCGAGCTCGGCCCTGGCTACGGCGCGAGCACCCGGCCGCTGGCCGAGCGCACGAGGTCGCTGACGGCGGTGGAGTCCGACCCGAGGCTCGCCAGTCGGCTGCGCGCCGAGCTTGGCCCGTTGGTGACCGTGCTGGACGGTGATGCCACGACATGGCCCTCGGCACCGCGACGTTCAGCGCGGTGGTCTGCTTCACGATGCTGCACCACCTGCCGTCCAGCGCCGCGCAGGACGGGCTCTTTGCCGAAGTGGCCAGGGTGCTCGTGCCCGGCGGCGTCTTCGCAGGCACCGACAGCCAGCCGAGCTGGCGATTCCGCCTCATCCACTTGGCCGACACCTGCAACCCGGTAGACCCGGGAACGCTGGCCGCTCGGCTGGCCGTGGCCGGCTTCGGCCAGATCAAGATCGATACCAGCCACGGTGCGGTCAGTTTCGTCGCGCACGCGCCGGCCGGCTGACCGATGACCAAGGAGACGACGCACATGATCAACCAGCAAGGCTGCTACTACTGCGATAGGCAACGCAACGGCCAGGACGGAAGCGAGCCCGCCGGCAACCGCCAGCAGGTACAGCGCCGCGATACTCGCCTAGTCAGAGAAATCCTGGGTCAGCCACACGGTGCCTGACCGGTCCCGCAGGACCGCGATGCCGACATGCCGGAACTCGCTGCTCAGGATGTTCAGCCGGTGCCCGTCGTCGGGCGGCCTCTCGTTCAGCATGTCCCGGGTGAGGGTGATCGCCAGCTGCGCGATGGCCGAGTCCGTGCTGGCGACCGGGCCGCCATCGCCGATGTTCTCCCCGGCCGACGTCCAGTGCACCCCGGCGTCGGTCTCCCTGGTGCCGAGCGGCGGCTCGCCAGGGCACTGATGGGACAGCCCGCAGCCGCCGGCCATCATCGCGTTGTGCCCGGCCGAGCTGCGTTCGAGACCGCCGCTGAGCGTGTAAGCCGGAAGCCCCGCCTGGGACCGGGCCGCGTTGATGAGCGCGAGCACGCGCGCGGCGGCCGGGCCGTACTGGCCGCCAGCGGGAGAAGTGGCCGACGGCGCAGGGCCCGGCGCGGCATGCGTCGGCGACTGCGGATGGCGCCTGGAGTGGCGCCGGTGACGACTCGCTGCGGTGGCCGGGGTGACCGGGACAGCCGGGCGGCTGGCCGATGGCCGCGGACACCGCGATTCTGATCCAGGGGACGGCCGGGCCGATGTGCATTCGCTGGCCGCTGGCTGCGGGAATGCGGCCTGCGCCGAGCCAGTAGTGCCGCCTCTGGCCAGGTAGAAGCCGGTCACCAGCGCGGCGGCAAGCAGCGGCATGGCCCATAGAGCCATGATCCGCTGGGAGCGGCGGGAGCGATGCCGCGCGGGATGCCGTATCGGCATGTGACCACCTCATATCGCCGGGCAATGCGACAGTTCGTGATCCATCCCGAGTGGCTTGCTCGCGCCCGCGGCTGACCGCGAGACACCCGGAAGCCCCGCTGCTACCACGTATCAGCCGCCCATCGTAGCGACGCCGGTACCGTCCTGCCCGGTGTTACGACTAGCGTCGAGTCATGTCAGCGCAGCTCGAGGTCACGTCCAGGGTGCTGGTGAAAGCGGAGCCCGAGCGGGTGTGGCAGGTCGCGATGGACTGGTCCCGGCAGCGCGAGTGGATGTGGGGGACGCAGGTCAGCGGCGGCACCGGGACCGGTGCCGAGGTCGTGGCCAGGACGGGGATCGGCCCGGTCGGCTTCGCGGACATCATGGTGATCACCGAGTGGGATCCGCCGCGCCGTTGCGTCGTCCGGCATACCGGCCGGGTCGTCCGCGGCCTCGGCATCTTCGAGGTGGCGCCCAGCGGACCGCAGACCGAGTTTCGCTGGACCGAGCGGCTGCAGCTGCCTTGGCCGCTGTCCGGCCGCCTCGGGCGATCGACGGTGGTACCGCTAGCGCGCTGGGGCATCAGCGCTTCGCTGCGCAGGCTCGCCCGGCTGATCTGACCGGACGGGCGCCGCGCAGCAGGGCCGTACCGCCGCTGCCACCGCCGCTACCGCGGTCCCGAAGGCGGCCAGCCCGCGCGGAGACCTCCTCAGCACTGCCTGGCCGGTCCGCCGGGTCCCTGGCGGTGAGCTCGGTGACCAGCGCAGCCATCTCCGGTGGCACGCTCGCGGGCAGCGGTGGCACGGGACCGTCCCGGTGCGCGAGCGCGACCTGCAGAGGAGTTCCGCTGAACGGCCGCGCGCCCGCGAGGCACTCGTACGCGACGATGCCGAGCGCGTACAGGTCGCTGGCCGGCGTGGCCGGGCCGCCGGCCACGCGTTCCGGGGCGAGATAGGCGGGAGTGCCGACCACCATTCCGGTCAGGGTGACCGGCGAGGATCCAGCCGAATGGGCGATCCCGAAGTCGGTGATCTTCACCTGGCCGTCGCGGTTCAGCAGCAGGTTGCCCGGCTTGATATCGCGATGCACGAGGCCAGCCAGGTGCGCGGCGTGCAGGCCAGCAGCCGCCTGGGCGACCACATCCATGGCGCGGGCGGGATCCAGCGGCCCGCCTGCTATCAGATCGGCCAGCGACGGGCCGTCCACCAGTTCCATCACCAGGTAGGGCGGATGCCGCGGACCGGCATCGCCGTAGTCATAGACCTGCGCGACGCCAGGGTGCGACACGGCGCCGGCGTTCCGGGCTTCCGCCCGGAACCGGTCCAGCGTCTCCGCGTGCTTGGCGTGCTCCGCCTGCGGCAGCTTGATCGCCACCGGCCGCGCAAGCACGGCGTCCATTCCCCGCCAGACCTCACCGACGCCGCCGACCGCGATCCGGTCAATGAGCTTATATCGGCCCGCGAGCACGAAGCTGGTGTACGACATGGGGCGCCAGACCTTACCGTTCAGTGCACCGTTCAGTGCCAGCCGCCGCCGGAGGCGGCGGATACGTGAGATAACGGGCGGGTCGGCCATCCGGTTCGCCCCGGCGTTACCCAGCGGGCAGGGATGACGCTGGCGCGGTCCGGCAGTTCGGTGCCTGGCTCGCGGACGCCCAGCCAGACTTCGCCGCCCGGCCCGTGCCGCAGGCACTCCTCGCTCCAGACGACCGGGGTGCCCGGGGCGGGCGCCTGCTGGCGCTGGTGGTTGCCCGTCACGTGCGCGCCCCCGGCTTTTCCGGCATCATCGCGGCATGCCGCGAACAGCCGACCTTAGCATCCGGATCGGGGTGCTGCCCGCCGGGCCGACCGCCTCGATCGCCGATGTGCCGGGAGTCGGCGTCGGCCACGCCACGGTGTGGCGGGATGAGCCGCCGCCCCCGGCCGGCCGCGGCGTGGCCAGGACCGGGGTGACCGTGCTCGATCTCGGCGGCAACCTGTTCCGCTGCCCGGTCCCGGCAGGCGGCGCGGTGCTGAACGGCGCGGGCGAGTGCACCGGCTTCCTGGCCGTCGCCGAGTGGGGGCTGGCGGGCACGCCGGTCTTCCTTACCTCGACCATGCAGGTGGGCAGGGTCTACGACGCTGCCTGCGAGCTGCTGATGGCCGAGGAACCGGGCATCGGCGCCGACGAGGTGATCATCCCGATCGTCGCCGAGTGCGACGACAGCTTCCTCTCCGATGCCCGCCGGATGCAGGTGAGTGCCGCCGACGTCAAGTCCGCGCTCGACGCGGCCCGCGCATCGGCCGGCGGCCCGGCGCCGGCCGAGGGAGCGGTCGGCTCCGGCACCGGGATGAGCTGCCTCGGCTTCAAGGGCGGGATCGGCACCGCGTCAAGGGTGGTGCCCGCGGGCTACACGGTGGGCGTGCTTGTCATGTCGAACTTTGGCGACCGCGAGCGGCTGACCGTCGACGGAGTGCCAGTCGGCCGCCTGCTTCCCTGGCCACCCGGCCGGGCCAGCCCGGCGCCGCCTGCCGGATCGTGCATCACGGTCGTGGTGACCGACGCCCCGCTCGACTCCGCGGCGTGCGTCCGGCTCGCCCGCAGGGCGGGGCTCGGGCTGGCCAGGACCGGGTCGACCGGGCATCACGGCAGCGGCGAGATCTTTCTTGCCATGGCCACCGGGCTGCGTGCGCGGTACGGCCAGGCAGCTGCCGGCGTAGTTCCCGTCCTGGCTAATGATCTTGATCCCTACTTCGGCGCGGTCGTCGAGGCCACCGAGGAGGCAGTGCTCAACAGCCTGCTCGCCGCGCCGACGGTGACCGGCCGGGACGGCAACACCAGCTACGGCCTGCCCGCCGATCAGGTCAGGGAGCTGCTCCGCGGGGCCGGACGGAGCTGACCGCCGACTCGCATGTGAAGAACCTGCGACGCAAGATCGAGGAGAACCCGGCCAGCATGTGGCGGCGGCGGAGGCTGTGCGGGCCCTCTGGCTTGTTCTTGCGGGGAAGCCTCGTCTGGCTTTCGCTCCGGCCGGCCGGCCGGTCGCCGCGCAGGCTAAACAACGTGATCTCCGGGATGGCGGTCGGTGCCGGCCCCCGGTGTCGACGACGGCAGCAAAGCCGAGGCCCTCAGCCGTCCGGAGCGGCCCGCAGCCCTGCGCGGTGCAGTCACCCAGCACCTTCGCCAACTGTGCGGCGGGCCTGTCGCGGGCGCTCCAGATTCGCGGGCGCTCCAGATCCAGTGAAGATTTCTTTCGATCTGATGTCGGACGCGGCCGTTTTGTCGGTGGCAGTCGATAGTTTTAGCGAAGAAGGTGATCCCAGCAGCCTGGATCCGGGGAGGAGGGCAGATGCGAGAAGAGCCGGTCATCCCTCCGGGAACGCCTGCCGGATCTCCCCCGCCGGCGGCCTCGGGCCAGGCTGCGACGCCGCCCGCGGTCGGCCCCGTGCCAGCCGGTCCCGCCGCAGCTGCCGCCGGTCCCGCCCCGGCCTGTCCGGCCCCCGGCGCTGGTCCCACGCCAGTGCCTGCCGCAGGGCAGAGTCTGGCTGCGCCGCGCCCCGCCGCGCCCGCGCCTGCGGCCGGTTCCGCGCCCGCTGGTCCCGCGTCTGCGGGTCCCGCGCCCGCCGCCGTCCGCGCGGCGGCGTTCGCGGGCGAGGACGGTGACGATCCGTTCGACGCGGCGGCGTTCGCGGACGGGGATGACGAACCGTCCGACGGCGCGGCGCCCGCGGACGCCGATGATGATGGTGAGCCGTTTGACGCGGTGGCGTTCTTCAACCCGTTCTTCGGCCCGCCGGAGGGGGAGGATGCGTGGCTGGCGCGGGTGGCGTCCCCGGTCGCGGATGCGTACCTGGCCGGCCGGCGGCCCCCGCCCGGTGCGCGGGAGGTGCTGGCGGCCGGGTTCACCCATAAGGATCACGAGCC
>Ga0070698_100000857_pt1 | contig 33406 bp, 28 predicted proteins | sample KBSK1502metaG_FD_65477 | JGI IMG/M metagenome (GOLD analysis project Ga0070698, IMG submission 65477) | Corn, switchgrass and miscanthus rhizosphere microbial communities from Kellogg Biological Station, Michigan, USA - KBS K1-50-2 metaG | ecosystem: Host-associated > Plants > Roots >... | reverse complement strand
AGACGATCAACCACTTCGTCTGGCCGTTTATCCAGATTGGCCTGGTTGTGACGCTGGTCGCGGGTTGGGTTGCTTACGCCACTTACCTTGAGCGGAAGATTTCGGCGTTTATGCAGGCGCGGCTGGGACCTATGCGCGTTGGGCCGTGGGGATTGCTTCAGCCCATCGCTGACGGCATCAAATTGCTGACGAAGGAAGACTTCATTCCCGAAAAAGCCGACCGCTGGATTTTCTTTTGCGCGCCTTACATTGCGGTCGCAGCTGCCTTCATTACCTTTGCCGTGATTCCGTTCGCGCCCGACTGGGGCGTGATTACGGACGTCAATATTGGTCTGCTGTTTGTGTTGGCTGTTTCGAGCGTCGGCGTGCTGGCGTTGATTCTCGCCGGCTGGTCGTCGAATTCGAAATATTCTTTGCTCGGTGCGCTGCGTTCGAGCGCGCAAATGATTTCGTATGAAGTGGCGATGGGGCTGTCACTAATTGGTGCGCTGATGTTTGCTCGAACGCTTTCGCTCTCCGGCATCGTGAGTGCGCAACAGAGTGATTCAGTTTGGTATCTGGTTTACCAGCCGCTTGGGTTTCTCATCTTTCTTGTCAGCGGCATCGCTGAGAACAACCGCGCGCCGTTTGACCTGCCTGAAGCTGAGTCGGAACTGGTGGCAGGATTCCATACTGAATATTCCGGCTTTCGTTGGTCGCTCTTCTTTATGGCTGAGTATGCCGCGATGGTGATTGTGTCGGCGGTGGCGGTCACCGTCTATCTCGGCGGATGGTATGCACCTTTCGTTTACCGGCTGACCGAAGCCAATGGTTACCACAACCTCTATGTTATAGTCAGCCTTCTGGTGTTTCTCGCGAAGTTAGGCGCAATTCTCTATCTGTATTTCTGGTTGCGCTGGACTCTGCCGCGCTTCCGTTACGATCAGTTGATGGATATCGGTTGGAAGTGGTTGATCCCGTCGGCGCTGATTAACATCACGCTTTCGGCATTGGCAATTTTTGTGGTTCAGGCGCTGGACGGTTGGCGCGGTATCAGCACAATTCAATCGCTTTCCAAGGGACTCGATCTGACAGCGACAGGCAAAGCGGTGATGATCGTCATGGGACTATTAGGCCTCGGGATCACGGGCCTTTTACTGGCCCGGCTTAACTGGCGCTCGCGCGATTTCAATTTGAAGAGCCAGCGAAGAAACATCAGGCTGGTGAATCTGCCGCAGGGGAAACCAGCCGTGCCTGTTGTTGCTCCAGCGGCTAGTGAATAGGAATAACCGCCAAGACGCCAAGAGCGCCAAGGTGGAAACGGTTAACGACATTAAGAAGCGGGCTGGTGAATTTGCCGCAGGGGAAACCAGCCGTGCCTGCGGTTGCTCCAGCGGCTAGTGAATAGGAATAACCGCCAAGACGCCAAGAGCGCCAAGGTGGAAACGGTTAACGACATTAAGAAGCGGATGGAAACAGCAGTTTTTATGTTTATAGCTGATTTGACTTGGCGCTCTTGGCGTCTTGGCGGCGGTTAGTCAACAAACGTTATGCCTTTAGTTAAAGTTCCCAAACCAAAGTTTATCGAAAAGCTGCAGCGCTTTTTCATGGTCGATCTTTTGAAGGGGCTGCAGTTGACGCTCAAGTACAATCTCGGCGCTATCACAGATAAGGACAGCGTTGGCGGCAAAGGTATTTATACCGAGCAATATCCCAAAGAGCGCCCTGACGTTGCGCCGCGTTTTCATGGCGCTCCGCGTCTCAACATGGATCCAGAGACCCATGACACGCTCTGCATTGCCTGCAATCTCTGCGCGATCGCATGTCCTGAGGATTGCATTGATGTACTGGCGATGGACGTGGAGATCATCGTCGCCGGCAAGCCGCGCAAAAAGAAAGTGCTGGACGAGTTTATCTTCGACACATCGCGCTGCATGTTTTGCGCGCTCTGCCAGGAAGCTTGCCCGACCTCGTGTCTGGAGTTGACGCAAGACTTCGAATTGGCCACCTATTCGCGCGCCGGCTTTGTTTGGAATCGCGAGATGCTTGAGCAGGGCAGGGAAACTGTAAAGTACACACGTTGAAGAAAAAGCAGTAATGAGTGATGAGTGATGAGTAATGAGTGATGAGTAATAAAACAACGCATCCTGGCGCAATCAATCACTCATCACTCATCACTCATTACTCATCACTTTTTCAGCATTCATCACTTTTCTTATGATTCTATCCGGTTGGGAATCGGTATTTTTCTGGATCTTCTCTATCGCGGCCATCTTCGCAGGGCTTTTGACTGTGATGGCTCGCAATACGATTCACAGCGCTCTCTTCCTGATTTCTTCGCTCGTTTCCGTTGCCGCCCTCTTCATTCTCCTTCAGGCTGAATTCATTGCCGGCGTACAGATACTTGTCTACGTCGGTGGCGTGATGGTCCTGTTTTTGTTCGTGATCATGCTGGTGAACGTGGGGTCGGAAGAACGGGGCAATGAAGAGATTTTCAACCGGCCCCGGCAGGTGACGGCCAGCGTTATCTTCTGCGGCTTGCTTGCAGCGGTTCTGATAGGTGCACTCAATACTGGTTACGCCGGTCTTGAGAGAAGAGATGAGATGAAGATTCGCGAGTCGGCCGAAGGTCGTCGAACTCGTGACCAGGAACTGGCGACATCCGCGACCGGCGCGTCCAGACTTACCAACGACACTTCAAGGATCGGCAATAGCCTTTATCGCTTTGCCGCGCTGCCTTTCGAAATAGCAAGCGTGCTCTTGTTAGTGGCCATCATTGGCTCGGTGATGCTGGCGCGCACCCTGAAACAGGAAGCCTCGGTCGATGATGTCGATCCGGAGGTATTGCGCACTGAGGCTGCACACGATCCGGCGTTGGCGGAAGTCCAAACGGGGCCGCTGGCGTAAGGCAGACATATTTTATGTTCAAAGTATTCATACCGACGCTCGCGCTGCTATTCCAGGAAGCCAATACCGGACGGTGGGCGGTCATCTGGCAAAAAGCGCAGCATCCGGATTTATCCAAGTTTCTAATCTTTGGTGCGCTGCTCTTTATCATTGGCGTTGCCGGCGTGCTGACGCGCCGCAACATCATCGTCATTTTCATGTCGATCGAATTGATTCTCAACGCCGCGAATCTTAACTTCATTGCCATGTCTCGTTATTTGCAGGACACCGGTAATGTGAACGCCGTGGCGGGACAGATTTTTACAGTGTTCGTCATCGTAGTCGCCGCTGCCGAGGCGGCCATTGGGTTAGGAATCGTAATCGCGCTCTACCGAAACAAGGAAACTATCTTGATCGACGAGATTGATATTCTAAAATGGTAGTCCAAAGTCCAATGTCCAAAGTCCAAAGTCAAAATTGACTAAACGGACATTGGACTTTGGACATTGGACCTTGGACTAATGCATAGATACATCTGGCTAGTTCCACTCCTTCCGCTTGCCGGCGCGGCCATCAATGGCTTGCTCGGGCGGAAGTTCCGTTTTTCGGAGAAGCTGATCGGAGGTATCGCCGCAGGCTCAATTGCGCTTTCCTTCCTTATCACCGTCGCGGCAGTTTATTCCTATACCTTTGGTAGTCAGGCCATGTGGCCGCAGACGTATGTCACCAGCCAGGACGGCAATTCGTTTACCTGGATTCCGGGCGGAGCGGTGCGGCTAACACAGGGTTCCGAGCAACGCACAAGCATTAAGCTTCAGGAAGAGGCAGAAAAGAAACGCGCATCGCTGCCGCCCGAGCAGAGAAACGAGCCGATTCTTGTCGGCGGCGTTAGCGATTCGTCGCAGGGTTCCGTTCTCAATGTCGAGTGGAGCTATCAGCTGGACGCGCTTTCATCGATCTTCATGCTGATCGTCACCGGTGTTGGACTCTGCATTTTTGTTTTTGCTACCGGCTACATGCACGGCGACCCCGGCTTCTATCGCTTCTTTGCGTACATGGGCCTCTTCATGTTTTCGATGCTGGTGCTGGTGATGGGCTCGAATTTTCTGATGATGTTTGTGGGCTGGGAAGGAGTCGGACTCTGTTCTTACCTGCTCATCGGCTACTACTTTGATCGGCAGGAAGCGGCCAACGCATCTCGTAAGGCTTTCATTACAAATCGCATCGGCGACTTCGGTTTCGCCCTGGCCATCTTCGCGGTGATCGCGACGTTTGGCACCTCGCAGTACACCGGCGTTTTTGCGCAAGCAAGAAATTATCCGCTGGAACCCCTGGGACATTGGGGACTCTTGTCCTGGATTGCGCTGGGACTTTTTATCGGCGCCTGCGGTAAGTCTGCACAACTTCCGCTTCACGTCTGGCTGCCGGATGCTATGGCCGGTCCGACGCCAGTGTCCGCGCTGATCCACGCTGCGACCATGGTGACGGCAGGTCTCTACATGGTGACGCGCACCAACGTCATCTTCCAGCATTCGCAAACGATGATGATGGTGGTTGCACTGGTCGGGGCGGCCACAGCGTTGTTTGCCGCGACCATCGGCATTACGCAAAACGACATCAAGAAGGTGCTGGCGTATTCAACCGTATCGCAGCTTGGCTTCATGTTCATGGCTTGCGGCGTGGGCGCGTTTGCAATCGGTATTTTCCATGTGATGACTCACGCCTTTTTCAAGGCGCTGATGTTCCTCGGCGCCGGCAGCGTCATCCACGGCATGCACCACGAACAGGACATGCGACGAATGGGCGGACTGAAAAAATACATGCCCATTACCTACCTGACCTTCATGGCCGGCTGGCTGGCAATCTGCGGCATCCCGCCTTTCAGCGGCTTCTGGTCCAAAGATGAAATACTCTGGAACGCCGCCTCCACACGACATATTCCAGTGGGCTGGATCGTTTGGATCGTGGGAGTCATCGCTGCGACCTGCACTGCGTTTTATATGACGCGACTAATGGCGATGACTTTCTGGGGCAAAGAAAAGTTTCTCGACCCACCCGCCGGCGGGGAAGCCGACGAAGCCCACGCTTCGGCTTTCGACAAAGGTTTGACTATGCACGACGCTAAGCTAAAGTCCGCGGGCGATCGCCCGCGCCACGAGCCTGGCGAGCATGTTGGGCACGTCGATCATCACGTTCATATTCCACATGAGTCGCCACGATCGATGTGGGTACCGCTGGCAGTGCTCGCGGTGTTGGCGACGATTGGCGGGTTCGTCGGCATTAGTACGGCCTTCACCGGCGGCAAGCATATCGGCGGCCGCATGAACATCGTCACCTTTCTGGATCCGATAATCTGGAATCCAGCCACGAGTTACTTCGGTAGTCATGAAATTGTTGACAGTTACGGCAAGCCGCTCGAAGGCACCGTGGAAATGCATGCAGTATTAGGCACCGCCGAACTGCAAGTACCGGAAGTACCTCCACCGTACGGCACCGAGGGATTCAACCTCGCGGGCGCGATCGAGTCGAAGGTTCACAACGAAACAGGCACGGAATGGGTGTTCATGGCCATCTCAGTTTTGGTCGCCGGCCTTGGCATCGGACTTGGTTTCCTCTTCTACGTAAAAGACACGAGCCTGCCGGAGATCTGGGCCACGCGGCTGCGCCCGCTCTACCAGGCCAGTTACAACAAGTACTGGGTCGATGAATTCTACGGCTGGGCAGTTACACGGCGAGTGATGGACGCTGCCCGCGGGGTATTCGCCTTTGACTCGAAAGTTGTTGATGGTGCCGTGAATGGCAGCGCCTGGCTTACCAGATTTTCGAGCCGCGTCACCGGGATCACGGATCAATATTTTGTCGACGGGGTTGTTAACGCGGTCGCCGCCTTTGTAATGCGTCTGATGTCGCCGCTCTTCCGCGCCGCGCAGACGGGCTTCACGCAAAACTATGCCTTCGTGATGGTGTTGGGATTAGTGGCTGCCCTGGGGATGATTTTTGGCGCTGACATTCTTGGCTGGTTTAAGCGTTGAGGTAGCGAGGCGTTACCGACTACTGACTATGGATAACTTATGAACAGTTTGCACATCCTTTCAATCGTCACCTGGCTGCCCACGCTGGGAGCCATTGTTATTCTGGCGCTTTTCAAGAAAGACCAGGGGGCGCTGATTAAGAAATTTGCGACCGCCTGGTTTGGAATCGCGTTTGTGGCCTCGCTCGTGCTGCTTAAGTATGACGCCGCCGAGGGCGGCATGCAGTTCCTTGAGAATCACCAGTGGATCCCGGTGATTGGCGCCCGTTACCAGATGGGCGTTGACGGTGTGGCGGTGTTGTTGATTGTCCTTACCACGTTGCTTGGCGTTATTGCGGCGTTGTCTTCATGGAAATACATAGAAAAACGCGAGAAGGAATACTATGTGCTGCTGCTCCTGCTGCAGACTGCCGTCGTCGGCGTATTCACCTCAATGGACCTGTTCCTGTTCTATCTTTTCTTCGAAGTGTCGCTGGTGCCTATGTACTTCCTGATTGGCATCTGGGGCGGCGAGAATCGCTTGTATGCGGCAATCAAGTTCTTTCTCTATACGCTGGTTGGCTCAGTCGTCATGCTGCTCGGCGTTTTGAAGATGTATTTCCTGACGCAGGACACTGCTCTTGCTGCGCAGATTGCTCCAGCCACGATGGACCTGCTGGCGGGAAACAAAGAAGCAGCCGCGATAGTGGCGAGTTCGGTGCAGACAGCCGTCGGGAATGGGACCGGCACCTTCAATATTCTGTACATGCAGGCGATCGGATCGGTAATGCCAATGGGTGCGATGCAGGTGCTCTTGTTTTTTGCGTTCGCGCTGGGCTTCGCGATTAAGGTGCCGATGTTTCCCTTCCACACCTGGCTGCCCGATGCGCACGTCGAAGCACCTACCGCTGGTTCAGTAATCCTTGCTGGAGTTCTACTGAAACTCGGGACCTACGGTTTCTTCCGCTTCAATATCCCGATGTTTCCAGCTGCCTCGGCTGACGAAGCCTACTTCGGCTCGTTTGGCGTGCGTAGTGTGATGGTGTTCCTGGCTATTGTAGGAATTATTTATGGCGCCTTGGCCGCGATGTATTTCGTGGTCAAGAAGGACGGTGACGTAAAGAAACTAGTTGCCTATTCATCGGTGTCGTCGATGGGGATCGTGATGCTGGGACTGTTTGCCTTGAATCCCAACGGGCTAAACGGCGCTGTGCTGCACATGATCAATCACGGCATCTACTCAGCCGCGCTCTTCCTCCTGGTGGGAATCATTTACGAACGCCGGCACACGCGCAATGTCGCGGAATTTGGCGGCCTGTCGCACGTCATGCCGGGATACGCAGCGGTATTTTTGGCGATGGTGATGACGGCAATTGGGCTGCCCTTGTTGTGCGTTTTCATTTCCGAATTTCTTTCACTACGCGGCGCCTTTGAGGCTAACCCGATCTGGTCTGCCTGGGGTGCGCTCGGGATTATCCTGAACGCGGCCTATATGCTCTGGCTGTATCAACGAATGTTTTTCGGCACTATCGATAATCCGAAGAACGAAAAGTTAACTGATTTGAGTGGACGCGAGTGGGCCTATATGACGCCACTTCTCATTATGTCGCTTTGGATTGGTGTCTATTCGCAACCTTTTTTGAATTATATTGCGCGGCCGGTGAATGCCGTGGTGCGCCAGGTGCGCCCAACTTATCCGATTCCCGGCATGCCTCCGGCTGTTCAAACGCCGCAACGAGCAGCGGCTATCAATCAAAAGTGATGAGTTAGTTAGTAATGAGTGATGAGTACTGAGTAATGAGTTTTGACTGCTGAATCCTGAGTCCTGAATTCTGACTACTTCCTAAATGCTTCTACTCCAAGCCAACAGCACAGGGTTATTCAACCTAGCCGATCTACAGCTAATCATCCCGGAGCTGATTTTGACCGCCTGCGCTTGCCTCGCGTTGGTGATGGAAGTAATCCTGCCCTATCGCAAGAGCAAACTAATCGCTTACTTTTCGCTGGCGGGCATCGCCTTCGCAGCCGTTTCCCTGGTCGTTCAATATTTGTCCGGCACCGGCGTTCCCATGGGTGGTTTCTACGGCATGATCCGTGTCGACGGTTTCGCGATCGTCTTCCAAAGTATTTTCCTGGTTGGTGCTGCGCTCGCCATCGGCATTTCCACTCGCTATCTGGATATTGAAGGCGAACAGCACGGTGAATATTACGCCCTGGTGCTGTTCGCCACCGTCGGCATGATGTTCCTGGCCTGCGGCTTCGATCTGATCACGCTCTACATCAGCCTGGAGTTGATGGCGCTCACCTTTTATGTGCTGGTGGCCTTCACCAAACGCGAGAAGCGCTCAAACGAAGCGGCGATGAAATACTTTCTGCTGGGCGCATTCTCTTCCGGCGTGTTGCTCTATGGCATGTCGCTGCTTTATGGCGTTGCCGGTTCAACCAATCTCGGCGAAATAGGTCGTGCGGTGGCCGAGATTGCGAGTAGCACAACCCAGGGCGAGCCTTCCTTAAGGCCGATGCTGTTGCTCGGGATGATCGCCCTGGCCGCGGGTCTGTTTTTCAAAGTTGCTGCCGTGCCGTTCCACATGTGGGCGCCCGATGCTTACGAGGGCGCGCCGACGTCAGTCACGGCATTTCTTTCCACCGCTTCCAAGGCTGCCAGCTTCGCGCTCTACGCTCGCATCTTCATCGAGGCGCTAAACAGCATCCGCGCTGATTGGGCGCCACTGTTGGGGTTAGTGGCAGCGATTACGATCATGGTCGGCAACTGGGCCGCCGTGACTCAGGAGAACTCGAAACGCCTGCTTGCCTATTCTTCAATTTCAAACGCCGGGTATTTATTGCTGGGACTGGTCGCGGGAAATACTTATGGTTACGTTGGCCTGATGATCTACCTGCTGGTTTACACCTTCATGAACATGGGCGCTTTTGGCATCATCATAAGTTTGCGACGCCGCGGAATCATCGGGGATAACGTCGACGACCTGACTGGACTGGCGCACAAAGCGCCCGGCATGGCAGCGATGATGGCCGTCTTTATGCTGTCGCTCGGCGGCCTGCCAATGACCGGAGGGTTTATCGGGAAATACTTTCTCTTCGGCGGCCTGTTGCAGCGTGGCAAGGCTGACGGAAAGAACTGGTACTACTGGCTCGCCGGATGGGCGATTATTAATACCGTAGTTTCTTTTTACTATTATGTGCGCTTCATAAAGGTGATGTACCTTGGCGACACCATCGCTGACGACAAACCCCTCTCGCTTTCACCAGCCCTGCAAACCGCCCTCGTAGCTTCTCTGGTAGGGATAATCTTCATCGGTGTGTATCCCCAGCCGTTAGTTGAAATAGTGCAAAGGCTGGTGGGGGTTTGGCTGCGTGCCGCCGCTCAGTAAAAGCAAACAGCAAACAGCAGACAGTAAACAGCCGAATTTTACGTCACAACAAAACGCTCGGCTGTTTGCTGTCTGCCGTTTGCTGCCGTTGCCTTATGTTTGCCTTCTACTTCTTCGCCGCGATCGTGATTTGGCTCGGATTCCTCTCACTTCGCAGCGGCCTTGATTTCTCCGTTTATGTACGAAGCGAATCCGCGCGCCCTCTTGCTGACTTCACTCCGTTCGTTTCTGTCATTGCGCCCTGTCGCGGATTGGAAGACGGACTACGAGAAAACCTCAGCGCGCTATTCGAACAGGATTATCCGGGTTACGAGATCATTATTGTTACGGATCGAGCTGACGACTCATCGCTCAGCTTGGTCGAGGAGGTTCGTACGGTTGCAGCCTCCTCTGGCAGAGCTTCCTCGCGGGTTGTCATTGCTGGAGAGGCGACCGATTGCGGACAGAAGGTACACAACCTAAGAGTTGCAGTTTCGACCGTCGCTCCAGACAGTCAGGCTTTCGTGTTTGTCGATACCGATGCGCGCCCGCAAGCCAACTGGCTGCGATCGCTGGTGGCGCCACTTGCTGATGAAAGGTTAGGCGCCGCGAGCGGGTATCGTTGGTTTATTCCCGACCGTGGAGGTCTCGCTTCTCAGCTCCGTTCAGTCTGGAATGCATCGATAGCTTCGGCATTGGGCGGGCGCGAAGACAAAAACTTCTGTTGGGGTGGCTCGACCGCAATTCGCCGCGCGACCTTTGAGAAGCTGCGGGTATCGGCATCGTGGCAGGGAACAGTCTCTGACGATTTTACGTTGACTCGAACTCTGCAGCAGGCAAAGCTGCCCATACACTTCGTGCCCGCTTGTCTGGTCGCTTCCGTTGGTGATTGCAGCGCGAGCGAACTCGTTGAGTTCAGCAATCGTCAACTGAAAATCACTCGTGTCTATGCGACGCACCTCTGGAAGCCGGTGCTAATCGGCAGCCTGTTGTTCTGCGCAGTCTTCTTCGGCGGCTTTATCCTTGTGATTGCTCGCGTGATTCTGCGTCTGTCTTACGCGTTGCCGCTGCTGGCCCTTTTGCTCATCTATTTGCTGGGCGCCGCCAAAGGCTACATTCGTCTCAAAGCGGTTGCTATTCCTCTCGTGAATTACCAAAAGCAATTGTCGCGCAGTTTGCCGTGCCATTTGCTGCTTTGGCCCTTTGCCTCGGCCCTTTATCTCTGTAATGCCTTATCTGCGGCGTTCTCGCGTAGAATCAAGTGGCGCGGGATCAGCTACGAATTGAAATCAGCTACCGAAGCTGTCATCATCTCGCGCGAACCGTAACGCAAACTGCTAGTTTGCGATTACTAGAATTGAATAGACCGCAAACTGACAGTTTGCGTTACCTTAATGCCAAACAAAGCGGTACAACTAGTTCAACTCCTGCGTTCCACCAGACGCGAAAAGCAGCTTGGCACCGTCATTCTTTTCGTGACCTCGCGCTGCAACGCGTTTTGCAAAACATGCTTCTATCATGAAGAGTTGAACCAACCGGGCGACCTGACCTTCGAGCAGCTCGAAAAGATTTCCCGCACCATGCCCGCGATTACCGACCTCTGGCTGTCGGGCGGGGAGCCCACGCTGCGCCGCGATGTGTCTGAAATCATCGATGCGTTTGTAAATAGGAATGGTGTCGATCGCGTCATCATTCCTACCAATGGACTAATCAAGGCCAGGGTTTATGAAATTGTTGACCGGGCCCTTGCTTCCCACCCGAAACTCGATCTCTACCTGAACATTGCGCTCGATGGTTACGGCGAAACTCACGATCAGATCCGCGGCGTACCGGGAAATTGGGAGAAAGCGCTCGAATGCATCCGCTCGCTTTACCCGCTCAAAGCGAAATTCTCCGATCGCTTCCGGCTCAATGTGAACACCGTGGTGTGCGCTGATAATTATGGCGAGATAGAGAAACTGGGCGAGTTCATGTGGAATAACTTTCAGCTCGACGGCCAATATTTCAATATCATTCGTGGTGAGACGTTGGTTGGCGATGAGATCAAGCAGGTACCTGGCGAAGTCTTGCCGCCGATGTACGAGTACATTTCCAAACTGACGAAGCGTTACGGTGATCGCATGTTTGCAGATGACGAAGCGAGCAAACGCTTCGTCAAGAACGTGGCTTACGTCGGCGCGATCTCCACCCACTACCGCACGCAGCACGCGAATTTTCAGGCCTCAACACCGTGGCCTTTTCCCTGTACAGCCGGCGAAACTACCGCCGTCATCGACTACAACGGCGACGTGCGCGCCTGCGAGTTGCGCGAAAAGTTTGCCACACTCTCCGATTTCGATTTTGACTTTGGCGCACTTTGGGCTGCACACGAACGTGAGGTCGAACTTAAAGCGATTGACGGCGGCAAGGCCTGCTGGTGTACGCACGTTTGCTTCATACACGACTCGATGCGTCATTCGAGCCGCGCGATGTTGTATGAGCTTCCCAAGAACTACCTCACCCGCGAGAACTGGCAATCGTGATGGGAACTCCTGGCGACGAGGAGGAAAATCGAAAGAGCGGCATCGCTTATGGCGCCGGCCTGGTGCTCTTTACTTCTGTAGCCGCTTTCTGCGCTGCCGGTTGGTTAGCGGATCGCTGGCTGGGTACTAAGCCCTGGCTGCTGGTCGGGGGAACTGTGCTTGGCTCAATAGCCGGTTTCTATCAGTTCATCCGGCTCACTTCCAAGCTGTGAGAATAACGCGGTAGCGTTTTTGGAGTGCGGTGACCTGTCACCGCTGTCGTCCGTCGCGACCTGTCGCGACGCTGCTGGCGACAGGTTGCCAGCGACCAAAGCGCCGACAGGTCGGCGCACTCCGAAAGCGGTCCCACCTCGACAATAGCCCGATTTCCCGTGTAAAATCCCCAGCTTTACTAGTCGCTTTACTAATGCCAGACATTCCAAACAAAGCAGGCGAGACTTTGCTTCCCGAGGCTGCGAACAGCGGTGTTGAAGCGCGTATCTTCCGCACCATGGCCCTGGCGGTAACGCTCGCGGTACTTATTAGCGCGCCTTTTGCTGCGTGGCGCACAACCGTTGGCTTGTTGCTGGGTGGAATTCTTTCTCTGCTTAATCATCACTGGTTGAGCAGTTCAACGGCAGCGGCGTTTACAGTGCTTATTCATGGAGCGAAGCCCAAACTAAAAGTGGTGCAATACATTCTCCGTTATCTGGTGATTGCTACCGTGGTCTTTCTCGCCTACAAGCTGAACATAGTTTCGCTTGCGGCTACTATCGCCGGTTTATGCAGCTTCGTGGTGGCTTTGTTTGTTGAAGCTTTTCGAGAATTCTATTTCGTTATTATTCACCGAGAGGAAACTAGTTAATGTTCTGGTTACAGGAAGCTGCGTCGCAAGGCGCGGAACACGCTGAGGAAGTCGAACAGGCTCCGATCATCGTGCAGTTAGTTAACCACTACTTCGGCGAGTGGGCGTACAAGTTTGAGATGAACTACACGTATCCGCTCTGGACGAAGTTTTTCGCAAAGTTTGGGACGACTCCGGAAGCCGTTTTTGGTCCTTACACGCCTGAGACTGCGATACCGTGGTACACGGTGATGTTTGTTATTGCCTGCATTCTGAGCATTGCAATTATCTGGATTCTTAAAGGTCAACTTTCAGAAGATGAACCTGGGTACGGGCAACAAACACTCGAGGTTGGTGTGCTCGCGGTCCGTGGGATGCTGGAAGACATCATTGGACCGCAGGGACTGCAATACTTTCCAGTAGTTTTGACCTTCGCCGTATTGATTTTGGTTTCGAACCTGATGGGATTGTTTCCGCTCTTCATGTCGCCGACGGCAGCCGTCAGCGTGACCTTCGCTCTGGGTATTTCTTCGTTCGTTTACTACAACTGGATCGGCATCAAGGAGAATGGACTTTACGGTCACCTCAAACATTTGTGGGGACCCATCTGGTGGATCGGGCCGTTAATCTTTCCGATTGAATTGATTAGTAATTTTATTCGTCCGTTTTCGTTAGGCATCCGTCTGTTTGGGAACATGTTTGCCGATGAGAAGGTGGCGCACACTGTAGCCGGCCTTTATCCGAAATATACCCATTGGCTGCTACCGGTATTGCTGATGCCGCTAGGCGTTTTTGTTGCTTTCATTCAAACCTTTGTTTTCATTCTCTTGTCGCAGCTCTATTTAAGCGAAGTTTCGCACGCGCCACACGATGAGCATGCCGAACACGGTGAGCAGGTTGAAACATCGGCCGAGGCTCATGCACCCGGCGACGCGGCGCTGGCAGTTTCTTGAAGTAGTGCTTAAGCGCGAGTCGAGCGGCGCAGACAATGCGTCTGTACACGTTGGCCGCAAAGTAGTTAAAAATGCAGTCCTGTAAATCTGAAAACAAGACCGGAAACTAATAACACAGCTTGGGAAGCAAATGTCTGTCTCGCTGGAGCGCCGTTGTAAGAGGGGCGGTGGATACCGGATGCAGGCGAAATCATAACCTCCGGTGTTGCTTTTGAGTGTTGCAGGTTTAGCATCAATGAGATCTGAGGTCAACGCCTCGGCGGGAGAAACCGAACAAATGAGAAAACTCAATCTACTCTTCTTCGCAGCAGTGGGAGTGATGATGGCAGCGATGCCCGTACTCGCTCAGACGCCGGCGGCGGAGCATGTCGACAACAATGTAGGACTGAAAGCAATCGCCGCCGGAGTCGGCTTCGCCATCGCAGTGGTTGGCGGCGCGATTGGTCAGTCGCGAATTGGAGCCGCAGCCTGCGAGGGCGCCGCGCGCAATCCGGGCGCGGCGGCCAAGATTCAGACAATGATGATTCTGGGCCTTGCGCTCATCGAATCGTTGGTTCTGTTTGCGCTGGTGATCGTATTCGTTAAGACCTAGGCTGTTGTCTGTCTCCTTGCGGAATGCGAGCCTAGTCAATTGACTAAGCTCGCATTTCGTTTTTCTAGTACTGATGCAGGTTGAGGCAAGCAGTTCAGAGTTCAGCCTTTAGGCTGTGATTTTCGTTGGCAATCAAAAGCACAAACTAAAGTTTGAACTCTAAACTGCATCAGTTCCCTTTTTCTCACAACTTTGCTGCCGCCAAACTCATTGTGTTAGGCTGTGCTCATTCTCCCGAAATAATTTTACTGAGGCACTCACCTTTCGATGAAAGCTTGTCCGAAATGCGGAGCGGAGTATCCAGACACGACCACACTGTGTCCGGCCGATGGCATCGCGCTCGAAAAGACTGATGACGCGTTGCTCGGTCAGGTCCTGGCCGGAAAATATCGCATTGATGAACGCCTGAGCGGCGGCGGCATGGGAACCGTTTACCGCGGCACACACGTGTTGATGGACAAGACTGTGGCCATCAAAGTATTGCTTCCCTCGCTTGCTGCCGACGAGAAGATTGTGGCGCGTTTTTCCAGGGAAGCGCGCGCGGCGTCAAAAATCTCCCATCCACATGCGCTGAGTGTTACCGATTTTGGCGAATCCGAAAACGGCGTGGTGTTTCTGGTGATGGAGTACTTAGACGGACTGACGCTTAAGCAACTCATTCGGCAGGAAGGCCCCATGCCACTGCCGCGCACAGTCGAGCTACTTCGCCAGGTAGGTGGAGCGCTTGATGCGGCTCACGCTGAAGGAGTCGTCCATCGCGATTTGAAAAGCGACAACATCATGTTGCTTAGCAGCTCCGGCACTGACTACGCCAAAGTGCTGGATTTTGGCATTGCGAAAATCAAAGAGCCAGAAGGTACTTACGATCCTGGCCTGACGGCGCCGGACCTGGTGATTGGTACGCCGCAATACATGTCACCGGAGCAATGCTCGCAGTCTCCGGATATTGATGCCCGTTCCGACATCTATTCGCTGGGCGTGATCCTTTACGAAATGCTGGTGGGGCATGTGCCGTTTACCGGTGGTTCGCCAACGGAAATCATGCTCAAACATTTACAGCAGCTCCCGCCATCGGTTATGGCTGAACGAAGCGATGTACCTCCGGCGATTGGTCGCGTGGTAGCACGAGCGCTGGAAAAGGGAGCGAAAGATCGCTACCAAACCGTGGCAGAGTTAGTCGAAGACTTTACTATTGCTGCGGGAATGGAACTCGCCGCGGTTTCGCCATCAGGCAATCAGCCTCGAGTGGAACCACCCGTGTCGCAGCCAGCTGACGACCTGGATGAAGAGACTTTGGTTCGACGCCGGACTACCCGTCCGATGACGCCTCCCGAACCCTCTCCCGAAGCCCCATCAGTAGTTGTTCCTTTACCCGGTGCGCCGCCGCCCAATATTTCCAGTTTCAATCCGTGGAAAATTTTGATTCCGTCCATAATTGGTCTGGTGGTTATCTTCGGAGTGATCTATGCGTTTTCCCGCGAATCGCAGCCGACTGGTGCTGCTCCGTCAGGCTCTCCCCTGGTCGCCGATCCCAACAGCAGTCCGGTGGAACCGGCTAAGCCCGCGACCGGAGAGTCTGAGGCGGGGATTCCGTCTGGTGGCACTACTACTCAGTCAGCCAACAGTAACGCCAACGCCAATGCCTCGCCTTCACCCGCGCAGGGCGAGATTCCGACTGACATCGGCGCAAACATTAACGACAATACAAGCGAGAATTCGAAGAAACCTTCGCCATCACCTGCCCGAACGGTAGATGAAGAACCCCCGCCACCGTTACCGACCGCAACCAATCCGCCTATTCCGAAACCATCAGTGAAACCGACTATCGCCTCAACTCCAGAATCGCCGTAAGCGACGGCGTAGTGTCCATCCAAAGTTAAGGAGCTATTGCTCGCGGGGCTGACACGCGGCCTGGATCATCTTCATTAGTCGAGCGTCATCATCGATAGAAATCTTAATCTCGAGAACATAGCAGGATAGGTCTAATTCAAGAGCAGCAAGTTTGAGCGCGTCTTTGGCCGTAGTTATCAGCCCGCTTGCGCCATGATCTTTTGCTTCTTTGATCAGCTGATTGAGGTCGGCCTGACTGTAGTCATGGTGATCGGCAAACGCACGTGTAAACACGGTTGTGTAGCCTTCCTGGCGCAGTTTATTGAAAAACGACTCCGGGTTTCCGACGCCACAAAATGCGGCGATGGGTTGCGTCAGCAAGCTTTCGTTATTCACGTTTTCACCGTTGATAATGCGAATTCCTGAAGTCATCATTCGCGAGGTGAAAACAGGAACAGCGCCAGCTAATCGCTGAACGCTCTCGGTTAGCGAAACCCTATCTTGAACTTGCTCAGTCCTCGTTACGACTATGCAGTCGGCTCGCGACAAGCTCGCTCGAGGTTCGCGTAAACGTCCGTAGGGAAGCAGAGTGCCTCCGCCCCACGGATTTGTCGCGTCGATAGTCACGATGTCGAGGTCGCGGGCCAGGCGCAGATGCTGAAACCCATCGTCAAGCACGAAGACTTCACTGCCCAGGTTCTTGATTGCCCATTGGCCGGCGGCGAGTCGATCCGGATTAGAAACGACTGCAGCAATTCCGTTGAGGTTCTGGGCCAGGAGATAAGGCTCGTCACCTGCTTCTCGCTCCGATGCCAGCAGCTTATTTCCGTCTGAGACCGCGACCTGCGATTGCGGATTTGCTCGACCGTAACCTCTCGTTAGCACGCATACTCTCTTACCTGTTTCGCGAGCAACAACTTTGCAGACCCACTCGACGAGAGGGGTCTTTCCCGTTCCACCAGTAGTCAGGTTTCCTACGCTTATGACGGGTGCTGATAGTTTGGAAACGGAGAACCAGCCACGCTTGTAACCGCTAATGCGTGCTCGCGTCACCACGCTGTAAATCGCGCTCAGCGGAGGAAGTATTATTGACGCAAACGGGTTCATGCGATTGGCGCACTGTTGGCTGCTAACGAATCAGTGCTGGGTGATGCGTTTGGGGTTAAGGCGATCATGGAATCAAGCGCTCGCAGCGTGCGCTCAGTGGCGCCGCGGTTTTCCGTTACCAGCCGTTGCGCCAGGTCGCCAATTTCTTTGCCCCTGACAGGATTTACAAGCAACTCAGAAATCGCATTTCCCAGTTCCACAATTGTGGCTGAATCCGACATCGGCTGTAGTTGGACAATAGCGCCCGCTTCTCTGAAAGTCTCGACGATTGATTGAAAATTGTAAGTGTGGAAACCGACGATCACGGGCGCACCAACGGCCGCGGGTTCAAGAACGTTATGGCCACCGGTCCTGGCAATGCTCCCGCCAACGAAAACAATCGAGGCTAGAGTGTAAACGGATCGCAGCTCGCCGATGCTGTCAAGGAGAATGACCTCAGCGTCTCCATCGTTTGCCTCGGGAGTGGCGGTCCTGCGGACCCAGCGCAATCCCGCAGTCTTGAGCAGATCAGCGACTTCTGCAAAACGCTCGGGATGGCGAGGCGCGATCATCAGACGCGGTTTCGTCACCAATCGCGAAGCTACTTGTCTGAAACTGTTAAGAATAATTGTTTCCTCAGGCTCATGCGTACTCGCGGCGAGAATCAGGGGCGAGTCGTCTAACTTGAAGCGCGCGCGGAATGCCGTTGTTAACGAATCAGTTTCCGGCATAATTCCGGCGTCGAACTTCATGTTGCCAAAAACGAAGGTCTTGCCGGCATCCATGCCCAGCGCTTGAAGTCGTTCAGCATCCGCGTCGGTCTGCATGACGGCCAGGTTAAGGGAGCTGAGAACGCGAGCCATAAACCCCCTAATCGGGCGGTAGCGCCGAAATGATTGGGCCGAAAGCCGGCCGTTTACCAGCGCAACCGGAATTTGTTGAACCTTGCATTCCCGCAGGAAGCCTGGCCAAAGTTCTGTCTCCATCACTAAAACTGCATCCGGGTTAATGGCCTTAAGTGTGCGGCGCACGACCCAGCGCCAGTCAAACGGAAAGTAGAAAACTTTGGCGGCGTCGTCTTTAAAGATTTCGCGAGCCAGATTTTGCCCGGTAAGTGTAATGGTAGAAACTGCGATCAGAGACTGAGGAAATCGCTTTTTGAGGCCCTGGACGAGAGGACGCGCTGCTTGAGTTTCGCCGACGGAAACACAGTGAATCCAAATTACCGGGCGGCCATCTGCTTGTATTGGCGATAGCGAGCCCCAGCGTTCACGAAACCCCGCGACATACTTGCCGTGACGAAATGCGTCGAGAAGAAAGCGAGGCAGTAGAATTAGAAAGCCAAGGGTCAGGAGAAGACTGTAGATGAAGTACATAGGCAGCCTTGCCTGCTAAAGTTGGCTACTTCCAACGAGGCAGGGAAGACCATTTTCCATTTGTCATTTGACATTTATCATTTGTCATTTGTTTGGCAACTCTCAGTCATTGGTCGTGGGGAACCAATAAAACCCGATTTCAATGACAAATGATAAATGTCAAATGATAAATGGAAAATCTCTTCGTTCTACCTGATTACTTCGCCCGTTCAATGTAGCGGCCTTCCGTGGGATCGACACGGATACGGTCGCCTTCATTCACAAAAGGCGGCACCGTGACTGTCACTCCATTTTCAAGTGTGGCCGGTTTGTTTACGTTGGAAACAGTTGCGCCTTTCATGGTGGGATCGGTACGCGTAACAGTTAATTCCATCGAGGGAGGCAGGTCAATGCCGATAGGCGCTCCTTCATAAAACTCGGCCTGAATCTTGAGTCCGGGAGTTAACCACTGGGCTGCGTCGCCTAATTCATCGTCGCTGAGTGCGACCTGCTCATAGTTTTCCGTGTTCATGAAATGGTGATGCGAACCGTCTGAATAGAGAAACTCCATTTCATGCTGCTCGAAGATTGCGCGTTCAATCGAATCCGATGAACGGAAGCGGTGTTCGAAAGACGATCCGGTCTTAATATTCCTAAGTTTCGCTTGCACCATCGCCCTCAGATTGCCTGGCGTGTGATGCCTGAATTCCATGACTTTGCACGGTTCGCCCTCGAAAAGAATCATCATTCCGCGCCGAATTTGAGTTGCCTGAATAGCCATAGTCTTATTTCAATCTCCGTCTAAATGATTTGTGTCAGTAAAAAGAGCCTCTTAATTAGATTGCCGCAAGCTCACAAGGTAAGCGGCCCAGCCTGGTTTCGAATCGCGTAGTTTAGCGACCACGAAAGGGCTTTGTCCAGCAGCGCCTCCAATTGGAACCAGCCCTATATCCGCTCAAGTGAATTGCTGGGACCGCGGGCGTCCCGCCCGCAAACGCGCGGTAGGCGAGCCCTCCTTTCGGAAGTACGTCACAGTTTCCTTTTCGAGCTTCGTGCTCATGTGCGGGCGGGACGCCCGCGGTCCGAACAATCACTTGACCGGTTTCCAAAGCAAATAAAAAGGCGGCCTCACCGGAAAACTGCACCGGATTAGCCGCCTTTTTTGAGGAGCCCACCTACCTCAGTCATGTAAACGCCCGAACGCGCAGCCGGTTCCAATATCGACCGGAATCGATGTCTAAGCAGCACGCGCGCGGGGAACTCGGCGCTGCCGAGCGATCTGCTCAAGCCATCGTTGAGCCTGGTCGTATTTGGCAAAGCGGCGCTCGTCGAGCCGGAACGCTGCAGTGTGGTAATACCTGCGACCATTGATCATCCGAGCGGCGTGTCTAATATGGAGCATCTCGTGATAAATGATGAACTCGACAAACCATTCCGGCACCTGAGTTGAATCGAGACTCTTGCTGATCACGATTGTGTCATGTACGCGATCGTGATGACCAAGGATGCTTCGTGTCTTGCGTTGCGACCACGTAAGGGTTGGTTTTTCGAGACTGGAATCGAAGTATCGGCGATTGAGTTTGGCAAACATCTTGTCGAGATCATAGGAATTGCCCCGGGCACTTGAAATCATCTTTCGACCACGGCCACGGCGGGCAATATCCGATGAGCGCATCACTTCCGGCGTCAAAGAGTATTCGCGGTAGGTCCGATCATGAACCGGCGGGATCTTTTTTCCCAGCAACCGCGCTACCAGCACGAAGGCGAGGGCCCGCATGACTTCCGGTGGACTGTTCTTACAAATATCGGATAAACGCACGTAGACTTGTCCCGAGCGCAATCTGATCGTATGGCGTAGTCCGGCGTAAGGGTAAAAGCGCACATCCACCACCGGTAGCCCACGATTGCCACCCAAGTGATGGAAAGCGTCCAGGAAAAATTTCTTAACGTCAGTCATTGCGCAATACTCCTGACAACTTACCGCCTTGGAAAACCGACATTACCGCCTACAAATATTTATTCCCCATACTGGAAGAAGCAGGAACGTGCGGTGACTATCGCTCCGGCCCGGAGACCCGGGGGCTGGGGTTCTGACAGCTGGAGGCCGCGCTCATATTACGGAGAACCCCTACCGAGCGTCAATTGATCGTGGGAGGTGCGCAAAAACCTTAGGAAAACTGCAATTTCCGACACCGCAGCGGCAACCTGGATCTATCGGCGTACAAGTCCTCTTATTATTAGAAAATCAAGCCCGAGCGGCAGGGCAGCGGCCGGAAGAGCATCATGCGAGGACGGATGTAAATCTTTGCAGCCGTGAGAATTATCCGGGCAATCCAACTCAGCAACATAGCAGTTCTAATGTTTGCAGGGCGACAAACGATTCCTTTATACTGCGAGGCGGCCGTCGTTTAGTTAACTTTGATAGTTTTTCGAGTCTAGAACTGATGCCCCGTCGCAACTCAACCCTCCAAGCCACCGAAAAAAGCCTTCTCGATGCGCGCGCGCAAGCCGTGCTGGCAGCAGTGATCAAGGAGCACCTGGTCACTGGCGATGCGGTGGGCTCGCTGGTTCTGGCTGAGCGGTTTTCCAAGAGTCCTGGTTGGAGCTCCGCCACGATCAGAAACGTCATGGGTGAGCTGGAGGAAGCGGGTCTCGTCGAACAGCCGCACACCTCGGCAGGTCGGGTGCCGACAGATCAAGGTTACCGTTACTACGTTGACCACATCCTTGAAGAAACCCGGCTCTCTCGCGCCGACCTGCGCGCAATCGACAAAGTGTTTACTTCCAGCGGGGTCGATTCGGCTACTTCTTCAGATCGCATCATGGAGAAGATGTCGCACGCGCTTTCCGAGCTTTCCACAAACGTAGGCATCGTCGTATCGCCCTCCCTCGCCGAGAACCGCTTGAGTCACATCGAATTTGTTCAGCTCGCGGATAAACGAATCCTGGTTGTATTAGTGACCACCTCAAACAGCATTCACAACAAGATCATCCGGCTCGAAGACAATCTTACTCAGGAGGAACTCGAGCATACCGCGCGTTATTTGAACACGGAGTTTAATGGTAAGAGCCTGCTTGCTATTCGATCCGAGATTCTCGAGATGATGCGAGAAGAAAAGTCTCTTTATGACCGTCTGCTCAGGAATGCGATTCTGCTTTGTGACATGAGTCTGGAAGGTGAAGAGTCCGGCAGCGGAGACGTTTACGTCGATGGTGCTTCGAATTTCCTAAGCAAACCCGACTTTGTTGATGTTGATCGCATGCGTGAGCTATTTCGGACGTTTGAGGAAAAGTCTCGCCTAATCAAGATCCTGAATGAGTGTGTGGCTCGCGAGCAACCCACCATGTGGGGAGATGTTCATGTCGTTATTGGCCGCGAACATCCGATCTCCTCGCTGCGAAACTGTACGCTCATCACCGCCCCTTATCGGCTTGGCTCAAACGAACATCTGGGCACGCTCGGTGTAGTCGGTCCAATGAGGATTGAGTATTCTCGCATTATGGCTATGGTAAACTACATGGCGCGGCTCATTGAGCGCCGTTTGAATGAAGAAGCGCACGGTTAAGCCCCTACCAAACTTTGAACGAACTACACTAATTGATGGCTCCAGAAGGAAAAGACAGGTCAAATATTCCGATCAACTTTGTTGACTCGGACGGTGAAGACGGTCCCGACGCCGGCGCGGATCTGGTGAGCGATGGATTGTCCGACGATGATGCTGAGTCGGCTAATGCTATGGACTCCGAATACAGCACAACCGTGGATGACGATGACGTCTTTGAGCTGGACGATGAGCCTCTGCAGCCGCCGCCTCCGGCAAAAGGATCTACCGGCGACCTCGCGCTAAATATGGGCGGGCCCGAAGTAGCTGAGTTAGTTGCCACCAGAGCGGAGCTGAAACGACTCCAGGGTGAAGTTAAAGAACTGAGAGATAGCCTGGCACGACGGCAAGCGGATTTCGAGAATTACCGCAAACGAATGGAGCGCGAACGCTCAGACACATACAACCGCGTTGTCGTTGACATTGCGGCTAAGCTCTTGCCCGTGCTCGACAATTTGAAAAGGGCATTGGAGATGGAGGCTTCGGTTGAGGCCAGCGAGTCGGATGAATTTCGGCACTTCCTCAGCGGCGTGGATCTTATTTACAAGCAGCTCAACGGCGTGCTTGATGCGCTGGGCGTCAAGCCGGTGTTAGCCGAAGGGGAACGGTTTGATCCGCATCTCCACGAGGCAGTGGTTACCGAACCTACGGACGACTATGAACCTGATACCGTCATGCAGGAGATAGTACGCGGCTTCCGGGTTGGCGATAAGTTAATTCGTCCGGCGCTGGTAAAAGTAGCGGTCAAGAAGTGAAGGGCGCCCAAGGGTAAAACACCCAAAGAGAAAAAATGGGAAAAGCGATCGGCATAGACCTGGGTACGACTAATTGCTGCGTCTCCGTTTTGGAAGGCGGAGCAGTTCAAATTGTCCCTAACAAAGAAGGTGGACGAACGACGCCGAGCGTAGTTGGTTTTACTGACAAGGGCGAACGTTTGGTCGGACAGATAGCCAAGCGCCAGGCTGTGACCAACGCTGTCAATACCGTTTATGCGGTGAAACGCCTTATTGGACGAAAGTACAAATCCGCCGAAGTGCAGAAGATGCAGGAGACAGCAGCGTTTGAAATTGTTGACTCTCCAAACGGCGACGCGCGCGTGCGCGTGCAGGGACGCAGTTACAGCCCGCCCGAATTGTCAGGAATAGTTTTGCAACGTCTGAAGGCCGCAGCTGAGGATTTTCTTGGCGAGCCGGTAACCGACGCCATCATCACGGTGCCTGCTTATTTTGACGACACGCAGCGTCAGGCAACGAAGGATGCGGGGAAAATAGCCGGGTTGACAATTGAAAGAATCATCAACGAACCCACCGCTGCTGCTCTAGCGTACGGCCTGGGCAAGTCTGAAGTGGAGCGCATAGCCGTTTACGATCTTGGCGGCGGCACCTTCGACATCTCGATCCTGCAAATGAACGACGGCGTCTTCGAGGTGCTCTCGACTTCCGGCAATACCTTTCTTGGCGGTGAAGACATCGACGAGCGCATCATGAACTGGATGGCCGATGAGTTTTTGAGTGACACCAAAATCGATCTTAGAAAGGATCGGCTGGCGTTACAGCGCCTAAAAGAAGTAGCTGAGCGAGCCAAGTGTGAACTTTCTTCCGCAGTTGAAACCAACATCAATCTTCCTTTTATCGCCGCCGATGCGACCGGACCGAAGCATTTCAATAAGACGATGACCCGGAGCGAGTTTGAAGATTTGATCGTAGATCTGATCGAGCAAACTATCGAACCTTGTCGTAAAGCGCTCGAGGACGCGAAGTTGCAACCCGCCGATGTTGATAAGGTAATTCTGGTGGGCGGGCAAACGCGCTCGCCGATTGTAGAACGCACCGTGGAAAAGATTTTCGGCAAGAAGCCTTCGGCTGAGATCAATCCCGACGAGGTTGTGGCCATGGGCGCTGCGATCCAGGGCGGCGTGTTAACCGGCGAAGTGAAAGACATTGTGCTGCTCGACGTGTTGCCGTTGAGTCTGGGACTCGAAACCCGCGGCGGACTCTTTACCAAGATCATCCATCGAAACTCCACCATCCCCTTGCGCAACAGCCTGACATTCACCACGGTGGTAGACAATCAGACGTCCGTGGAAATTCATATTTTGCAGGGTGAGCGCGAAGTGGCTGAAGGAAATCGTTCACTCGGGAAGTTTGAACTGGTGGGTATCCCTCCCAGTCCACGAGGTGTTCCTCAGGTGGATGTTGCTTTCGAAGTTGACGCAAATGGCATCGTGTCGGTATCGGCGCAGGACAAGGCCACTGGTCGCGAGCAACAGATGCGCATCACGCCGACCTCCGGGCTCGCGCCCGACGAAATCCAGCAACTCATCATGGAAGCCGAGGGGTTTGCGGATTCCGATCGTTTGGCAAAAGAGATCGTCATCCTGCGCAATAAGCTGGACTCACTGTTGCGGAATACACAAAAATCGTTCGCTAAGTTTAGTTCGGCGCTTTCCACGAATGATCAGGAGATAGCTGAACGCGTTTTCATAGAAGCCGAAGCCGCACTCGGCGGCGAAGGAAAAGAGCCGATCAGCAAAGCCCTGACTGCGCTCGAGCGAGTTGCTGGCCAGCTTACGTCTGCCATGATGGATCCCACCGGCGAGTCCGCACTAAAAGAAGTAAAAGACCTGGACAGCGCCTCGTAGAATTGCAGGTTTTAGTAAAACAATTAATTAACAGTACGAGAGGTTTTTAGAAATTCGAGATGAGTAAACGAGATTATTATGAAGTGTTGGGCGTTGAACGTACCGCTACGGATCAAGAGTTGAAGAGTGCCTACCGCCGTTTGGCGAGAAGTCATCATCCAGATACGAATCAGAACGATCCTGCGGCTGAAGAGAAATTTAAAGAATTGTCAGAAGCCTACAGTGTGCTTGCCGATCCTACACAACGGCAGCGTTACGATCACTTTGGACATGCAGGCGTTTCCAGCGGCGCCGGACAAGCCTGGGGCGCGCCTGGGTTCGGTGGTATCGAAGATATCCTCGGAGATCTTTTTGGGTTCAACGACGTCTTTGGCGGCGGTCGCGGAGGCTCTCGGCGCACGGCCGCGCAACGCGGAGCTGATCTGCGTTACGACCTGGAGATCACGCTCGAAGATGCCTACAACGGAATGACGGCGCAACTACGCATCCCGCGTCTTGAGACTTGCGAAAGCTGTAAGGGGAACGGCGCGGCGAACGGCACCCAACCTGAAAACTGCGCCACCTGCGGCGGCACCGGCCAGGTCCGTTATCAGCAGGGATTCTTTTCCGTGGCGCGAACCTGTCAGCCCTGTCGCGGTGCCGGTCGCGTGGTAAAACATCCGTGTCAGGAATGCCGCGGCGCTGGACGTCTTGAGCGCGAAAAGCAGATGGAGGTGAAGATTCCGGCTGGCGTGGAGACTGGTTCTCGATTACGAGTTCAAGGTGAAGGAGAGTCTGGCACGCAAGGCGGCCCAGCCGGTGATTTGTACGTCGTCATCCATCTCGCCGAGCACGAGCGGTTTGAGCGGCAGGGAAGTAATCTCTACGCTTCACACCCGGTGACCTTTGCGCAGGCAGCACTCGGCGCGGAGGTATACGTGCCGACGATTGAAGGCGAAGAGAAGATCAAGATTCCGACCGGCACGCAAACAGGCACGGTGTTCCGCATCAAAGGCAAGGGCATGCCAGTGCTTGGCGGTCGCGGCCGCGGCGATTTGTTCGTTTCCGTTAGCGTAGTCACGCCAACGTCGCTCACCCGCGAGCAACGAAAACTTCTTGAGCAACTTGCCGTGGTTGAGAATAAGGATCTGGAAGATAAGGGCCTGGTTGACAAGGTTCGCGACATTTTCGGGTAATTTTTTGGAGTGCGGTGACCTGTCACCGCTTTATTCGGTCGCGACCTGTCGCGACCGCTCCATGGTGAACAAATCCAAGAGCAGGGCGTCAAGCCGCCCTGGGCCAAAGCGGTGACAGGTCACCGCACTCCAATAACGGAGAGTACTTATGAAGCAATTCCCCCAGGTTCGCTTTTCCTTCCTCCTCGTCTCACTTCTTCTAATCGCCTCTTTTTCAGTACGGGCGCAAGACAGTATGCAGCGCTGGCAGAGTTTCGATTTTGCCAACGCAGTACTGAAGACTGCTGACATCGGCAAAGTGCCCCTTGAGGACCTGAAGCTGATGCGCGGCATTGTGTTTGGACGGCATGGCCGCGTTTTCAAAGACGCTGAAATACGCACCTTCCTGGAAGCACAAGACTGGTACAAGGCGAATCCTGATTTCAGCAATTCGATGCTCAACGCGACCGAGAGCAAGAACCTCGATCTGATTCGAGTCGCTGAAGCCAGCAAGCATGAGACAGTTCAACCTGGAGATTTGCGTTACTGGGTCACGCGAACTTTAACGCCGAAGAAGCTTGGCATTCACAGTGGTGCTGAATGGCGCGTTTTGCGCGCCGAAGTTGAGGCTATTCATGGCAAGCGTTTTGGCGAGGCATGGCTGCAGCAATACTTTGATGAGCGTTACTGGTACAAACCGGTTGACAACTACGATGCCAAGTCGCTTTCGGCTATTGAACAAAAAAACCTGGCGACGATAGCGGCAGCGCAGAAGAAGTCGCGCAAGGTGGCCTTGGCTCCCGGCGATATGGAGCTGTTTGAAAACAAGTTGATTGCGGCGCAAATGCTCCGCGGGTTGAGTCTTAATGAGCTGCGCCTGCTGCGTAATGAGATTTACGCGCGCCATGGACGTCAGTTTCAGGCGCAATGGCTTTCTCAGTATTTCTACAGCCAGCCGTGGTATCAGCCGGATGACAATTTCAAGGACGAACAGGTTAACGGAACTGACAAGGCAAACGTGGAAACAATCGTCGCTTATGAGAAGAAGATCCACGATGAACTTGCGAGCAAGCCAATCACCCGAAGCCTGCTTGAGGGTTTATTTATCGAAGACGCCGTGAAGATGCGCCAGGAGATTTACGCGCGGCGCGGCAAAGTCTTCACCAAGGAGCCTTGGTTTCAAACCTACTTCGAAAGTTTCGCCTGGTATAAGGCCGACCCTCAATATAACGATGCCAAGCTGAGCGAGCTGGAGAAAAGGAACATCGCGACGATTGCCGCCTATGAGAAAAAGGCGGTGAGCGCCGAGAGCCTCATCGAGGGTTGATAAGGCCAACTCCGGTCTCGCGTGACGAGACCAACGAAACAGAAAGCAGTAGGCAAAAGCAGTAGGCAGAAATAGAGAGGCGGACATCGTTGGGTGTCCGCCTCTTTCGTTAGAGTCAACAGAATTCTGGAGTGCGCTGACCTGTCAGCTTTTGGTGGTCGCGACCTGTCGCGACAGATACAACGTCCTTTACAAGCGATAACGGACTTTCGCCTTCCTTAACGCGTCCTCTTCGTTATCCACGTTTTGCAGACGCAGCGTCACATCAGCATTCAGATCGAAACCGGCCCGTTCGCCCGCCTGTAATTTGACCGTACCGGCCGCCGCAATCATCGCCGCGTTATCAGTTGAGAGATGAGGTGAAGGGAAGTAGGCCGGAATTCCCAGACGCTCGGCAGCCGCGCTTGCAGCCTCGCGCAAGGCCTTGTTACAGGCAACTCCGCCCGCGACTATCAAAGTCTTCGGTGCATATTCCGCTGCCAGACGCTCAGTAGTTCCTACCAAAGAACGAACCACCACGCTTTGAAAACTTGCCGCCAGATCTTTAATCGCCGTCGACGGTTCTTCTCCATTTCGCACCGGTTGCAATCCTGTCTCGCGTACGTGTTTGGTAACCGCGGTCTTCAAACCACTGAAGCTAAAATCCGCTGAACCGTCGCCCATGCGTGGAATGGAAAACTTAACCGCCTTCGGGTTTCCTTCACGCGCCAGCTTCTCGATGATGGGTCCGCCCGGATAACCGAGTCCCATCATCTTCGCTACTTTGTCGAAGGCTTCGCCGGCGGCATCATCGCGCGTGCGGGCGAGAACCTTATACTTTCCCGGACTGGGGACCAAAAACAAATTGCTGTGACCGCCGGAAACGATTAGCGCGAGGGCCGGATACTCGACGGGCGGGTTCCCAAAGGCGACCGAATACACATGGCCTTCGATGTGATTCACTCCCACCAGCGGCTTGCCGAGGGCAAACGCCATCGCTTTTGCGTAGGACACGCCTACCAGCAGCGAACCGACCAGTCCGGGTCCGACTGTTACGGCGATGCCGTCAATCTCCTCTGGCTTCAAACTGGACTGCGTGAGCGCTTCTTCAACTATCGGAACGATCTTGTCGAGATGCTCGCGAGAGGCGAGTTCCGGCACAACCCCACCGAAGCGTTTGTGAGTTTCGATTTGCGAGGCGATAACGGAAGAGACTATTTCGCGGCCATCGCGCACGATGGCTGCGGCAGTTTCATCGCAGGATGTTTCGATTCCAAGAACGAGCATGATTGGATTCTAGCAATGATTTCAAGCGACTGCTAAAAGAGCGGGGGTAAACCCCCTTCCCAACCCTGAGACTACACAATTGAGCTTCTCCACATGTGTTGGCAGGCTTCCAGCAGGCGCAAAGTTTGCAACCGACGGTGTCTCAGGGTTAGGAAGGGGGTTCACCCCCGCTGATTTTCATAGAAGCTCAATGCGGAATCACCCTGCTTGAGAACTCGGTAACGAACCAGGCTTCCAGTCTCTTCCGGCAGTTTGTTTTTGTGATGATGTTCGACAATCAGCAGCCCTTTTGGGGTTAACAAGGCGGACGAACGTGCGCCGAAGATATCGAGAACCGGTATGTAGCCATTAGCGTAGGGAGGATCGTAGAAAGCAACGTCCCAGGGCTTTCCGGAGTCGGGCTGCTTCGAGACGAACCGGCGCAAGTAGTCCAGCGCCTCTGACTCAATGACATCACTTTCGCTGCGCTCAATCCGGCAAAGCTCGAGGTTCGCTTTGATTAGCGCGCACATCGGTCGCGAACTATCCACGAAAGTAGCGTGGCTAGCCCCACGCGAGATGGCTTCGATACCAACTGCTCCTGAGCCGGCGCAAAGATCGAGAAACCGTACCCCGGCGATTCGTGGTGCAATTACGTTGAAGAGGGTTTCGCGGAGACGATCCGAGGTCGGCCGCACTTCAAGCGAAGGCGGACTCTTAAGGTTTCGACCACGAAATTTGCCGGCAATGATTCGCAAAAGAAAGTTTCGAGTTTCAAGTTTCAAGTTTCAAGTCCAGCTAGTGCAAACCTGGAACTTGAAACCTGGAACTTCTATCCCACTGCTGCCAATCCGAAACGCACGTCCGACCGCACGCGTTCAATCAGCTTCAAAGTCTCGGCTGACTTCTCGCCCTTCGCCAGATAAAACTCGGCTTCCTTGCGCGCGCCCTCGATGAATTGCTGATCGCGAACGAGGTTGGCGACGCGAAACTCCGGCAGTCCAGACTGACGCGTGCCAAGCAATTCCCCTGGGCCCCGTAACTCCAGGTCCTTCTCAGCGATAACGAAGCCGTCGTTCGTCTTTGCCATGATGCCGAGCCGCTCAACGGCAACCGCGGTCTGTTTGTCTGACGTCAGCAAAACGCAATAGCTCTTTTCCGCTCCGCGACCGACGCGGCCGCGCAATTGATGCAGCTGAGAAAGTCCAAATCGTTCCGCGTGTTCCACGATCATCACCGACGCATTAGGAACGTCGACGCCAACTTCAATAACCGTCGTGGACACGAGTATTTGAATTTCGCCGGCCACAAAACGTCGCATCGCTTCCTCTTTGTCGGCTGTCTTCATTTTCCCGTGTATAAGACCAACACTGAGCCGAGGAAAGACTTTGTCGCGCAGGTACTCATATCGTTGGGTGGCGTCTTTCAAATCCATCTTCTCTGACTCTTCAACCAGCGGATAGACTACGTAAACCTGGCGGCCGGCGCGCACTTCATTAGCGATCAACTGCTTGACCTCAGGCCGCTGCTCTTCGCCGAAGACGCGCGTCTCAATTGGCGTTCTTCCGGGCGGCATCTCGTCGATCACAGAAACGTCGAGGTCACCATAAATTGTCATGGTCAACGAACGCGGAATAGGAGTCGCAGTCATGACCAGCACGTCGGGATTGAAACCACGCGCGCGCAATTCGGCGCGCTGCATGACTCCGAAACGGTGTTGTTCATCGATAACCGCGAGGCCGAGGTTCTTGAACGAGACCGCCTCCTGAATGATTGCGTGAGTGCCAACGCAAGCGTGGATCTCGCCGGCGGCCAGTGCGACCTGCAGCTTTCTTTTTTCAGCGCCGCGCAGTGATCCGGTCAGGAGTTCGACGCGATAGGGCGATTTTGCGAGTAGGCGTTTGATGTTGCGCGCGTGTTGTTCGGCGAGGATTTCAGTCGGAGCCATCAGCGCGGCCTGATAGCCGTTTTCCATTGTGGCCAGCATAGCAATAAGCGCGACGATGGTTTTGCCGCTGCCGACATCGCCCTGCAGGAGTCGGTTCATCGGCGCATCCGACTTCAAGTCCTTGAATATCTCTTTGACTACTCGCCGCTGCGCATCCGTCAACTTAAAAGGCAGCACTGACCCGATCCTCAACTTGGTCGCCTGATCGAGTTTGATCCTGGTTCCTTTTGCTTCTTTTACCCGTCGGCCGCGCTTCAGGCTGATGCCCAACGCAACCCAGAAGAAGTCTTCGAAGATGAGACGCAAGTGCGCCGGGCTCCTCGCCTGATCGTAAATGGCGAGCGGCGTGTCTTCGGCAGGAAAATGAATCCGGCGCAGGGCCTCCGAGCGGCTGACAAGTTTCTTCCGTCGCAGTAAATCCGCCGGCAGGGTTTCTGGAATAGCAGAGTCAGGCAGCAACGCCAGCACGGCGTGCATGATCTCGCGCACACGTTTTGAACTAAACTCACCCAGCTTTCGGTAAATCGGTACGCGACGTCCGGAGTGAATAGCAGTCAGCGCCGGATCGCCACCGTCGATAGCATCGAGTTCGATCGAATGGTTGCCTTTACTATCAACTTCCGCCGCCGTTTCTTCAGTCGCTTCGGTTGGCTCTCTTCCAGCCGGCAGCATCTCAAGTTCATCCGCTGGTTTGTTGAGCTTCAGCGAGAAGGTTGCACGCCGCTTGTCCCAATCCCAGCGGCCGAAAGTTATGAACCGCGCGCCGCGTGTGAAGCGCTTGGTGTAATAATTAATGATGTCATGTGCATGCGTGCCGGAAACAAACCACCAGACAACGATGGGTCGGCCGGTCTTTTCGGGGTCCGTCGCAGTCACTTCGAAAATGAAAAGGCTCGAGCGACCGTGCGTGCGCCGGTTCTTTACCTGAAAGGCGCCGGCGATCTTGACGACAAGTTCCAGTGACGCCTCCATCCCGTCAGTCAGATCTCTTATGTGCGCCGGGTTTGAACGATCTTCGTAGCGCATAGGAAGGTAGCTCAGCAGGTCCTCAATGGTGGCGGCGCCCGGTTCTTTCTTGCCGGAGTGAGCGGCGATCTCCAAAGCAAGTTTGCCAGAGAGTGTCTGGCCGAAGCGCGGCAACCCGTATTTGTATAGTTCTGCGACCGGAGTTTTGAGACTGAAAGGAGGCGGCATTCGCGACGGATCATAGCATAGCCATAGCGCTGGAATTTCGTTGTCTGATGAGCCACCGTAGACTTGAGTGAACCAAGCCTCTTGCATTAGCGTTCTTATAATTGACCATGAACAGATTCGAATCATTGACTGAGAAAAAGTTGCGAGAAGCGATCGAGAACGGAGAGTTTGACGACTTGCCGGGTAAAGGCGAGCCGATTGACTTGCGCGAGAACCCCTTTGAGGATCCGGATCTCCGGACAGTGCATCGCTTGCTGCGAAATGCCGGCTTTGCGCCCGCCTGGATTGAAGAACGTAAGGACATCGATGCGGAACTGGCGGCTGGCCAAACGAAGTTATCCAGGGCCTGGGCGCTGTTTGGTGCGGGAGGTAAGGCCCCGTCTGAAGCCGAATGGGAAAGAAGCGCGAAAGAGTTTCGCGAGCAGGTGTCGGAACTTCAGCAGCGAATCAGAGTTTACAATCTCAAGGCGCCAGCCGCCGTTTTTCACCGCAAACACATCGACGTCGAGAAGATCCTGGAGTCGATAAAGCGTAACATAAACTGTTAGTTTGCGAGGTGCGGCCGCGCTGGCTTAAATGGTAAAGAATCGTCGCAAACTAACAGTTTGCGTTACATTAAGAATATGACTTTGGAAGAAAATGTGCCTTCGGACAGCGGGCTGACAGAAAAAACACGACAGCAGCTTACACAAGTTCGCACGGCCTTATTGCGCCTGCACAAGACTTTGCTCGATTTTGAACGTTACGCCTATGAGCGCGCGCACGACAAGATCGCGAACAGCTATGCGTTTCTGCAACTGGTGATGAGCGATCCGTGGTTTGCCTGGCTACGGCAGCTATCTGAGCTCATTGTTGAGATGGACGAACTCCTGGCGTCCAAGGAGACTCCTCAGGAGACTACGGCTGTGGCCTTGATTCAGCAGGCGAGGATCTTACTTACCCCATCTGAGACGGGCAGTGAGTTTCAGAAAAAATACTTCACGGCGATGCAGCAATCTCCGGAAGTGGTGCTGGCACATTCGGAGTTTGCTGGTTTGCTGGGTCCGGCAAGACTGTCGAAAGAGATTCACTAGTGGAGCAATTGTGCGGTCTCTTCGTCGCAGAGCGACGGTTGACTTTAGCCCGGCCTTTCAAGGCCGGGAAAAGTCGAGGAGTCCGTTCGGGTCGCATAGCGACGTCTGAACTAGAGGTTTTTTCAATCGTCGCGACGCGACGGGACCAATCCACGATCTGATCCCGGCCTTTCAAGGGTAATAACATACTTGGCTAACCAAGCTGAGAACATGCAATCGCGCCGTCAGCTGCAAGGCTTTGTTATATTGCGGCTTCCGGTTGCCAGATTGGTCTTTTCTTTTCAATCCACGACCACATCCGAGTTGACCAGAAACTTGCCATCGTTAGCGTAACGCGGAAGCCGTCTGCGGCCACAATGTCCCATTGGTCTGCCTCATTAATACGCGACACATCGAAGTAAAGATGCTCACTGCCATTGAGCGTAGCAAAATGCAGACGATTCGGCATAGAAAGACTCAACTGCTCAACCGGAAGCACTTCAAGATGCGGTTCCGCAACTCGCAAGCCATTGTATGAACGATAGAATAATCTTACCTGTGCCGGGAACGATAAGCCCAACTCATGCTCGCCTCGGCTAACCTCCTCATCAGAAGCTGGGCTGGCAAGTGAATACTTTAATTCGCGGTTCTGCGAAAGGTTGCTAAATCGAGAGGGAAGTTGTTCCAGGTGCATTGGTTCTCTTCGACAAGCCGCTTACATGACTCGAAGCAACGCAACGAAGGGTTAGGCGCCTTTCTGGAACCTCGCACCGACTGCGACCTCCCCACTTGACAGAGCGTCTGCTCGAAGACCGCCTCGGTGGACCAAGCGCCTG
>Ga0070698_100000854_pt1 | contig 33419 bp, 26 predicted proteins | sample KBSK1502metaG_FD_65477 | JGI IMG/M metagenome (GOLD analysis project Ga0070698, IMG submission 65477) | Corn, switchgrass and miscanthus rhizosphere microbial communities from Kellogg Biological Station, Michigan, USA - KBS K1-50-2 metaG | ecosystem: Host-associated > Plants > Roots >... | reverse complement strand
CGAAAAAGCTGGAGGTGTCCGGGTCGAACAGCATCAGCTCCTTTTCGAGCGGCGCTTCTTCGATCTTGGGATTCCGCCGCAAAACACGCGATTCCACTGCGGACAATGCCTCCTCCTTCCTGGTTGCCGCGGATTCTAGCAGCTGCCGCAGGGCCGGACGCCACCTATTTCGTCACTTTCTGGGAGGCTGGGCTTCCTCTAGTGAGGCTAAGTCTTCCTCGTCGGCTCGGGGGCCCGGCGCTGGCTCGTCGGCTCGAGGGCCCGGCGCTGGACTGCCCCGGCGGCCGAGTGCCCCGCGAGCACCGAGGAGATCTGCGCCAACAGCGTGGGGAACGGGAAAGGCTCGGAAACTTCCGCCAGTCCCTCGCGCGTTGCGACCTCGATGTTGGGAAGCGGGGCGAGAACCGCGTACCCGTCCTGTTGGAGCCTCTCCACGTTTCGTTGCACGGCGGGATGCCACCACATGGCCGGGTTCGTGACGGGGAGGAAGAAGACCGGAGCTGGGCTTGCAAGCACGAGCGCCGAAATGAGCTCGTCGGCGATCCCCTGGGCGACTTTTCCGAGGATGTTGATCGTCGCGGGATAGACCAGGATCAGCTCGCAGGACCGTGACAGCTCGATGTGGGGAACGTAGATCTCCTCTCCCGTGTCCTCCATCTCCACAAACACCGGATGCCGGCTCGCGACTTCGACGGCATAGCGAGAGACAAGCCGGCTCGCCGCCCGCGACAGGACGACTCGAACGTCGTCGGCGCAGTGGCGCAGGAGCGAGAGGATGAAGCCGGGCAGAGCATAGGACTGGTACCCCCCGCTGGCGCAGAGAAGGATCCGCCGGGCTCGTCGCGGAGTCGATTCCGTCATTGCCTCCCCTTCTTCTGGAGTCACGGGCATTATGTCGTCAAACGCGAAATTCTTCACGCCAGATGGCCAGCGCGAACAGCCGCCAGATCGAGCGCGCGTCGTCGTGAGACCCCCGTTCGAAGTCCTCGACGAACCGGCGGGCCGCGGCCGGCTCGACCCATCCGTTCCCGAGGCACCGGCGATCGAGCACCGCGTCCTTGACCGAAGGCCACATCTCTCCCCGCAGAAGCCAGCCGTCTGGGGTGCCGAATCCCATCCGGTCGGCGCGTTCTGTGATCTCGCTCGGAATGCGCTCCCGCGCGACGTCTCGAAGGATTCTCTTGCGGTCTCCGTTGCCGACCTTGAACTCGTCGGGAAGGGAAAACGCGAACTCGACCAGACGGCGATCGAAATAGGGAACGCGCGCCTCGACTGAGTGGGCCATTGAGGTTTTGTCGGTGTAGGAGAGCACCAGTTTCGCGTTGCCCCAGCGCAGATCGAAAAAGAGCCGGCGGTTGACGAGGGAGGGATCAGGGCTCGAATCGACCTGCGCCATCGGATCGCACCGAGGGACCGAGCGAGGGGAGAGCCAGCCATCGCGCCGGCCTCTCCGGCGAGCGATCGGCGCGAGGAAGTAACCGGCCAGCACCGCGGCCGCTCCGCGTGCCTCCCGGCGAGCGATCGCCTTGAGCTCTCGAGAGAAGTCGGCCAGACGCCGCCTACGCAGGCGGTCGACCAAGAGCATTCTCTGGTGATAGGGATATCCTGCCAGAACCTCGTCCGCCCCTTCCCCGTCGAGGACGACGGTGCAATCCTTCTTCCGGCAAAGCTCGAAGATGCGGTATTGCGCGAGCGCCGGCATTCCGAGCGGCGGCTCTTCGAGAGACCGGATCACCGATGCGGTGTGAGTGGATACCCAGCGGCTGTCGAAGCTCGTCTCGAAGTTGAGCAATTTCTTCTCCCGGACCATCGCATCGACGTACGAGAGCTCGCAAAACCGCGGCGCGGCCTCGCGAAATCCGAAGGAGAAGCTGGGCGATTCGCGCCCTTCCGGTCGGGTCGCGTCCGAAAGGAGGCTCGTGAGCACCGCGGAATCGAGCCCTCCCGAGAGCAGGCTTCCCACGGTGACATCCGCCACACGATGAGACTGCACGGCGGAAGAAAGAATCGAGTGAAACTCCTCGAGCGCGTCTCCATAGGTCAGTGGCGAGCGGGCTCGGCACGCGTCGGCAAGATCCCAGTACTTTTGAAACCGCGGAGGTGACGGCGCCCCGTCGAGGGGGATCTCGAACCAGGTGGCGGGCGGAACGCCCTGGATTTCCTCGAAGAACGTGTCCTCGAGAACGGGGGCCCGCCGCCCCCGAAGATAGTTCTCCACCATCGCAACGTTCGCGCGCGGCTGCTCGCCGACGGTGGCCAGGATCTGCTTGATCTCCGAGGAGAGCAGCAGAGACGACTTGCGAAGGCTCCAGTAGAGCGGCTTGATCCCGAACCGGTCCCGCGAGCCCACGAGCCGCCGGCGCTTGAGATCCAGAAGCACCGCGGACCACATTCCGTCGAGCCGGGCGAAACAGTCGGTCCCCCATTCTTCGTACGCGGCCAGAAGCACCTCGGTGTCGCCGGAGGTCCGAAACCGGCGTCCTTTTCCGGACAGCTCGTCCCGCAATTGCCTGAAGTTGTAGATCTCGCCGTTGAAGACGATCCAACAATCCCCGTCGGGCGAGCTCATGGGCTGAGATGCCGCTTCCGAGAGATCCAAAATCTTCAGGCGTCGAAACGCCAGGCCAACAAGAGGACGGAACGCCGTCGGGAGGAGGGCCGCATCGCCGCTTCGATGGAGGACGCCGTCCGGCGAAACAAAGAGGAAGCCCTCGCCGTCCGGGCCGCGGTGGCGAATCGGGCCGTGCATCGAGAGAAGCCGTCTGACCCCTTCCGGCGACGCGTCCGAATCGAAGAGAACGCTAATCCCGCACATCGGAAGCTGCCGCAGGCTGTCTGCGCCCGCGGGAAAGCCGGTCGGTGATGGCGAGCGCGAGCAAAGTCCAGAGGAAGGCGTCCACCTGAAAACGGTAGAGCGGCCCTTCGCTCTTCTCGACGAGGCAAGCCACGAGCGCGACGTAGATCACGTTGCCGGTCAGAAACAGGATCGTCGCCAGCCGAGGGTCTCTGGTGGCGTCGCCTCGTCTCCAGCGGCGGATGCCGTACCAGACCGCCGAGGCGATCAGTGGAAAACCGAGAAACGGAGCGGCGATCTCGTACCATTTCCATCGCGCAAAGAATTTCTCGGGATGATCGAAGTAGATCCCGATCTGATAACCACAGAAGATGTAGGCGGAATTCACAACGTTTGCAAGATAGAGGTGAGGGTATCGGGAGATGAGGTAAAGAGTGTCCTTCAAGTACTGCCGGCCGACCGGCAAGTAGACGGCATTGTTGAAATTCGGCTCGCCGCCGGACTTGCGCGCCTCGTCCAGCGCAGCGACCTTCGTCGGGGCGACGGGAAAGTAAAGGCGATAGACCTCCACGGGAGCGTTGCGGTAGACGTTGACGAGTGGAGAGACACGGCCCCGCTCGAGCTCTCTTTGCTTGGCCTCCCGCATTCCGGCGGTCATTGCCGCGAGGTTGCAGCCGAGCCAGCTCGAACCCGCGAATTGGCGGAAGAGCAGAAACTGCTTGAGCTGGAAACCGAGAACGAGGAGAACCGGAACGGCGGCGAGCAGAAGGATCTTCCGGCGCCGCTCGGGCCCGGGAGCGGGGCGCGGACCGGCGCGCAGCAGGACGAGGACCGCAAAGCCGGCGGCCAGAGCGCACCATCCGAGCGTGAAGAACGCGCGCGTCAGCGGAAGAATCGCCAGAACGAGACAAAGGCCCGCAAACCAGGCGAGCGATCCGCTCGAGGCCGCTCGTTCGAAGCACACGGCCGCCAGAACGAGCAGGAGCGCGATTGGCACTCCGTAGTAGATGGCGCTCTCCATCCAGAGCGCGTTGGGCGTCAGGAGAAAAGCGATCGTCAGCAGCAGGGCCGGCGCGGTCGCGGCGCCGAGCCTTCGCATGAGCGCGTAAGTGCCCACGTACAGCGCCGCCCCGAAGGTCCAGTTGGCGTACTGGTAGACGCGGGGGAAGTCGGGCAAGCGCAGCATCCCCGCCACGAAGAGATTGAAGAGGGGTGGCTGCGAATGGAGGTAATAGAGACTCCGCCAGAGGTCCTCCCGGAGGAGTCGCTCGTCGAGCAGAGGCATGCCGCGCTCGAGCGTTCCGACCTCGAGCTTGGCCCCCGACAGCGCCCCCCGGGCCTGCCCCGCGATCCCGCCCGAGGCCGACAGGCCGCCGACGCCGGCGCTTTCGGTCGTGTAGAGCAGGCGCGAGAGCGCAAACACGCCGAGCAGGATCGCGACGGGCGGCAGGGCGCCGGTCTTTTTCATGAAGGAAAAAGATACCAGTAGAACTCCCGCGTCGCGCATCCGTCGGGTCGCGACTGTACGATAGGAGCATTCTGGATTCTGCGCTGCCCGGTTCCCTCTGGCCTTCGCTCTCCCGCTTCTGCGCAGGAGAGAGCTGGCCCGTGAAAAACGAGGCGGGCGCGGACCACTTCGTGCGTATCGCGGCGGAAGAACGTCTGCTCCCGCTGCTTGTCGAGGACGCCTCGTTGCCGGCGCTCGTTCGCGATGCGATTGGCCGCACCCGAGTATGGCAGCGCCTCTTCTCGCGCCGGGCGGCCGCTCTCGACCTCGCCGTTGCCCGAGTCGGAGAACTGCTGCGCGGCGAGCCGTTCCTCTTCTTGAAGGGAGCGGATTACCGTTACCGCCTCTACACGCGGACGTGGCTGCGCCCCATGCAGGACATCGACGTCCTGGTGCCAGTTGCACGCGCCGACGCGGTCACGCGGCGGCTGGAGGACCATGGGCTTGCCCGGCGGTTCCCCGGAGGCGCGGTCGCGCGGCTCGCCTCCTATCACGAGCGAGTCTTCGATTTGGGGGACGTGACTTTGGAGGTCCACCACAGCTTCATCCAGCGAATCCGATATCACGTCGACTACGACGCCGTCTGGCGCCGCCGCGCTCCGCTTGATGCGGGAGGTCTCGCCGCGCAGCGCCTGGGAGACACCGACGCGATCATGTATCACGCGATCTCGCTCGCCAACGACCAGTTCGCCGTGCCCCTGGTCCGATACCTCGATTTCTGGCTCCTCTGCCGCAACGGAGCGCGGGAGCTCGCGGAGGCCGTCTCGGAGGCGCGACGCTGGCGCGCCGAGCGAGCCCTCTATGGTGCGCTGCGGCAGACCGGTCGGGTGTTCCCCGAGTTCGAGACGGATTCCGTCCGGAGGGCGCGCGCACTCCTGCTCGCCCGTCCTTCGCGCTGGTTTCTCGATCGAGCGGTCCTTCCCGGGGAGTCGGAGCGGCCCTCTTCGAAGATCACGCGTTCGCGCGAGCTCTGGCGCAAGTTCTGGCTGATCTCAGGTTTTCCGCGCCGTGCCGCGTTCGCCGTTTACCACGTTTACGCCGTGCTGAAGGGAGCCTGGCTCGCCAGCAGAGCGCGCCAGGCCTGAAAGGCCGGCGGACTATCGCAGAATCCCGGGCTCGTCCCGTGGCTCGTATCCTGGGAAGAGCGACGAACCGTCCGAGACCCCCAGATGCTTACGTGCCACCGTCGCAAACACGTCTCGAAAATCCGTCGTGACGGGCAGGTCCCGCTCTTCGTAAAGCTCCTTCTTGGCCAGACCCCGCCAGCGGCCCGAGACGCGCCCTCCATGAACCGGGTTCCCGAGCACGAGCATGGCGCCGGCCGAACCGTGATCGGTACCTGCCGAGCCGCTCTCGGCGACCGTGCGTCCGAATTCCGTGACGACTAGCACGACCACGCGGTCCATCTGGCGGCCAAGATCCCGGTCGAACGCGGCGAGCGCCCCGGCGAGTTCGGCGTAGTCCTTCCGGTTGTGATCGAGCTGGTTTGAGTGCGTGTCGAATTCTCCGGGCACGTCCACGAACAGGCAGCGAACTCCCAGGTCCGCGCGGATCAGCTGCGCGGACTGACGGAACGCCTCGCCCAGGGCGCCTTTCGGATAGACCGCCGCGTTGGCGGGCGGCGCCGCGAGTTCCGGGGCGCTCCGGACCTCGCGAACCGCATCGAGCGCACGCACTCCGAGCCGGCCGACGGGTCCTCGATCCGCGCCGTAGAGCCGGCGAAGCGCCTGCTCGGCCTGATCGCGCCAACCGGGCGCCTCAAAATCGAACCCCGTAAGCTCTCGCGTGACCAAGACGGGCTGCGAGCCTTGGAAGCTGCGCGGCTGCAGAGCCGAGAAGGAGACGCCTGGGATCCGGGACTCTGCCCGCGCGGCCGTCAGGCACCGATCGAGCCAGCCGGTGGTCGTTCCCTTGACTCCGGGCGTGCCCGTCTCGATGAACTCCTGGGCGTCAAAATGCGAGCGCGTCGCAAAGGGCGAGCCGACTCCATGGAGGATCGCGAGGCGCTGGGAATCATAGAGGGGCTTCAAGGGCGCCAACTGGGGATGCAGCCCGAAATGGCCGTCCAAGTCGATCAGCGATTCGCTCCCTGCCGTGCGCGGGCGCGGGAGGGCCACGGTCGGGCGCAACTCGTAGTACTCCGGATCCGAGTAGGGAGCGCAGAGGCTCAGGCCATCGGCGCCGCCTCTTAAGAAGGTCAAGAGCAGGACGTTTCGCGGGCGCTGCGCTCTCTCGGCCGCTCGCGCCAGGAGCGAGACGGGGCGGACGGCCGCCCCCAGGGCAGCCCAGCCGACCCCTTTCAGAAGGCTCCGGCGAGAGAGGTCTCGAATCACCTTTATCTCATTTGGAATTCGGGGCTCGCGAGCGCCAGCCCGGCAATACGCTGATCGCGCTCGCGGGCCGTTTGGCCGCCGGCGCTCGAAAGAGCCCGCCGCGTCCTACTGGAGAGCGTTGCGCGCAGCGGGCGGCTCCGATCCTCTGTTATGCCGTCCTGCGCCACTCCCGGGAAAATTCCCGCGCCGAGCCGGAATGCGAGATCGAATCGCGCCATCTGGGAGGCGCCGTTCAACCAGTCGCTCCCGCGATTGGAATAGCCCGTGGGAGGCCGGCAGCCGTAGAGCGGCATTCCCATCTTTTCGAGAGCGACCGCCAGCGGGCGAGCGTCTGACAGTTCGAGGCCGAGTGCCCGAACGCAGCTGGCAGCGAACTCGAAAGGTGTCTTGACCTTGCCCCGGATCACCTCGGGCGCCCAGAACTCCGGACTGCAGAAGATCGTCTCGAGAACACTGCGAATGTCTCCTCCCGTGGAGAGAAAGACGTGCGCGCAGCGCTGCACCAAGGCGTCCGGCGGATCGTCGGCCACAAAGCGCTCCGCTAACCGGTGCGAGACGAAGCGCGCGGTGAAGGGATGGCTGGCCAGGTAGTCGAGCAGCGTCTGGGCGTCGTCGAGCCCGCCTCCTGGCGCGAGCCGACAACCAAACACCTCCTTCTCGCCCCGGTCGTGGCATTCGAGCTGGAAGCGAAACGCAAATGTGTCCGGCTCGCCCGAGACCAGCCCTTCGATGCCGCATCCGGTGAATGCCCGCGCGGCGTCGACGACGTCGTTTTGGGTATATCCGGTTCCCACCCCGACCGTATGCAGCTCGAGCAGCTCGCGCCCGTAGTTCTCGTTCAAACCCGGGATCTCCCGGCCGTTGATCACTCTTGGAGCGGTGGAGAGGTACGAGTCCAGGTAGAAGAGCATCGCCGGGTGGAATGCCGTCGCGCCGAGTAGCGCGCGAAAGTTCCCGAGGGCATGAGGGCGGATCGCCTCGCGCTCGTACGCCGGCGTGCTCGGTTCCCAGGCGTAGGCGTAGACGTTGAAATGGTTGTACCAGAAATCGACCATCACCTCGCGAAGCTGGTTTTCCGAATGCACCGCGCGGATCAGCTTCGCGCACCGCAGATCCTCCAGCGCCTTTTCGATCGGCACGCGGCTGAAGTTGCTTCCCTGATGCAGCCGGACGATCTCGGTGGTGGTCTGGAACACCCCCGGAAGACTTCCGACGCGGGCTTCGACGTTTCCGTCCGCCGCGTTGCCCGCGATCTGCCGTGCGATAAAGGCTTCGAGACCTTCCGCGAGGATCCGCTCCGGGTCGCCGGGAGTTGGACCGAATCCGAGGCGATTGGCTAGATGGAGCGCCGCCGACCGTGGATCGACTTGGCCCGATGGCGCGGCGCGGCGAACCGTCCCGGAGGGGGAAGATCCTGCTCTGGCCGGCGCGTTAGAAGCGGTCATCGAAGCCCATGATCCGGAGCTTCTGGTGGAGCCCGGCCGTTATCACATCCCCTTCGAGGAAGAGCGGGAAGAGCCGAGAAGAGAGCGGATCCGCATGAAGCCTTTCGATGAATCGAATCTTAGACCCCGACCCGAATCGGTGCAAGGGAGCGTATCGCGCCGTCGAAAATGGAGCCCGGGGCTGATCGCCGCGCCATCGAGTCACCCAGGAAGAGAAGAGCGCCGTTTCCCATAGAGTTTCCGTCCGACGCCGGAGGGTCCAGCGAGAGTTGGGACATGTGAGACCACACGGATCGCCAGGTAGCGGACAAGGCGAGGACTCCGGATATCATGCTGGCGTGTCTATTCGTTCGACCGGGCCCTGGACAGCTCCGGTTCTCTCCGGTGGGGCCTCGCCGCTGCGATCGTCAGGCTCCGATGAGCCCGAAGTCGGCAGCGGACCCCGCGACTACGAGGGCTCAAAGGGAAGGAGTACAACATGAAATCGGCTTGGCTGGTATTGGTGTCCATTGCTCTTCTACCCGACACGTCAAAGGATCAAGCGACAATCACGGTTGTTCGAACAGATTTCGAGCAAGGCATCGATTACGGAATGAATTGGACGGAGCCGGTGGCAACCGCGAATGTCAAATGCCTGATGGATCGATGGAAAAAGATGATCAACTGGGACTATCCTGCCGGCTCGTTCGAGGACCTTCTTCAGCCAGTCGAAGATCACAAGCTGTACTCGCGAAAGGTGTTTTCGAACCAGGGCACTCATCAGGTCGTCGCCAAAGCCTGGGTTCACTGCAAAGACTCTCCCAAAGAGTGGACCGACGTCGTCGACAGCTTGCCGCCCAAGACCATCCATGTCTGGCCTCGTGTTCCAGTCAAGACGGCTGATTTCTCTGCGTCTCCGTTGAAAGGCGGCAAGTCGGCATCGCTGCATCTCGTGCTGAGCGCTCCAGCACCACCGTCGGGTACCCGAGTGAGCCTGACAAGCTCGGACCCGAATCTCCTCACCCTTCGCGGCCTTCTCGTCGACGACAAAGGCTCATTCATCACGATTCCGCCGCGAAGAACCGAGACGGTGGTTGAACTTCAAACAAGTCCGGTCACCGCCGCCAAGAGTGTCAAGGTCAGCGCGGCGACCAGCAGCACGGTCACCGCAACGCTCAAACTGATACCCTGATGTTGCCTCTTCAACGATTCTGCTGATCTGTCGCCGCCGGCCGGCGGGCGGCCTGCGCGGTCTTTCCATTCGTGCGGATCCTGGGTTCGGACATTCTCAAAAGCGACAGGATCGCTGTGTGACGTGCCGGTGGCGGTCCGCCCGGACCTGCTCGCATAGGACTCCCAGCGTTGCCGTGCAAAGGCTTCTCAGGCGCCAAGAGTCTTTGCGAGCTGGTCCGCCAGTTCCGGACCTTTCCCCTCCTCCTCGTGCTTGAAGAATACGAAAGCGTCCTCCCAGGGTTGCGCCCGGATCGCCGACGCCCAATCACGGAGCTGCTCTTCCCCATAGTCCTGGCGTCTCAACCGCAAGTATCCCCAAGCGGTTGTGGCAACTCGCGGGGTCGCCAGGCTCTCGTCTTCGGCGAGGCACAGCGCGCAGCGGGCCGCGCGCAGGGCCTCATAGACGGGTTCCTGGAACCAGGATTCGTGCCGGAATTCGAACGCGCAGCGGGCCGTCGGAGGCAGCGTCGCGAGAAAATCCGTCAGGCGGGAGAGGTCCTGTTTGAAGTTCGGAGGCAGCTGAAAAAGAGTCGGACCGAAGCGATCCCCCAATGTCGAAGCGACGCGAAAAAAGTAGTCGACCGAGTCGCCCGTCTCCTTCAGACGCCGGATGTGCGTGATGCGCTGCGGCGCCTTCAGCGCGAAAGAGAAGCCGTCGGGCACCAGCTCGGCCCACTGGGCCAGCGTCTCGGATTTCGGCATCCGATAGAAAGTGTTGTTGATCTCGACGGTCGAAAACCTGCCCGCATAGAAGCGCAGCATCTCGGACGCCGGCAGGTCCTCCGGGTAGAAACTCCCCTTCCACTCCTTGTAGGAAAAGCCGCTCGTGCCGACTCGGACTCGCATCCCCGCGGGACAGTGTAGTCTTTCGCGCTCATGTCCGGGTCCGTCTCCCCGCGGTTCGATCCGAAGCGGCGGCGCGCCGTCACGGCGGCGCTCGTACTCGTGACGGCCCTCGCCTCTTTCGAATCGACCATCGTTTCAACGGCGATGCCCACCATCATCGGAGACCTCGGCGGCCTTCCTTTCTATGCGTGGGTGTTCTCGGTTTATCTATTGACCTCGACAGTCGGCATGCCGATCTATGGAAGACTCGCCGACATCTACGGGCGGCGCCGGATTCTCCTGGTGGGGATGGGCATCTTCCTCACCGGCGCGTGCCTTTGCGCTCTCGCCCACTCGATGCCGCAGCTGATCGCGGCGCGCGCTCTTCAGGGGCTCGGGGCCGCGGGACTCGGGCCCGTCTCGCTCACCGTCATCGCCGATCTCTACACCCTCGAGGAGCGGCCCCGGGTCCAGGGCGTTTTCTCCGCAGTCTGGGGCTTCGCGAGCCTGGTCGGACCTTTGATGGGGGCCTTCCTGACGATCCACTTTGGTTGGCGATCGATCTTCTCCATCAATATTCCGCTCGGGGTGGTGGCCTTCACTCTCGTAGCCACCCAGATGATCGAATCGCGCGGGTCGCAGACGGAGTCCCTGGACATCGTGGGCGCTGCCACGCTCGCGCTCGGAGTGACGTCGCTCCTCTTCGCGGTGCTGCGGGCGCCGGGGCCGGGCGGGGCGCCGACCTGGGAACGAGTCCTGCTGCTTCTCGTGGGCGCCACCTCCCTTGCGATCTTCGCTCGTCTCCAGACTCGACGCGCGCATCCCCTCGTTCCTCCGGAGCTCTTCCGGCACTGGGCCACGGCCGCGCCGTATCTCTCGGGCATCGTGCTCGGCACCACCATCTTCGGCGTGGACACGTTCGTTCCACTGTTTGTCCAGGGCGCGCGCGGCGGGACCGCGGGGGCGGCCGGAGCGGTCGTGACTCCGCTGATCTTTCTCTGGGCTCTCTCGGCGGCCGTCTCGGCGCCGGCGGTCGTCCGCTTCGGCTTTCGCCCGACGGCGCTCGTCGGCGCGCTCCTGATCCTGGTGGGCCTCGCCAGCCTGACGGTCGGGGCGCTGCTGGACGCGAGTGTCGTCTGGGCCAGCGCCTCCTGCGCGATCGTAGGGGCGGGCCTGGGCCCCTCGTCGATGGCTCAGGTTCTCGCGATCCAGCACGTCGTGCCAGAACGCCGGCGCGGAGTGGCGACAAGCCTCGTCCCCTTTTTCCGCACGGTGGGCGGGTCGCTCGGCGTCGGAGCGCTGGGAGGAGTGCTCGCCGCCGGACTCACTCAGCGCCTGGGCCCCGCCGCCCAGGAGGCCGGCCGGCTGCTCGCAGGCGTGGCCGGGCGCCAGGCCCCGCCGATCTCACCGCTGGTCTTCCGGCACGCGATCGAGCGCTCGCTGCTCCCCGTCTTCGCGGCCCTCCTGGCCGTATCGGCGGTCAATCTTCTGATCGCTTCAAAGTTTCCGCGGGGCGCGGCGTCCGCAGAGCCGCGCCCGAAGCCCGCGGAGGGCCTCGCATAGCCAAGCGAGGACCAAGACGTTGTTATCCCGAGCGCAGCGAGGGATCTGCTCCGCGACACTCCCAGCGGGCAGAGTAGATTCCTCGTCGATGCGCTCCTCGGAATGACAGAGTGAACACACGTGGGATCCCGTGGATCCCGAGGGTTAGCGTCGAATTTTCCCCTTCTTCTGCTCCGGCGATCCTCTCTCAGCCGTGGCTGCAACCTTTTCCCGGCCGACCGTGTTTCAGTCTCCAGGAGAGGCCTATGAGTACGGAAAGATGCGTTTCGCCATGCCTTGACGCGGGCCCATCGCTTCGGCTACTCGATGGAGGAAGGAAGGGCTCCATGACGGACTCGATTGAGCAACACCTCGCGCAAGACGTGGACCTTCATTTCGAACGCATGGTGCGGGAGTACCAGGATCGCCTCTATGCCTTCGCGCGCAGGATGACCAACCAGCGGGAGGACGCCGAGGAGATCGTTCAGGATGCGTTCGTGCGCGCATACCGGGCCTTGAAGACCTATGACGCGGAGCGCATCCGGTCGATGGCGCTACGCGCCTGGCTCTACCAGATCACTTTGAACGTCGCACGAAACCGGGCGCGCGGCAAGAAACACCCGACCGAGTCTCTCAGCGGCGAGGCTTCGGACCGACATCCGGACCCCGCCGAAGGCCCGCACGAGCAATTGGAGGCGTCGCGCCGGCGGGCGGATCTCGCGAGTCTCGTGGCCGGCCTCCCCTCCCGTTACCGAGCGCCCCTGGTTCTCCGGTACGTCGAAGGCCTGAAGCTCGAGGAGGTCGCTCGTATCTTGAAGCAGCCCCTCGGAACCACGAAATCGAATGTCCACCGTGCCGTCAATGCGCTGCGGGAAGCGATCACGCAGTCCCGCCGAGAAATGAGGTTGAGCCATGCGTAAGAAAGGCCAGATCAGCGACGCTCACGATCTCGCCCGTCAGCTCCGCTCCCTGGGCGATCTCCGGGCGCCCGAGAGCCTTCTGCCTGCGGTGCTCGCGCGCGTGGGCCTCGCCGACGCCTATTGGACGATCCGCTCGCCGCTCGGACCGGTGTATGTCGCGCACAGTTCGCGCGGGATCACTCGGGTTTCACGGGCCGCTTCGGCGGCCGCGTTCGAGCGGGAGTACTGGCGCCGCTTCGGACGTCCCGTCCGGCGCGATCCGTCGGCGGCGCCCGCGGCCGTCCGCACGCGGATCGCCGACGTGGCCCGTCCGGCCGACGGCGAGATCCGATTCGACCTCTCGGGTTTGACCGAGTTCGAGCAGGCGGTTCTGAGGAAGGCTCTCGAGATCCCTCGCGGTCAGGTGCGGCCCTATGGCTGGATCGCGCGGGAGATCGGGCACCCGGCCGCCGTGCGCGCGACGGGCACGGCTCTGGCGAAGAACCCGATTCCGCTCTTGATCCCCTGCCACCGCGTGGTCCGCAGCGACGGCCACATCGGCAACTACTCGATGGGAGGCGCGCGCGCCAAGAAGCGCGTTCTCGAAGTCGAGGGCGCCGAGCCGGAGACGATCGAGCGCCTCGCCTCCCGCGGCGTGCGCTACCTCGGCAACCAGGAGAAGCGCTACTTCTGCTACCCGACCTGCGGAGGGATCAGCTCGCTCCTGAAGGAGAACCACGTTCGTTTCCACACCGAGAAGGAGGCCTTCGCCGCCGGGTATCACCCCTGCGGAGACTGCCGCCCGGCAGCGGCATGAGGTCGAGCTATCAGCTGTCAGCTCACAGCTCTCAGCCAGAAAGCACCGACTCTTCTCGACCGAGCCGTGCGTCGATGTACTCTCGAAGGATCGGAACGCAGGGAGCGCTGGCGATCTCTCAGCGGATTGGCTGATAGCTGAGAGCTGTAAACTGAGAGCTTAAGTCTTCGCAGCAGCCAGGCGCTTGATGGCTTGCCGGGCACGGCGAACCCACGGTTGGATCTTGCGGCGGTGATAGGCGGGGACGTAGTCCGCTTCGTCGATGATCCGCTGGAGCGAGACCGAGGCGGCTTCGCGTTCCCCCGCGGCGACCTGGAGAGTCGCTAAATGGTAGAGCACTTCGGGACGCGTCGTCTTTTCGGCCAGCTCCTCGAACGTCGCGCGAGCGGCGGCGGAATCGCCGGCGGCATCCTGCGCCTTCGCGAGCGCGAGCAGGGCGTCGCCGGTGTCGAACCAGCGGTCCTTCGCGAGCACGTCCTGGAACGCGGTAACGGCCTCCTTCGGCAGGCCGGCTCCGAGAAGGCCGCGCCCGAGCTCGTACCGCGCGGTGATGTCGGTCGGATCGCGCTCCAGGGCCTTGCGCGCCGCGTCGACGGCAAGAGCGAACTTGCCGCGCGCGCGCAGGATCGAGGCGTAGTTCGACCAGGAGGCACCGTTGTCGAGGCGCCGCGACTCGGCGGCGGCCGTCTGTTCTTCCGCCGCCGTCGCTCTCTGAAAGCGGAAGCGCAGCCCGATCGAGGGGCCGCGCCAATACTCGGAGAAAAAGTAGACCGCGCTCCCGATCGGCCCGAAGAGCAGGATGATCCAGAGCCAGCTTCCCGCCTGGCCGCGGCGGATCGCCTCCACGGCCATCCACACGGTGAAAGCCATCCCGGCGAGATAAAAAAAATACACGGTTTGCCAACCATCTAACCCGGCCCGCGAAAGGTTGTCAAACCGGACGGTCGTCGAAAGATCCATCGGCAAAGCCCATCTCGAAGACTCGGTTTCCGATCGATGCTGCCCAGCCCCGGCTAGACTGACGCGCGATGTCGAGCGGGCTCTCCCCTGTGAACGGCCTCCTGATCGATCTGGAAGGCACGGTGTATGAGGCCGGGAGGGCGATTCCCGGCGCGCGGGAGGCGCTCGCGGAACTGGCGCGACGCGGTGTGCCCCACGTCTTCGTGACCAACACGACGAGCCGTCCGCGGCGCGCCTTGGTCGCCGAGCTCGCGGCGATGGGGATCGACGTGAAGCCCGAGCGGATCTTCACGGCTCCGGTGGCGGCGCGGGAATACCTGACTGCGCGCGCTTGGCGGCGCTGCCATCTGCTCGTGCGCCCGGCCGTCCTGGAGGATCTCGACGGAATCCAGAGTGACGACGACTCGCCGCAGGCTGTCGTCGTCGGGGACGTCGGAGAAGAGTTCTCGTACGAGCGGCTGAACTGCGCGTTTCGCCTTCTGCTCGGCGGCGCACAGCTCGTCACGCTGGCGCGCAACCGCTTCTACCGCGCCGCCGATGGCCTCGTGCTGGACCAGGGACCCTTCGTCGCAGCTCTCGAGCACGCGTCCGGGAAGGAGGCCATCCTTGTCGGAAAGCCGGCTCCGACCTTCTACCGCGCTGCGCTCTCTGCACTGGGACTGCCGGCGGCGCAGGTCGCCGTCATCGGTGACGATCTGGAAGCGGAGGTCGTCGGAGCCCAGGCCGCCGGCATGCGCGGAATCCTCGTCCGAACGGGGAAGTTTCGAGAGGATGAGCTGGCGCGCTCCTCCGCTCGCCCCGACGAGATCCTCGACTCGCTGGCCGAGGTCGTTACTTTATGTCAGACCTGACATAAGACGGGTCCGGGCGCGCAAGCGTCCGGCGGGTCTTGGCGATCGCCGCGCGGACGCGGCGCGGGGCGGTGCCGCCGGGAAGGTCCCGGCGCCGCACGGCCGACTCCGGGGTCAGGCTCTTGACGAAAGAGCGCAGCTCGCGCGACTCGGCGGCCACGACGTCCCGCAGATCGGCGCTCGCCTGCGCGGCCAGCCGGCTCCATTTCGCGACCTGCTCGTGCGCCGCGCGGAAGGCCGCGCCGCGCCGGACCAGCTCCTCCGCGATGTCGGTCGCGAGCGAAGAGGAATCGATTCCCGGCCGCTCGTGCGCGGGACGCAGGCCGAGGCCGCGCACGACCTCCGTCATCGCCGCCAGAGACAGCTCGAGCGTGTCGGAGGAATCGAAGAGCGGCTCCTGCGTCTCCTGCAGGTCCCGGTTGTAGGAGAGGGGAAGACCCTTCACCGTCGCGAGAGCCCCGGCGAGATGGCCGACCACGCGCCCCGTCTTTCCTCGAGTCAGCTCGAGGGAATCCGGGTTCTTTTTCTGCGGCATCATCGAGGATCCGGTGGTCGTCGACTCGGAGAGGGTGAGCAGACGGAACTCCTCTCCGGTCCAGAGGATCAGATCCTCCGCCAGCCGCGAAACGTGCACCATGGCGAGGGCGGCGGCCGAGAGGAATTCGAGGATGAAGTCGCGGTCCGAGACGGCGTCGACGCTGTTGGCCGTGATCTCGGGCAGGTGGAGCTCGGCCGCGACGCCCTCCCGGTCGAGCGGAAGGGTTGTGCCGGCGCAGGCTCCCGAGCCGAGCGGGGAGACGGCCGTGCGGCGCCGTGCGTCGGAGAGGCGGCCGAGATCGCGCGCCAGCATCTCGGCGTAGGCGTGGAAGAGGTGCGCGAGGAGCACCGGCTGCGCGCTTCTCAAGTGCGTGCGCGCGGCGACGACGACGCGCTGCTCGAGAAACTCCGCCGCGCGGTCGAGCAGGGCTTCCGCGAGGGTCCGCAGGCCTCCAGCGGCGCGATCGATCGCCGCGATCGTCCAGAGTCTCAGGTCGAGAGCGACCTGATCGTTGCGCGACCGCCCGGCGTGGATTCTCTGGCCCGCTTCCCCGGCGAGCTCGATGAGCCTGCGCTCGAAATTCAGATGGACGTCCTCGTCCCGGTCGGCGAAACGGAATCGCCCTTCGGCGATCTCCCGGGAGATCGTTCGAAGGCCCTTCTCGATCCGCGCGAGGTCCGCCCGGGAAAGAAGGCCCGACCGTGAGAGACCTCTGGCGTGCGCGAGCGAGCCCGCGAGGTCGGCTTTGGCCAGACGGCGGTCGAAGGGGTGTGAGAGGGAGAGCCTTGCGAGCGCCTCGCCGGGGCCGACCTCGAAGCCGCCTCCCCAGAGAGCCCTTCCTTGCCGCGCCGCCCGCTTTTTCTTCACGCGAAGTACGCCGCGATCGCTCGGCGGTAGATCTCCGGCGCCCGCGAGAGAGCAGCGAGCGCGATCGACTCGTCGGCCGCGTGCGATTGATCGGGGTTTCCCGGTCCGAAGACGATGGCCGGCTTTCCCGAAAGATGGGCCAGATCCGAAACGCTCGGAAAGCCCGTGACCGCCGCCGCGCCGGCGGCCGAAAGAGCCGCGCGCGCGATCTTCCAACCCGGATCGCCTGCGACGGGCCGCAGGCGGTTGGAGAGCACTTCGACATCGGAGGCGACCGCCGATCGGATTCGCTCGATCATCGCGTCGTTGTCGAGCCCCGGCACCGTCCGCGCGTCCACGGTCAGCTCGCAGCGGTCCGGCACGACATTGGACTTGATGCCGCCTCGCACCATCGTCACCGCCGCCGTCGGCCGGCCCAGGTACGGGTCCTCGACGGGAAGGTCGAGACTCGCAATCGCGAGCGCGTCCCCGGCGGAGCGCGTGATGGCGTTGTCGGAGAGATGCGGCCGAGCGGCGTGGCCGCTTCGTCCGCGGGCCGTGAGCTTGAGCTTGACGAGCCCTTTCTGCGCGATCGCCACCGCGAAGTCGTTGGGCTCCCCGACGATCGCGGCGTCGAAGGAGAGCCGCGAAACGAGCTTCTCCAGTCCTTCTCCCCCGGTCTCCTCGTCGCAGGTCGCGGCAAAGAGCAGGCTGCCCAGCGCCGGGAGAGGCGCCGTCAGGAAGGCCTCGAGCATCGACGCCACGGAGGCTTTCGCGTCGCTCGACCCGAGACCCGTGAGACGGCCGTTTGCGATGCGCGGCGTCCAGGGATCCGCGCTCCATCCCTCGACCGCCGGCACTGTGTCGAGATGGGAATTCAGGAGGAGGCACGGACGCCCCTCTCCCCTTCGCGCGACGACGTTTCGAGCCGGCCGGAGTGCCTCGACACCAGACTCTCGGAGGATCTCCGCGATGCGGTCCGCGAGCGCCGTTTCGTTTCCGGAAACGCTCGGGATGGAGACGAACTCGGTGAGAAAGTCGACGACCCTGGCGGTCTGTCCCACGGTGCTCACACACGCCCCCTGGGGCGCTCCAGGGCATCCAGCTGACAGCTGATCCGACTGTCGACTGTCGACTGTCGACTGTCGACCGATCGGTTCTCGGCGCCAGACTCCTCGATGGCCGCGAGGGCCGATGCTTCGGTCACAGCTCGGCTCTACTCCCTCACCACCATCGTTCCGCTCCCCTTGTCGCCGAAGATCTCCGAAAGGAGCGCGTTTCTCTGGATCCCGTTGACGACGTGTACGGCGCGGACTCCGGCCTCGGCGACCCGGGAGATCTCTTCGAGCTTCGCGACCATGCCTCCGGAGACCGCGGAGCTCTTGGCGAGCTTGCGCGCCTCGGCCACCGTCAGCCGTGAGATCAGGCTCTCCGGATCGCTCGGCCGTGCGAGCACGCCGGGCACGTCGGAAAGAAGGATCAGCTTCTCCGCGCCGATCTCGACCGCGATCGCCGAGGCGATCGCGTCCGCGTTCACGTTATAGACATGGCCGGCCTCGTCGGCCGCGAGCGGCGAGACCACCGGCAGATACCCCGCGTCGAGCAGAGTCGTCAAAAGGCGCGGATCCACATCCACGACGTCGCCGACGTTGCCGAAATCAATCGTCTCCCGCTTGCCTGTCTCACGATTAACAACACGTTTCTTGGAGCGCCGGCGGGCGAGCACAACGTTGCCGTCGATCCCCGAGACTCCCACCGCGTGGATCTGGTGCGCCCGCAGGGCCGACAGAATCTCGACGGAGATCTTGCCGGCAAAGACCATTTTCACGACCTCGAGGGTGTCGTCGTCGGTCACGCGGCGGCCGTTGACGAGCTTCGTTTCGAGGCCCAGCCGCTCCGCGAGCTGCGTCGCCTGAGCGCCGCCCCCATGGACCACCGTGACCCGGATCCCGACCTGATGGAGGAGGGCGATCTCTTCGGCAAGCGACGCGAGGACTCCGTGATCCTCGGTGACCTTCCCGGAGATTTTCAGGACGAAGTTGCTCCCCTTGAACCGCCGGATGTAGGGAAGGGCCTCGCGGAGAATCTCGGCGTCGATGGTGCGATTGACTTTGGCCACGTTCTTTCTTTCAGTCGCCATGAGTTCTCAGTTTCCAGTTTTCAGTTTTCAGTTCTGAGTTCTCAGGCTAATAGCTGAAAGCTGATAGCTAACAGCTTGAAACTGAAAACTGACAACTGATCACTGACAACTACTCCTGCGCCATCCACTCCAGAATCGCCTGCTGCGCGTAGAGACGATTCTCCGCCTCGTCGAGCACGATCGATCGGGGGCCGTCTAAGACCGCGTCGTCGACCACGACGTTGCGCCGCACCGGCAGGCAGTGCATGAAGAGCGCGTCTTTCCCTCGGGCCATGCGCTCCTCGGTCACCCGCCAGTCCTTGAGCTTCGCCCGGCGCGCCGCCTCGGCCTCCGGGCGGCCGTAGTCGGCGAGGGCGCCCCAGGACTTCGCGTAAACGATCTCGGCTCCATCGAAGGCGGAGTCCCGATCCTCGGTTTCCGTCAGAGAGCCCCCGGAGGCGCGCGCGTTCTCGCGAGCCGTGGCGAGAATCTCCGGATCGAGGGCGTAGCCGTCCGGCCGCGCGAAGACGAGGTCGAGGCCGAGCCGCGAGATCGCGAGCAGGAACGCGTTGGGCACGGCCATCGGCAGCGCTTTCGGGTGATAGGCCCAGGTGGTCAGAACGCGCCGTCCGCGGAGGGCCCCGAGGCGCTCTCGGATCGTCATGGCGTCGGCCATGGCCTGACAGGGATGATCCATCGGGGACTCGAGGTTGACGACCGGAACGCCGGAATGCTTCGCGAAGGCGTTCAAGACGGGTTCGGTCCGATCCTTCGCGTAGTCCTTTCCGACGGGGAACGACCGGACGCCGAGCAGATCGCAGTACCGCCCCAGCACTCCCGCCCCTTCGCGGACGTGCTCCGCCGCCGCGCCGTCCATCACGACACCCTCTTCGTACTCCATCGCCCAGGCGTCGCCGCCCACCGAGAGCGTGACGGGCGTGCCGTGGAGCTTCGAGACGGCGACTTCCATCGAGACGCGCGTACGCAGGGAGGGATTGAAGAAGACCAGACCGACATGGCGACCGGCGAGGGCGCGACTCTCGGCGCCGTCGCGAAACTCCTCTCCGCGCGCGAGCAATGCCTCGAACCGTTCCGCCGAAAGCCCGCGCGTCGTCAGGAAGTGATTCACAGCACCGCCTCGCACGCCGCCAGGAAACGCGCGATCTCCTCGGTCTTCAACACCAGGGGGGGCAGAAGCCGCAGCACGTGAGCCTGGTCGCTTCCGCCCACCAAGAACCCGCGTTCCATCAGGGCCTCGCGCACGGGTTTTCCGGGGCGATCCAGAACGACTCCGAGCAGGAAGCCTTCGCCGCGAATTTCGCGCACACCGGACAGACGCGACAGCCCCTCGCGCAGCTGAGCGCTGCCGCGCCGCACGTTCTCGAGCAGCGCTTGTCCGTCGATCACCCGTACGGTCGCCTCTGCGGCCGCGCAGGCGAGCGGCCCACCGCCGAATGTGGTGCCGTAGTCGTCCGGCTTCACGCCCGCCGCGATCGCCTCGGAGACCAGAATGGCCCCCATCGGAACCCCGCTCGCGATTCCCTTGGCGAGAGCCACGAGGTCCGGTACGACGCCGTGCCGCCCGGCGTAGAAGAAGGTCCCGGTGCGTCCGAATCCCGTCTGCACCTCGTCGTAGAGGAGCTTTGCCCCGCGCTCGTCGCAGAGACGCCGCAAGCCCCGAAGGTAATCGGGGGAAGGCGCGATCACGCCGGCCATGCTCTGGATTGGTTCGAGGAGGACGGCCGCGACGTTTTCGTCGATGGCCTTCTCCACCGCGCCGAGATCGTCAAACGGCAGGATCCGGTGGCCCGGCACGTTCGGGCGCCCGAGCTGCCGGTACTTCTCGAGGCCCGCCGCGGAGATCGCGTCGGCCGTGCGGCCATGGAAGGCGCCCTCGAACGTCACGACGTCGGCGCGTCCTGTCGCGCGGCGCGCCAGCCTCATGGCGTTCTCGATCGCCTCGGTCCCCGAGTTGACAAAGAAGACTTTCGAAAGCGGCGCCGGCGCCTTCGCCGCGATCGCATCGGCCGCGCGTGTGCGGATCGGAATCGCGACGACGTTGGAGTAGAAGAGAAGCTCTCCCGCCTGCTCCCGGATCGCGGCAACGACCTCCGGGTGGCAATGGCCCGTGGACGCGACGGCGTGGCCGCCGTAGAGGTCGAGATAGCTCTTTCCGCGATCGTCCCAGACAGTCGAGCCTTCCCCGCGCACGAGTGTCAAAGGCCATCTCGTGTAGGTGGGCAACTCCGAGGAAGATCGCATTGTCTCTTCGTCGAGCAGGGGACCTTGCGGTCTCCCGAACCCCCGGTGAGCGGTCATGGAAAGACTCCCGTCATCTTCAATCCGGTCGGCTCCGGCAGACCAAAAAGGATGTTCATGGCCTGGATCGCCTGGCCGGACGCGCCCTTGACGAGGTTGTCGATCGCGACAAACACTTTGGCGACGTTGCCTTCCATGGCAACTCCGATGTCGGCGAAGTTGGTGCCCTTCACGACCGCCACGTCGGGCGAGCCGTCGACTAATCGCACGAAGAACTCGTTTTCATAGGCCGCCTCGAAGACCTTCTTGAGCTTCTCCTTGCTCATCTCCGCGCGCAAGGGCACGGTCGCGGTCACGAAGATACCGCGCACGAGCGGAGCCGAGTGCGTCTGGAAGATGATCCGGCCCACAGCCGGCTCCCCGATCGCCGACAGAGACTCGACGATCTCCGGCAGGTGACGATGTCCGTCGATCCCGTACGCGAAGAACGCGGCCGCGCGGCGAGGGTGGTGGGTCGTAGGTGTCGGGGTGACGCCGGCGCCCGAGGAGCCCGTGATCGCGAACACGGAAACCGGCGCGTCCTCCGCCACGACACGATCCCGCCAGAGAGGCGCCAGGCCGAGAATCGCCGCCGTCGCGAAGCAGCCGGGCGAGGCGATTGCGCGCGAGGAGGCGATCTCGTCGCGGAAGAGCTCCGGCAGACCGTACGCGAAGTCGGGCTGGCGCGAGAAGCCGGGAGGGACAGGGCCGTAGAACTTCTCGAAGGAGGCGGCGCTCTTCAAACGAAAGTCCGCCGAGAGGTCGATGACGGGAATTCCCGCGTCGAGCAACGCCGGCGCGACGTCCACCGCGTAGCCGTGAGGTCCGGAGAGGAAGACCACCTCCGGCTCGTCGGTTCCCTTGGGGAGCTCCGGCACAAAGACCAGGTCGGTCAACCGCGAGAGGTGCGCGTGAACGGAAGACACGGGATTGCCCGCCTGGGATCGCGAGATGACGGCCACCGGCTCGGCTTTCGGATGATCGAGCAGCAGGCGAAGCAGCTCGCCGCCCGCATAGCCGCTGGCCCCGAAGATCGCCGCCCGAATGGTCACGGGCGACTTGGGCTGGATGGTCACTTGTGAATCTCCTCGTAGACGATGCCGAAGAGCGTCCGCCCATCCGACTTGGCGTTGGCCGCGGGCAGCTTGAGCTCCTGGCTGATGTAGTCGGTCCCGGTCTGGTTGTCGGTGACGGGGCCGGAGACGACCGTGATCGGGATCTTCCACTCTTCCATCAGTTTCTTGGCGCCCCAGGCCGCGACCAGGTCGTTGGCGCACATGACAACGGCTTTCGTCGCGGCAAGCAGATCCGCGTGCTGAAAGAAGCTGCCGACGTGGTAGTCGCCGAGGATCCCGTCTCCGAGCTCCAGGACGATCACGTCGGGATTGCGGGAGGCGAGCTCCCCCAGGATCGCGCGCGCGTAGGGCGCGAGGTCGGCGACGTGCGCCGTCGATGGAAGCCCGCAATCCAGGAAAGAGAGGGTCGCGAAGGCGCCGTGATCTTCCATGTCGAGTGTGTCCCTCAGCGCGGCGACCCCCGAAAGCTTGGCGGCGGCGACCCGCGTGCCGGACTGCGCGAAGCGCTTGACGATTTCGGAGGCCGCGGCTGTTTTGCCCGCGCTCATGCACGTCCCCGCGACGACGACCAGAGGCGGGCAAGGGGGCAAGTCCTCGCGCGGGGGGATCGCGTTGGACGCGATGTTGGCCGGCGAGCCGTCCATCATCACGGCGCCCAGAACCTCGACCTCCAAAGGCGATCCCACGTCCGGATTCTTCCCGATGCAGATTCCGAGCACTCCCCCGATGTTCAAGACGTGGATGGTGTCCCCCACATGAATCGAGTCGGGGATCGTGCCGACGAAGCCCTTCAAAGCCCGCCGATAGCCGAGCGTGCCGGCCATCACGTCCCCTTTGTTGATCTTGGCCATGCGGCCGGTCGTGAGCTCGAGGCGGTCGTAGACGCTCTTCTCCATCAACGCGCGGACGGCCAGAACGTTGCCCTCCTTCGCCTCGATGTGGGGCGAGATCTCCACCTCTCGGGGAAGGGCGAGTCGCGCCGTCGAAGACGCGATCTTGTCCAAAATGATGCTCATGCCTTCCGCCGGGGCCGTTGCGCCAGAGCGGCCAGCATGCCGGGCAGGGCGAGAGTCTTGCCGACTCCGCGCGCCTCGGCCGGCGAGAGATAGGCATTGGATTCTCCGTAGCGGACGACCGCCGGCCGCAGAAGCGTATGCGGGCTGCGCACACCGAGGGCTTCGATCCGTCCTGGCGTCCAACGCACCCTCGCCTCCCCCGTCACGCGAGACTGCGTCGCGCGCAGATACGCGGCCGCGTCGGCGGCTGCCGGATCGAACGCGAGCCCCTCATGGAGGAGCCGCCCGTAGGTCGCCGCCACGGCATCCTTCAACTGACGCTGCTCTTTGGTCAACACCAGCTTCTCCAGCTCCGCGTGCGCCGCGATCAACGTCAGAGCGGCGGGAGCCTCGAACACGATTCGCCCTTTGGCGCCGAGGATCGTATCTCCCAGATGGACGCCGCGGCCGGCGGCATAGGTCCGGCCGATTGCGTTCAACCTCTCGACGAGCGTCAAAGGAGGAAGCGAGCGGCCGTCGAGAGACACGGGGCGCCCGGCGCGAAACCCAATGACGCCGACGCGAGGCTTGCGGGGAGCGCGAGCCAGCGTCGCGCCAGGAAAGAGCTCCTCGGGCGGCAGCTCCCAGGGATCGTGGGTCTCGCCCCCGCCGATCGTCGTGCCCCAGAGCCCTTCGTTGATCGAGTAGCGGGTCGTCCTGGACGGAATCGTCACACCGAAGCGAGCCAGGTACGCCGTCTCCTCTTCTCGGCTGACGCCCAGATCGCGGATGGGCGCGCGGACCTCGATCTCCGGGGCGAGAACGCGAAGCGCCGCGTCGAAGCGGAATTGATCGTTGCCGGCGGCCGTGGAGCCGTGGACGATCGCGGAAGCTCCCGCGCGTTGAGCGTAGGCGGCCACGGCCTCGGCCTGGACGGCCCGCTCGGCCGCGACCGAGAGCGGGTAGACGCCGCCGCGCAGTACGTTTCCGAAGAGGAGGGGCAGGGCATAGTTCTCGAAGACATCGCGCCGGCCATCTGAGAAGAGATGCTTCTGGACTCCCGCCAGCCGCGCTCGCGAGACGATCGTCCGCTTTTCGCCCGCGGAGAATCCCCCCGTGTCCACCGTGACCGCATGGACGCGGCTTCCCTCCTCGCGCAGAAGGACCGCGCAATAGGTGGTATCGAGACCACCGGAAAAGGCGACGCACACGACCGGCGAGCGGCGTTTCATGAGGCGGCGGCTGAGTGAGGGTTTACGGGACTAAAGCGCCGGCGCCATGGAGGAAGTCCTCCTGGCCCGGGCGCGTCGAGCGAGCCTCGCGGCCGGTGAGGGGAACCGCGCGGCGAAGATCGCAGTCATCATGGGGCGATTACGTTGGGCCAAGCGGACCGGCTTGTCAAGAGTTTTTCTTGAGCTCGCTCTGCGAAGCGCGGAGCGCGAAGTCGGGTCACTGCTCCTGGCACGACTTGACGAAGATCGAGTTCTCCCATGCGTCCCCCCGGCGAGTTTCCACGACCCGGAAGGCTTTCCTGTAAGTCTCGCCCGCCCCCATCACGCGGGGCTTTCGGTAGATCTCGAGAGACCCGCCCGCGTCGATCGGATTCAAGGGAACGCCGGCGATCGGCTGGAAGCCTCCCCGGACGGCCGGAGAGGACTCCTCCACGCGGCTCAAGCGGAAGGTCTGGTCTCCTCCGTTGACGAACCGGGCCACGATCGTGAACTCCTGTCCCTCCAGTGGCTCCTCCGGCAGGATCGAGATGCGGATGTTGATGAGAGCCGCGTCTTCCCGGAGCGCGATCGGCGCGGATTCTTTGAAGCCCGGCGGCACCTCTTTCGAGACGCCGGGAATGTAAGCCGTCCGCCCGATCTCCGCGCAGAAGTGCATCCTGGGCCCTTTCGACCCCGGGACGTTCACGGGCGGAAGGATCTGGGCGACTTTCACCGTGGGCTCGCGCTTGTCGGGCCTTGCCCGATCCTCGCGCCTGGTCGGCCGGGCCACGGCCGTCGGCCGAGCCTCGGCGATCGGAGCGGCGGTCGGCAGGACGGGCGCTGCGGTCGGCTGCACGTTCACGACAGGGATCGACGTCGGAGCCGAGGGACTCTCGGACAGCGAGGGTGTCGCAGCCACCGAGGTCGGTCGGGGCACGATCGGTGCGACGTCACTCCCGCGGTTGCGGCTCGTGACGAACGTGGCCACCACGATCCCGATCACGACGAGCGCCGCCGCGCCCACGGCCGCGAGGACGTAGCCCATCATGGGACTCCGGCGAGGCTCGGGGAGGGCCTCCGCACCGGCGCCGGAGGCGGCTCCGCGGGCACCCCGAGGACCCGCGTAGGCCATCGTCTTTTCGTCTCCGCGCAACTGCCCGCTTCTTGCCGTGCGGGTCGGCTGCGGAGTGGTATCCCCTCCCAGGCGCGCGATGGTTTTCTGAACGTGCAGGTCGGTTGCCTCGAGAGGCCGAATCGAAATCTCGGAAACGCGGAACTTCGATTGCAGCGTCCGCTGCACGCTCGAGCTGACGCCCGGGTTGGCCGCCGCGGCCGCCTTGCGGGCTGCTTCGATGGCGCGCCTCACGTATTGAGTGACCTGATCGGGCGTTTCCGGATTGGCCTCGCTCGCGGGCAGGGCCTCGATCGCCCGAGAAAAATCGGGAGCATTCGCATAGCGGTCTTCCGGTTTCGTCTGCAGCGCCTTGAGGATCGTGCCGCGCAGGACCGCCCCGAGGCGGCTCTGAGGATCGCTTTGCGTGAAGGGCATCGGCGGCTTGTGGAGGCGCGCCGTCAGAATGTCCTGGAGGCTTCCTCCGCCGTACGGGCAGATTCCGGTGAGAGCCTCGTAGAGGACGACGCCGAAGGAGAAGAGATCGCTGCGGCCGTCGATCGCGGCGGAGGTCGCTTTGCGGGTCAGCTGCTCGGGCGAGGCGTAGCGAAGCTTGCCGATGAACTCGTCGCCGGCTGTCAGCTGCTCCTGCTCCTCGACGCGCTGCAGCTTCGCGATCCCCAGGTCGATCAGCTTGGCTTGGAGGGTCCCATCCTCCTCCTGGGTCATCATGATGTTGTCCGGCGCGATGTCGCGGTGGATGATCCCCTTGCGGTGCAGGTAGTCCAGCGCGGAGAGGCATTGGCGGGCCAGATAGAGGCCGAGGGAGACGGGCAGCGCGCCGCAGTTGCGGATCATGTCCCGGACGTTGATGCCGTCGATGTATTCCATGACCATGTACGCGGTGCCTTCGTCGTCCACGAAGAAGTCGTAGAAGCCCACGATGTTGGTGTGCTTCAGCCGCGTCGCCATCTGCGCCTCGCGCAGGAAGCGCTTGCGCTGCTCCGCGCTCTCGGCGACCTCCGGGCGCATGACCTTGATGATCCGGATCTCGTCGAGCAGGCGGTGGCGCACCATGTAGATGGCGCCCATTCCTCCCTCGCGGACCTTCCCGAGGACCTCGTATTTGCCTTCGATGGCGCTGCCGGGATCGGTGCTCATGCGCTCGCTCGGAAGAGGCAACGGTGCGGAGAGAGGTCGACGCCCGCCGGTCCGACAAGGGCCGCCGGCGGCCGGGACCGCGAGAAAACTCGGTTCACGGGTCTTCAATATATCCCCGAACGGGCCGGGCGGTCGCCCGGCGCAGCCGGCATCCGGGATCATTCACTTTCCGAAGGAGCCGTTTAGGGTTTAAGGTTCAGAGTTCAAGAGTGAGACAGAGCATGACTCGCGGGCCTTTCCCTCCGCCTCCGACCTCGAATCTCCGTCCTTGGGCGCGGCTCTCCCGCGGCGATCTCCGCCGAGCTTTCGAGATGGCTCTGGATGCGATCCGGATCGATGGAGTTCGGACCCGAGCAGCGATCGTCGCCCTGGCACTCTCGATGGCGATCGTCGTCTGCCTGACAACACTGGTCGAGCGCGGGCGGGCGGCCACGATCCGGGCGCTCGAGCGCGCCGGACTGAAGAACGTGTACCTCGTCGCCCATCCGGACTCGAGCGGGGGACCGCCGGCCATCCCTCTGACGAGCGCCGACGCCGAGCGCTTGCGGTCGCTCGCTCCGGTCCGGGCAACGGTCGCCCTCCGGCTGCAGCGCCATTCGATGACCGCGCGCGGCAATCCCTTCACCGCTCCCGTTTACGCGGTCTCCGGTCCCCTCTCGGAGGTCTTCGGCGCGCGGGTCCGCGCGGGGCGGCTGCTCGGAGATCTCGACGTCGCCCGCCAGAGCCCCTACTGCCTCGTCGGAAGGGAGGTGGCGAGGACGGCCGGTTTGCCAGTCGCCGTGGGCAGCATCGTCAATGCCGGAAGCCGGACCTACGAGATCGTCGGCGAGATCGATGAAGCTCCGGCCGAAGGCGCGTCCGCCGGAGAGATCCCCGCCCTGGATTGGAGCCGCGCTGTCGTCGTTCCGCTCGGAACCGAGCCCGCGGCTGCCCCGGAAACTCTGGGGCGCTACCCTCTGGACCTCGCGGTGATGGCGATGCCGAGCGCGTCCGCAGCCGCGGCCGCCGTCCGCCTCTTCGAGCGGATCGACTCGGACCGCTACGGCACTCGGGGAGCCGTCCGCATCGGCTCTCCGATGCAGACGCTCGCGCAATACCGGCAGACGCGAAGGACGTTCGATCGGATCGTCTGGCTCGTCGGGTTGCTCACCGCGGGATCGGCTGTCTTCGGCATCTCCAACCTGCTTTCCGCGTCGGTCCTCGCGCGGCGCAAGGAGATCGGTCTGCGCCGGGCGGTGGGGGCCCGAGCCGAGGACATCGTCCTGCAATTCCAGGCAGAAGGGGTTCTGCTCGGCCTCTTCGGGGGAGCGCTCGGGCTGGTCTCGGGGCTCGCCATCAGCCTGGCGACGGTCGACCGGTCCGCTTCCGGCTCTTCCCTCTCGCTTCTTTCCTTCTCCGCCCTGGCGATTCTCTGCGTCGTGATCGGCATTCTCACGGGCATTCGCCCCTCTCAGAGGGCCGCGCGCATCGATCCCGCGCAGGCGTTGAGGGAAGGATGACCCTGGCTGCCTGTCATTCTGAGGCGCCGCGCGCCGAAGAATCTGCTTTCGAGGCTACGTCAGACGGGAGCAGATCCTTCGCTGCGCTCAGGATGACACTCGTCCTGTCACACGGGAGCAGATCCTTCGCTGCGCTCAGGATGACATTTGTCCTGCTTTTCCTGACGGTTCACATGGACGCCGCTCAAGAGAGGAGGTTGCCGCCCGAGCCTGTTCTGACGATCGGCGAGGTGCTGCGGGCCGCGATGGAGCGCAACCCGGATCTTTTGAATGTCCTCGACGCGCTGCGCACCGCCCGGGTGGCCGAGCTCGGTGTCGCCTCGACGTTCCTCCCGCAGGTCTCTCCTTTCTACACCACGGACCGCACCCGCGATTCCAGCAGGCGCACGGATAGCTACGGCGTGACCGCCTCGGAGCTTTTCCCATTCGGTACCCGGCTCGACGGCGCCGCGACCCTGACCCGGGTCCCAGGCGACCCGGTGGAGAATCCGTACGGGTCGGACTATCGGCTCACGCTGACGCAGCCCCTGCTCCGGGGCGCCGATCCGGCAGTGACGCGCGAGCCCCTGCGCGAGGCCCATCGCGCCACGATCTCGAACCAGCGCACCGTGGAAATCCTGCGCCGGCGGACCGTGCTGCTCGTCTATCAGACCTATCTCGGCATGGCGAGGCAGCAGGAAGCCTTGCGCCTGGCCGCCGAGCGAAGCGAGCGGTCGATGAAGTTGACGGAGTTCTCGCGCGCTCGGTTCCAGGCGGGCAGCCTCTCGCGGCTGGACGTGCTACGGGCGGAGCAGCAGGAAGCCTCCGCGGAGCTCGCGCGCAACGGCGCCAGCATCTCCGTCGAGGATTTTCGAGACGATCTGCGCCGCGCGGCCGGGCTGGGCCGCGATCTGCTCTTCCGGATCCGCTCGCCGGAGGAGCTCCCGTTGATCGAGCCCGACGAGGGGGAGGCGGCCGAGGGTGTGCTCGACCGCCGCCCGGAGGCCATCGAGGCGCGGGACCAGATCACCGACTCCGAGTTCGCTCTGCGGATCGCCAAGAGCCTCCAGCTTCCTTCTCTGGACGGAGTCTTGACTTACGAGGCGATCGGAGCGGGGCCCTCGACCGGCGACGCGCTGCGGCCTCGCAATCCGACGCTTCTCTTCGGCCTCCGATCGCAATACGGACTCAACGCGACCATCCTCTACGCTCAGCGCCGCGAAGCGGAGATCGCGCTCGAGACCCGGCGCCGCAACTTCCAGGTCCTCGAGGAGGATCTGGTGCGCGAGGTGCGGCGGGCCTACCGCAGGCTCACACAGGCCGAGCACGATCACGAGATTGCTTCGCGAAACGCCGAGGTCGCCCGGCTGCAGGCGCAGGTGGCCCAGTTGCGCTTCGAAAAGGGGTTGTCGGACAATTTCAACGTCGTGGATGCGGAAAACCTCTGGAACTCGGCGCGGCTCCTAGAGCTCGACTCGCGCATTGCCATCCTGCTCGCCCGCCTCGACTGCCTCTTCGCCTCGGGTCGGCTCGAGATTCCACCGTTCCTCCAGCAGCGATGAGAGACGCCGAAGCCGCGCCGACTGTCCGATCCGTGATCGCCGAAGGAGCGCGCTGGCTCGGTCGCGAGGCCCGGCAGCGCAAGGCCCTGGCCGCGGCCGTCGTGGGAGCGCTGCTGCTCGTTCCGCTGCTGGGATGGATCTTTTCCGAGCGGCGCGCGGGGGACGTCGCGGCGCGGCGCCTGACGCTCACTCCGTCGGTGGCTCTGGTGGGAACGCTTTCGCCCGCTCTCTCGGATTCCTACGGCGCGGCCGTGCCGGGTGTCGAGGTGAAGATCCTCTGGCTGGTCGAGGAGGGCACACTCGTCGCGCCGGGCCAGAAGCTGATTCAATTCGATCCCGCTCCATTTCAGAAAGAGCTGGACACCGCGCGGGCGCGCGCGCAGGAGCTCGGAGGCGAGGCGGACCAGGGACGTCTGGCCGTTCAGGCACTCGGCCTGCGGATGACGGGCGACCTGGAAGAGAAGAGGTCGTCGGCGGATCGGTCCGAGCGGGAGCTGTCGACGCTCGTGAATACGACCGCGCCGCTGACCACGCAGGAGTCGGCCAACGACGTCGAGATGCGGGAACGACTCCTCCAGGAAGCTCAGACCAAGCTCGACGGTCTGGAGCCCTTCGTGGCGCAAGGTTACGTCTCCCAGGAGGAGTACCGCTCGGCGGTGACCCGGCGCGACCAGGCGTCCGCCGATCTCAAGCTGGCCCGGGCGCGGTACACGGCCCTCGTGCGCGAGACCAACCCGGATTTGATCCGCCGCAAGTCGGAGGAGACCCAGGCGTTTCGCCAGAGCCTCACCCTGCAGGCGCAGCGCGGCCAAGTCGAGAAGGCCCAGGCCGAGGCGGCGGCGCGCGTCTCCCAGGCGCGCCTGAGCGAAGCAAACCGCCAGATCGGAGAGGCCGAGAAGAAAATCGCCGCCTGCACCGTCGTGGCCCGGGCTCCCGGGCTCGCGGTGCACAGCGAGGTTTTCGACAAGGGAGGCGAGCGGCGAAAGATCCGCGTGGGAGACGCCGTCTGGGGAGGGACGACGGTCGTGACGCTGCCGGACCTCTCACACATGCAGGTCGAAGGCCGCGTTCCCGAGTCGGAGATCCATTTGCTCACGCCCGGTCAGAAGGTCAGGGTGCGCCTGGATGCGTTTCCCAGCCTCGAGCTGACCGGCGCGCTCAAGTCGATCGGCTCGGTGGGCGCCTCGGAGAAGAACGAGTCGCGCACCTTCCCCGTCACCGTCGCCGTCGACCAGACCGATCCGCGCTTTCGTCCAGGCATGATTGCCCGCTGCTCCGTCCTTTGCCGCAAGCTCGAGAACGTCGTCGCCCTGCCGGTCGAGGCGGTGCGCTCCGACGATCGCGGACCGTACGTCCTCGTGGTCTCGGCCCTCGGTCCTCCGTCGCGGCGGGCCCTCAAGCTCGGTATCTCGACGTCGAGGTATGTCGAGGTGAGGGAGGGATTGAAAGCGGGGGAAGTGGTGAGGGTGGCAGGAGAGTAGGGAGATTTCGAATTTCGGATTTCGAATTTCGGATTTGGGAAGCCAGCCTTCTCTATCAATTCGCAATTCGCAATTCGAAATCCGAAATCTATTTTCTCCCCGTCAGCTCCGCCAGTCTCTTCAGCCTCTCCGCCCGCTCCGGCGTGAAGTCTTCTCTTCGCGCGCGCCAGGCCCAGTTCCCGTGCGCTCGGGCGGGAGTGTTCATCCTCGCCTCGCTGCCGAGACCGAAGACATCCTGGAGCGGCACGATCGCGCGGTCGGCGACGGACGCGTACGCCGCTCGGATCAGGTCCCACTCGATCTGGGAACCGCCGCCGCCGAGGTATTCGCCCAGGCGCGACCGCTCCTCGGGCGAGAGCGCCGCGTACCAGCCGCGGGACGTGTCGTTGTCGTGCGTGCCGGTGTAAACGACGGCGTCGGCGACGTGGCGGTGAGGCGCGTGAGGACTGTCGTCTTCCGAAAAGGCGAACTGCAGCACCTTCATGCCAGGAATTCCCGCGGCTTCGCGCAACTGGGTGACTTCGTCCGTGATGACCCCGAGATCTTCCGCGATCAACCGGAGATCTTTGAGGGCGGCATGAACCGCGCGAAAGAACGAACCTCCCGGTCCGGGCCGCCAGGCTCCCGACCGGGCGTCGGTGGCGAAGCCCGGCACCGCCCAGTAGCTCTCGAATCCGCGAAAGTGATCGACGCGAAGCAGATCGGCCGCGCTGGACGCGCAGGCCAGCCGCTCGATCCACCACGAGTAGCCGTCCTCCTTCATGATGTCCCACCGGTAGAGCGGATAACCCCAGAGCTGGCCGGTCTCGCTGAATGCGTCGGGGGGGACGCCGGCGACCATTTCCGACTCTCCGTTGGCGTCGAGCTCGAACTGCCGGGAGTGCGACCAGACATCGGCGCTCTCGTGAGAGACATAGATCGGGACGTCTCCGATGATCGAGATGCCGCGGCGCTGCGCCAACTGGCGCACGAGATCCCACTGCCGGAAGAAGAGCCACTGAACGTACTCGTAGTACGCGATCGGTTCCGAAAGCTCCTGGCGCGCCGCCGCCAGCGCGTCGGGCTCCCGCCGAGCGAGCTCCGGTGGCCAGCGGTTCCAGGCGTCCGGCGCGAGCTTTTCCGCGAGTGCTCGATAGAGCGACCAGTCGGCGAGCCAGGCCGCCTGGCGCGGCGATTGGCGAAACGCCTCGAGCTCAATGGAAGCGGAGCGCGGCGCGCGCTCGAATCGGCTCCAGGAGCTGCGCAGCAGGCTCTCTTTCCACGCTCGGACGTAACCGAAGTTGACGGCATCGGGAGAGAACCGTGGCGCGCGCGTGAGCTCTTCCGGTTCCAAGAGGCCTTCTTCCACCATCCGTTCCGGCGAGATCAGAAGCGGGTTGCCGGCAAAGGCGGAGATCCCGCCGTAGGGGGAGTCGAAGCTGCCCGTTGGAGACAGGGGCAGGATCTGCCAGAGACTCTGCCCCGCCGACGCGGCCCAGTCCAGGAATCGCTCGGCCTCCGGGCCGAAATCCCCGACCCCGAAGGAGCCGGGCAACGAGGTGGGATGGAGCAGAAGGCCGGCGGCGCGCTGGGTCATGAAGAGATACTCGCACGGCGAAGACACGGGGATGGAGCCGGGACTCGGGACTGGGGACTCGGTACTCGGAAGGTCAGGTGCGTCTCGGCTCCGGTTCGAGTCCCGAGTCCCGAGTTCCGAGTCCCGATTCCCTCGAAGCGAAATCCTTACTCAAGCGATACGTGCGACCGCCCCTGCTCCCCTGCGGCGACGAGCTCGCGCAGTCTGGCCGGGTTCTCTCGCAGGCTGCGAATCCGCTCCGCCGCCGGCCAGTAGCAGTACTCCAGATACTCCGTCACCATGCGATCGGAGGAGAACAGCCGTTTGATCTGGGAAGCGCTCGCGACCATCTTCTCGATCCATCCCTGCGGCAGTCCTTCCGGATCGCGGTCATAGAAGAGGGGGACGACCTCCTGCTCGAGGACCTCGTAAAGAGAGAGGGCCACTTCTTCGTCGGGGATGTCCTCGCGCCGTTCGCCGATCGGAAACCCGGCTTGCTCGTACGGCGCCTCGTCCCACCAGCCGTCCAGAACCGAGACGTTGACCGCGCCGTTCAACGCTGCCTTCATGCCGGACGTCCCCGACGCCTCGAGCGGGCGTATGGGGTTGTTCAACCAGACGTCGCAGCCTGCGACGAGCGTCCGGGCGAGCTGGATGCCATATCCCGGCAGAAAGACGACCTTGCCCCGAAACTCTGGCAGCCGTGTGAAATGCACGATCGTCTGCATGATCTGTTTGCCCGGCTCATCGTGGGGATGGGCCTTGCCCGCAAAGATCAGCTGCACGGGACGCCCCGGCTGGTG
>Ga0070698_100000853_pt1 | contig 33433 bp, 37 predicted proteins | sample KBSK1502metaG_FD_65477 | JGI IMG/M metagenome (GOLD analysis project Ga0070698, IMG submission 65477) | Corn, switchgrass and miscanthus rhizosphere microbial communities from Kellogg Biological Station, Michigan, USA - KBS K1-50-2 metaG | ecosystem: Host-associated > Plants > Roots >... | reverse complement strand
GAGGTCTCGGCCGTGAAACGTGCGCGAGACCGATCCGAGCGCATACTCGGGGTTGGCTAGCTCGTGCGCCTCTTTGATCCCACCCAGCTTCTCGGCTGCCGGGATCAGAAGGCCGTTGTCCGGTCCGACGTAGATGCGACCCTGTCCGTCGCGCAGTGCCAGGGCCCTGCGAGAGCCTCCGACTCCAGGATCGACGACGGCCAGGTGGACACCCTCAGGCATGAAGGGGAGCGTATTCGCGAGCGTCAGAGCGCCCTGGAGCACGGCCTGCGGAGCGATCCCGTGTGTGATGTCAATGATCTGGACCTCTGGTGCGATGCGCTTCATGACCCCGTGACAGGTGCCGACGAAGTCGTCTTGCAGCCCGAAATCTGTCAGGAAGGTGATGAAGCTCGCCACGCCGCGGCGGAGTCTACGAGGCCCTGCACGTCCTGGGTCTGCGCTTCGGCCGCGACATCCACTCCCGCGACCCGCGCTGCCTCCGTCGTCTGGGGGCCAATCGTGATCGCAGGGATCGCCGCGTCGAGCTTCGCCCACGCGCGCGCGGCCGAGGGTGACGCGAGGAGAACGAGCTCTCCCTCAGGAGGGTCGCCGGGGTCTAGCTCGATCGTGCGATATGCCGCCCGGAAATCGGCAGGAAGCGCAACCGCGAGCACGTCCCGTGCACCCTCGGCGGCGACGAAGAGCGCCCGGCCGAAGGGTCGCGGAAACTCGGCGACGAGAGCCTCCTGGGACGGCATCGACGGGACGAAGTCGACGGGCAAGCCCTGCCGAACGAGCTCTGCCGCCGTCTGCTGCCCAATCGCCGCAATCCGCGGCAGGGCGCCTCGCCTACGGCGCCCGAGCTCCGCCGCGCCGTTGGCGCTCGTGACGATCACCCACTCGTAGCCGGTGAGGTCGATCGGACCGTCGTCGATCGACTCGATCTCGAGCAGAGGGAAGAGAACGGAGTTGAACCCGTGTGCCCGCAATGCCGCGACGAGCGGGCCTGCCTGCGCTCGCGGCCGCGTGACGATCACACGCATGCTAGTGCGATGAGACGAGCTGCAGCAGTGCCGCCGCCACTTCCTGGGGATCGTCGCCGGCGCGTCGTTCGATCCAGCTGCCATCCTCCGCGGCGATCAGCGCCGTCAGGCGCGCGCCGTCGTGATGGGCGGCGACCGGCGCGAGACAGCCGGCACCGATCCGCGCGACGCAGGAGCGTTCTGCTTCGACCCGTCGCCGCGTCTCCTCGTGATCCGCGGCGCCGACGAGATGCTCTTCTCCTACGCGCACTTGCAGCGCAAGCGCGCCCTGACCGGCCTCGGGCAGGAGCTCATCAGGCTCGAACCGGTGTCCGATCTCGCGTTGGAGACCGAGGCGGTCGAGGCCACATGAAGCCAGCACGACGGCGTCAAGGCCGCGCTCGCCACGCTTCCTCAGGCGCGTGTCGATGTTGCCGCGCAGCGGCTCGATCGAAAGCGCCGGCTCGAGCGCGAGCAGTTGCGCGCGCCGCCGGACTGAGGCCGTACCAACGCGCATCTCAGGGCGGAGCTCGGTGACACCGCAGAGGGCATCGCGGGGGTCGTCTCGCTCGAGGTAGGCACCGACCGCCAGTCCGTCGACGTCGGTCGAGGTCATGTCCTTCGCCGAGTGGACGGCGACATCGATACGCCCGTCCAATAGCGCTTCCTCCAGCTCTTTGACGAAGACCCCACGAGCACCGATCTCCCCGAAAGGCCGGGTGCGGTCCCTGTCCCCCGCCGTCGTGATCGGCACGAGCGCGATCTCGATACCGGGCGCACGCAGCCGCGCGGCTGCGAGCTCTGCCTGCGTGAGCGCGAGCCTACTGCCGCGGGAACCGACGCGGATCAGCACGACACCAGATGCGTTTCGCTGTCGCGTGCGGACGGCAGGCCTTCCGCCGGCGAATGCGCACGAACGCTGTCGGCGCTTGCACGGGCAGCGGCCGCCCGATCAGGCTCGCGGCCTTCAGCGTTCTTCCTCGAGACCGAACAGGTGACGCACCGCATCAGCATAAAGGACCCCATCGGCTGCCGCGGCCGCCTCTTTCATGCGAATCGTGGGCAGATGCAGCAGCTTGTTCAGCACTGCGGCCGTCACCGATTCGGCGGCTCGCCGCTCCGAGTCGGTCAGCTTGGCGCGACGTAGTTCCGTAGCGCGGATCTCCTCCGCCCGTGCGCGCAACGAGGCGATCGCCGGAACGACGTCGAGCGACGCATGCCACTCCCGGAAGCGATCTGCCTCGGCAGCGACGATGGCCTCGGCGTGGTCGGCCTCCTTACGTCGACCGGCGAGCGTTTCGGCGACCACAGCCTCGAGATCGTCGATGTCGTAGAGGTAGCAGCCGTCGAGCCCGTGAATCTCGGGATCGAGGTCTCGAGGAACGGCAAGGTCGATCAGGAACAGTGAGCGCCCCTTGCGCGCCGGCAGTGCTCGCTCGACCTGCGCACGGGTCAAGATCCAGCCGGACGCGCTCGTCGACGAGAGGACCACATCGGCTCGCTCGAGCTCCTCGTCGATGCGCTCGAGCGGAATAGCCTCGCCGCCGAACCGGCGTGCGATCTCAGCTGCGCGGTCGACCCGCCGGTTGGCAATGAAGGCGATCGTCGCTCCTCGCGAGACCAGATTCCGCACTGCGAGCTGGCCGACCTTCCCCGCGCCGACGACGAGGATCGACCGACCGCGGAGGTCGCCGAAGACCTGCTCCGCAAGAGCGGCCGCTGCGGACGAGACAGACGCCGGGCTTTCCCCGATCGCGGTCTGGGCGCGCACTTTCTTCCCGGCATGGAGTGCCTGGCGAAAGAGACGATCGAGAATCGGCCCGGTCGCCCCCGCGTCGTGGGCGCCGCGCACCTGACCCAGGATCTCTCCCTCTCCCGGCACCATCGAGTCGAGCCCCGCGGCCACACGGAACAGATGAAGGGCGACAGCCTCGTCGCGCAGACGGTAGAGCGCAGGTCCGAGTTCTTCTTCGAGCGCGAGCAGGGCAGCCTCGGCTCGGCCTTCGGCCTGCTCACCTGATTCGTCGGCGAGGTACAGCTCTGTGCGGTTGCAGGTCGACAGGCAGACGGCCTCTCCCTGTTCTCCGGCCAGACGAGCAGCCAGCTCGGCCGCGCGCGACAGGTCAAGCGCCGCTCGCTCGCGCAGCTCGATCGGCGCCTGGTGATGCGAGATGCCGACGAGGACGACGCTCATGCGGCGAAGTGGGTGACGGGCAGAGCCAGTCGAGCGACGACGACGAGCACGAACCCGGCCAGGACCAGATAGGCGGCGCGGCGTCCCCGCCAGCCCGCGAGGTGACGGAACGCCAGATATCCGCCGTAGACCACCCAGGTCAATACGGTCACGGCCATCAATGCATCGAAGCCGCCACCGTCCTTCCGGAGGCGCGCAATCCCGACTGCAATCCCAAGCGTCAGGGCAGGCAGAGCGACCGCGATCGTCCGGCCGGTCAGTTCGTCGAGGCGCGCAAGTGCCGGGGCGCGGAGACGCAAGATCGAGGCCTCGTGCCGTTTCAACCGTCGCTCCTGCCACAGGTAGAGCGCCGACAGCGCAGCGGCGAGCGTGAACCCTGCGAACGCGGCGAGGACCAGCCCGACGTGCAGGACGAGGAAGAGGTTCGAGTACTGGCTGTGACTCCCCGCGCCCGTGCCGCCGCCTACACGCGCGAGCGCGAAGAGAACGACCGCGAGCGGAAGCACCGCGAGCCCGAGCAGGCGGTACCTGGGCCGGCAGCCCCAGATCAGGTACGCGCCGACGACGAGCCAGACGAAGAGGTTGAGCGACGTCGCCCATGTCGACCAGGGGAAGCCATCGGACCGCGCAGCCTGCACGGCGAGCAGAGCCGTCTGCACGAGCCAGCCGACTCGAACTCCCCAGATCGCCAGTCGCCCCGCCTGACCCGGGTGACGCGCATCGCCGAAATAGGCAACGGCAGCCTCACCGTAAGCAATCAGCGCCGGCCAGAAGAGAAGCTCAGCCAACGGCAACCGCCTTCCGTTCTGGCTCCTTCTCCTTGCGGGCTCGCGCGAGCTCGCTGAGCTCGGCCACTTCTCGCTCCAACCGCTGCAGCTTCGCGGCGATGATCAGGACGTACGCCAGCACGACGAGGAACACGACGAGGTAGGCGGCGGCAACGTACTTCTCGGCGGTGGTCACGCCAGCAACTCTCTCAGCTCGCGCAAACGGGCATCCAGACGCTTCCCGGCCAGTTCCACCTGATAGAGGCAGGCCGCAAGAGTGAGCAACGCCGCCCACGAGAAGCAGAACGTGAAGAACATCAAGCCGGACATCTGCGGTCCGCGCGACGTGAACACGGTCGGGTGGATGAAGTCGTTCGCGAGTCGGATGGCAAGGAAGCTGACGGGGATTAGCGCGACGCCGAAGATGGCGTAGACCGCGCTGCTGTTGGCCCGTCTCGGTCCCGGCTCGATCGAGAAACGCAGCATGAAGTAGGCCGCGTAGAAGAGGAAGAGCACGAGGAAGAGAACGAGCTGGTTGGAGCTCCAGGCCCACCAGACTCCCCAGGAGACCTTCGCCCAGATCGAACCGGTCACGAGCGTCAGCGCTCCGAAGATGACGCCTTGATGGATGGCGACATAGCTCTCGAGGTCGGCCGCCGGATCACGTCGCCACAGATGGACGAGCGCCTTCCAGGCGCCCCAGCCGAACATCACGTAGGCGGTCAGTGCGATGGGCACGTGGAAGTAGAAGATCTTCTGCGAGAGGCCCTGGTCGGCGTCCTCGGGGGCAACGTAGGCGATCAGCGCGATCGCCGTCGTGAGGAGGACGAGGGCAGCCGAGGCCAGCGCCGGAAGGGAGTAACGGATCCGCACAGGAATGCCCCGCAATTCTCGCAGAAGCGCTGCTTCGCCCAGGCCGGACCGGTGACCCGCTACTCGGTGACGACGTACTCGAAGGACGCCCAGCAAACGAGCGCGAAGATCGCGTCGTAGACGGCGAGAAAACCGAGGAAGCGCGCGGAGTGGGCGGACACACTCGCGCCGACGCCGCCGATCACGATCGGAATCGCGAGCGGCAGGAAGAGCAGCGGCAGGAGCAGCTCGCGCGCACGGCCGGCCGCGGCGACGGCAGCGAGCAACGTCCCGACCGCGGCAATGCCGAGGTCGGCGAGCGCGACACCGGCGACGAGCGAGCCATCGACGTCCGCGAAGAAGAGAGCGAAGGCCGGAAGCGCGAGCAACTCCGCCAATCCGAGGAAGACGAGGATCGAAAGGGCCTTCCCGAGCCAGATCGCGCTGCGGTCGCTCGGCGCAAGGACGAGGCCGTCGATCACGCCCTGTTCGCGCTCGGCAGCGAAAGAGCGCGAGAGGCCGAGCAGAGCAGTGAAGAGGAGCGCGACCCACAGAAGGCCGGTCGCCGCAAGCTTCGACGAATCCCCAGGAAGAACGAAATGGAACACGACGAGGGTCGAGAGGACGAACAACAGCATCGCCGGAAGGGTGTCGCGCGCGCGCAACTCGAGCAGAAGGTCCTTCCGAGCGAGCGTGCCGACATCGGCCAGATACGTCATCCCAGGGCCAGACGAAGAGACGCCAGACGCTCGATCTGTTCCGGCTCGTGGGTCGCGACCACAAAAGCAGCCTGCGCCCGGCGCTCATCGAGCTCGCGGTCGAGCAGTGCCGCGCCCTGCCCGTCGAGGCCGCTGTAGGGCTCGTCCAGCACGAGGAGGTCAGGCTCGTGCAGAAGCGCCCGGCAGAGGGCAAGGCGTTGCATCATGCCGCGAGAGTACGAACCGGCACGATCGTGACGAGCGTCCCAGAGGCCGAACCGCTCGAGCAACATTCCGATGCGCTCGCGCCGTTCGGGCACGCGGTAGAGCCGGCCGTAGAGCTCGAGGTTCTCGAGCGCGGTCAGCTCCCGGTACACGAGGGGTTCATGGCCGAGGAAGCCGATGCGTCCGCGGGGGACCTCAACGTCGAGCTGGCCGGCCGTGGGCGCCGCTAGCCCGGCGCAAAGGCGAAGCAAGGTCGTCTTCCCGGAGCCGTTGGGGCCGGTGACGAGCAAGAAACCCGCCGGGCCAAGGTCGAAGCTCACTCCGCGCAAGACGCGTTTGCCGCCGTAACGCTTCTCCAGCCCGTGAGCGTGGATCACAGCGGCACTGTAGTCGTGGCGCGGTCGAGAACCCAGGCCCGACCAAGCGACACGTAGCGTCACGCGTATGCCCCGCGTCCCTCGGTCTGTCCATCCCGACCCAATCCTCCGACCGGCCTTGGAGCGCCTGCCGGCTCGAACTCGGCTAGAGGGTGACCTCGGCGAGCACGAACGCCAAGAGGGCAAGACTGATCACACCGTTGACCGTGAAGAACGCAGCGTCGAGACGCCGCAGATCGGCCGGCCTCACCAGGGAGTGCTCGTAGCCGAGAAGGAGCGCCACCACTCCGACACCGAGCCAGTACGGCCACCCGAGGTGCAAACCGACCCCGACCGCCGCCAGCAGGGCCACGGTCGCGAGGTGAAGAGCCCGCGCTCCCCAGAATGCCCCAGCGACTCCGAGCCGCACCGCCGCGGAGTGCAGCCCCTGCTCCAGGTCGACCCCTCGGTCGAAGAGCGAGTAGAAGAAGTCGAAGCCCGCAATCCACACGGCAACCGCGCCACCTAGCGCCCAAGCTTCCCACGGCAGCTCGCCGGTGATCGCGACCCACGCGCCCACCGGAGCAAGGCCGTCAACCGCCCCCAACCAGAAGTGGCTGAGCCACGTGAAGCGCTTCAGGTACGGGTACGCGGCGAAACCGACGAGTGGAATCGGCCACAGCCAGCGCACGAGCGGATCGAGCTGGAAGCAGGCAAGCAGGTAGAGCGCGAAGGCGAGCCCGCAAAAGAGGATCACCTGCATGCGCGACAGGAGCCCGGCCGGCAACTCACGACCCGATGTACGCGGATTGCGGGCATCGATCTCCGCATCGATCAACCGATTGAGCCCCATCGCGAGCGAGCGAGCGCCGACCATGGCGATCGTGATCCAGAGGAGATCGTGCGCCGAGGGGATGTCGTGAACCGACAGAAGTGCTCCGATGTATGCAAACGGCAACGCGAAGACCGTGTGCTCGATCTTCACGAGCGAGGCGAAGCGGCCCGGTAGGACGAAGGTCGAGCTCACGTCGCCCGGTGTTGGGACTGGACACCGGCGATCAGCTCGAGGGCATGCCTCAACGCAGGCTGCAGGAGCCGGAAGCCGTCACGGCAACCACCCGGTGAGCCGGGGAGGTTGACGATCAGCGTCCGCCCCCGAATACCCGCCATTCCTCGCCCGAGCAAACCGTGTGGCGTCTTGGCGATCGCATCCGCTCGCAATGCCTCCGCAATCCCGGGTACGCGACGGTCGAGCACTGCCTCCGTCGCCTCGGGGGTCGTGTCCCGTTGAGCCACACCCGTCCCGCCCGTCGTCAGGACGAGCTGAACGCGTTCCGACAGATCGCGGATCGCGGCGGAAACCTCGGAACGCTCGTCGGGAACGACACGATGCTCGACCTCGTACCCGTCGCCTTTGAGCAACTCGACGAGCAAGATGCCGCTCTCATCCTCTCGTGTCCCGGCCACGACTCCGTCCGAGACGGTCAGAACCGCAGCCTTCAGAGCGGCTCCTTCGTCTTCTCGACGAGCTTTACGTCCGTGACAACGAGCTCTCGATCGACCGCTTTCGTCATGTCGTACACCGTCAGGGCGGCGACAGAGACCGCAGTCAGCGCCTCCATCTCCACACCGGTCTGGGCCGTCGTCTCGACCACCGCGGTGATTTCGACGCCTGTATCCCCGACCTCGAGAGAGACGTCGATGTGCGACAGAGGCAGCGGATGGCAGAGCGGAATCAGCTCGCTCGTCCGCTTGGCGGCCATGAGCCCGGCGATCTGAGCCGCTGCGAGAGCGTCACCCTTGGGAAGCTCGCGCAGACGCCGGGCCGTCTCTCGTGACATGACGACGGTTCCGCGCGCCACGGCCCGCCGACGCGAGAGCGGCTTGCCGCCGACGTCGACCATGCGAACGTCGCCCGCCTCGCTGACGTGGCTCAGCTCGCCCATGGCTTGACGATCCTAGCTGGGTGCGGAAGCGCCGACCCGGTCCAGGGCTTCGAGCTGTGCGTCGATCCACGAATTCAGATCGTGCTCCAACACGTGGGCGCGGATCGCCTCGAGTCGGCGCGCACGCTCGCCCACCGGCAGCTCGAGAGCCTCGTGGATTGCCTCCGCTTGCGCCTCGAGATCGAAGGGGTTGACGGAGATCACCCACTCGCCGAGCTCCGCATGCGCGCCGGCGTTTTCAGAAAGGACAACAGCGCCGTGACGCTCGTTGACGAGGGGTGCCTCCTTCGCAACCAGGTTCATCCCGTCGAAGATCGCGTTCACGAGCAGCACGTCGAACTGCTTGTAGGCGGCAACCGACTTCGGGAAGTCGTCCTCGATCTGCAAGTCGATCGGCACCCAGCCGACGTCTGCAAATCTCCCGTTGATGCGCCGCGCCTCACGTTCGATCTCGGCGAGGTACTCGGCGTACTCGGGAATTTCCTGGCGCGACGGGTCGAGCAGCGCGAGCATCCCGACCCGCTGAGCCATCTCGGGGTGGCCGTCGAGGTAGAGCTCGAAAGCGCGAAAGCCGCGCACGATGTTCTTCGAGGGATCGGTGCGGTCGACACGGACGACGAGCTTCTCGGGGCGATGATCGAGAATCTCGCGCTCGGCCTCGACCACTGCGTCGCTCGTCGCAAGCTCCTCGAACTCGGCCGGATCGACCGAGATCGGCGCCGTCACCGTCTTCCGCGCAACGTCCTCACCGAGCACCTCCCGCACGCTGGAGATGAAGTTCCAGCGCCAGCGATCGGTGTGGAAGCCGATGATGTCGTTCGCGATCAGGCCCTCGTGGACCGCGCGGCGCATGTTCCACGGCAGCACCCGCCAGGAGTCGGATTGCGGCCAAGGGATGTGCACGAAGTGCATGAGCTTCGCGTCGGGCTGCCGGTCGCGGACCATGCGCGGGGCGAGGTAGAGCTGGTAGTCGTGGAAGAACACGGCCGCATCCGGCTCGCGTTCCAGCTCCGAGACGACGGCCGCTGCGAAGCCCTCGTTGACAGCCGCGTAGCCGTGCTCCCAGGCGAGATGGAAGGCACGATCGAGGTTCGGCGAGTGCGCCAGCGCCCAGAGCGAGTGCTGGAGAAACCACAAGGCTGGGTTTGCGACCACGCCGTAGTACCAGTCGTACGCCTGGTCGTCGTGGGCGACCAGATGCAGGCGGTAGGGCGAGCCGTCGCGGGCGGTCTCAGCGATCGTCTCGCCCGCGAGGACGTGGTCTTCGGCCGTGATCGCGCTCGCAATCCACGTCACGTCGTGGTAGGAGACGAGACCGCGTAACGCAGTGACCAGCCCGCCCCCGCCCCGTCTCGCCGTGCGCTCACCGCGAGCATCGCGGCCGTAAGACACCGGCCCGCGATTCGAGACGACGATCAGCTTGCGGCGGCGCACTCAGGCCGCGGCGACGACTGCCAGTTCCGCCCCAGCGGTGTCGTTGCCGAGCAGTTGGTTGAAGAGCACGAGCCAGTCGCGGAGGAGTCTCGGGGTCAAGAAGTGCCGGCGGACATATTCCTTCCCTCGCAGGGCGCGCTGCCGCGCGGCCGCCGGATCTGAGAGAACCTCGATGCAGGCTTCGGCGCACTCGGTCGCGGAGCTGACGAGCCAACCGGTTTCGCCGTCCTGGATCTGCGCCACGATCCCGCCCACTCGGCCGGCGACGGTCGGGCGCGTTTTCCAGAGAGCCTCGGTCACAGTCAAGCCGAAGCCCTCGCGGATGGACTTCTGCAAGACCGCGGCCGAATGGACCTGGAAGGCGTTCACCTCGACCGAGCCCACGTTGTTCAGGTTGGAGAGGATGTAGATGTCCGGGTCGCCTGCAGCGTAGGCGACAGTCTGGTTGTAGAAGTCCCAGCCCTCGGGATCGTCGTGCGCCATCGAGCCGACGAGAGCGAGCTGCATGTCTGGGATGCGCTCCTTGACGATCCGGTAAGCATCGATCACGCCGAGTGGGTCCTTCCAGGGGTCGAAACGAGAAACCTGGGTCAGCAGCGGGCGGTCGACGTCGATGCCGAACTGGTCGACGATATAGGCGGCGTCTTCGCTGGAGAGCGCCATGTTCTTAGGTGCGAGCGGGTCGATCGCCGGCGGCCAGATGTAGCAGGGCGGCAGGCCATGTGCGTTCGGTACGTACTCCCGCATGTGGAAGATCGCGGCGTCGTACCGGCGAATCGACGGCAGGAGCGCATCGAAGACCTCCGCATTTGGAGTCGAGAAGTCGATGTGCCCGCGCCAGATCCAGTACGCCCGTGACTCCTGGAAGTAGTCGACCATGCCGACCGGCTGCGGGTCGTGGACGATGACGAAGTCGTAGTCGTCCTCGAACTCCTCGGCGTTCAGCCGCTGGTAGCGGCTGAAGATCTCGAGCTGCTCGGGAGTCAGACCCTGAGGGTTTCCTTGCAGCGCGTTGTGGATCGTCTTCGTGACCTCGTAGAACTCGTCGGCGCCGCGGATGATGCGCCATTCGACGTCTAGGCCCGCATCCTGCATCAGTGGAATCAGCGTGTAGTTGATCTCTGCTACACCGCCCCCGAAGGCGGTGGCCGAGAGATGTGCCACCCGCTTGCCAGCGAGCGGATCCGCCAGGCGGCGGATCTCGTCCATGAGCCCGCGCGTGGCGATCGTGGCGTAGTCCGCAAGGGACTTATGGCCTGCGTTGACGAGTTGGAGCATGGGTCGCGGCGGACTCGTTACGTCCGAAGGTCGCGGAGCATACAGACCAGGCTGGCTACTCCAGGGATTTCTCGAACCGGAGCCGCGACCCCTTGCCACTCGGGTGCACGCCGATCTCGACATCGTCGGCAATCGCGCGGATGATGGCGATGCCGAGGCCGCCCTCGGTGAGCTCGGCTCGTGTGGCGGCGGTCGTCGAGCGATCGAAGCCGCCTCCCTCGTCCTCGACCTCGATCACGAGGCGGTTGGGAAAGAGCTCGTATCGGATCCCGACCATGCCGACCCGGCCGTCGGCGTACGCGTGACGCACCGAGTTCGAGGCCGCCTCGGTGAGGGCGAGCTTCAGGTCGGCCAGGACCTCGTCCGAGATCGGCCAGGCCCGCCCGATCCCCGTCAAAGCGAGACGGCAAAGGGTGATGTACTCCGCCCGCGCGGGAATCGTCAGTTCCACCGTGTGCCCGCGACCGTTCGTGCTCGTCGTCCCTGCCTCGCTCATGTTCTCGAGAGTTTTACCCAGAGAACTGCAGACGAAACTGACGAAATCTGCACGGACAGACCATCAATCTCGTCGTGACGACAACCGATCCCTCCGCAACCTTATGCCCTGGCTGCGAAAGGTTAATCCGTCGGGAACTCGCGCGCCCCGAGCGTGACCGGGACGTTCAGCCGCCGTCCGTCACGGACAACTCTGAAGACAGCAACGGTGTTAGGCTTCAGCGAGAAAGAAACTATCCGCACAATGTCGTCAGCTCGGTGGACCGGCTGACCGTCGACCCCGACGATGACGTCCCCGCCGGCGACCAGTCCCTGGATGCCAAGGACGCTGACCTGCCGAGTCCCGCTCTTGAGACCGGCCCGGCTGGCGGGGCTCGCAGAGTTCACGCCGACGATCAGGGCGCCGTGGTCGACCTTTGTCCCCAGCGCGCGCGCAAGGGACGGGGTCATGTCCTCCGTACTGATCCCGACATACGCGTATGTGACACGGCCTTTCGCAATCAACTGGGCGACCGATCGCTTGGCGGCGTCGATGGGAATCGAAAAGCCGACGCCGCTGTCGTTGCCGGTTCCGCTTGCACTCCGGATCTGAGCGTTGATCCCGATTGCACGGCCACGAGCGTCGAAGAGCGGGCCGCCCGAGTTGCCGTGTGTGATCGGCGCGTCGGTCTGGATCGCGTCGACGACCTTGTAGCGGGCGACGGTCAGTGCGTCGATCGACCTATGGATAGCCGAGACGACGCCGACCGAGAGTGAGTTCTCGTTCCCGAGCGGACTACCGATCGCCGCAACCGGTGCGCCGACGATCACGCTCGTGGACTCTCCCAGCGGCACCGGAGCAAGCTTGTGCCGACTCGGGTCGACCCGCAGCAGACCCACGTCGTCGTAGAGATCCCAACCGACGGCTTTGGCCTCGACACGGTCGCCGTCCGAGAACTCGATGAAAAGATGGGCCGCGGCGTGCACCTTGCGGGCAGGCACGTTGGGATCTCCCGCGTTCGTGATCACATGCGAGTTCGTCAACACGTAACCGGTGGGGGAGATGACGAATCCGGATCCCTGAGTGATCTCGGTGTTCTCGGACGAGGGATCACCGAAGAAGGCAAAGATCGTCACGACGCCCGGCGAGCGTTGCGCGAAGATGCCGCTCGGGTCGAAGCCGCTCCCCCGAAGCGGGGGAACCCTCGAGGTGGCGGAGGCAGGAAGGGAGATGGGCCGCGCCGTCTCGGCCTTGACGACGACGGTCTTGGTCCCCTGATCCAGCCACCCAGCTCCCTTCCCGATGCCCAAAGCAGCGCCGCCGCCGAGAACGGCGGCGGTAAGGGCCACGACGACGAGAGACCCGGCTCGCATCCGGGTCACTGTAGCGAGGGTTGTTTCAGCACCTCGTTTTCACGTGAAACGTCGGCGTCGAGCGCGGCCGCGGGGAGGACGAGCGCGAAGATCGTTCGGCCGGAGACGACGTGGAGCTCGATCGCGCCTCCCATCAGCTCGGCGAGCTCCCGTGCAATCGCCAGGCCGAGGCCGCTCCCAGAGGCAACCGAGCCCTCGATCCGGTAGAAGCGGTCGAAGACGTGGTCGAGGTGCGGGGCGGGGATGCCGGGGCCTTCGTCTTCCACGGTGAGCAAGACCGAGCCGTTTCGTCGCGCGGTCCGCAGACGTACGGGAGTTCCGGGCGGCGTATGGACGAGTGCGTTCTCGACCAGGATCCGGCCGATCTGGATCGACCGTTCTTCGTCGGCAAGGGCGGGCGCCATATCGGCGCTCTCGATCGCAAGATCATGGTCGCTGGCTCGCGCCACGGCGTGGAACTCCGCAACGAGCGTCCCGGCGACCTCGGCCAGATCGACCGCCTCACGCTCGACGTGCATCCGGCCGGCGTCGAGCCTCGAGAGATCGAGCAGCTCCGTCGCGAGCTTCGTCAGCCGGTCGACCTGCTCGCGCATCGTCGCCATGAATTCGAGCTGCGTCTTCGGATCGAGCTCCTCGTCGGTCATCAATTCGAGAAATCCCCCGAGCGAGAACAGCGGCGTGCGAAGCTCATGAGACGCGTTGGCGATGAATTCGCGGCGCGCACGTTCGAGTTGCATGAGGCGCTGGCGCATCCGCTCGAAGGTCGCCGCGAGCTCCCCGAGCTCGTCCCGGCTCGAATCCCTGACCGACTCACCGAAGTCGCCGCCGGCAATTCGGTCGGCGGCCCGCTCGAGACGCCGGATCCGCCGCGCGAACACGGAGGCTGCGAAATAGCCGACGAGCAGCGATGCCGCCAGCGCGATCAGGCCCGCAACCACAAGGCGGCGGCGAACCAGGTCGATACTGCGGAGCGAATCGTGAAGAGACGCGCGCAGGAGGACGACCCACCCACCCGGGGCCGGAACCGCGACGTCCGCGTAGCGCTGCCCTTCCCACGTCACGGTTCCGCTCGCCCGCGCGCCGGTCCGAAACGCCCGTAAGGCGACGGGATCGTTCTGGACGTCGAGTGACGTCAGCGAATTCGAATCGTCGAAGACCGACAGAGTCGGTGGCGTCGCAGCCAGCGGGCTGTAGTACACGACCCGCGCGTTCGAGCTGGCGGCGGCGGCTTGCAGCGTGTCGTGGAGCGTGTAGGTGTTGCTCCCTACCACCTGCTCTGCGACGCTCGGAGCGGATTCTCGCAGCTCGCCGAGCTTTGCGTTGATCAGGTTGTGCTGGAGCGAAGGCACGACGATCAGGTCGACGAGCACGAGTGCCAGGGCCACGACAACGGCGAGGCCAAGACCGAGGCGGGCGCCGACGCTATGAAGGGGATTCATCTATCGCGAAAACGGTAGCCGACGCCGCGTACCGTGAGGATGTACTCGGGCTCGGCGGCGTCGTCCTCCAGCTTCTCTCGAAGATGGCGCACGTGGACGTCGATCGTTCGCGGCTCGCGGTAGTCGGCGCTGCCCCAGAGGGCCTCGAGCAGCATCCGCCGGCTGTACACCCGGCCGGGATGCGACGCGAGCGTGCGGAGCAGCTCGAACTCGACGTACGTCAGCTGCACGGGTGTTCCGCGCACCTCGACCGACCGCCGTGCCAGATCGATCTCGAGCTCGCCGGCGGAGATCACCTCACCGACGTCGGCCTGGCGCGGCACTGCCGCGCGCCGAAGGAGCGCGCGCACCCGGCTACGGAACTCGCGGATCGAGAACGGCTTGGTGATGTAGTCGTCCGCGCCAAGCTCGAGACCGAGCACCTTGTCGAGCTCGTCGTCCCGCGCGGTCAGCATGATGATCGGCACTTCGCTCTCTGCACGCAGGCGCTTGCACACCTCGAGCCCGTCGAGCTTTGGCAGCATCACGTCGAGCACGACAAGGTCGACTCGTTCGGAGGCAAAGCGCTCGAGCGCTTCGGCACCGTCACGCGCCTGGAGGACCCTGAAACCCTCGCGCTCGAGCGGGTAGGCCAGAAGCTTCTGAATGGAGTCCTCGTCGTCGACGAGGAGGATGGTCGAGGAGTCGGGCATGTCGGCTCGGCTGTCGGCTGCCTGCCGGCGGACCTTGCTCGGTCGCCCGGGCTGGTCTGCGAGTCTCGCCCGCACGTCCAGTCAAGGTGCCGGGTAGTACTCGTCCTACTATAGCCGTGGATGGCCTCCGTTCCGCCTCGCACAGAGAGGCGCCGGGCGCGTCCCGGTTCGCTCGAGCGTCCGGTCAACGGCCGCCTGTATCGCGGGACGTGGATGCTCGTCGGCTTGCCGCTGCTCGTGGCGGCGTTCAGCGTGGCGAGACCGGCTCCGCTCCCGCGCTCGTCCTTCATCCCCGAGTTCAACGGCGCTGCCGCGAAGAGTCTCGCGACCGAGCTCGTCTCCCAGATCCCCGATCGCTCTCCCGGTTCTGCGCGAGCTCGTGCCGCGACGGAGTGGTTCCGCGAGCAACTTCAACCCTACGGCCTCCCGGTCCACGCTGAGAGCTTCAGCGCCCTGATTCCCGGGCGCGGACGCGTGCACATGCAGAACCTCGTCGCCGAGGCGGTCGGCCGGTCACCGGGGACGATCGTGGTCATGGCACATCGAGACAACGACGGAACTGGTCCGGGTGCAAACGACAACGCCTCGGGAACGGCGGTCCTGATCCAGCTCGCGCGAGCCTACGCAGCGCCGCCCGGCGTGCCATCGGTCCGGCTCCATCCGAATCACACCATCCTGTTCCTCTCCACGGACGGGGGTGCCTTCGGGGGGCTTGGCGCGGCCTGGTTCGCGACGCACTCACCGCTTCGGCACGACGTCGAAGCGGTGATCAACCTCGACTCGGTGGGGGGGAGCGGCCCCCTGCGCCTCGAGCTGAACGGCGACGTCCCGCGCACGGCCTCGGGCACTCTCATCGAGACCGTCGCCGCTCGTGCGGCCGCCCAGACAGGCAGCCGGCCGGCGCGCGCCGGCCTCGTCCGACAGCTCGTCGACCTCGGCTTCCCCTTCTCGCTCTACGAGCACGCGCCCTTCCTGACTCACGGGATCGGGGCCGTGACACTTACCACCGCCGGCGACAACGTCCCGAATCCGCTCACCGACACACCTTCACGACTACGCGCCGATCGACTCGGCCAGGTGGGCCGTGCCGCGCAGGACTTGCTCGGATCGCTCGACGATGGGGTCGAGTTCGCCCGTGGAACGTCCAGTTACCTCTACCTCGGTTCCCGGCTGATCCGAGGGTGGGCGGTCGAGCTCGTGCTGATCGCCTGTCTGTTGCCGTTCTTGACAACGGCGGTCGACCTGTTCGCTCGCTGCCGGCGACGGAGGATCCCGCTCGCGCCGGCCCTCCGGAGCTACAGGAGCCGACTTGCCTTCTGGGCCTGGGTGATCGGACTGTTCGAGCTCTTCCGGCTGCTCGGCGCCTGGACGAGCGGCGAACCACGACCCATCTCTCCCAGAAGCCTCACTGCACACAACTGGCCCGCCAAGACCCTTCTCCTGCTTGGGGTGCTCGCACTCCTCGGCTGGCTCGTGACGAGGGAACGTCTGATCCCTCGACGCAGCGTCACAGCGCAGGAAGAGCTGGCCGGACACACCGCGTCTCTGCTCTGCCTTGGTGCCCTCTCGCTCCTCGTCGTCGCGACGAACCCATTCGCGCTCATCTTCCTGTTGCCGAGCCTCCACGTCTGGCTCTGGCTTCCACAGGTTCGCCGCGCCACGCCGAGCGTGCGGCTTTCTGTCCTCGCAGCCGGATTCACAGGGCCGCTCCTCCTCCTCGGGTCCTTCGCAGGACGTTTCGGGCTGGGGTGGAATGCACTGTGGTACCTGGCGGAACTCCGCGCCGTCGGCTATGTCCCGTTTATCGTGATGCCGTTCCTGATCATCTGGTTGGCCGGCGCCGGACAGCTCGCCGCCCTGGCGACAAGACGCTACGCCCCGTATCCGGCCGCAGCCGAGGTTCCTCCGCGAGGGCCACTGCGCCGCATCCTGCGCACGACCTTCCTCATGGTTCGGAATCGTCGCCGCAGCAGAGTCGAGCGCGACCTCGAGGTTCTGGAGAGCTAATGCGACGGTCAGTGCGCATCTTCGGCACCGTGCTCATCGCGCTGGGCCTGCTGACCCTGGTCTGGGCCTTCGTCGTCTGGCGCTGGCAGGACCCGTTCACGGCGCTCTACACGAAGTGGAAGCAGCACGAGCTCACGTCCCAGTACGAGAAGCGCGCCCGCGCGTTCGTTCCCCCGCCTCGTGCCGACTCCCTCGCCGCGACACGAAGGAGCATCGCACGAGCGGCCGAGCAATACCGCGCAGGCGCCCAACGCGGGGAGGCAATCGGCCGCATTCGCATTCCACGGATGGGCCTGAACATGATCCTCGTCAACGGGACCGACCACGACACGCTCACGAAAGGGCCTGGACGAGACCAGCGGACGTACATGCCCGGCGAGAACAGGCTCGTGTACATCGCCGGCCACCGGACCACGTACCTCGCTCCGTTCTCGAATATCGACTCGCTGCGTACTGGTGACCGCGTGACGCTCGAAGTCCCGTACGGGACCTTCATCTATTCCGTCACGCACCACCGCATCGTCGCGGCAAACGACCTCTCTGTTCTGAAGTCCCCCCCGCACGAGCTGCTCGAGCTTCAGGCGTGTCACCCTCGTTTCTTCGCATCGCACCGATACATCGCCTATGCAAACCTAGTGCGAGTGGAGCCGCGCGGCGGAACGCCCTACGAGCCGATCTCGGCTCAGGCCAGCAGCAGGTAGCGCACCCGGCCTCCCTGCGGCAACTCGCCCTCGCCACGCGGAGCGAACACGAGCGCGTCCGCTGCGGCGGCCCGTGCGATCATGTGTGACTCCTGGCCCGCCACCGGTTCGAGGACGACACCGTCGTCCGTCGCCTGGGTCTTTGCACGGAGGAACTCGTCGCGCTGCGCGTTGCGCTTGACGGCAGTCGCGAGTCGTCCCTCGTAGTAGACGGGACCGGGAGCCGACGATCCCTGCAGCGCAAGCACGGCAGGACGAACGAACAGCTCGCAGCTCACGAGGGTTGACACCGGATTGCCGGGCAGCCCGAAGACGAGGGTCGACCCTCGCACCCCGAAGGCGAGCGGCTTGCCCGGCTTGACCGCCACGCCCCAGAAGATCTCCTCGACTCCCAGCTCCGCGAGGGTGCTGCGCACGAGGTCGTGGGGACCAACAGACACGCCCCCGGACGAGACGAGAACGTCGGCGGCAAGGCCTCGCTCGAGCGCGTCACGGTGTGCGACGGGGTCGTCGCTGATCGCCGCAAGCACCTCGACATCGGCCCCGGCGGAGGCGAGCGCGGTCGCAAGCAAGACGCTGTTCGCTTCATAGATCTGCCCCGGGCCGAGCGGCTCGCCCGGCCTGCCAAGCTCGGTACCTGTCGCCAGAATCGCCACCCGGGGACGGCGTGCAACGCGGACCTCGGGTAGCCCCGCGGCGGCCAGCGCCGCGATCTGCGCCGGCCCCAACCGAGTTCCCCGCGCGACCACCACCGAGCCCGCCAGGACATCACCGCCGCGCGGACGAACATTGTCGCCCTCCACCACAGGGTCGGCGATCTCCACATCGTTTTCATACTTGACAACGTACTCGATGGGGATGACGGCATCAGCTCCTGCGGGGACGACTCCACCGGTCGCAATTGCCATTGCTTCCCCGGGCTCGAGCGCCCGCGGTGCGGGCACGCCGGCGGCGATGTTTGCGACCACTGGCAGCAGTCCGGGAGTATCGGCCGAACGAACTGCGAATCCGTCCATGGCAGAGCTCGGAAACGGCGGCAGGTCGACGATCGCGAGCGCATCCTCGCCAACCACGCGGCCGCCGGCCTCGTGGACCGCGACCGACTCTGACGAAAGCGGCGTCACTCTTTCCAGCACGCGCGCTCGTGCCTCCGCGAGGGAGAGCAACTCCGCCATGGGTCCAGGCTATAACCTCGCGCCGTGATCTCTATCGTCGTGCCCGTGCACAACGAGGCGCGCAGCGTGGCGCTCCTCTATGACGAGCTGCGCTCGGCCCTCGAACCGCTCGGCTTGCCCTGGGAGGTCATCTTCGTCGACGACGGCTCCTCGGACGGCACCTTCGCGGCGCTCACACGGCTGCACAACGCGGAGGACAACCTCCGGGTCGTTCGGCTCCGTCGCAACTTCGGGAAAGCAGCCGCCCTGGTCGCCGGATTCGACCAGGCCAGGGGCGAGACCGTCGTCACGATCGACGGGGACCTCCAGGACGATCCTGCGGAGATTCCACGACTGCTGGCGAAGCTCGACGAAGGCTTCGACCTCGTTTCCGGCTGGAAGACGCAGCGACGCGACCGTCTGTCCCGGCGAATTCTCTCGCGCCTCTTCAACCGCGTCACCGGTCTGTTCTCCGGGGTCCGCCTGCACGACATGAACTGCGGCCTCAAGGCCTACCGGGCGGAGGTTGTGCACGGTCTGCGGCTGTACGGCGAGCTCCACCGCTTCATCCCGGTCCTCGCCCATTACCGCGGCTTCCGGATTGCGGAGCTGCCGGTCAATCACAGACCTCGCGAGCACGGGCGCTCGCGCTACGGAATCGAGCGCTACCTCCGCGGCTTCCTCGACCTGGTGACGGTGTCGTTCATCGGGCGCTACCGCCACCGTCCACTGCATCTGTTTGGCGGGCTCGGGCTGATCCTGGGCCTGTTCGGCTCGGCGATCCTCATCTACCTGGCCGTCCTCAAGAGCCTCGGCCATGCCATCGGGCACCGACCACTGCTGATGCTCGGCGTGCTGCTCGTGGTCATCGGCCTGCAGTTCTTCTCGCTCGGATTGATCAGCGAGATGATCACGAGCAATCACGAGGAGCAAGCTCGGGAGCGGGATCGCGCAGAACTGCTCGTCGACGAAGTCCTCGACTGAGGCGTCGGCGTGGAGGCACCGAGAAGCGGTGCCGCCTTCAAGCGGCACCAACTCAGCTCGAAACCAATGCGTTGAGAGTCTGTTACTTCGGCAGCTACCAGCGTGCGTACCCACGCAACGCCCAGGTAATCGCCTGTCTGCGGAGGGTCGGCGTCGAGGTCGTGGAGGAGCATGTGCCCGTGTGGGACGACCTGCGCGAAGGCTGGAGCGCCGGCCCGGCTCGACTGCTCCGTCTCGCCGTCGCCGAGGCTCGACTCCTGACGCGGCGCCCTCGCGGCTTCGACGCGTTCATCGTCGGCTATCCGGGCCACCTCGATCTGGCGGCGGCGCGTAGAGCAGCGCGCGGTCGCCCGATCGTCTTCAACCCGCTCGTGTCCCTCGCGGACACGCTCGTCACGGATCGACGGCGGTTCCGCCCTGGCGCGCTTCCCGGACGAGCGCTCGAAGCGATCGACCGGTACGCACTTCGCAGCGCCGACCTCGTCGTCGCAGACACGCAGGCGCATGCGCGCTTTCTCGCGGACCTGGCCGGGCTCGGCGTCGTCGAGGTGTGCTTCGTCGGCGCCGAAGAGCGGCTCTTCGGTCCGGGCTGGGATCCGGCCGCGCCCTTCACGGCGCTGTTCGTCGGAAAGCTGATCCCCCTGCAGGGCATCGAGACGATCCTCGCAGCAGCGCGCCGCGTGCCGGAGATCAGGTTTCGCGTCATCGGCACCGGCCAGCTTGCACCGTTGCTTCGTGACCGAGCGCAGAACGTCGAGCACGTGCCCTGGCTCGAATACGAGCTGCTGCCCAATGAGATCCGCAGCGCCGGGTGCGTGCTCGGAATCTTCGGCGTCGGGGCAAAGACCCAGCGCGTGATCCCGAACAAGGCTTTTCAAGCGCTCGCCTGCGGTGCGCCCCTCGTCACCGCCGACACACCCGCATCACGCGAGCTGCTCGTGCACGACATCAGCGCCCTGCTCGTCCCGCCGGGCGACCCGACGGCACTCGCCGAAGCGGTGAGGAAGCTGGCCGAAGACAGCGAGCTCGCACGACGCATCGCAGCCGCGGGGCGGAGTACCTACGAGCGAAACGCCAGCGAGACTGTCCTCGGAGAGCGCTGGCGGCGCATCATCGGGCGTCTGACGTGATCAAGCCACGATTCCTCCCGACGACCCGCGCGCTCCTTGTCGCGGGAATGTGCGCCTACGCGGCCGGCTTCGCGGCCCTGTCGGTCCTGCGATACAGGGCGTTCTTCACCGGGCGTTTCGATCTCGGCAACATGGTCCAGGCGGTCTGGTCGACCGCACACGGCCACCCGCTCCGGATGACGGGCCTGTACGGCGACCAGATCTCGCGGCTCGGTGCTCATGTCGATCCGATCCTCGTGCTCTTCGCACCGCTGTGGTGGGCATGGCCGAGCCCGAACATGCTGCTCGTCGTCCAGGCCGTTGCCGTAGCTCTCGGAGCGTTGCCCGTCTTCTGGATCGCACGCAAGCACCTCGGGTCCGCTCGCGCAGGTCTCGGTTTCGCACTCGTGTATCTCCTCTACCCGGCCACTGGTTGGCTGACGCTGAACGAGTTCCACCCGGTCGCCCTCGCGACGCCCCTGCTTCTCTTCGCCTTCTGGTATCTCGACGAGGACCGCCTGCCGGCGTTCGTGTTGTTCGCAGTCGCAGCGGCGACGTGCAAGGAGGAGATCGCCCTCGTCGTCGCCGGCTTCGGCGTCTGGTATGCCATCTCGCGCCGGCGCTGGCTCGACGGGGCCGCGATCGCAGTGACGGGCGTCGTCTGGGCAGCAATAGCGATCTCGGTCGTGATCCCCCACTACCACGCCGGTGTTGCGTCAGACTTCTACGGGCGTTACAGCGAGGTGGGCGGCTCCGCCGGCGGGATCCTCAAGACACTCCTCACGCATCCCCTCCGGATCGCCGACGCGGCCTTCAGCGTGCGCGATCTGCGTTACCTGCTCGACCTCGTTGCACCGCTCGCCGCCCTCTGCCTGCTTGCTCCACTTGTCCTGGTCGCCGCGTTGCCCGAACTGGCGATCAACCTGCTTTCGTCCGCCACGACGCAGACATCGATCCACTTCCACTACACCGCTGGCCTCATTCCGACGCTCGTCATCGGTTCGGTGTTCGGTGCCAAGAGACTTCCGCGTTGGCCGGTACCTGTAGCGATGATCGTCGTGCTCACGGCGCTGATCGGCAACTACAGACTGGGACCGATCCCCGGCTGGCGCCACGTCCCGGGCGGTGAGCGCTTCCAGGCAACCGCCGCACATGTCAGCGAGCACGACCGCATCACCGAACGGGCACTCGAGCTGATCCCGGATCGGTCCGTCGTCAGTGCGACGAACACGCTCGGCGCGCACCTGTCCGCGCGGCGGCGCTTCCTCAGCTTTCCCTTCATCCAGGACGCGACCTGGGTGGCCGCGGACGAGACGCAGCCCGGCTACGCCGACAGGTACGCACCGATCCCGACCGCAGTCGCGCTCGTGGCGCTACGACGGAACCCGGACTGGCGCCTGGTCTTCGAGCAGGACGGGATCCTCGTGTTCCGACGGGCGTCGCCGGGGTAGGGAGCGCACGGCGGCGCCGAACACTGCGACGACGAGCAGGTCGCGGACAAGCACGAGCCACACGTAACCGCCGAGGGCGAAGACGTTCGAGTAGTGGAAGAACCACACCTGCGCGAGGACCAGCGCCGTCGCGGTGAGGATCCACTCGACCGGACCAAGAAGCACGACCAGGGGCACGAGCCAGACGAGGTACTGGGGCGAGAAGAACCGGGTGAACGCCAGAAAGCCCGCAACGGCTGCCGCGAACGAGGTAGTCAGCCGCATTGGGTCGTCCTGCCGCCGTGCATAGAGCCACGCGACGAGCAGCACCGCGGCAAGCTGCGCGACCGAGCTCAGGGCGGCAAGTGCGTCTGGCAGCGAGCCGGTCAGCTCGTAGGAGATCACGTGACCCGTGCGGTGCACGACCGTCGCGCCGTAGAGATCGAGCCGGTCGGCTACAGCCAGGACCGATCCGCCGAGGCTCTCGACCTGCAGGCCGCGAGCCGCCTGGGCGCGGAAGCTCTCGAGGAGCCCGTGCGGCGCGAGCACGAGAAAGGGGCCAAGGATCACTCCGGCTGTGGCCACAAATGCAGCCGCAGCCCGGGCCGCACGCTTACGGCCCGCCGCCCGCCAGATGAACACGAGGGCCGGCGGCAACACCACGGCGGGATACACCTTCGCGGCAAAGGCCAGCCCGAGTAGGCCCAGCGCAGTGACGCCTGCGCCGGCGATGAGCAGCGAGAGTGCGGCCACGGTGAGCAGAGCAGGCCACGCGTCGTAGGTGTTGAGAGAGATCGGTCCGACGGCGATCGGCGACAGCGCGAAGAGCAGAACCCCGACGCAGAGACGCGGGGGAGATGCACCGAGTCGTGCGAGGAGCAGTGCGAGGAGTGCCATCGTGGCGACTCCGCAGAGCGCCATCAGCCCCTTGAAGGCAGCGTTGTAGTGTCCCGAGGCCGCGGCCGGCGGCAGGAAGACCGCCAACGCACCCGGCGGGTACTCGAGGAAGAAATCGCGGTAGGGGACACGCCCGTCGAAGACCGCGTCGGCGAAGCCCTGATACAGGTGAACGTCCCGATAGCGCGCGGCGCGGAAGAGACCGCCGTCCGGCACGACACAGGCCGCGAGGTAGACCGGCGTCGCCGCGGCAGCGGCGAGCAACGCAAGCCTACGGCTGCGGGGCCTGTGGGGACGAATAAGAGCCGCTCGAGTAGCTCGACGACGGGTAGTAGCCGCTTGACATCGCGTACTTCAGCGTGCGCGAGCGCCAGACCGGAGAGGTCGCCGACGTTGGGAAGTTTTGCGGGAGCGGCGCGTAGTCCGCCACCCGCGACATGAAGAGCTTCCAGATCGTGGCGGGGAACGTCGGCCCGGAGACCTCGATGCCGTGCACCGACCGCATTGGGATCTCGCCCTGCGGGTAGCCGATCCAGACCGTCGCCTCCAGTCCGGGGGTGAAGCCGCAGAACCAGGCATCGGCGTAGTTATCCGTCGTGCCCGTCTTGCCGGCCGAGGTCCGCCCGAAGTAGGCACCGACACCGGTGCCCGACGTCATGTTCTCGCCGAGGATGCGCACGACCTCCGCCGCGACCCAGTCAGCGATCACGCGCTTGCGCTGAGGCTGGCCCCAGTGGGCGTCCTTGTCCACCTGGCCGTTGGCAAGGATGACTTCCCGGATTGCCATCGGCTTCGAATAGATCCCTCCCGCCGCCAGCGTCGCGTATACCGAGGCCATGTCCATCGGCGTCACCACCCGTGAGCCGAGTCCCATGGAGGGGACGTAGGCGCCCTCGGGCGTCCGCAGATCGGTTTGCACACCGAGCTTCTTCGCCATGGCGGCGATGTTGTCGGGGCCGACGTCGAGCGAGAGGCGCGCGTAGACGGTGTTGTCCGAACGCAGCGTCCCTGACTCGATCGAAATCGCCCCGGCGTACGAATGGTCGTAGGTCTGCGGGCACCAGGCGGTCGGCGGGCTCGCGTAGCACGATCCCGTGCCCGTCGGGTCGTATGTGAACGGCGCCGACAGATAGGTCGTGGACGGGCTGATCCCCTGCGAGATGGCAGTCGTGAGGACGATCGCCTTGAACGTCGAGCCGGGCTGCCGCCGGGCGGACGAGGCGAAGTTGACCTGGTTGTTCGGGTTTCCCGGGCTGAGCTCCGTCATCGCACGGATCGCTCCGGTAAGCGGATTGATCGAGACGATCGCCGCGGCAGGATCGGTGGGGTCCGGCAGCACTCCCTTGATCGCGTCGAGCGCGAACCGCTGCAGGCGTGGATCGATGGTGGTGTAAACCTTGAGGCCGCCCTCCCGCACCCTCTGCACGCCGTACTGCCGCTCCAACTGGTTGCGGACGTAGTCGAAGAAGTACGGCTCGCGGATGCGGGAGTACAGCCGCCCCGGGGTCAGATGCAGGTTGCGATCCGCGAGTGCCGCCGAGTATCGGCTCGCCGTGATGTAGCCGTTCGCGAGCATGGCTCGCAGCACCTCGTCACGCCGGTCGAGCGCGTCCCGAGGTCGCTTGAACGGATCAAAGACCGAGGGCGCCTGGGGAAGTCCGGCAAGGAGCGCCGCTTCGGTCAAAGTGAGATGCCTCGCCCGCTTCGAGAAGTACGTCTGAGCCGCAGCCTCGATGCCGTAGGCGCGATTGCCGTAGAAGACCTGGTTGATGTACGTCTTCAGGATCCACCGCTTGGACCGTTCGCGCGCGAGCTTGATCGCAAGACACGCTTCCGTCGCCTTGCGGCCGAACGTCTGGGAGGGCTTCTTGATGTACAGGTTCCGGGCCAGCTGCTGGGTGATCGTCGAGCCTCCCTGAACGACGTGCCCCGCACGGACGTCCGCCAGCAGAGCTCGGACGATGCCCGGATAGTCGAGCGCACCGTGCGACCAGAAGCGGCGGTCCTCGATCGCGACAGTTGCCTCCGGCACCCACTTGCTCATGTCCGTTAGGTCGACCGGCTCTCTGTTCTTCACCGCAGGGATCGAGCCGAGGAGCGAGCCGTCCGCCGCGTAGACGAAGGAGTTCTGCCCGACGTTCGCCGGTCGCAGGGAGTTGAGACTGCAACTCGACATCCACACCGCTGCTCCAGTGAACCCGGCGATGACGAGCGCGATCAGCGTGCCGAGAACACCGATCGCCGCCAGGCGGCCGGCCCGCTGGCGACGGTTGAGGCGCTTGCGGCGGCGCTTGCGGCGAATCGCTGCGGCCAGCTGATCCTGGTCACGACCGGAGCGAGAGCCGGCGCGGCGCGACGGGCTCATGCGAAGACGCCGGCCGCCCGCAGCGCTTCGTGCGCGCGCAAGCGGAGCTCGTGCCTGAGCCGTTCGGCGGCAGGTTCGTCGTCTGCTCGCGCTCGAACGACGACCGTTGCGTCCGCAGCCAGATCGGCGACGAACACCTCCGCGCCCGTCGTGACGCTCCTCAGCCGGTCCACGACCGCGCCCAGATCCTGATCCAACGGAACGTGGAGGCTTATTTCGGCGACCTTCTCTCGACTGCGAATCGTGGAGTTTCGGATGGTATCCGAGGCCAGCTTTTCGTTCGGGATCACGAGGCGGTCACCGTTGTCGGTACGGACAAAGGTGTAGATCAACCCGATCTCTTCAACGACTCCGGTGGTGCCCTCCATCACTACGGCATCACCCAACCGAACGGGTTGAGTAAACGCGATCAGCAGGCCGGCGACGAAATTGCCAAGCGTTCGCTGCGAGGCGAACCCGACCACGATGCCGATCACCGCCGATGATGCAAGGAGACCGCCGGCCACCGCGCGGACCTGGGGAATCACGAGGAGAGCGGAGAGCAGGCCGGTAAAGACGATCGCGCTCGTCACGCTTCGACGGAGGATGCGATAGCGAGTGATCGCCTCCGGCGCGAGCTGGCGACGCGCGATCCGCCGATCGGTGACGCGCGCCACAACGAGCGTGAGCAGGAGCACGACGCCGAGAACCACGAGACGGTGCCAGAGCGGCATGCGCCCTCTATTCGACGGGCGGCGCGTCCTCCTTCGCGCCGGGCTCGGTCAGCGGTAACGGCTTGCGCCCCGCAAAACCCTCGTCAGTTCGATGCCAGTAGCGGATCTCGTCTTCGCCGAGCTTCCAGCACAGCAGGACTTCGTCTTCTCCGCGGAGCGCCGGGAAGTCGAGGAGGCCTTCTTCGAGGGACTTGATCTGGGCACCGGCGGCGTTGATCTCCTCCGCGCACCGTGCAATTGCATCCGCTTCGCGCTGGATCTCCTCGCCTAGCTCGTGTAGATCGCTCGGCATCAAGTCGCCGCCGTTTCCGGCGATCTGCGTCACGAGCTTCCGCTGACGTGTCTGAGCCGCGACGAGGCTACGGTGATGATCAACCATCCGTTCGACGATCGGACGCAGGGTCTCGAGCGCCGTATTCGCCTCGGCGAGCGTGAAGGTGCGCGGCATCGCCGGACTATCATCCTCACGCCGTGCGCGTGGGTCAAAGCGAAGACAGCAGGCCTGCGCTCGAGATCTTCCTGTGGAGTCGCGTCGCGATCTGGCTCGGTGCGGTCTTCGCGTTCTTCTTCTTCGAGCCGAATCGAAATCCCAACGCGGGCCGTTGGGACACGGCGCGGCTGCACGACCTGGGTTATCTCACCGACATCTGGGCGCGCTGGGACAGCGACTTCTTCATACGGATCGCGCAGGACGGATACGACAACGCCTCGGCGGCCTTCCATCCGCTCTATCCCGCACTCGTCGCAGGACTCGGTCGCGTCTTCTTCGGCCACTATCTGCTGGCGGGGCTGGTCATCTCGCTCGTGGCCGCCCTCGGCAGCTTCGTCTTGCTTCATCGCCTCGCGGCCGAGCGACTCGGGGCCGAGGGCGCGCGCCGCAGCGTTGTCTACCTCGCGATCTTCCCGATGGCGCTCTTCCTCCAGGCGGTCTACAGCGAATCGCTCTTCCTGCTGCTCGTGCTCGCCGCGTTCGCCCTCGCGGACAAACAGCAATTCGCGCTCGCCGGGCTTGGGGCAGGTCTTGCGATCCTGACGCGCGCAGCAGGGCTCGCACTGCTACCCGCTCTCGTCGTGCTCGCCTGGAAGGAGCGCGATCGGCTGCGAGCGCTGGCCGGGGTCGCGCTCGCCGTTCCGGTCGCAGCCGTCTACCCACTCATCCTCTGGCAGCAGGTCGACGACCCGTTCGCGTTTCGAGACGCACAGGACCGCTGGCACCGCCACTTCTCGCACGCCGGACCGTTTGGGGGCATCTGGGACGGCCTGGTCGCAGGCTGGCGCGGGCTCGAGCAGTTCGTCGTCGGTCACGGCACCCACGTGTCAGGTGTCAGCCCGACGCACGCGGCTGCCGAGAACGTCCAAGCCCTGGTGTTCCTGCTCCTGTTCGGCGTCCTGACCGTCGTCGTCTGGCGTCATTTCGGAGCCGCCTACGGTCTCTTTGCCGCGGTCAGCCTCGCGATCCCCCTGAGCTACCCGAGCTCGCGCTGGCCCTTGCTGTCACTGCCGCGATTCGGTCTCGTCGTCTTCCCCTTCTTTCTCGCGCTCGCTGCCCTAACTGCCGGGCGACCGCGCGCGCATACCGCAGTCGTCGCCTGCAGCGCCCTCTTTCTCGGGATCGCCGTCGTGCAATGGGCGCTGTGGCAGTGGGTCGCATGAGGGCGACAGACCTCGATGCGGTGATGCTCGATGCCTACGGCACGCTGATGACGCTGATCGACCCCACGCCTGAGCTCGTCGACGTTCTCGCCAAGCGCGGCCTGAGGCGGCCGCCGGGAATCGTCCGGGCCGGCGTAGAGGCCGAGATCGCCTACTACACACCGCGGGCAAGCGAGGGCCGCGACGCGGAGAGTCTCGCGCACCTGCAGCGGGAGTGCGCCCGGGTCTTTTTGGAGGCAGTAGACGGGGAGCTCGACCCTGGAGACTTCGCGCCGATCTTCACCGGAGTCCTACGCTTCGAAGCGCTCCCTGGGGTCAAGAGCTCCCTCGAGCACCTCCGTGCACTCGGCCTCACGCTGGCGGTGGTCGGCAACTGGGATCTCACCTTGCGAGAGCGACTCGCGGAGGTCGGCCTCGAGCGATACTTCGCATGCGTCGTCCACGCCGCAGGGAAACCTGCTCCGGACGGATTGCACCGCGCGCTGGCCGAGCTCTCAGTCGACCCGGGACGGGCTCTCTATATCGGCGACGCGGACGACGACGAGCGTGCCGCCAGAGCAGCCGGCATGCATTTCGCCCCCGCTCCGGTCCCCGCGGCAGTCGACCGGCTCGGATGAGATCGCCGCTCACCGCCTGGACGACCTTCGTGCTCGCCTTTGCGGCGCTCAGCTATACGCTTCGATTCACCGAGGGCAAGCCACCAAAGGATCTCCTCTACAAGTGGTCGACCGTCGAGGGGAACCTGATCCAGTTCGCGATCATCGGCGCGATCGTCTACGGGATTGCAGGGCTCGGCAATCGCCGCTCGCTCCTCGCCTGGCGGAAGCCGAATTCGTGGGGGATGGCGACCAGGATCGGAATCGGTGTCGGCATCGGGATGGTCCTGCTGACGTATGCCCTCGGTCCGGTCCTTCACCCGGGCCGCGAGCAGGGGGTAACGCCGGACACCTGGGAACCGAGGCATGCAGCCGCCTACGTCGCGAACGGTCTCGCGATCGCCATCGTCGCCCCGTTCGTCGAGGAGTTGACCTTCCGAGGCGTTGGCTACTCGCTCCTCGAGCGCTATGGGCGCTGGACGGCGATCGCCCTCGTCGGCATTACCTTCGGCCTTGCGCACGGTCTCGTCCAGGCGTTTCCGCTTCTCGCCGCGTTCGGCGCCGGGCTCGCCTACCTGCGCAGCCGCACCGACAGCGTCTTTCCCGGGATGTTCGTGCACGGCGCCTTCAACGCGGTCGCACTCGTCGTCGCGGTCTGGGGCAGGCCGCAGGCTCCGAGTATCCTCGGAGCGTGCGTCGGCCTCCTGTCTGCGTTACCGCAGCTCTGAGGCTCGGTTCCCTCGCGCTCGTCATCTTCGCAACGGGATGCGGAGGGACGCCGAAACCCGTCGGCTTCATCGACCTCACGGGTGCCGTTGGCCCACTCGAGTTCACGCGCATCACGGTCTCGCTCTGCGACAACCGTGCGAAGCTCGCCGAGATCCTCGCGCGCAACAACCCTGGGCGCCAGATCCACTTGCCGCCAATCGACTTCAGGCACCGCATCGCCTATCTCATCGCGACCGGCCCTCGCTCGAGCACCGGGTACGAGCTCCAGATCGTGCGGGTGCAAGACGAGGGCGATCGCATCCTGATCGTCGTGCATGAACAGACCCCTTCCCTCGGCGATCCGGTCGCGGCCCGCGTCACGTATCCATACCGACTCATCACGCTGCCGCGGACTGATAAACCCGTCAACCTGAAGTGGCCGGGGCGCCCATGACCGACGATCCCCTCATCCGACAGCTTCGCCAGCAGATCTCCGACACGGACCGGGGAATCGTGGACGCGATCAACACGCGCCTTCGCCTCGTCGCGCGGCTGAAGCAGTACAAAGAGTCACGCGGAATCGGTTTCGTGGACCCCGAGCGCGAAGAATGGATGCTGCAATACCTCCAGCGCGCCAACCGCGGCCCTCTGTCGAAGGACGGCCTGCAGGAGCTATTCGAAGAGGTGCTCGACCTGACGAAGCGCGAGGTCGCGCGAGGCGAAGAGGGCTAGCTCTCTGCGATTTCCCAAACCGCTTGCGTTCCCCGCGAAGCGGCGTACCCAATACCTACTCGTCGTCGGGTCCGACGGCGAACTCGTCGGGTGAGACCTCGTCGAGGAAGCGCTTGAACTCGGAGACCTTCGACTCGATCTCTTCTTCGGTCACCTCGTCGCCCTCGAACTCGATCGCTGACTCCTCGATCACATCGTCGGCGGCGAAGATCGGGGCGTCGGCACGAATGGCCAGCGCGATCGCGTCGGAGGGGCGTGAGTCGACCTCTATCTCCGACCCGTCCAGCTGGACGGTGATCTGAGCGTAGAAGGTGTTCTCCCTCAGCTCGGTGACGGTAATGCGCGTGACCTGCGCGCCGAGCTGTTCCAACATGTCGGTGACGAGGTCATGCGTCATCGGCCGCGGAGTCGTCGCACTCTGCAGCTTCATCAGAATCGCCGCTGCCTCCGGATGTCCGATCCAGATCGGGAGGAACTTGTTGCCGTCGGCGGTCTTGAGAAGGACGATCGGCTGTTTGCCGACCAGATCGAAGCTCACGCCGTAGATCTGCATCTCCTGCATGGCCCGCTCTGATGGTAGCTCAGGGTCATGGCGCGAAACCTCCGTCAGCGGCGTTAGAAGGTGCTCTCAGATTGCGTTCCCTGGCGGGAGCGAAAGTTCGTTCGTCAGCGTTCCTTCAGGCGCCACTCGGCGACGTCCCGGATGCTGACAATGCCCACGGCACGCTCGCCGGCGACGACCGGGATGTGACGGAAGCCACGTTCGATCATCGTCTCGCCGGCCTCTTCGACCGAGGCATCCTCGGTCATGGTCACGGGGTCGGGCGTCATCCATTCCCGTACGCGCGCCTCGCTCGAGTGAACGCGACCCGCAACCGCGCGCATCAGGTCGCGCTCCGTGAAGATGCCGATCATCCGGCCGAAATCGGAGACGACGACGGCGCCGACTCCGTGGCCGGTCATCTTTTCGGCTGCCTCGCCGATCGTGTCCTCAGGGGCGACCGAAAGGACCTCCGTGGTCATGACCTCGCCAAGCGTCGCCATGGCGCGAGCATAGGGGAAACACGCGGCTCGCTACAATCCGGCGTCGCGGGCGATTAGCTCAGTTGGTTAGAGCGCCGCTCTGATAAGGCGGAGGTCCGTGGTTCGAATCCACGATCGCCCATAGATGGAAGGGATTGGCAACCAAGCCTGTCCCCACTGCGGCAAGACCATCGAGACTCAGCACGGTTTCACACCCTGGTGTGAGTGTGGCTGGAACATCTTGGCCCCGACACGAGTGACGGCGGGGCCACCATCGCCACGGTCACGCATCGCCCAAGCCGCCACCAGACGGCTCGACCGCCGGGTGGGAGAAGCGATCCGACGTTCGGACCTACGACCTCGCCTGGCAGCCGCAAAGGCTGCCGCGTACGGAATCTCCATCGTCGTCTATCTCGTCGCGATCGGATTCGTGGTCGGCGGGCTCCTCCTCGCCGTCCAGACCCTAAGCGTCCTAGGCATCTTCTTCGGCCTTGGGCTAGCTGCACTCGGTTTCTTCATGCGCCCTCGTTTCGGCAAGACCCCCAAGACGGACATCGTCACGAGGAGCACAGCGCCGACGCTTCACCGGCTCGTGGACGACGTAGCGACCGCGCTCGAGACGCCCGCGATCGACATCCTCGTGATCGACGATGACTACAACGCATCCTGGCGGTTGTGCGGTGTGCGGAGAAAACGAGTGCTCACACTCGGCCTCCCACTGTTGGCCGCGCACCTACGTGACAGCCAGCGGGCGGAATATCTCGCCGACGCGCTCGCCGCACGAGTAGCGGGCTCCCAAGCCGAAATCGCCATGGATGAAAAGATGCTGTTCGCATCGGTCTTCGAAACGGTCGCGCTACAGGCTGCCCGCGAGGGTGGAGCGAATCTGTTCGAACAGCTTCGGGAATACCTCCAGAGCGCTCCTGAGCGCGAGCTCGAGCGGCGGCGACGCGTCGCACGGCTCGAAGGCGTCCGCCTGTCAGCAACTCACCCGCCGACCGCTCGGCGACTCGACCTGATCGAGTCACGCCCCGCCGAGGCGGGCCTGGTGCTGCTCGACGAGGAGCACTCGACCCAGATCGACGAGGACTGCGCCCGCTGCGGGAGCTTCTCGCGACACGGATTGCCGAGGACTACCGCTCCGCCTTGTACCCTGAGCTAGTGCAAAGCCTGCGTGCGCTCGACGTAGTCCTCGAGCGCAAGCAGAAACGATGAGTCCTTGCCGAGCTCCTCGATCGTCCATTTCGTCTCGGCGTCGAGATCCTCGTCGCTGGCCAGCGCAGCCAGAAACGTCCCCAGCCGGCCGTTGCGAGACAGCGCAGCCATGCGCAGGAAGATGCTGCGCGCCTCATCGTCCTGCGAGATCTTCTCGAAGGACTCCATCTCGGTAAGCCACGATCCGAGCATCGCACTGACTCAACGCGGCCCACGCGGAACGGGGTACGGCCTCGGGCCGCTCCGCCTAGGCTGCGGCGTTCTCGAGCCCTTCGACGAGCTCCTGCAGCTCGGCCTCGTCCGCAAACGGGATCTCTAGCCGACCGGCGACGACCCGGCTCGAGAAGCCGGTGATGCGATCCGCGGCCGCCTTGGCGCGCGCGGCCAGAGCCGGATCGACCTTGACGCCGGCCTGCCTACGCTGCTTCGTCTTCGCGCCGGCCCAACGAGCGGCCCGCTCGGCGGCCCGTACCGACATCCCCTTCTGGACGATCTTCCTGGCGAGCGAGCGGCGGCCCTCATGGTCTGGAACGGCGAGAACAGCACGCGCATGGCCCTCGGTGAGCTGGCCCCGCTCGACCATCTTGAGGACGTCCTCGGGGAGCTCGAGCAGTCGCACACGGTTGGAGACGGCCGGTTTCGACTTGCCGACACGCTCGGCGAGCTCGCCCAATGACAGCCCGAACTCATCCAGGACGACCGCGAACGCGCGGGCTTCTTCGACCGGCGAGAGATCCTCGCGTGCAACGTTCTCGACCAGGCCGAGTAGAAGGGTGTCCCGGTCGTCGACTTCGCGGACGACGGCAGGAACCGTTGCGATCTTCGCATCGCGCGCCGCGCGCCAGCGGCGCTCGCCGGCAATCAGCTCGTAGCCACCCGCGGGTCGTGGCCGAACCAGCACGGGCTGGACGACTCCCTGCGAGCGAACCGATTCGGCCAGGCCGGCTCCGGCCTCGGAGTCGAAGCGACGTCGCGGCTGCCGCGGATTCGGATGAATAGCGTCAACCGGAAGCTCGGCGAGCTCTGTCGGCGCCGTGCCGCCGAGTAGGACTTCGAGCCCGCGACCGAGGCCGCGGCGCTCAGGAACGCTCGACAAGTTCCATCGCCACCTTCCAGTAGGCGTCCGCGCCGCGCGAGCGGCGGTCGTACGCGATTGCGGGCAGGCCGTGACTCGGCGCCTCGGCGAGACGGACCGAGCGCGGCACGGATGTCTTGAATACAAGGTCGCCGAAGTGGCGGCGAACCTCGGCTTCGACCTCCGCCGACAACCGGGTTCGCCCGTCGACCATCGTCAAGAGCACGCCCCCGACCGCCAGCCGCGGGTTCAGCCGCGACTTGACGAGATTGATCGACTGGACGAGTTGTGACAGGCCCTCGAGCGCGTAGTACTCGGCTTGCACAGGGATGAGCACC
>Ga0070698_100000852_pt1 | contig 33433 bp, 31 predicted proteins | sample KBSK1502metaG_FD_65477 | JGI IMG/M metagenome (GOLD analysis project Ga0070698, IMG submission 65477) | Corn, switchgrass and miscanthus rhizosphere microbial communities from Kellogg Biological Station, Michigan, USA - KBS K1-50-2 metaG | ecosystem: Host-associated > Plants > Roots >... | reverse complement strand
GTTCTGGTTCTGGCGCAGCGTATTTGAGTTGATCTTCGGCACCTGCGTCGCTCCTTCTTCAGCCTTGAAGTAAGGTTCTTCCTTGAAGCCGAATAGCTTTGCCGAGATGACAGTGGGAAAGCGAGCGCGCGTGGTGTTGTAATCCTGGACACCTTCGTTGTAGTCCTTGCGCGCAGTGGCAATCCTATTTTCAGTTCCCACTACCTCATCCTGGGCCTTCAAAAAGTTTTCATTCGATTTCAACTGCGGATACTGTTCCTGCAGGACAAGTAACCTGCCAATGGTTCCGCCAAAGCTGTTGGCAGCATTTATGACCGCCTGCTTTTGTTCAGGAGTCTTGTCTCCGCCTTCACCTTGCGGCGGCTGATTCGTTGCATTCAGCAGCTGTGATCGTGCCTTGGCGATCGTGCCAAAAACTTCCTGCTCCTGGACGCCAGCCAGTTTGGCTGTTTCAATGAGATTGTTTAGCAGATCGGCGCGGCGTTGTAGCTGTGTTTCAACGTTGGCCCATTTCGCCTTAACATTTTCATGTTTTGTGGTCAGCGTGTTGTAGCCACAACCGCTGGCTGTTAATGAACCCACAACAATCGCAAAGAGCATCAGTAGTCTTCTCGTCTTCATTTCAGGTCTCCCAATTTGAATTAACCGCAACGCTCGCGTGCGCACTGGCCTCACACTCCGCGTCCCGTGAGTTCGTCGACCACCTCGATTACGCGTTCTATCTGCTCCAGGTACACGGCGAAAATATCATTCGCTTCTTTTTCCGAGGCCGGCAAGGTATTGCCGGCGCGAAAAGCAAAGATTCGTTCAAAGGGTGCTGCATCGAGCTTAAGTAACTGCGCCGTAGCCCGCACGCAGTCAGGTTTTGCGATGGGCGCCTCCTGACCGTGTAGCAGTAGCACAGCACGAAACAACGCCGCGAAGCTTGCCAGGCTGTCGCTCATCAAATCGCATAGTTTCTCGATGGAAACCGAGGCCGGAATGTAAAGACGACGCAACTGAATCAACTTACTTCTAAGTTCATACTCGGTCTGATGTCTCAGATTTTCATCCGAGAGTCTTACAAACTCGAACGGGTCTTTTCCATAAAGGACTATGCGGGCGGTGGCCATCTGATGAAACTCTATTGGAAATACGTCAGCCGCATCGGCAAGTTCCTCCACCGTGAAATAAACAGGCAGAGGATGGCCCAACCGTTGCCATTCGCGCATTGGCGCCTGGGCGAGCCGCAGATCCTCCGGCGTAATTCGATTCAAGGCGATGAGTAAATTGTAATCGGAGCGAAGTTCAATGTGATCACCGGCGGCTGCAGAGCCATAAATGACAACTGAAGCCAGGTTGTCCGCATGTGTGGCTCGCAGATCACTGACCAGGCCACTGAGCGCTTCCTGTACGACTCTCTTTATCATTTGGTTAATCTGGTCTGATACTAACAGAAACCGTTGTCACGAGTGACAGTTCACAACCGTTATTTTCGCTACCAACTCCCACCTGAGCCACCACCACCAAAGCTGCCCCCGCCACCAAAACCGCCACCAAAACCACCACCACCACCACCACCGAAACCGCCGCCGCTCCAGCCGCTGCCGGAGTTCCCACGCCCGCCACCCATGTTACTGAAAAGACTTCCAAGGAAAAGTGCCTGCAAGCAACCCCCGCCGCCTCGCCGGCGCGAAGACGCGAAGATTAGAATCAACACTACGATGATAATGAGTATGGTGCCGCAAACGCTGGGGCCACTGCCCCCACCAGATCGTCTCGATTCAGTTTGCTCTCGATAGGCGTAACTCTGGTCGATTCCCTCGATGCTGAAACCGCGCTTCTCGGCGAGCGTGGCGACATAAGCCTGAATGGTGTCGAAAATACCCTGGCTATAGTTTCCTTTTCTGAACTGCGGTACCAGTCGTTCACGTTGGATTTGCCCTACTATGCCATCAGTCAGATCGGCCTCGAGGTGATCGCTTACTTGAGTAAAATATTTTCGGTCCTGGATCGCGACTACGAGCAAAAAGCCATTCTTTTCACCTCCTTTGGATCCGATGCCCCAGCCGCGAGCCACCGCGAGTGAAAAGTCGAAGATGTCCTGATCGCCCGTGGTGGGAACAGTCAGAACGGCAAACTCGATGTTCGCGCGCTGTTTTAAGTTGACATAAATTGCCTCCAAACGCTGCCTCGTTTGCGCATCGATGACGTTTGCGTTATCGACAACCGGAGTGAAGGGAACAGGCAAGGGGACCGGCGCGGTGGTTTGCGCGCTCGCGCTTTGAGCCACGAGGGCCAGTAGCACAAGAAGCAACGGCAGAATGCTGCCGGCAAGCCGGATCCTGGAGTCTCGTTCGCTGCGAATATGTTGCACTCTGAAATCCAGTCTAGCCTTCGATCAACCTGTGCAGAAAATAAAAGAGAGCCACTCCCACAAAAACGACAATGGAGACCCTTGGGTTCTTTTCTTCTTTATGGTTCACTTCGGGGATCAAATCGCTGGCTGCAACATACAAAGTTACACCCGCCGAAAACGGGAGGGCATAGCCAACTGCATTGTTCATACGCGTGTTAAGGAGTGCCACTCCCACCACTCCCGCCAGAGTCGCCGCTCCGATTGCTCCCGTAGCTATCAAAGCCTTTCGCACAGAGCGCCCCGATGCCAGCATGATCGAGGCAACTGTAAACCCTTCGGGCATTTTGTGCAGAAGAATTGCAATGAAGACCAGTAGTCCAACCTTAAAGTTGACAAGAAAAGCTGAAGCTATCGAAACACCATCAAAGAAGGTGTGAATCCACAGACCGCCGACTGCTGTATAGGCGGCTGATGGTTTCATAAACGATTCGGGGTGTGTTTCCGCTCCAAAGTGAAAGTGCGGTGCGAGCGTGTGTTCGAAAAGCTGGATTAGTAAATAGCCGGCCAGTAGGAGAGTCATGGCTCCCACAACTGCTTGCGAAGCAGCACCTGCGTGGAGGTTCTCGGTCCAGATGGTGACAGTCTCAGGGAGAATCTCGATGAATATGGCAGCCAGCATAAAGCCCGCACCCAAAGCCACGAGATACTTGAGAAACCGTTCGCCGAGCCGATGTGCGCCGGAGGTGACGAGAACCAGACCTCCTACCACATTGGCGCCGGCAGCCAGCACTCCGAAAAAGAGAAGTCCGCCGAATCCTCCAAAGATAGTCTCCATTCAGGTGCTACTCGTTCCGCGGAATGTTGTCATGTGTGGCGCGCCAATATACATCATGGATTGGCCGCTGGCCTATTTGCAGATCATTGCCGGCGAATGAAGTCGGGCAGACAAGAGGCGAACGCGAACTTGGGGTCACTACACTCGCCGATCGGAAAACAGCAAAACCTATTACCACTTATCTATTGACATAAAGAAGCCAGCAGCGTAGTATCCGGCTCGGGTGGTCAAAAGTGGTCGGAAGTGGGTCCAACCTCGTAGCAACGCCGATCAGAAATATTCTTTTCCTTTAGGCCACCCTAAAATTCTCTTGCCAGGTCCCAGTCAACCATGCTGCGAGGAAACTACACGGCACGAATCGATGTTAAGGGCCGCTTGAAGGTGCCAACTCCGTTTCGGCGCCTCATCGACGAGAAGCACGGCGGAGAGTTTTATATCACTAGTTTGACCGGGGAATGCGTTCGGATTTACCCCTTGCCGGAATGGGAATCGATTGAGCAACGGCTCTCGCTACTGCCGACGATGGATCCGGCCCGTCGGAAGTTCCTTGATAGGACGAATTACTTTGGTCAGCAGGCCACGATGGACGGTCAGGGCCGGGTCTTGATTCATCCGCTATTGCGGAAAAGCGCAGCAGTCGTTGGCGATGTCGCAGTACTGGGTTATCTAACGTACTTAGAGGTGTGGGAACTCGACAAATTCAAAGAACGCTTACTTGCCGATCCTTATACCGAAGAGGACGAAGCCGCTATCGCGCGGTTGGGAATTTGAAAGATAGTGATGAGTAATGAGTGAAATTGAAGAAATTCGGGACTTCAACGTACTACTCATCATTCAAAACTTCTCGCTGGTTAGCAGGTCTTTGAACGAGATCACGGGGCGGTGGTGATGGCGGCGCCTTTGGGGGGCATGGGCGCGCCCCATCGCCCCGTGCTGCTAGAAGAGACGATGAAGTTTCTCGCTCCTGCGCGAGGAGGTCTCTTTGTAGACTGCACGGTTGGGCTTGGTGGGCACAGCGAGGCGATTCTCGAGTCGTCCAATAAGGCTAGCGTAATCGGCATGGATCTCGATGCGGCCGCGCTTGATTACGCAAGACGGAGGTTGGCCCCATACGGAGAAAGATTTCGCGCGACACAGGCCAACTTTCGAGAGATCGAAAACGTATTGCGGCAGGCGCGTGAGGACAATTCAATAGGACCAAGTGGGATTCTTGCCGATCTAGGCGCTTCATCACTGCAGTTTGATTCACCTGACAGAGGTTTTAGTTTCCGCTTCGACGCTCCGTTAGACATGCGCATGGATCCGATAAGCGGAGAGACGGCAGCAGATCTTTTATTACGATTGCCGGAAGCAGAAATCGCCAGAATCATTTTTGAGTTCGGCGAAGAACGCCATTCACGTCGTATAGCCCGACGCATAGTTGAAAAACGAGAACAAGGGCGACCGATTAAGACGACGACGGAACTGAAGGAACTTGTTCAGCAAAGCATCGGAGGCCGCAAGCGGAATCAGATTCATCCGGCGACTCGTACGTTCCAGGCACTGCGCATTGCGGTCAATCATGAACTCGAAGGCCTGGGCAAGTTTGTTGAAGTAGCGATCGATCTTTTGCAACCAGACGGCCGTCTTGTAGTGATCAGCTTTCATTCGCTTGAAGATCGAATAATCAAGCGCGAGCTGCAACGGCTCTCCGGGCGTTGCCAGTGTCCGCCCCGCTTGCCGGTTTGTTCGTGCGGAGCACGAAAGATTGTTGAAATACTAACGCGTCGCCCGGTGACACCCGAAGCCGCGGAGTTGGACGAGAATCCCCGCGCGCGCAGCGCTAAGTTGCGGGCGTGTACCAAGCTCATCTCACATTGAGGAACATTGAGAATCTTTAGGAACTGTTTGCGCTTTCCCATTACGACCAGCCGAAGGCAACCGCATATGAAAAGATTTCCTGAGCACCAGCGCAACGCCATGATTCGTCGTTCCCGCGATGCCACCGCTCTCTCACGGTTGGCTCTCCTCCTTTTCTGTGGTCTCGTCTTAGCCGCTGGCTTCGTATTCGCGGCTAAACAGCACTTCGCCGCGGTGCAGTATGGTTATGAGAGCGAGAACTTGCGACGTGAGCGCCGCCAACTGTTCGAAGAACAACAACGATTGTCTCTGGAGAAAGAGAAAGTATCCGCCCCCGCCAGACTCGCACCCGCGGCACGTAAACTGGGATTAAAGCCCGCGACGTCCAGACAGATCGCCACGCTGGAAACGAAAAAGGAAGTTGAGACCACCGAAACACGGGGCCGCGACAAGCCTGCAGCAGCTTTAACTCGGTGAATTACCTGGATTCTCGGAGTCCATCAAGTCTATCAACTTGTCAGCGTCCTTCACCACGCTTCCAGTAGGAAGGGATACAAGTAGGTGATGTTGGCACGCCTTGCCGCTCAATCAAAATCAAGACCGGACGTTTCATTCAGCCGCGCGCTTTTGGTCGCGGCTTTTATTGGCTTTTGGATGCTTGCTATATCAGCCAGATTGGTTTTCCTGCAAGTCTCCCAGCACGAGGAATTAGCCGAACGGGCTCGCCAACAGCAGCAAAACGCGATCGAAACGACTCCACAACGCGGCGAACTTGTCGATCGCCAGGAACGAGAATTGGCTCGGAGTGTAGAAACAGTTTCCCTATTCGTTGATCCTGAAGGATTCAAACAGCCTGGCGACATGCAGTGCACCGCCGGCTATCTTTCCGCGGCTCTTGGATTGAAATACTCAGATCTGACCCATCAGTTCCAACAAGCACAAACCGAAAGGCGTAGGTTCTTGTGGATTGCACGCCGCCTGGATGCCGAGCAGGGAGACTCAATCATGGCGCTCAACCTGCCGGGTTTGGAATCAAGGAAGGAGCCGAAGCGCTATTACCCAAACGGATCGCTGGCTGCGCATGTGGTCGGATTTGTGGGCCTCGATGGAAAGGGTCTTGCTGGCTTGGAGCAGTCTTATAACACCAAGGTCGCCGGTGAGCCCGGTAGGCTGTTTGTGGAGAAGGATGCGAATGGCAAACCATACGAGAGTTCAGAGATCGTTTCCAAGCCTGGCCAAACAATTGTTTTGACGATTGATCAATCGATTCAATACAAGGCAGAACTAGCAATTCAGGCGGCAGTGGAGCGTTCCCACGCAAAGTCGGGTTCCGTAATAGTTCTCGATCCGCGTAACGGAGAGATTCTCGCACTGGCGAACGCGCCCACGTTCGATCCAAATAACCTGGGAAAGGCTGAGGCATCGACAAGGCGAAATTGGGCGCTTGAAAATACTTATGAACCGGGTTCGACATTTAAAGTGGTCGCGTTCTCAGCGGCCATCGAAAAGAAACTCGCTAAACCCGACGACCACATTGACTGTCAGATGGGATCGATCATAGTGGCTGGACGACTGGTTCACGATCATCACCCGTTTGGCACATTGACCATTGCCGAGGCTCTCGCAAAGTCGAGCAACGTCGCGGCGATCAAGCTCGGCATCCGCGTCGGCGACGATGGGATGTACGACTACATCACGCGCTTCGGCTTCGGAAAAACCACTGGAATTGAATTGCCCGGTGAAGCACAAGGCATTGTGAGACCGGTGAGCCATTGGCAGCCTTCTTCAATCGGTTCTATTGCCATCGGCCAGGAGGTTGGCGTGACGCCGGTCCAAATGGTCGCGGCTTTTGGTGCTCTGGCCAACGATGGAATACGAGTCGCCCCACACCTTGTCCGCGAGATTCGCAATTCTTCAGGTGTCGTCGTCTATCGACCACAATCACAGCAGCGGCGTGTAATCAGCGCTGAGACGGCGATTGTATTGAGAGGAATGCTGGAAGGCGTGACCCTAAAGGGTACGGCTAAGAAGGCACAACTTGATGGGTATTCAGCTGCGGGCAAAACCGGCACTGCGCAAAAAATAGATCCCAAAACGAGGGCCTATTCGAAGACAAAGTACGTTGGCTCATTCGTGGGCTTTGCGCCGGTAAAGAATCCGGCCGTAGTAATCATCGTAGTTATGGATGAACCCACCGGTTCTTATCACGGAGGTGATGTGGCTGCTCCGGTCTTCCGTGAGATAGCTGAGCAGATCTTGCCTGAGCTTGGTGTGATGCCAGACATCGATATGAAAGCTCTGCCTGATCTCATCGCCCGAGTAAATCCGGAGAGTGCTGATGAAGTGCGAGAACAGCAGGCGCACAGCGAAGAGGAGCGGAGAGCCACAATGCCGACCGTGGACTACAACGGTGGCAAAGGAGGGGAAGTTGTCTACGCGGTCGCGTCAAACAAGGCCATTCTGATGCCTGACTTGCGGGGTCGGAGTGTGCGCGACGTCGCCCGCACGTGCGCACAGCTAGGGTTGCAGATAGAAGCACACGGTGAAGGTCGCGTATTGAAACAAAACCCGTCCCCCGGACGCGAGGTCGAATCGGGCCGTGTGGTTTACATTGACTTTGGCAGAACCAACTGAAGCAGTTTTTCACTACGGAGTTAAACAGAAATGATCCCCCAGCGGATTACCGAACCGCGAGCGGTAGCAAATGGGTCTTCCCATAGCGAAGAGCCCCTGGAGAATGACGTAAGATATCGAATCGCCGCCTGTAGGAAACGGCTACGGACCAGACGGGCAGCGTACAGGGTTGAGCATCAACGTCAAATTGATGTCAGTGATAACGGAGATATAGTTTCCGTAGCTCCTGATGTTGAGAGCTATGCGGAGATACTGGCGACCGTAACTATGAACCAGAGCTCGATCGCCAGATTGGTTGAATGCCTGCTTGGACCTGATAATAGTAAAGAGGATGTTAAAGACGAATCAGGGGAGCGAGAAGAGGCAGCAATAACGTGAACGTTGGGGAAGCTTCAGAATTTATGGGCGCGAACGCCGAGAGCCTAAGCGCCGCGTTGTTTGACAAACAGATTACCGACTTTTCGATCGACTCTCGTTCAGCAGGCGCGGACGAAATATTCTTTGCGCTGTCGCAGCAGGATTACGTCCGCGCCGGCTTCAATGGTGAGTTTGCCGACGCGCATCGGTTTATTGCCGACGCTTTAAACCGCGGAGCGATTGCCGCGGTCGCTCGCGCTAATCGCGTGCAGGGTGATCCATCGCTGGAGTTGTTAAAGGATCGTCTTTTGCTGGTCGACGATGCTATCGCCGCACTGCAGACGTTGGCACACCGTGTGTACAAGGCTTGGGGCCGTCCGGTTGTAGCCATCACTGGCAGTGCCGGAAAAACAACAGCCAAGGAGTTGACGGCGCATTTGCTCCAGAGCGCCGGACGTAGAGTGCTGAAGAGCGAGCGAAACTATAACAACGGATTGGGTCTGCCGCTTTCGGTCTTGCGGATGGTGAGTGAGGGCCGCACGCCGGAACAATTCGATCTCGCCGTGCTGGAAATGGGCATGTCATCGCCAACCCACGAGATTCAGCGATTATGTCGAATTACGCCGCCGGACGTCGCTGTCGAACTGATGGTTGCACCGGTTCATCTCGAATACCTCGGCAGTATTGAAAACATTGCAGCTGCCAAAGCGGAATTGCTTGAAGGTCTGAAGCCAGAGGGTACGGCGATCTTAAATGCTGACGACGTTTGGGTGATGAAGATGCGGGAGAAGCACAAGGGCACGACGTTGACCTTCGGCATCGATCAAGTCGCGGATGTGGCTGCCAGTGAGATTGATACACAGAGGCTCGGAGAAATCAGCTTTCGTTTGCAGACACCACTGGGCTCGTCGAGAGCCTCCTTGCCGATGAGCGGAAGACACAATCTGAGTAATGCCCTGGCCGCTTCGGCTGTTGCCACTTCCTTCGGACTGACGCCGGAACAGATTGCAGCAGCACTCAGCACGGCAACCCCGCCAAAGATGCGGGGTGAGGTGTTGGACTTCGCTGCCGGCTTCAGTGTGGTTGACGACTCGTACAATTCGAATCCGCACTCCTTGATAAATATGACACGCACTATCGCCGAAGGAGGAAAGAAAAGAAAACGGCTGATAGTAGTCGCGGGCGAAATGCTCGAACTCGGTCCGCAGGCTGCAGCTTTGCATCGAGAGGCAGGACGCGAGATTGCAAAGAGCGGCATTAATATACTGTGGGGTATACGCGGACTCGCCCGTGAGATAATTCTCGGCGCCGAGGAAGCGGGATTGACGGCTTCCAGATTTTTTGATTCTGCAGCCGAGGCTGCGGCCGCGCTCATCGCCGAAGTTAAAAAAGGAGACCTGATTTTGGTCAAAGGTTCAAGAGGTGTGGCCACTGATAAAGTAGTCAACGCTTTAAGAGAACATTTTCCGTTGCTGGAACAGGAGAAAGCTTAGCGACTAGCCATGCGCAATCGGCAATCGGCAATCGGCAATCGGCAATGTTGAGATGATCTACTACTTCCTTTATGAGTTGCTTTACAACCACTTCAAACACAAGGAGTGGTATCTCGTAAAGGCCCTGAATGTTTTTCAGTACGTTACGTTTCGTACTGCGTACGCGTCGATCACGGCGCTGCTCATCTCCCTCCTCTTTGGCGGCAAACTCATCGAAGCGCTGCGAAAATGGAATATTGGACAACAGATTCGGGAAGAGGGCCCGCAGGGTCACATGGTCAAGCGTGGCACGCCGACAATGGGCGGGGTGCTGATAGTGGGTTCGGTATTGATTTCTACACTGCTATGGGCTCGACTCAGTAGTGTCTACGTTTGGACGGCTATGATCGCCACACTATTGTTCGGAGCTATCGGCTTTGCGGACGACTATTCGAAGATGGCGAAGCAGCGCAGCCTGGGGCTCAACGCCAGGCAAAAGTTGGCGGCGCAATTCGTGGTCGCTGTTGGGGTTTGGACAGTTCTTTTCCTGTCCACGAAATACTGGGCGAGTGATTATTCATGGAACATAAGTATTCCATTCTTGAAATTTACAGCGGCGCCTAATGGAGCCAGCTGGATTGGACCGTATCTGTATTTGGTGCTCATAGTCGTCGTGCTACTTGGTTCTTCAAACGCAGTGAACTTGACCGATGGCTTGGATGGATTAGCCATCAGCGTGACATTCATTGCGATGACCGCATTGACTGGATTCACTTATCTCAGCAGCGACGCACGTTGGGCTACGTATCTGGAACTAACACATAGACCAGAGGCAGCGGAGTTGACGGTCTTTTGCGGTGCGATGGCGGGCGCCAGTCTGGGATTTCTTTGGTACAACGCGCCCCCTGCCCAGGTTTTCATGGGAGATGTGGGCAGCCTGGCGATTGGTGGCGCAATGGGTACAGTAGCGGTGCTCACCAAACAGGAATTCATGTTGTTGATGGTGGGCGGCGTGTTTGTAATTGAAGCGACGTCGGTATTGCTCCAGGTTAGCGTATTCAAGATGACGAGACGCACAACCGGCACCGGTCGTCGACTGTTTAAGATGACACCCTTGCATCATCACTTCGAGATGCAAGACTGGAAGGAACCGAAGATAGTCTTTCGATTTTTGATACTCGCGATTCTGTTTGCGCTGTTGAGTTTGTCGACGTTGAAACTTCGGTAGATCGAGTAACTGGGCCATTGAGGGTGTTTGGAACTAACCGGTAAGAAAGTTCTGGTGGTTGGCGCGGCGCGGAGCGGGATAGCTGCGGCAAAGTTTCTCGTCGCGCGGGGGGCAGTGGTGGCCCTCAACGATCAGAAGCCGATTGACAAATGGTCTGATGAGGCGCTTGTGCTCAAAGAGTTGGGAGTTGGTCTCATTCCCGGTGAAGTTCCGAGTTGGCTCCTTGATCAGCTTGAGTTGCTGGTGGTAAGCCCGGGGGTGCCGGCCAACATTATTTCCATTCGCTACGCGGAAAGGGCTGGCGCAGAGGTCATTGGTGAAATAGAACTTGCCTACCGGTTTTTGAGAGGACGCGTCATCGCCGTCACGGGAAGCAATGGAAAGACGACTACAACTACGCTGATCGGAGAACTGCTACGCGACTCAGGTCTCCCGGTGCAAGTTGGCGGAAACATTGGCAAGCCGTTGATCTCGCTGGTTGAGAATTCTCGGGACAATGGCTGGACAGTAGTTGAACTATCGAGTTTTCAACTGGAGACGACGCACGAGTTTCACGCAACCATCGCTCTCGTGCTCAATGTGACGCCGAATCATATGGATCGTTACGAGACATTTAATGATTATGCGGCAGCGAAGCATCGCATCTTTATGAATCAGAATGAGGGCGACGTAGCGGTGCTCAATGCCGATGATGAGACTGTTTCCTCGTGGGCTCGAGGATTACGCGCGCGGGTTGTCAGGTTCAGCGTCAGGAAGGAACTGGAGAGCGGAATCTTCCTGCGCGGCACTGAGCTGGTTTCGCGCACGGCAGAAGGTGAATCGATACTGCTGCGCACCGATGAAATGAAGTTGCGCGGTCTTCACAACGTCGAAAATGTGATGGCTGCAGTTGCGGCCGGAATAGCGGCGGGTGCAGATCCCGTCTCAATGCGGGAGACGGTGAAGGCTTTTCAACCTGTCGAACACCGGTTGGAGTTCGTGGCGGAGATTGAAGGCGTGACGTTTTACAACGATTCGAAGGCAACCAGTGTGGATGCTACTTTAAAAGCACTTGAGGCTTTTCGGCAGGATGCAGGAAAAGTGGTGTTGATACTTGGGGGCCGCGGTAAGAGGGCTCCTTATGCGCCGCTACTGTCGCTCGTGCGTGAAAAGGTCAGGGCGCTCGTCCTCGTTGGAGAAGACGCGGAAACAATAGCTCGTGAACTGGATGGCAGTGCACCGATCGAACGAGCGGTTGATATGCGTGACGTCGTGAGGCGTGCTTTTGAGTCTTCCGCACCAGGAGATGTTGTATTGCTGGCGCCGGCATGTGCCAGCTTCGATATGTTTGAAAGTTTCGAACATCGAGGCAAGGTGTTTAAGGAAGAAGTTCTGAATCTGGGATCTCAGATCTCAGATCCGAGATCTCAGAGCCGGGATCTCAAATCAGAAATCAAAAATCAAAAATCAAAAATTGATTCGAAAATTGAATCAGAAGTTGGAAATTGAGATCTGAATCTAACAAATGGCGCGCAAACTTGCTCCAGATAAATGGCTCTTCGCCGCGACTGTCGCCCTCGCCCTTTTTGGTGTGGTGATGGTTTACAGCGCCTCAGCCATCGTCGCGCAGCGCGAGAATGGTAATCAGTTCTACTACGTCATCAAACAAGGTGTCTGGGTGGCCGTAGGCTTTATCGTAATGCTCTTGGCAATGCAATTTAACTATCAACAACTAAAGAGTCGCCGGATAGTTTACGGTTTGCTGCTCCTGACTACGATCATGTTGTTGGCGGTTTTTGGGTTTGGCAGAATTAATGGGGCTCATCGCTGGATCAAGTTTAGAGGTTTTTCTGTGCAGCCCTCAGAGATCTCAAAACTGACACTGGCCATCTTCCTTGCCTACTTTCTCGAAAAGCGAGCCGGTGAGGAAGGGGACTTCTGGCGAACGTTTGTTCCTTGCGGTGTTGTTGCTGCCTGGCTTGCAGTAGTCGTAGTTGTCGAGCCTGATTTCGGCACTGCACTTATGCTGATGCTGATCTTTGTCGTGGTCATCTACACAGCCGGAGCCAGGCTGGCCCATCTTGCCATGGCACTGGCGCCGGCCATTTTGGTAGCGTCGGGCTTGTTGCTCTTCGTGCCCTGGAGGATGAAACGCTTGATTACGTTTCTAAACCCCTGGGCCGATCAGCAGGGCAGCGGGTTTCAGGTAGTGCAGTCGCTTATTGCTATCGGATCCGGTGGTCCCAACGGCCTTGGCTTTGCGCAGGGTAAACAAAAGATGTTGTTCCTGCCCTTCGCTCATTCCGATTTTATTTTTGCCGTCATTGGGGAAGAATTGGGGTTGGTTGGAGCGTTGGCAGTCGTGTCGATTTTTGCTCTGTTTCTATGGCGCGGTGTTCGCACAGCGCTACTTGCTCCCGACAGGTTTGGGATGTTGCTTGGCTTAGGCATAGTAACCAGCATCGTAACCCAGGCGCTTTTCAATATCAGCGTAGTGCTCTCGTTGGTTCCCACGAAAGGAATTCCGCTGCCCCTCATTTCGTATGGCGGATCCTCATTGGTCCCCACGCTTGCGGCCGTTGGCGTACTACTCAACATCTCCCAATACGCCAGCGGATCAGTTGATATGGGCTTACTCGACTCGACCAATGCAAATGCAAAGGAACGGAAACGGTTGAACCTGACGACAGTGAGCGGAGCGACTTCGACGCGCTTTGGATAAACAGATGCGCGTATTGATTGCTGCCGGAGGAACCGGCGGACATATTTATCCGGGTATTGCAGTGGCGCAGGAGATAATGCGGCGCGATCGAGAATCGAAGGTAATGTTCGTCGGTACAGCACGTGGATTGGAGACGAAGTTGGTGAGACAGGCGGGCTTTGAGCTTTCACTGATCGATAGTGCGGGACTAAAAAACGTCGGCACTCTGGCGCGCATCCGCGGTTTGGCGGTGCTGCCTAAAAGCTTTCGTGAGGCGTGGAAAGTCATTCGACAGTTTCAGCCAGACGTTGTTGTCGGTGCTGGAGGATATGTGTCTGGACCGGTCGTCTTGATGGCCGCGCTTTCAAATCGACCAACGCTCGTTATGGAGTCGAATGCTTTACCGGGTTGGACCAATCGCGTGCTTGCTCGTTTCGTGAATCGTGCCGCGGTGTCGTTTGAACAAGCCCTGCCATTTTTTCGCGGCAAAGGTAAGGTGACCGGTAACCCGGTGCGTCGTGAGTTTTTTGAGATACCAGTGAAGCGCAGAGACCCAAACCAGTTTTCAGTGCTTGTGTTTGGCGGTTCGCAGGGCGCGCACGCAATCAATAAGGCAGTGGTGGGTGCGCTGCCGCAACTGAACGAGGTACGCTCGGTGTTGCGGATGAAGCATCAGACGGGGGAAACGGATTTCGAAAACGTTCGAGCCGCGTATACGGCCGCGGGATGGGATGGCGACGCGATTGTGCGGCAGTATATCGATGACATGATGGCGAGCTTTGCCGCTGCCGACTTGGTGATTTGTCGCGCTGGTGCAACGACGACCGCTGAACTGATTGCTGCCGGCAAAGCAGCAATAATGATTCCGTTTCCTTTCGCGGCCGATGATCACCAGCGCAAAAATGCTGAAGCCCTGGAGGCAGGCGGCGCCGCAAGGATGATTCTACAGCAGGACTTGAGTGCAGACAGATTGGCAAAGGAGATTATCGGTTTGGTGCAGACGCCTGAAAAAATATGTGCAATGGAGGAGGCCAGTCGTAAATTGGCGCACGGGGATGCCGCCGTGGCGGCCGTCGATATGATCGAGGAACTAGCGGAAGGGAACTAGCGGAAGGGAAGTAGCAGGAGCAGGAGCAGGAGCAGGAGCAGGAGTATTTCTTGCAGCGTCCAGAACTAAGACCAAAGACCAAGGTACAAAGGACTACTGACTACTGACTACTAACTAATAAATGTTTCGACGAATTCAACATGTCCATTTTGTTGGTATAGGCGGGATCGGTATGTCTGGAATTGCCGAAGTGCTGATCAATCTCGGCTTCCGAGTTTCCGGATCCGATCTAAAACGCTCCGCCGTCACCGATAGACTGCAACAAATGGGTGTCGAAGTAGTTGAAGGTCACAGCGCAGACAACGTGGGCCAACCTCACGTTGTGGTTCGCTCTACGGCTGTACGCGAAGACAATCCAGAGATTGTCGAAGCAAATCGCCGGTCCATCCCAGTGATACCACGAGCGGAAATGTTGGCGGAGTTGATGCGGCTCAAACCACACACAGTCGCTGTAGCCGGCTCCCACGGTAAAACCACCACCACGTCGATGATCGCTACGGTGCTCGGCCACGCGGGCCTGGATCCGACAATCGTTGTGGGCGGCGTCGTCGGTGCGTTCGGATCGAATGCGCATTTGGGAACGAGCGATCTGATGATCGTCGAAGCTGACGAAAGTGACCGGTCTTTCTTAATGCTGACTGCGACGATCGCGGTTGTGACAAACATCGATCGTGAACACATGGACTACTATCACGATATGGACGACGTGCGCGCCTGCTTTGCCAGCTTCGTGAACAAAGTGCCGTTTTACGGCTCGTCTGTCTTGTGTCTGGATGATCCGAATGTGCAGGCAATTATTCCATTTCTCCAACGACGCCGTATGACCTATGGCTTGAGCGCACAGGCGGACGTCTCGGCCCACGGCATTCGCTACGACGATCATTTTGGCTCCACCTTCAACGTGTGGCGGGGAACCGACTCGATTGGTGACGTCAACCTGCGGGTCCCGGGCATGCACAACGTTTACAACGCGCTGGCGGCGATTGCAGTTGGGCTCGAGTTGGACGTTCCGTTCGCAAGGATATCCGAAGCGCTTCATAGTTTCGCCGGTGCCGGAAGACGGTTTCAAGCCAAGGGCGAGGTCGGCGGCGTGCTGATAGTCGACGACTATGGACATCATCCGACTGAGATCAGGGCTACGTTGGCGGCGGCGAAAATAGGTTCGGGTGGCCGACGCATCGTCGTCCTCTTTCAGCCCCATCGCTACACACGCACGCACGACTTGATGCAGGAGTTTGCACGTTCATTCAACAACGCCGACGTCCTGTTTATTACAGATATCTATGCGGCCAGCGAAGATCCAATCAAAGGTGTTACTGCCGAAACTTTGACTGCCGCAATCACGCGTTTTGGTCATAAAGACGCTCGCTATATTGGCGCACTTGAAAACGCGGCGCCGGCATTGCGCGACTACGTGCAGTCCGGTGATCTCGTCGTGACGTTGGGAGCGGGCACAGTGAATCGCGTGAGCGAGCAGTTGTTGAGTCTGCTAAGCGAGCAAAACCATGTAAAGGCAGTTCAGAAATAGATGTCAGCTCAGGAAGAAAACATCAGCTTAGAGGAGCGCGACCGGACGTTGGAGGAGATCGCGAACAAGCTTGGTGTGCGTGCCGAGCGCGGACGGCGTTTTGCGGAATTGACCAGTCTCCGTGTGGGAGGGTCAATTGATTGGGTGATTTCGCCTGAAACTGAAGCACAGGCGGCAGCGATAGTTTACGAATTGGAGCAGGCAGGCATCGGTTGGCGCGCGCTTGGTTCCGGTAGCAACATCCTGGCCGACGATGGCGAACATCATTACGTTGTTTTGAGTCTGAGCGAAATGAAAGGCGAAGTTCGCGTTGAAGGCGATTGTGTTTCTGTAAGTGCGGGCTATTCACTGCCGCGGCTTTGTATCGATGTCGCGCGTCAGGGACTGTCTGGCATTGAAGGTCTGGGAGGCATTCCGGGCACAGTGGGCGGTGCGCTCTGGATGAACGCCGGTGCTTATGGCCATGAAATAGGAACAGTTACCGAAATCGTTAGAGTTGCGCGTGAGGGCAGAGTCGCAGAAATATCGGGAAACAGCGTGCAGTGGAATTATCGCCACAGCTCTTTCAAGGAAGGTGAGTTATTGCTCGGCGCAACGTTGCGCTTGCTTCATGACGATCCGGATCAGATACGCGCTCGAATGGACGACGCAAAGGGTCGTCGATTAGCGACTCAACCACACGGCGCTCGCTCTGCCGGATGTTTCTTTAAGAATCCCCCGGCAAGCAACACGGGCACAGGTAAGATCATTGACGAGATGGGGATGAAAGGAACTCGTCGTGGGACGGCGGTGGTTTCTCCGATTCATGCAAACTTCATCGTTACCGAAGGAGAGAATGCCCGAGCTGAAGACGCGCTTGCTTTAGCGGAAGAGATCAGGGAACGAGTAAGACGAGAGCAGGGTATAGAGCTTGAATATGAAGTGGAACTTTGGCGCGCCAATCAACCTGCAAAGCAAGTGACCAGCGAAGTCGCAAGCGAAGAGCGAAGCGCAGACGAGGACGGAAAGGAGCAATAGCCTTGAGAGATCACGCGCTGGTGGAAAAGGTGGGCAACAGAAGCGGCATGGGGAGCAAGAGCCGCTCGAACACTGCCGTGCAACGCCCACGGCGACGTGATCGCAGTTCGGGAGAGACGCCGAGCGCGAGACTGCGAATCCTTTTGGGATACGTTCCTGCCGCGCTCAAGGTGGGGCTGGCCGTAATTATCGGTGTGCTCGTATTTCTGGGATACCGTGCCGCAGCGTCCGCCAGTTTCTTTCAAGTACGAAATATAGAAACAAGGGGAGTCGCACGCGCTTCGATGGAAGCCGTGCAGGCAGCGGTGCGCAGTGAAGTGAGTAAGACAGGAGTGTGGCGCGCCGATCTGGGAGAGATTAGTGTGCGTTTGGAGCATCTGCCGTGGATTCGTACCGCCACAGTTTCACGCGTTTTGCCTGACGGCATTCGGGTGCGCATTTCTGAACGTGAGCCTCTGGTCGTCGTGCACACTTCCTCGGGCCGCTTTGTTTGGGTTGACGAGGATGCAGTTCTGCTTGCTGAGATGGTGCCCGCCGATCAAATGCCAGACTTTTTCCTGCGTGGCTGGAACGAAGATGATTCGCCAGCCGCGAGAACTGAAAATCGCGAACGCTTGCACAAGTTTCTCGAGTTGAAGCGAGATTGGGATGCCCAGGGCCTGTCGGACCGTGTCAGCGAAGTTAACCTTGTGGATCTTCGCGACGTGCGCGTCCAGCTCGCGGGAAATGACTCGCAGATCGAGTTGCGACTTGGAGCCCAGGAACATGGCACGCGTTTAACTAAAGCACTCAACACCCTGGATAAGCTACGACAAACACCGCGTGGACCTTTTATCAGTTATCTCGACTTGAATCAGGGCAAGAGAGTTATCGTCGGGTTAGTTTCCGGTGCTCGTGCTGTTAGTGATGAAACTGAAGCTGGAACCGACAGCGCATCTGACGCGGCCCGCACCACTGCCAGAGACAGCCTGAATCCGGCGGGCAAGCGAAACAAGAAGGACAAAGGTACCGCGGCACGCAACCAAGCGAAGACCGATGTGAAGCGCAGATGAATTGAGAAGGATCGATACTGCTGAAGGTCGTTTCAGCGAAGGAGCACAGCTAGATGGCCAAGCGGACACAACACACGATCGGTCTCGACATCGGGACGAGCAAGGTGACGTGTATTGCTGGCGAACCACGCGAGGGTGGATTGCTCGAAGTGGTCGGAATTGGTGAAGCAGAAGCTCGGGGTTTGCGTAAAGGCGTAATTGTTAACCCCGATGCTGCTGTCGATGCTATCAAAAAAGCGGTTGAAGAAGCCGAGCGAATGAGTGGACTGGAAGCCGAGGAAGTCACAATCAATCTTGCGGGGTCGCATATCTTAGGCTTCAACGGTCAGGCGATCGTCGCTGTTTCCGGACGCGATCGGGAAATCGTGCCTGAAGACGTGCGACGGGCCATCGATTCAGCTTGTGCAATTCAACTCCCCGCGGGCCGTGAGATCGTCGACCGGTTACCCCAGGAGTTTATTGTCGATGATCAGGACGGTATAAACGATCCAGTGGGAATGATTGGGGCCCGTTTAGCTGTAAAGGTTCACATCGTCACCAGCCCGGTTACCGCGCGACAGAACGCGATTAACGCGGTAAATCGAGCGGGTTTGGTGGTTGCTGACATGGTTCTTGAGCAACTGGCCGCGGCTGAAGCGTCGCTAACGGACGACGATAAGGAGTTCGGCGCCGCTTTGGTGGACGTAGGCGCGGAAACAACCGGGCTAATCATCTATCAAAGGGGAGCCGTCCAGCATACCGCTGTTTTTTCCCTCGGCGGTTCACACTTCACAAACGACATCGCGTTTGGCCTGCGAACTCCCATTCCCGAAGCGGAGAGGATCAAACGCACAGTCGGTTGCGCTTGCAGCAGCTCGCTGAGCGAGATGGAACGAGGGGAGCTGGTCGAGGTTCCTTCCGTCGGTGGTCGTGCGCCGCGACAGCTCTCGCGCCAGATTTTATGTGACATTCTCCAGCCTCGCGCGGAAGAAGTGTTGATGCACGTGGCCGACGAGATCAAGGACGCCGGTTGGGAACGGCAGCTCTCGAGTGGCGTAGTGTTGACAGGAGGTGGCGCATTGCTAAATGGCATGACGGAGATCGCGGAACAAGTATTCGACGCACCCGTGCGAGTTGGTTATCCCGAGCGCGATCGCTTTGGCGGCTTGGTTGAAGACATTCAAAGTCCCGCATGGGCCGCTGCCGCGGGATTAGCTCTACTTGCTTATCGTGCTCAAGCTTCAGAGATCCGAACAGGCATTAGTCGACGAGGATCTACTGGCAAGTTAACGCACTTTGTCTCCCGTTTTCGCAATCGTTTCGGTAGTATTTTCTGACAAGTTGTTGTATGCTTGCGCCCCGACTGCACAAGATGTTGTCCGCAACATATCGATGCCGATGGCGCGAGCTACCCAATATAGAAGAAAGAGGCCTTGGAAGCCATCCCGTTTTGGGAGAGAGGAATTGACTATGACACCGGACGCTCGTCAACCCGGATCAGGCATTAATATTTTCATTGATGATGATCCACCACTCACTGGTGCGCGAATAAAAGTTATCGGCATCGGCGGGGGTGGCAGCAATGCCGTCAATCGCATGATTGAGGCAGGCATTGAGGGGATAGAATTTCTAGTTGCTAATACCGATCTTCAGGCTCTGAAGCGCTCGCGCGCGCCGATCAAGATTCAACTGGGAGGCCGCCTTACAAAAGGTCTCGGCGCTGGCGCCGATCCAGGGGTTGGACGTGAAGCTGCACTCGAGGATACGGACAAGATAATTGAGGTGCTGGAAGGAGCAGACATGGTGTTTGTCACCACCGGTCTCGGGGGAGGCACGGGCACAGGTGGCGCTCCGATTATTGCTTCGCTGGCGACGGAACTGGACGCTTTAACTGTCGCAGTCGTGACGAAGCCATTTCATTTCGAGGGCCGTCGCAGAATGCAGCAGGCGGAACAGGGACTGAGGGAGTTGCGTGAGTGTGTGGACACAGTCATTACAATTCCCAATGAGCGACTTCTGCATACAGTCGAACGAGGGGTGTCGCTTTCTGATTCTTTTAGAGTGGCTGATGATGTGCTCCGGCAGGCAGTTCAAGGTATCAGCGACTTGATTACGGTTCCCGGTCTAATCAATCTTGACTTTGCCGATGTGAAATCAATTATGTCGGGAATGGGAATGGCTCTGATGGGAGCTGGTCGAGCTTCGGGAGAGAACCGTGCGATCGAAGCTACGCAGCAAGCCATCTCTTCACCATTGCTCGAAGAAGCTACCATCCAGGGAGCTAAGGGTGTGCTCATTAACATCACGGGCGGACCTGACCTGACGTTATTTGAGGTTAATGCGGCGTCGTCAATAATTCGAGAATCGGCCGACGAGGATGCCAACATTATTTTTGGAGCGGTTATCGACGAAAACCTCGGCGACGAGATGAGGATTACCGTGATCGCCACGGGATTCCAAAGGGAATCAGTGGCCGCTGCGGCAGCGAGTATGCCTGCGCCGATGCCTCGTTACACGCCCAGACCCGCCGACGATCTACCGCGTCCTATGATGAGCAATGCACGTTCGGATGATCTGGATGTGCCCACTTTCATTCGCAAGAAAGCAGATTAGCCAAACTCTTGCAGACTTTTTGAAAGGGAAGGTCTTTTCGAAGACCTTCCCTTTATTTTGATCGCATCTGAATCTGCTCTCAACAACTTCGAAGTAGGAGGATTGCGTCGTAAAACAGCAGACAGTCTAATCAAGGTATTCGCCTTTGCTTTTTCTTTCTTGGTTGTGTAGCATGTCGGTCATTCCTTGCAGGGTTTCCATTACGGGTAATGTTTCGCTCCTCTCCTCGGATGGCCGAAGCCTGCGAGAGTTTTGGCATCGATCCGTAACGGCTCTTCCCTGCCTCAGCGCGCCTCGCGGATCAATTAAACCTGTCTTGTGATTTTTTGGAGGTAATAATCAGGTGAATCGTAAACTCATTAGAACCACACTCGCGGAAGTGAAGGGCAAAGCTCGCGAAGTTCCGCAGCCCAGAGAACGTTCCAATGGCGCGTCCCGCCCGTCAGGTGAAGGAGCGCAGCAACGCGAACGCGCCGCTCAACAAGCCGCCGCAGTCCAGGTACGCAAGCGAGTTCCGCCACCGAATGAAACCAACGCCGAGATCTTTTATTACAAAAAGCAAATCGATGCTCATACTCAGATGGTCATTGTTTTGCTCGATGGCGAGGAGATCGAAGGAACGATAGAGTGGTATGACCGGGCCGCTTTGAAAGTAAACCGAAAGTCGGCGCCAAATCTTCTTGTTCTCAAACGGAACATCAAGTACATGTATAAGGCCGATGAGCGCGTTGAAACAGCAGAATAGCAAGCTTCAATAGCCTCGCCCTTTGTCCGTACCTGGCCAGAAAACGCGTCGCCTCAAGAAATGCGACAGTCAGACCATAGCTCAACAAACCCGGGGAGCCGGCCCCGGCGAGTTTTGCCGCACATCGGCATCACGATGGGAGACCCCGCAGGCATTGGGCCCGAAGTCGTCCTGAAAGCGGTTGCTGAAGACGAGATCAGGAAGGTTTGCGTTCCGGTTATCATCGGCGACGCACAGTTGTTGGCTCATACCGCTCGCACGCTTGATCTCCGGTGTGGATACGACATCGTTCGCAAGGAAGAACCCTTTCCCGACCACTTCTCTGATCCTGTAATCTTTCACTTAGATAACATCGGGGGCTTCATTGAGCCCGGCATTGAATCAGGTGCGGCGGGCAAGGCTGCGGCGGGCTATATAGAAGCGGCAGTCGAACTCTGTGCGGCTGGCAGCGTCGATGCGATTGCAACCGCCCCAATCAACAAGCGCGCATTATTCCTCGGCGGTTATAGCTTTCCTGGTCACACTGAGTTTCTTGCGCATCTGACAGGCGCCGAAGAGTTTGCGATGGCTTTTGTCGCAGCAAATCTCCGGATTGTCTTGCTCTCCACCCATGTCCCCCTCTCAGAAGCTATCAGAATGGTAGAAAAAGATCTGATTGTAAAAATCGTTAACCTCACTCACCGCGAATTGAAGCGTTGGGGGATTGAGCGGCCTCGTCTGGCGGTCGCAGCTCTGAATCCTCACGGCGCTGAAGGCGGACTCTTTGGAGTTGAGGAGGCTTCCGAAATTGTTCCGGCCATTGAGGCCTGTCGCGGCGTCGACGACATTAACGTGCGGGGTCCGTTCTCCGCGGATACGGTCTTCTTGCGAGCCTCGCGAGGTGAGTTTGACGCCGTGATTGCCTGTTATCATGATCAGGCGATGATTCCAGTTAAATGTTTGTCATTTGGTGAGGCTGTAAACGTCACGCTAGGGCTGCCGTTCATTAGAACTTCAGTGGATCATGGCACAGCTTTTGACATCGCCGGCAAAGGTCTCGCCGAACATTCAAGCATGGTGGCGGCTATCAAGCTAGCCGCAGAACTATCAACGCAGGCGGGCGAAAGCTGCCGGGCGGTGGAAGTCTAAAAGGAAAGAGCAAATAAAAATGGTCAGCAAGGACGCTAAAACAACCGTAAGAGATGGCAAAGAAGGTCGGCGCATTCTTGTAGCCGACGACGATCCCGCTATTCTCCGCCTGGTAACTACGATTCTGGAAAAGGAACATTACATCGTGGTCGCGGCGCGGGACGGGCGCGAAGCTTATAAGATTTTGCAGACCGATCCAGATTTTACCGCGGCTATTCTGGACGTCGTAATGCCCCACATTTCCGGTCCTGAGCTTGTGCGTTACATGAAAACTGATAAGCGTCTAATGCACATACCCGTCATGGTGATGACTGCCGAGCAGGACCCCAAGCTTTCCTCGGATAGTTTCGCCGCCGGGGCGGTAGTTTTCCTGCCCAAGCCATTCACTACGGCACAACTCCAGATCATGCTGCAGATGTTAATAGGAAAGCCTGCGAGCTGACGCTTCGTCTCCTTACCGCCAATTATGCGAGGTCCTACTCTCTTCCGGTGTGCGCTGCTTTTGTTTCTCGCTCTAATTGCCACGCAAGCGAGGGCTGAGCTAAGTCAAAAACAAGCCCGAAAAGTAATTGCCAGAGCAGCTGGCCTGGCCCTGCCGAGTAAGGCGGTGCATGTGAATCAGCTAAAGGTGATCAGCCCTTCAGTTGTTGAGAGCTCGGCTGAAATTGAAATGGTCTTTCGTCTCAGCCAAAACAAGGAAGGCTACTGGCGTGTAAGCGAGGTAAGAGCCGGGCGAGAAAAGTGGGAAGATTTGGAGATCGTCGCGCGTGCGATGAAGTTCGACTTGCCATCTGATAATTGCGATGCCCCCAATCTGTTTAGTCGTGCCACCGAAGCGGTTGACCCAAGCATCAAGCGTGCCCGATGTCTGATAGCAACTCTGTTCGGCGTGACGCTTCCATCTGACGCAGTCAGGATAAAAGAGGTGTCGAGCATGGGGCTGCCCCTTGGTTCGCAACCGTCGGCCCTGGTAGTGGCGCTGGTTCAACTGGACGTTCGACTGAGCAAAGATGCGCGCGACTGGCATGTAGCAGAGTTCCGCAGCGGAAATCGGGGGTGGCTCAATCTGGAAGCAGTTCCCGCCGCTGTCGATCAGGTGAAACGAAACGTCGCTGTAGAAGAGCTAAATACGGTTGCTCGCGCTCTTGAAGTTTTTCGGCATGACCGAGGCTCCTTCGTTATTTCGGACAAACACTCGGTCCTAATAGACCATCTGAGTCCTCACTATCTGGTTCGCGTTATTCGTCTCGACCCATGGCACAACCCCTATCAATATCAGGGCGAGCGCGAACACTTTCTTCTGCGTTCGGCGGGGCCAGACGGCAAACCTGATACTGCTGACGATATTATCGTTACGGATTCGTCGCGCTTGTGAGGGTCACAATCTTCAACCCAAGCCCAGTGGGGCAAGTTTCGCTTCTTCTATTTCCTCCCGGATCTGGTGCCATTCAGGATGGATTGCCCTTCTGCTCCTCCGCCGGGCGTAAACTAAACTCTTGACTGGCAGTTACCGTGGGTGTTAGGTTTCCCTGTGGCCTCTTTTGGGCCCAACTCGTGAGACATGCCCGCGCCATCTGTGCCAACGCACTGGGACCCGCCGATGGTGCTCACTTCAGCTAAAAGGATTTAGCTTTGCTAGCTGGACGCAAACTCCTACTTGCCGACGATTCGGTTACCATTCAGAAAGTTATCGACCTGACGTTCGCCGACGAAGGCGTACAAGTGGTTGCTTTTGGCAATGGCCGAGAGGCAATTGAAAATATCGAGGAAATTGCTCCTGATGTGGTACTTGCGGACGTTTTCATGCCCCTGATGAATGGCTATGAAGTCTGCAGGTACATCAAAGAAAACGAGAAGCTAAAGCATATTCCTGTTATGCTCCTCGTTGGCTCCTTTGAGCCATTCGACGAAGCGGAGGCGCGCAGAGTTGGCGCGGATGACACCTTGACGAAGCCTTTTCAATCGATTCGACGCCTAATCGACAAAGTGGGCGCTCTTGTGACCAGCCGGCCGGCCGATGAAAGGCCAACCCCGCTGGCGGAGGAAGGGCCAACGGCCGAACTCCCCAAAACGGAAGAAACGCCTGTCCAAGAAGTGAAACTTAGTAGTCAGGAGTTGGAGATCACGACTGCTGATACGCAACCCCTGCCCGACGCCTGGCAAGCCACTTCGACGCGCACGGACCACAAAGGCTTAGCACTAGAATCAAAAACGGATGATGAACAGATGAATAGCCCAGTTACTGAACTAAATCACGACACTCAAGTTGAATCGGCCGATGCTCTGCTGGACCTCGGTGATTTTGAAGCGGTCCAGGCATCAGACGCGGACGACTTTGTTTTGGAGCTCGATCTGGACGAGGGAGCTGACACCTCAATACAGGAACCAGATATACCCCAAGTACTCTCGAGGGGCGCCTTTGTCGAGCCGCGACTGTCGGAGACGGTCGCTGGAGTGGCCAGCAAGGACTTCACATATCAATCTCCGATTAAGAACGACGCCGTCACGCCTTACATAGCAAAAGCTGAGCTTGCCTATGAGGATCAGGTCCACGAGGTAGCTAGTGCGGCGGTGGCGCAAGAGGAAGCTTCCGTTGTTGCCGCTATGCCAAAAACCTCAGTCGCAAATCATAGTGTACCCGCGGGTGCGCTAACGGTGGACAGTCTTTCACCGGAACTTATCGACGCGATTGCCCGGCGAGCGGTGGCACTCCTTTCCGAAAAAGTAGTTCAGGAAATTGCCTGGGAAGTCGTGCCGGACCTGGCGGAGTTGCTGATCAAGCGGCAATTGGAAGAGAAAGAGTCACAGCCGAACTAAACTACGTAGAGGCACGGGAATAACTTGAGCAGGTGACCATCACAGGCCGCCTGCTTTTTTTTGTCAGTGGTCAGTAGTCAGTGTTTTGAACTTGGAGCTTTGAGCTTTGAGCTTTGAGTAACGTAGACTCTCTGCTAGCCGCTCGAGACAAACACCAAAGCACAAAGTACAAAGCTCGAATGGAAACAAATGAAACTAACGGACCAATTAACTAGTTAAGATGGACATACCTAAACAATACGAACCTAAACAGGCTGAGCAGCATCACTATGAGCGCTGGGAGAAGAACGGCTATTTCGCTCCGGAAATCAATCACGACAGTCAGGCACCGGTCTTCACGATTGTAATTCCGCCCCCCAACGTTACGGGCTCATTGCACATGGGCCATGCTTTGCAACACACGATCATGGACGTACTCACGCGCTACAAGAGAATGTGTGGCTTTCGCACGCTCTGGTTGCCAGGAATGGATCATGCCGGCATCTCAACGCAGTTGATGGTGGCGCGAGCGCTGAAAAAAGAAGGCAAGACGCGTCACGACTTGGGACGTGAAAACTTTGTCGAGCGCGTTTGGCAGTGGAAGAACGAATCAGGAGGTCAGATCACCAGGCAAATGCGTCGCGAGGGCGCTTCGGTGGATTGGTCGCGCGAGAAGTTTACGATGAGCGAGGAACTCTCGCGCGCGGTGCGTGAGGTTTTTGTCCGACTTTATGAAGAGGGAATGATCTATCGCGGTAATCGTATCGTCAACTGGTGTCCACAGGATCAGACTGTGTTGTCGGATCTCGAAGTCGAAAAACAGCCGCAAGCCGGGAAGCTCTACTACCTTCAGTATCCCTTAAAAGACAGCGAGCGGCACATTACCGTTGCCACGACCAGACCGGAAACCATGTTGGGCGATACGGCCGTCGCAGTGAATCCGACCGACGAGCGTTATAGCGACCTGTTGGGTGCAACTGTGAGGTTGCCGTTAACTGATCGGGAAGTCCCGGTGATTGCCGACGACTTTGTCGATCCGGATTTTGGTACGGGGGCAGTGAAGATAACGCCGGCGCACGATCCAAACGACTATGAAATGGGAGTCCGGCACAATCTGCCGCAGGTGGTCGTCATCGATCAACAGGCTAAGATGACCGCCGAGGCCGGCGCCGGATTCGCGGGGCTGGATCGCTACAAGGCACGCGAGAGGGTGGTTGATGAGTTGGAAAAACTTGGCCTCCTTGAGAAGGTTGTTGAATACGAGTTCTCAATCTCCAAGTGTGAGCGATGCAAGACCGTCATCGAGCCTTTGATCTCCACGCAGTGGTTTATGCGCATGGACCATTTGCGGGATCTCGCCCTCGAGCTAACGTCTCAGCAGCACAAACCTCGTTTTGTGCCAGACGTTCCTTACGAGCGGATTTATACAAATTGGCTTGAAAACCTGCGTGACTGGACCATCTCGCGCCAGCTCTGGTGGGGGCACCAAATTCCTGCTTGGTATACAAAAGATGGTGATGTGATTGTCGCGAGATCCGAGGAGGAGGCGCGCGCGAAGGCTGGAAGCAACGAGCTCACGCAGGACCCGGATGTTTTGGATACATGGTTTTCGTCAGCACTGTGGCCATTCTCGACGCTCGGTTGGCCCAACGAGACCGAGGATCTAAAAACGTTTTATCCGACTTCGGTGCTCGTTACAGCCCGAGACATTATCTTTCTGTGGGTTTCGCGGATGGTGATGATGGGGATGAAGTTTATTGGGAGGGAGCCGTTTGCGGACGTTTTTGTGACGGGAACAATCCTCGACAGCCAGGGGCAGCGCATGTCAAAGACCAAGATGAATGGCGTCGATCCTCTCGAGGTTTTTGATAAGTTTGGAGTAGATGCGACTCGTCTTACGCTGGCGCAGGTCGGCACAACCGATACCCGCTGGAACGAGAAACAGGTTGAATCGTACCGAAACTTTGCCAACAAGATCTGGAACGCCGCTCGGTTTTGTCTCCTTAATGCGGACGGTGCAGTGGTAAAGCCGGAGCTCCTGGAAGAGCACAGTACGGGACTCGCGCTCTATGACCGCTGGATACTCTCGCGCTTAAACAAAACCGCACGCGACGTCCGTCAGGCGCTTGCCGAGTACCAGTTTCATGAAGCAGTGCAAACGCTTTACCACTTCTTCTGGGACGACTTCTGCGACTGGTACATCGAATTGACGAAAGCCGATGTGACGGTCGAAGAACCATCAGCGCGCCGGACTGAAGCCCGCACCCGATTGTTGACGGTCCTCGAACAAGCGTTGCGGCTCCTTCATCCCTTCATGCCTTATATTACGGAAGAACTATGGCAGCGCCTGCCTGGAGCCGGCGAACGGCTGCTGCACAAGGCCTACGCGGGGGCCATACCGACAATAATGCTTTCCGCCTATCCGGAGAGCGTGCCCGCGCTAATTGATGAACAGGCAGAATGGGAAATGCAGGCCATCATCGATCTTGTTTCGCGCGTGCGCAATATTCGTTCGGAAATGAATATCAAAGCTGGTGAAAGAGTGCCGGTACTCATAAGCTCGCCGGATGAAAAACTGCGCCGCGTGTTTTCCGACGCCGGCGATCAGCTCTCCCGCCTTGTACGTGCTTCTGACGTCTCGGTGAGAGACCGGCTCAATGCCCCACGAGCTTCAGCTCGAGCTGTCTTAGCGGGTGGCGCCGAAGTGGCTATCCCGCTTGAAGGACTGATAGATTTCGAACAGGAACGACAAAGATTGCGGCGCGAGCAGGACAAGCTTCAAGCTGAAGCGGGAAAGCTGAAGGCGCAACTTGGCAATCCTAATTTTGTGCAGCGGGCGCCCGCTGAGCGTGTCGACGAATTGCGCGAACGGATCGCTGATATTGCGCTGCGCGCGTCCCAGCTTCAGCAGACAGTTGAGAACCTGCAATGAACTGGTTTGACGAAGGTGCTCTCTATTCGCAAATCTCCGCGTTTCTGCGCGAGGATCTCGGACGCGGCGACCTCACGAGCCAGGCGATAGTTGCGCGAAACACGCGGGCCCGCGGTCGTTTTATAGCCGGCGAAAAAATGATTGTCGCCGGTCTCGAAGCCGCCGAAGAAGTCTTTCTTACCCTCGATCCTCAACAGCAACTCGAAGCCTTTGTCTCCGATGGCGAAGAGGTTGATGCAGGAAAGGTGATTGCCCGCACTGTAGGCTTTGCCGATGTGCTCTTGGCAGGCGAACGAGTTGCTTTGAATCTTATTCAGCGATTGTCCGCTGTCGCTACGATTACAAGTCAATTCGTGCGCGCGGTCCAGGGGACGGGTGCGCAGATTGTCGACACGCGTGAAACAACGCCGGGAATGCGTCTACTGGAGAGGTATGCAGTAGTGCTTGGCGGCGGTCGCAACGGCCGTTTTGGGTTGGACGACGGTGTAGTCATAACGTCTAACCACGTCGTCATAGCCGGAGGGCTTTCGACCGCAGTCAAGAACGCTAAAGAGAAACTCGGCTATCTTCATAAGATCGGAGTTCAGGTTTCCAATGAAACTGAACTAAGGGAAGCAATCACTAGCGGGGCGGATGCTGTTCTGTTTAGGAACCTGTCACCGGAAGAAGTAGCGCCCCTAACCGCTGTAGCCCAACAGCTGTCACCTTTGTTGAGCGTTGAATGCTCAGGCAACATTACACTCGACAATGTCCGTGCTTACACTGAGGCAGGCGCCAACTTGATACGCATTAGCGCTCTTACAGACTCCTTACGAGCATTAGATGTCACTTTCCAGGTGCAGCCTGTCTAACTGCGGGACTAAGAACTATGGAACCGCCTTATCCCCTGGTCGTGTAAATAGAAACGTATTGCGTCTGCTTGAAGGCAACTTCAGAGAGGCGTATCTTTAGAGCCGGAACGCAAGAAGGAGTTTTTTGATGGCTGTTCGGTTTCGTAAACAGATTTCGTTACTAATCACGCTGCTGTTTGTTCTAAGTTTCTGCCTTGTCGAGGCTAGTGCTCAGACGCGCAAAAAGAGACGTTCGCGTCGCGCTGCCAAACATGTAGTTGCCAAGCCAGTCATAACTAACCCACCTATTGCTCCATCGGCTGCGTCGCAGAATATGACAAATGGTGACGTCAAAGTAATCAGCACGGCCGACCAGGACACTGCCGATCCAGAGACTGCCGAAACACCACAACCAAGGAAAAACCGGAGCGCCAAGCCTGCATTCGATCAGGGCGACGAGATGCAACAGACTATTACCACGCTCTCGAATCAGGTCAACAAGCTCACAGACAAGCTGAGCCAGATGCAGGAAGACGATCGGTACTTGCTGGACATGGAGCGGCTAACACGCGCCGAACAGCGGTCCGAAGCGCTGCGTTCTCAGCTGATCGACGTGCAGAGCAAGATGGCCGATCTCCAGTCGCGACTCGAGCAGATAGAATATTCGTTGAAACCGGAGAACATTGAGAAGGCTACAATGAGTTACGGTACGGTTCATCCGGAAGAGGCGCGTGAATCACGTCGTCGTCAGCTCGAAAGCGAGAAGTCGCGGGTACAGGCGCAGCTCAACATCCTGGAAACAAGTCGCACGCGATTAGAAACGGCGATTACGACAGCTGATTCCGAAGTTGACCTGTTGCGCGCCAGGCTAAACCAGCGTCGCGACCAGGAATCCACCTCGCCAAATACCGAGTCACGCCCCTCTAAGCCCAAGAAGCCGCAGCCGTAGTTGATTAAGTTTGTGACTTTGAAACTTCGTGCTTTGTACTTTGTGCTTTGAACCTGGTACTTGTTGCACTCTAACGTTACAGCGTGTCGATACGGAAGATCACGGTCCTTCAAAAGTTCCAAGCACAAAGCACAAAGCACAAAGCACAAAGTACAAAAGACAAGATCGAACCCACTACTGCTCCATATTTCATGTCAACAATCGCCCAACGCGATCTTTATCGCATGATCAATGAAGCGGGAGCACGTGGCGAACGCATTGTTGTCGCCACTGTGGCGCACACGCGGGGCTCTACCCCACAGCAGCGCGGCGCAAAGATGCTTTTCTTTCAGAACGGACAGGTGGCGGGCACCGTCGGCGGCGGATGCATCGAAGCCGAAGTATGGGCCGAGGCGCGCGAAGCGATGCGCTCGGGCAAGGCCGCGCTCCATCATTTTTCGCTTACTGCCGCAGAAGCAAGTGAAGAAGGTATGGTTTGCGGCGGAACGATGGATATATTTGTTGATGTTATTGACTGAGCTTGGTCTTGGTCTTTGATCTTAGGTCTTTGGCCCAAGACCCCAAGACCAATACAGTCCTCGACCGATACTACGCATTTACCCAATCCCTCCATGCAAGAATCCGAAAGCAAAGCGCCGGCGAGACTCATCATCGAATCGGTTGAGCGGGTGCTGGAAGAAGGCCGGCTCGCCGCGCTAGTAACACTCGTCGAAGCACCTACTGGCGTTGGTTCCAAGCTGTTGGTAGAAAGCTCTGCCAAACGAATTGGCAGTCTGGGTGATAGCCGACTAGATGAAGTCGTGGCAGGTCAGGTCGCAAAATTTCTTGAGTCACGCGAAGAAGCGCGTACTTTGGATGTTAAGGAACTCGCCGCTGAACTATCTCAGTGGCAGGGCGCACGTCTCCTCTTTGAACGCATTCAACCGGAATTGCGCTTGGTGATCTGTGGCGCGGGCCATGTCGGCGCATCGCTTGCTCGGCTCGCCAGTTTCATTGGGTATCGCGCCACTATCATTGACGATCGGGCAGAGTTCGTAACCCGGGATCGGTTTCCAGATGAGCGGATTGAACTGATAGCCGCGAAGAGTTGGACAGAGTCTGTACGAAAGGTGGTTGGGAATGGTCATGGCGTGGCAGTGGCGGTTGTCACTCGCGGTCACAATGAAGACGAGGAATGTATGCGCGCCCTGGTTACAACCAACGCTGACTATGTTGGATTGATAGGTAGCAAGCGTCGCACGACCATCGTCCTAGATCGGCTCCGAAACTCAGGGGCCAATGAAGAAAAACTGAAGGACATTCGCGCCCCGATTGGATTGGACATCGGTGCAGTTACGCCCGAAGAAGTAGCCCTTGCAATTCTTGCGGAGATTGTGGCCGAACGCCGCGGCGGAGAAGGCAGGCCGTTGTCGATATGGCGACGACAATAAACAGCGAACGCCGAGATTCATTGTTAGTGGTAACAGAATATAATTCAGCAACCAAAGGCGACTTAGCAATCAACTATGAAAGTTTTTATCAGCCATTCAATTGGAGGTAGGCCTCTTCGGTGCGATAGCTATAATGAAGTGTGCGGATGAGGTCACGCACCTGTTCGAGCAGCTTAGGCATGGTGAGGGCTCCGGAAACTGCAAATTGAGAATACTGCTTTGTTGGGCTGTACGAAGCACTACGTCGAATCGTATTTCAAGACGACGAAGGCAAGTTTCCTGAGCATTTGAATCGTCGCGGCGGGATTAGGTGAGAGAGTCTCGCGTTGCAACACGAGACTCTCTCACCTAATAAGAAGTTCGGCGGCTTCCTGGTTTATTCGAAGATGAAATACATAACTGGAGGTATATTCGCGGCGTTTCTGATTTCAAATATCTATATCCTTCATATGAACAGGAAGGCTGTCGTCAAACGGCGGGCCTTCCGTTGGTGGATGGTAATCTTCGGAACCTTCCTGATTGCTTTCACAGCGTTAACAATTAAAGATCTCGGACTGATGGTGTTCGTCGTGCCGGTAGTGGGTTGGGTGGTATTCATGTCGTTGATGTTCACGAAATTCTGCGACTGGTGTGGTAGCGTCGTGCGAACCAACTTGCCTTTTACGGATAAGCATCATTGTCCGCGATGTGGATCACGTATTTCTTAGCGGCTGGAGAGTTGAATGCGAAGGTTTACCTTTTATCGACCGCGCACCAAACAAGCGCTTGGAGCGGACTCGCCGGTGAGTAGCCTTTATTCGTAGTTGCGTGGGCGAGCCGCTCAAGCGCGCAGCGTTCGGCGGCTACATAGTTTCTTTGTAGGATTAGGAATCTCATGCGACCAGTTCTATTCATTTTTGCGATGACTACGATCTTTTCGGTGCAATCACCTTCCGTGCCTGGACATTTCAAAGGTACCGTATTAGATGTAAAAGGGTCCAAAGTTAAGACGGCAAGAATTACGGTTGAAAGAAATGGTTTTATCCGAAGGCTCACTTCCACCAAGGCAGGACAATTTGAAATTGATCTGCCGCCTGGTACTTATAGGATCGTAGTTGAGAAATTCGGTTTCGCAAGATTCGAATTAACCGATTTAGAAATACGTCCAAATGAGCAAGCGGCGTTTACTTTTCGTTTGGAGCCTCGCAATAGACAGTCTAGCCTACCTCAGCGGGAGAAGTGTCTCACGGCCGCCGCCGAACAAAGCCTTGCAGCTGACGGCGCGATAGTATTTTTCTCAAGTGACCTTTCCCTCAGGGTCGGATGCTGATCGCGCGCCGCAGCTGAAGGCCGTCGTTGGGCGGCTACCGTGTTGCAGTGACGAACATAGGGAGAAAAGGAGCGATGCGATGCATATCCTGGAACATCTGTTTCTGGTCGGCGAGTTTCCCGCGCGAGCCCACCTGCTGTCCGGGCTAACGCTCGAGCAAGTCACGCTATGTCCGGACGGCGCGTCGCACTCGATCTACGAGGAGCTGTGGCACGTTGTGGCGTACCAGCAGAGTGTCATCGAGCCGGGCGACCCGGCCGGCGACGTGTACCCGAGCGCGGCGCCGGAGCACGAGCACCAATGGCACGACTTGGTGCGAGTGTTCCTGGACGGCGCTCGCGCTGCGGCAGCGATGGGGCAGGCGCCTGAGCGGTTGGCGCTCGAGGTAGAGCCGGGCGTGACAATGGCCGACGAGCTGAACAGTGTGGCGGTACATAACGCATATCACCTTGGCAAGATCGTTGCGTTGCGGCAGCGGATCGGCGCGTGGCCGCCCACGGCAGCGTCGGACGGGTCGTAACCGCAGGCGCGGTGGGACGCCGCCCAACTAGCGGTTGCACCGGACGCCGCGCATCCACTCTGTTCCGTTCCTTCGAGCGCCGTCGCGCGGCGCCGGTGAACCTTAGCGTTCGGC
>Ga0070698_100000850_pt1 | contig 33482 bp, 28 predicted proteins | sample KBSK1502metaG_FD_65477 | JGI IMG/M metagenome (GOLD analysis project Ga0070698, IMG submission 65477) | Corn, switchgrass and miscanthus rhizosphere microbial communities from Kellogg Biological Station, Michigan, USA - KBS K1-50-2 metaG | ecosystem: Host-associated > Plants > Roots >... | reverse complement strand
ACTGATCTGGATCGGACGTAAAAAATTTCCTGGAAGTTTTTTCTTTTCTTTCTCATTTACTTTCACAACAAAGAATTTAAGATTGCTTTTGATGTAGGGTTCCAACACTTCCTCAGCACCTGCGGGAATTTTATAATCATTCTCCTCAAGCCAGGTTTTTAGTCCTGAAGATTCTGTTGCAGACAGAATAAGAATATCATATTCGCCAACAATGTATTTGGCTTCAACTTTTACACCTAATTCCTTTCTTTCGGAATCAGCACTCTTTAAAAAAACACCTGGCACTTTTCCCTGCAACCCATTTGCATAACCTAATTGATCATATGCGACAGGATTGCATGGATTTTGATCATAGTACTCTACTAACCGGGGCTTGCTGTATTCATTCAGAGTATTGAAGATTGTTTGTTCTACCACTTTAATATCTTTCTTTTCCAATACAACCGGCACAGGTACCACCATAGCAAAATCTTTCAGGTTTCCCTTAAAGTCATTGTACATAGTAATTACATTCCGGTTACCATCTCTTACAAGAATGACCTGCGAGGTTTTGTTCTTTAATGTGCCATCTGCCTTGCTTACATAAAATCCGCAGAAAGCTGCCGCTTCATGAGTTAACATAGCTGCCAGTATAATTATCGCAGCCCCTTTTTTCATTATTGGTTTCATGACTATCTGTTTTAATTTATACCCCCAACCCCTAAAGGGGAGCAAGGGGCGGTTAATAATTGTATTGCGATTCCATTCAAATTGTTTTGATTTGAAGACTCTGTCCAGTAGAGGAACAAGGGGAGCAGCAGCTATCAGCACCCAGATGATCGTATTGTATTTCCATTTAAAAACAGCGAGATAAAATGAAACAACCGCAATAAGTATGGCCCAAACGATCCTTGCTATTGGATGGTTAGGCGAGGTTCTCGGATCACTGATCATAAAAAATGTAAAGAGCAGTAAACTTCCTGTACTTATTGAATGGATGAAATGATCCATTGGCCAGCCAAGAACATACACCTGCCGCCAATAAAGTAACCCAATAAAAGTTAACAAGAATGCAAGGCTGACATCTAGCTTCTGCACTCTTGTTACTACAATTGTTCCAAGCGTAACAACAAAGAAAAAAATAACCGCATTGCTTCCCCACTGACCCGGGCTTAGCCAGGCATCTTTTGTAAGAAGTATTGTTGCAACAATGCCAAAGGCAGAAGGATTGAAAATATGCTTCTTGTTAAAACGAAAAACATATTTCGAAGCAACAGTTAAAAGAGCCGCAAGCAGGCTTACATACCAATCATTTGTTTTTAATAACAGGCACAAGCTCATTGCACTGATGAGTACGCTAAAACCCCATCGGTCAAATTCGTTCGGCCTTAAAAACCTTTTTGATCTTATTGAATCTGCCACATATTGAAATAATAAGCACCCACCGATGCTAATTATATAATGTTGCCAATCGGCATTCCAATGAAGAAATAGAATTCCATAACTCAGGAAGATGGCCTGGAAAACTACCTGGAAATATCTTGGGTCCAAAGCAAATGACAGACGCTGCATAAGCATTCATTTGCTTCAATGATGAGGCAATGCCTGTAATTACATATCAATGCCCTCTAAAAAAATGAAAAAATATTTTTATGGAATAGTGAAGGATTTGCTTCGTTGTAGCATTCTTTACTTCAACTGGCTGATCTTTATCTGCATAACAGTAGCAATACTTAGTGCCCTTTCTTTTGCAAGAAATGCTTTTTCTCCCTCAAACAATTCATCAACAGTTTCGTTAAAATACCTGAGCCATGTTTCAAAATGATGTTTCTGCAGTGGAGATTTCTGATGCAACGCTAAATGAGGCAGCATCGCATTTTTACGGTACACATCATTTTGAAATAAGACACTGTCCCAAAAATTCACAAGAATATCCAGGTGATGCGGCAGATCGATCTTTGCTACATCAGTAAAGAAATAACTTATTGATTTATCTGCTAAAAGTTTATTGTAAAAATGGGTAAGAAGTTTTAACAGGTCTTCTCTGTTTGAAATATCTTTCTTCATTAATCAGGGAATTGCGACTTATCAATATTCGGAATAATACGAAGCGCATTTTTATAATAGATCTTTTTAAGGATCGTATCGGGCAAACACATACCATACATTGCCCAGAATGCATGATATTTTTTATGATAAGGAAAATATTCATCTTCTGTTTCCAGCACTCGGAAATAAGTGGCATACTCTTCCGGGGCCCAGCTATCTTTTCCAAATAAGATCCTGTCCTGGTATTTTTCAAAAAACTTTTTTGCAGCCTTTGGTTGCCGCCCTAACTCAGCGATCACAGCTCCGAACTCCACATTCATGTTTGGCATTTCATCAAGCAGACTGCCAAGCTTTGTAAGATCATTTGGATACCAGCCAAAATGTGCATTGATAAAAGTCGTGTTAGGATGATTTTTGAACATATGATGTTGCTCATCCATCAATTGTTGCCATGGCGCAGGATCAGTATCACTTCTTTTGCGACGATCATGTGTTGCCAGCTCAAGCCATCTTTCATTTTTATCATCCATAGGATCCCAAAATGGTTTTGGATCAGCTGTATGTATTAGAACAGGGATTTTTAGTTCGCCCGCTTTATCCCAAACCGGGTCAAGACGAGGATCATCAACAGGAACTCTTTTGCCATTTATATCTTTTACCGACATGCCAAGATTTTTAAAAACCTTTAAACCATTAGCGCCGTTCTTTACATCTTCTTCTAATTGTTTGGCTGCTTTTTCTCCCCAGCCTTCTTCACCAACCCTGCTAAAATCAACATTGGCAAAAACAATAAATCGTTTTGGATAATTATCCCTGATATTTTTTGCTGATTGTATAATACTGTTCCCGCTTCTGCCGCTCAGGTTCACCATTACTTTCATATTCAGCTTATCCATTTCTTTTATCAAAGTGTTCAGATCCACCGATGGCATTGACTCCTGGTGATTATGTACATCAATAAAAGGAAATTTTGCCTTTGTTACTTTATGCTCCGGCACCACCAGTGTTGATGTTGGATTATATTTCTCAAAATCCATTTTATCTGACGATTGGGAATTGGCAATAAATGAAATGACTATTGGGATAAGTGCAACAAATCTTCTCATAAAAAAACTATTTAATAATGCAAACTAAGATTGATAAAGTAAAAAAAATAACCGTTTATCCATTAGAGATTATTGTTAAAAGATGTATTCTGGTTGAAGTTTAGCAGAAAACTGTGTTTGTAATGCACCAATGTCCCCTTTAGGGGATTTAGGGGCATCACACATTCATATCAGGATTAACCATGTCAGCCGTCAATGAATCCTGCTTGTGTGGCAATGGCGCTTTCATAACTTCTGTATTCATGTGCTTGATCTGGCAAATTGATTCTATACAATTATCCACCAATTCTTTTGCCGTACGCTGAATGTATTCACTGCGTTTGAACTGCATTACATTTTTATCCATGTCCTCAGCGGTCCATCCTCTGCTCCAGCCAAGAAAACTAAATGGAGGGAAAGTAAATCCAAGATCAGTAAAGAACACCATCATTTGTCCTGCTACTTGCTGAATATTGTCCTGCCCGCCGGTAATGATAAATGCAGCCACTTTATTTTTTACAAGCACCTTGTCTTTGATCGTGATTTGATTTTGCACACAATTCAACCGTTCAGCCATTTTAAAATAAAGAGATGAAGGATTGCCCCATCGTATCGGTGTTGCTACCAAAACAATATCGGCCCATAGGATCATGTCACGATATACCGGTGTCATTCCATCTTTTGGTTCCATTTCAGTAATGCTGCAGGGCCATGTACAAGCATTCATGTGCTGAGAATAATAACCTTCGCAGGCACGAAAGCCAAGATCACGAAGCTTTAGCATTTTTGTGGAAGCGCCATGACGTTCTTTTGCATAATTCAATGCAAGTTCCAATGCCGCTTCTGATGTGCTGTACCGCGGCAATGCCTCATTCATATTGGTTGTTGAAATACCAAGAATGTTTTTTGAATCTCCCGTTGTTAGATATTGCAGCTTCACCAGGTCTTCGATCACTTTCAGATCATGCAACTCACGATGCGCTTTTACAATTGGTTGCTCACTTATCAATATATCATCTCCTTCCAGTTTTACTTCATACACTGCCTGCTGGTCTTTATATCCGGGGGGTGCACTACCTGTTTTAATATTGTATTCCCAACCATGCCATGGACAGGTAACATACATACCATCATATTTATTTTCTACTAAACCTAATCCTAATGGACCGGCTTTATGCAAACAAGCATTAGCAATGGCAGATATTTCATTGTTGAAATGAAACAATGCTACTTTATGCGGGCCATGCTGCACAATTTTTTGTGAACCGTTTGGCAATTCTGTTAATGAACAAACTTTTATAAAAGCCATACAAAAGCTTTTGATGAACTATCAAGGTGAGGAAATTTTTTGGGAGGAGGAAATTAATTTTTATTTACACTCCGAAGGTTTAACGAAGGAGTGTGATGCCAGCTTAGTAACTCCGATTGAGCTTTCGTTGCGAGTTTACCGTTCATCGTTCGGTAATTCTGTGCATCTTTCTTTTTGTGCCACGCAGTTAATAAACTATTTCACTTTAAAAAGACACAAGAACCGGGCAATAAAAATAGTTGTACTTTAAAAGAAAAATAACCATGCCACGCTGCTTTATCCTTCTCCTGTTGCTGTTATTTATTTCGTGCAGCACAGCGCATAAAACATCCCGTCCATTAAAAAAAGATGAGACAACCGGTCTGCCGGTAGCAAAAAAATTAAGTCAATTAGATACTGTTGATACAGCTCTGCTGCGGGGAAGAAGAAGTGCCATGTTCAGGGTGACCACGATGAGTGATGTTGAACTGGATGATGAAGCAGCACCGCTTGCTGATCCATGTCATTCCGGAGCAAAAGATTGTCAAAATGATGCATTTCTTGGTTGCGACCGCAAAGCGGCAAAACTTTCATTCAGCCATACAGCAAATCACAAAGAACCACTTCAGCATTTGATTGACCGGTTGCTGGCAAGTGAACCTGCCATGATGAACCACAATCCTGCTATCTCCCTTGCATCTACTTCAACAAGAGTAACCGAGGAAACGGAAAATATCTGGCTGGAACATGTTTTTATTTATGTTATCATCCGTGAAGGTGACGGAGACTATCATCTTATCGTTGGAGATGGACAACATACGGCAGGTGAAACACTGATGAACGTGGAAATATCCGGACTGCCAGAATCTTCATCACCTTCTTATAACAAATTAAGAACGATTCGCAATAAGTTTAAAAACAGGTACAGCATGTGCAGTGTAAAAAATTTCTGGGAAGATCATTTGACATTACCTGAAATATCTGTAAAAGGAACTTTATTTTTTGACAAGCGGCATGCTAACAGTGGTCAACATGCCGGTAATAATACAATTAAGACAAAAACTTTTTGGGAAATACATCCGGCTACCTATATTAAGTTTTGGAATTGATGAAATATTTCCGTCATTATCTCCCTTTCACTTCCTCAAATCTCTCATCATAATCGCTTCTTATCGTTCCCATCATTCTATCCCAGAAAAGAAAATATAAGCCATAGTTGCCCTTGAAGTACTGATGATGGAGGTTATGATTTATGAAGTATTTATCCATTTACCAAACCAGTTTTTGTTAAACCCTTTTGGATAGATCTCATAGCCGGTATGGCCATACACATTATAAATGATAGAAAGCAAAAAGAAGATCGGCAAATGCAGGCTATGAATTGGAATAGTAAAAAGAAAGACAGCGGTGATGCCAACTTCAACTATTGCTTCCAAAGGATGGAAAGCATAAGCAGCCCACGGTGATGGATTGGTTGACTGGTGATGTACAAGATGAAAAAACCTGAAAACCTTTGGATGATGCATCAGCCGGTGTGTCCAGTAAAAATATGTGTCATGAATAATAAACATCAGTGGGAAAGCGGCATAAAAATAAAACCATCCATACTCATCGATCTTTGTATAATGCGTTGTATAGGGTTCAATAACCGGATTCTTTATAAGAAACAAAGGAATAAATGCAAAGAACAGCATAGTGATGACAGAATAACCAACTTCTCTTAAATAGTCTTTAGTCTGTGGAAATTTCTGCTGGATCTTTTTATGCTTAAGCCATTTTCGCAACAGTATATAACCAATAAGGAATGCAATGCCAGCAATATAAAAATATCTCGTACTTACATTTTCAAGAATAGTGAAGTAGTCGCTCCATTTCATAGCACTTGTTTTTCAGTAGATTCCTTATTTCCTCCTAATCTTCCAAAATCCTATTAATCGTGGTTCTAATGTGCATCCAGCCAATTCTTCCCTTCACCACATTCAGCGATCACGGGAACTTTATTTGGCAATGACATAGCTGACTGCATGGATTCAATAATCAATGGTTTTAATTCTTTTACTTCATCTTTTGTAGCATCAAAAACCAATTCATCATGAACCTGTAATATCATCCGGCTTTTAAATCCTTCTTTTTTCATAGCAGCATGAACTTTTATCATGGCAAGTTTTATCATATCGGCTGCAGTTCCCTGTATCGGCGAGTTGATCGCATTTCGTTCAGCAAAACCTCTAACTGTAAAATTGGAAGAATTTATATCTCTCAGCCAGCGTTTACGACCCATTATAGTTTGTACATAGCCATGCTCCCTGGCGAAGTTTATAGTTTCATCCATGTATTTTTGAATTCCGGGAAATTGCTGCTTGTAATTATCTATGATTTCTTTTCCTTCTTTTCTTGAAATGCCAAGATTATCAGCAAGGCCAAATGCACCTTGTCCATAAATGATCCCGAAATTTACACTTTTTGCTTTATAACGCATTTCCTTTGTTACAGATTTTTCATCTACATTATATACTCTTGAAGCTGTTGCAGTATGGATATCCGTTCCGTCTTTAAAAGCCTTGCACATATTTTTATCACCACTGATCGCCGCCACAATTCTCAATTCAATTTGTGAATAGTCTGCTGATAATAAAACATGTTTACCATCTCTCGGAACAAAAGCTTTACGAATTTCTTTTCCACGATCTGTTCTTACAGGAATGTTTTGAAGATTAGGATTGTTACTTGCCAAACGACCAGTTACAGCTACAGCCTGTCCATAAGTAGTATGAACTCTTCCTGTTTTTTTATTAATAAGCAATGGCAAAGAATCAACGTAGGTTGATTTTAATTTTGTCATCTCACGAAAAACAAGAATATCATCAGCAATTTTTTCTCCTTTTGCCGCAAGTTTTAATAATACATCTTCACCGGTTTGGTATTGTCCTGTCTTTGTTTTTTTAGCCGAAGGGTCGAGTTTTAATTTATCAAACAATACTTCACCCAATTGTTTTGGTGAAGCAAGATTAAAGCGAACACCTGCTTGTTTGTAAACACTTTCTTCTGCTTTCTTTGCATCTTTTTCCAATTCTTTCGAATAGTCTTTCAAAAATTCTTCATCGATCTTCACTCCTTCATATTCCATATCCGTTAAAACTTTTACCAATGGATTCTCAACTTCATAAAAAACTTTTTCAACTTCTTTTTCTTTTAATTGAGGAAGAAGGACGTTTTTTAATTGCAAAGTGATGTCAGCATCCTCGGCAGCATACTCTTTTATTTTTTCCAACTCAACATCACGCATACTTCCCTGGCCTGTTTTTCCTTTTTTACCGATCAGCTCTTCAATATGCACAGGTTCATACCCAAGATATTTTGCACTGAGTTGGTCCATTCCTCTTTTGCCATCTGGCTCTATTACATAATGGGCAAGCATGGTATCGAAGATCTTTCCCTTCAGCTCCACATCATACCATTTTAACATCAACAGATCGTATTTGGTATTTTGCCCGATCCATGTTTTATTTTTATCACTAAACAATGTCTCAAACAACTTAAGTATCTCTCTTGTTCTTTTTTGATCGGCAGGACAAGGGATATACCAGGCATCACCAGGTTTTACTGAAAAACTTAAACCCACAAGCTCTGCATCATTAGCATCAATGCCAGTCGTTTCTGTATCAAAACAGATCTCATCATACTTCTTCAACACTGCTACAAGGTTTTTTATACCAGCATCATCCTGTATCGCTTCATACTCATGCGGTGTATTATGAATATTCCTGCTAACTGTTATTGCTTCTGAAGTATCACTTCCATTTGTTGAAGCTTGTTCAACAGTGACGGTTGGCTCAGGCTTACTTTCGACAACATTTCCAAACAGGTCTGTCTGCACCCCAACCGGCTGTTCTTTTTTAATAAAATCTTTATTGGAAACTGTAATAGCAAACTCTTCACCTAATATTCTTTTGCCGAGTGTTTTAAATTCAAGCTCAGCAAAAACATCTCTTAATGCTTCTTTATTCATTTCTCTTACCCGAAAATTTTCTTCATGGAATTCCACAGGCGCATCTATGATAATCGTTGCAAGTTTTTTACTGAGGATAGCAAGATCTTTTCCGGCCGCAACTTTTTCACCCAGCTTGCCTTTTATGTTTGCCGCATTCTTTACAACATTCTCTAATGTTTCATATTCTGCAAGAAGCTTTGCTGCAGTTTTTTCTCCCACACCCGGTATTCCCGGAATATTATCAACTGCATCACCCATTAATCCCAACACATCGATCACCTGGCTTACATCTTTTATATTCCATTTTTCGCAAACTTCTTTTGGCCCCATTATTTCAACATCACCACCCTGGTAACCTGGTTTATAAATTTTTACTTTATCATTTACTAATTGACCATAATCTTTATCAGATGTCACCATGTAAACTTCATATCCGGCTTTTGCAGCTTTCTTGCTTAATGTTCCAATTACATCATCGGCTTCATAGCCGTCAAGTTCTACTACGGGTAAATTAAAACCTTTAATGATTTTTTTTATATCAGGCAAAGCAGCTATAAGATCTTCAGGTGCTTCCTGGCGATTGGCTTTATAATCTTCATAATCTGTATGACGTTCGGTAGGAGCTTCCGTATCAAAACATACAGCAAGGTGTGTTGGCTTCTGATTATTGATCAGCTCAAGCAAAGTATTTGTAAAACCAAACTGTGCATTTGTATTTTTTCCTTTTGAAGTTATTCGCGGATTGCGGATAAGTGCATAATAGGCCCTGAACACCAAAGCGAGGGCATCGAGCAGGAAAAGTTTTTTTGACATGCTGCTAAGGTAAAAAAATCGTAGCGAGCCAATAAAAAATGCCTTAAACGGATCACTTTCCCGTTTAAGGCATCAATAGTTTTCAGCAATTACTTACTGCTGGTTGCTTTTTGTAGGCTCGTCCTCTTCCTTGCGCATATATTTTTTCTCAGGATTCTGAACAAGCACAGTTCCGGTATATGAAGAAGCGCTGTTTGCTGGTGTACTTACAACAGCAGCAGGTGCTATATCATTATTGGCCCTGTCTTTATGAATGAAGTTCAGATAAAGAGCAAAAAACAGCAGGTTAAATGCAAAGAAGTTAACGATCTTACGGATTCGTCTTTTCATAAAATTTGGATTTTAGATTCGCTTGACTAAACTATAAAACGAATAATGCGACTCAAAATTTTGTAAATGCTAAAAAATAAAATCGAGCAAATCTACAGAGGAGGAACTCGTATAACTACGAATGATTTTAATGGTTTGTACTCGATTTTTAATCCCGGTAAGTTATTTCTGAATGGATAGTAGCTTCGTCAAAGCTATTATAGTGAGTATCTTATTTTTTCATCTCTTCTAATTTCTTTTTTAGCCTGAACATTTCATCTCTAAGTTTAGCAGCTTCCATAAAATCGAGATCTCTTGCTGCTTTTTCCATTTCCTTTTTCATTCTTGAAATGGCTTTTTCCATTTGGGGAATGGTTTTATATTCTACCTGCTCTTCGGCTGCAACAGTTACTAATTCATCATCGGGAGCTAATGCATATGGATTTTTAGGATCATAACCTTTAATATCAAGTACAGATGTCTGTGCAAAAACATCTTTTGTTGTTTTCTTGATCGTTCTTGGGGTTATTCCATATTCAATATTCCAGGCAATTTGTTTTTCACGCCGACGATCAGTTTCATCGATTGTTTTCTGCATACTCTCAGTCATCTTATCAGCATAGAAAATTACAAGACCATCTACATTTCTTGCGGCACGACCTGCTGTTTGAGTCAGGCTTTTCTCATTACGTAAAAAACCTTCTTTGTCGGCGTCGAGAATTGCTACTAATGAAACTTCAGGAAGATCCAGTCCTTCACGCAAAAGATTTACACCAACCAATACATCGATCTCACCTAATCTTAACTGGCGAAGTATCTCTACCCTTTCCAAAGTATCTACTTCGCTGTGTATATATTTTGATTTAATGTTGATGCGATGAAGATATTTATCCATTTCTTCAGCCATTCGCTTGGTAAGAGTTGTTACCAAAACCCTATCACCTTTTGTTACACGTTTATCTATTTCATCAAGCAGATCATCTATTTGATTTACACTCGGGCGAATTTCAATTGGAGGATCCAGCAAGCCTGTTGGGCGAACAACTTGTTCCACTACAACTCCTCCACATTTTTCCAATTCAAAATCATCAGGTGTGGCAGAAACAAAAATTGTTTGATTCAGCATTGATTCAAACTCATGGAAATTTAATGGACGATTGTCCAAAGCAGATGGCAATCGAAAGCCAAAATCAACTAAAATCAGTTTTCTGCTTCTGTCACCACCATACATACCGCTTACCTGTGGAATTGTTTGATGGCTTTCATCGATCACACATAAAAAATCATTTGGAAAATAATCAAGCAGGCAGAATGGTCTTGTTCCGGGCTTTCTTCTGTCAAAAAACCTTGAATAATTTTCTACACCATTGCAATAACCTAATTCACGGATCATTTCAATGTCATAATTCACTCTTTCACTTAATCTTTGCGCTTCAATATATTTTCCGGAATTTTTAAAATAAGTAACCTGCTCATTCATCTCATCCTGTATCTCATGAAGGATCTGCTGGATCATATCTTTTGGTGCTAAATAAAGATTAGCCGGGAAGATAGCAGCATTATCCATTGTGCTCATTCTTTTCCCTGTAACCACATCAAAGCTTTCGATCTCTTCAATTTCATCACCAAAGAAAGTGATCCGGTAACCATGATCGAGATAAGGCAAGTTGATATCAACGGTATCTCCTTTTACACGAAATGTTCCTCTTTTAAATTCGATCGTTGTTCTTGAATAAAGAATATTTACAAGCGAATGAAGAAACCCCTGGCGTGAAATTGTTTGTTTTTTATGAATGCGAATGATGCCATTTGCAAATTCATCAGGATTACCGATACCATAAATACAACTAACGGAAGCAACAACAATAATATCCCTGCGTCCGCTCAATAATTCTGAAGTCGCCTGTAAACGAAGCTTATCCAACTCATCATTAATTGAAAGATCTTTTTCTATATACACATCACTTACCGGCAAGTAAGCTTCGGGTTGATAATAATCATAATAAGAAACAAAATACCCAACAGCATTTTCAGGAAAGAATTGTTTGAACTCGCCATATAATTGCGCAACAAGAGTTTTGTTATGTGTAAGGACCAATGTCGGTTTTTGCACATTCTGAATTACATTGGCAATAGTGAACGTTTTACCACTACCGGTTACACCTAATAATGTTTGATACCTTTCTCCATGCAGGATCCCTTCTGTCAATTGGCGGATAGCATCTGGTTGATCACCAGCTGGAGGATAAGGTGTATGAAGATTAAAAGGCATAAAATACAGGGGAACAAATTTACCTGATTACTTTAGTTTTCTGTTTATATAAATAGAATAATCTTCAATCACGGGCTCATAAACCTCCTGCATTAATGGTGATGTTAAAATAAAATCCGCTGTCGCCCTGTCACAGGCAATTGGAATATTCCAGGTAACGGCTATTCGAAGCAAAGCTTTTATATCAGGGTCATGCGGTTGGGCTTCCATCGGATCCCAGAAAAAAATCAATACATCAAGCTTGCCTTCTGCGATCTTCGCTCCTATTTGCAGATCGCCACCTAATGGCCCGCTTTGCAATTTTGTTACTGATTGGTCAAGCTCTTCTTCAAGCAAGCTTCCTGTTGTACCTGTTGCATATAAACGATGTTTTGCAAGTGTTCTTTTATTAAACAAAGACCATTCGATCAACTCCTTTTTTTTATTGTCATGGGCCACCAGCGCAATACGCTTCCGGCTTTCCATTATTCTTTTGGTCATATTCAAATTATTTAAAATAAAATGCCTTACCACTAATGGGCAAGGCATGATACTAAAGATACAATTTATTAATTCAGCTCAGCAGTCACAGTGATCTTTGGTTCACGGGAAACTTTTCCGGCAGTGACCGGTGATCCGTCAATATCAAAATCGGCCAATTTCACACTGAATGTAGCAGATGTCTTTACTGTACTGCCAGAAACAACAATGGTCGCAGGCGTATTCACCTTTTGCGTTTTACCTTTTATTGTCAGATCACCTTCAACTGTAACCGTGTACGTTCCGTCTTTTTTAAAATTAACGGCAAAAGGGTTTGTGATCACTCCATTAAAAGTGGCTTTTGGAAATTCATCGGAATTTAGCCAGCCTTTCTGATTAAAGTGCTCCTGTATCCTTGGATTGGCAAAAGCGAAGTTTTTGATTGCTGCTTCAAACTGCACGGTATTCTTTTCAGGCTCAATTGCCGCAATGGCAGTTTTATTTTCTGCTTTTGGCAAGTCATCGATCGATGTCGAGGCGTCAAAAGCGATCGTAGCCGATGTTGATGTTTTCTTTTGTGCAAAAGCCATCATTGAAATAGTGGCGATCGCAAGAGATAGAAATGTTCTTTTCATTTTAATTTATTTGGTTTAAAGATTTATTTAGTTGCTACGATACTTCTTTTAAAACTTATAAAATATGTGCCGAGTATTTCACTATACACTCCATCGCTGCAGGAACCTTTTATCACAACCTCATCTCCTTCTTTAAGTCCTTTTGCTTCTGCCATATGCTGGTTTTGAAAAGCAAAAATTATATAAGAACCAGTTGTTGTATCTGCCATCTTTACATTCATCGTTGTGTCAGCAGGCTCGGTAGCCGTTACCCTCCCTTTCACGGCAATTATTTTTTCAGCATATTTTTTATTGGCTGCTTTATAATCATTTTCAAATTCCTTAATAAATGGAATTGCCTCAACCGTGTAATCAATTTTCAGACTTGCCGTGTCCTCATGGGTACGTGTTGCATAATAAAAATAGACAGCAATTCCAATAAGCAACAAACCGCCTCCACTGATCAGCAGCCATTTCAAAACTTTCTTACTCTTTGGATCTTTCAGCATGACTCAGAAAATCTATTTGATGTATTTTCCTAAAAAAACCGTTTGTTACCTTAATACAAATAAGGAAGTGCAAAGTTTGAACCGTGATCGAAGACTTCACTTGATATATGTTAATTAAAAAAGCCGCCTTTGAATTTTAAGACGGCTTTTACTAACCCATGTTTGTTTAACGGCTAAAATAGTATTATGCAGTTTGCATTTCTTTTATCTTTTCCCTGATCTTGGTTTCAATTTCATTGGCCAGTTCAGGATTATCAAGTAATAGTTGTTTAACAGTGTCACGACCCTGGCCAAGTTTATCATTATTATAACTAAACCAGCTTCCGCTTTTTTGCACAATGCCCAGTTCAACGCTCATATCAACTATTTCTCCGCTTTTGGAAATACCCTCACCGAAAATGATGTCGAATTCTGCGGCACGGAAAGGGGGAGCTACTTTATTTTTTACCACTTTTACTTTTACACGATTACCAACTGCTTCTTCTCCGTCTTTAATCTGAGATATACGACGAATATCCAGGCGAACTGAAGCATAAAATTTTAATGCATTACCGCCAGTTGTTGTTTCAGGGTTGCCAAACATCACCCCGATCTTTTCCCTTAACTGGTTGATGAAAATGCAAATAGTATTTGTTTTCGAAATGGTTGCTGTAAGTTTTCTTAATGCCTGGCTCATGAGTCTTGCATGTAAGCCCATTTTACTGTCACCCATTTCACCTTCTAATTCACTTTTAGGAACAAGGGCTGCCACCGAATCAATGACTACCACATCCAATGCACCGGAAAGAATAAGGCGATCTGCAATTTCAAGTGCCTGTTCACCATAATCCGGTTGTGAGATCAATAAATTATCAACGTCAACTCCCAATTTTTGAGCATAGGCGCTGTCAAAAGCATGTTCCGCATCAATGATAGCACACATACCGCCCTTTTTTTGGGCTTGTGCAATCACATGAGTGGCGATAGTTGTTTTACCAGAAGATTCGGGGCCATAAATTTCCACAACCCTTCCCCTTGGTAACCCACCTATACCAAGAGCTACATCAAGCCCGATGGAGCCGGTGGATATTACTTCCATTTCATTGATCCCTTTTTCATTCATCATCATGACGCTGCCCTTGCCATAATCTTTTTCGATCTTGTCAATTGTCAGCTTCAGCGCTTTTAATTTTTCAGTGTTGGTTGACATATCGGTAGTTTTTTCTTTTGCTGTTTTTGCCATGTATCAAAATTAGGTTTTCAAGGGCCTTTGGTTAAAAATTTATTTGAACAGCGAAGCTAAGTATTTTAGTAAATCAACACTAATTTATTTGGATATTTTTTTAAAAATTCCACTTTTGGGGTATATGCTCCGGGTTAAAAACCATTTTAAACCTCCCAAATTAATTCCGATATTTGGTGTCCTAAACTTTTGAACTATGAAGAAAATATTCTCTCTGCTTGTTGCTTTATCAGCAATGGTTATTGTAAATGCACAGGATGCCGAATCAGCCAAACCCGGCGTTGTTTATGGCAAATATTCTGAAGAAGGAATGACACCTGTAAGTGTAAATGATCTTGAAAAAAAGATGACAGATAATAAGTTCGATGGTAAGATCCAGGGCAAGGTGGTTGAAGTATGCCAGGCAATGGGTTGCTGGGCAAAACTGAAAAAAGAAGATGGTACTACCATAATGATCAAAGTAAAGGACCATGAATTTGCAATGCCAAAAGACATTGTTGGAAAAACAATTGTGGTTGAAGGCAAGGCAGAATTAAAAGAAACCTCTGTAGCTATGCTGAAACATTATGCAGAAGATGCCGGCAAAAGCAAAGAAGAAGTTGATAAAATAAAAGAGCCAAAGATAGAAGTGATCATGATGATCAAAGGCGTGAAAGTGATTGAATAAAGGTGTTATCCTTATTATATTTAAGAACCTCCTGGTCAAGGAGGTCTTTTATTTTTAGAATTTTTGAATCGCCTGTTGAATTGTGATTATACTCATCCAACTCATAACAATCACAACCAACCACCCAACCACCTGCATCCATACCGGGTGTTTATAACCTTTCATAATAGAAGATTTTGTTGCTGCAATAAGAATTACAGCCAACGCTATTGGTAAAATGATCCCATTTGCTCCGCCAGCAAACACTAATAGCTTAACCGGGTTACCAATGCTAATAAAAATTATAGTTGATGCTATAATAAATAAGCTGATAATTACCTTTTCATTTTTTGAAACAATAGGATGCAATGTCTTCCAAAAAGAAACTGAAGTAAATGAAGCGCCAACAACAGACGTAATAGCAGCTATCCAAATAACAACACCAAAAAATTTATAGCCTAATTCACCCGCAGCTGATTGAAAAACAGATGCAGCCGGGTTTCCTGATGCTAACTTTGCTCCACCCCACACAACACCCAATGCAGCAAGAAATAAAACAAACCTCATTATCGAAGTAATAAGAATCCCACTCACAGCGCTTTTTGTAACCTGCTTTAGATTTTCTTTTCCTTTTATCCCGGCGTCAAGCAAACGATGTGCTCCGGCAAATGAAATATAACCACCCACTGTGCCGCCAACTAACGTAACAATTTTCATTACATCAATTTTTTCCGGCCAAATAGTTCTGTACAAAGCTTCGCCAACCGGCGGATGAGATTCAAAAGCAATATAAACTGTAAGGCAGATCATTATTAAGCCTAACCATTTTGCAAAACCATCGATCAGGCGGCCTGCTTCTTTGTACCAAAAAATCCCTAATGCGATCACACAACTTATAATAGCCCCATATTTCGGATCGATTCCGGTCAAAACATTTACGCCCAAACCACAACCCGCAATGTTTCCGATATTAAATATTAATCCACCGAATGCAATAAGGAATGCAAGAAAAAAACCAAGACCGGGAAAAATCTTATTTGCAATATCCTGCGCTCTATTTTCACTTACTGTTACAATTCTCCAGATATTTATTTGCGTACCTATATCTAATAGGATAGAAATAAGGATCACAAAACCGAAACTTGTAAGTAATTGTTCAGTAAATAAAGATGTTTGAGTAAGAAAACCCGGACCAATTGCTGAAGTAGCCATCAGGAATGCGGCACCAAGTATGGCTGAGTTTTTTTTCATTGTGTTACCAGCAGCGGGAATTCTATTCAAGTCCGGTTGCGTCGCACTCTTGTACTTTTGTAATTCAATTCAGTTTTTTATTTTCTCACAGATTTCACAGATTCACACGGAAATTGATCTGTGAAAATCCCTGTCTACCGGCAGGTAGGCGTGTGATCTGTGAGACCCTTATCTACTCTTTATTTGAATTCCTTCTTTTAGCAAAGCATCTCGAATTGCTTTTGCAAATTCAACAGCATGTTCGCCATCGCCATGTATGCAAATTGTTTCGGCTGTTATAGGAATTTTTTTCCCTGTGATCGACGTAACAGTTCCTTCTTTCACCATTTGCAATACTTGAGCAACAGCTTTACCGGTATCTTCAATCAGTGCTCCGGGTTTATTTCTCGGAGATAACATGCCGTCATCTTTATAAGTACGATCTGCAAATACCTCGCTGGCAGTTTTCACTCCAAGGTTTTTTCCCTCTTTTATTAAATAGCTGCCGCTTAACCCGTATAAAATATATTTACTGTTTGTATCTAAAATAGCAAGAGCGACAAAAGGCGCCAGCATCTTATCTCTTGCGGCCATATTATACAATGCGCCGTGTGGTTTTATATGATGAACCGGGACGTCAGCGTCTTCAGCGATTTTTTCTAAACAGTTAATTTGTTTAACTATCATTTCATAGATCTCACCCGGGTGAAGTAACATATCTGTTCTTCCAAAATTTTGCCGGTCAGGAAAAGATGGATGTACGCCAACAGCTACATTATATTTTTTGCATAGCTCAACGGTTAGCTTCATCGTATTCTCATCACCGGCATGATAGCCGCATGCAATATTTGCCGATGAAATATAGGGCATGATCAGTTCATCGTTTCCAATTCCTTCTCCAAGGTCGCAGTTAATATCAATTGTCTTCATGGATATAATTTTCCAGTCTCAATTTACAGGCTATTTGTAATTGCGTCAAGTGCTGCTGCTGTTTTAATATTAAATTTTCGGCGGTTTGATGATCAGTAAAATTGAAACGAATTCTATCACCGGCTTTCATTTGTGCAAGCATTGGTAAATATGCAGAAATAACATTCCCTATTCTCGGGTAACCGCCTGTAGTTTGATGATCTGCCATCAGTATGATGAGCTGACCATCGGGCAATAGTTGTATAGTACCGAAACTTACTGCTGAAGAAACCAATTCGGATCCTATAATTGTTTGCAATGGTTCACTCGCCAGCCGATAGCCCATCCTGTCAGAGTTATTAGAAATGAAAAAGGGGTTTTTTAAAAATTTTTCTTGTGAATGTTTATCAAGCCAACCCCATTCACTTCCCGGAACTGCCATCATTTCTTCGGTGTAATGAATTCCAAAATCATCATTTGTGCTCCAGGGTAAGATTTTAAAATCATCTTTATCGTCCAATTGATAACTGTCAGTTTTGTTATTAAGCTCAAGTATATCATCTTTCAATAATTTTCTTCCCGAAAAACCACCGGCTTCAGCAACAAGGTTGGTACTATAGCTATTTAGCCATTTTGAAATTTTTATTCCATCTTTTATAGCCAGGTAGCACCGGCTTTTATTTTTTAATGATTGAAATTGAAGTGTGATGTTTTTATTTACGATCACTGCATGATTGAGGGGTATTTGTTTTCCATTAATGTTAGCAGAAAAGTCGGCGCCGCTTAAAGCGATCATAGCTGGTTGTTCAAAAAAGATCGATGGTGCCGGGAAATGCATTTCAATAACAGCTTCGTATGTATCGTTACCAACTAAAATATTTGCAATGGTCGCAGCATATCTATCCATAGCTCCGTTTGGATTGATCCCAAATTGCTGGTAACCGAAGCGACCAGCATCCTGTATGCTATCAAGCATTCCTGCTTTTAATATCTTCAAATTCATTTTTAGTTATTGAATAAAATTGAATCTTATCGCCGGGTTTAAATAGTACAGGGTTTATTTTCTCTTTATCAAATAATTTCAAGGGTGTTCTTCCTATAATTTGCCAGCCACCCTGTGATCGGAATGGATAAATTCCTGTTTGCTTTCCGGCAATTCCGATACTCCCGGCTTCAACAAACACCGGCTTTTGTTTACGTGATGAAGAGATCTTTTCATCAACCATACCCATATATGCAAACCCCGGAAGAAACCCAAGCATATAAACATGGTATGTAGTTGATGTATGTAAATAAATTACTTCTTCAGTTGAAATATTATTTTGGGAAGCAATGAAACCGAGATCTGGTGCATATCCATTTTCATAACATACAGGAATTTTGATCAGTAATTGGGGATCACCGGTCTCAATGTTTTCTTTTGATACATATTTTTTCAAACCTTCAGAGATCCACTCAAAAGCGGTTATTTGTTTATTTAATTTGTTTCGGATAAATATTATATTATAATAAATAGTCAGGGAGCTATATGCAGGTACAGCTTCGATCATTCCTGGAATTGGGTCATTCTGCAATTGATAAAAAAGAGAATGCACCGCTTTATTTATTGATTCATCAATGATATTCCCAAAATCAATGATCAATGCATTATCCCCTAAAGATGAAATTTTATATGAAGGCAATTGATCCATATAATAAATAGTCAAATTAGAGAATTATTACCATTGCCGGCTGTTGTTTTTTACCTTTACAGTTCGATGTCGCAATTTAATTGGAACGATAGTGTCAACCTGTTTTCTAAATTCAGTTTTCGCCGTGCCTGGAATGGTGTTAAGGTATTAAGCAGCTATTATATCAGCAAGTGGTTTAAAAAGCCCGTTCAGTGGGGTATGCCGGTTTCTATTTCATTTGAGCCAACAACCTCTTGTAACCTGCGTTGCCCCGAATGTCCAAGTGGTTTAAGGGCTTTTACACGGCCTACAGGCATGCTTCAAAAAAACTTTTTTAAAGACACGATCGACCAGCTTCATAAGGAACTTTTATACCTCGTGTTTTATTTCCAGGGGGAGCCTTATTTGAACCCCGATTTTTTGGACATGGTAAAATATGCTTCCTCAAAAAAAATTTATACCGCAACTTCTACCAATGCGCATTATTTAAATGATGATAATGCAAAAAGAACTATCGAAAGCGGTTTGGACAGGCTTATCATTTCAATAGATGGAACTACACAAGATGTGTATGAACAATATCGTATAGGCGGAAGACTTGATAAAGTTTTAGAAGGAACAAAGAAAGTCGTGAAATGGAAAAAAGAAATGAAGAGCAAAACGCCATTCATTGTTTTTCAATTTTTAGTTGTAAAACCAAATGAGCACCAAATAGAAGATGTAAAGAAATTAGCTAAGGAGATAGGTGTGGATGATGTTTGGTTTAAAACTGCACAAGTTTACGATTATGAAAACGATCCTAATAAATTGATCCCAACAATAGATAAATATAGCCGCTACAGGAAAACAAATAATGGCTATGAGTTTAAGGGCAAATTAGCTAATCATTGCTGGCGGCTCTGGCATGATCCTGTAATTACATGGGATGGTCTGGTTGCTCCATGTTGTTTTGATAAAGATGCACAGCATAAGCTTGGTGATCTAAAGCAGAGATCTTTTAAAGAAATATGGAAGAATGGAGAGTATTCGAAATTCCGTTCAGCAATTTTAAAGGGAAGAAAGAATATCGACATCTGTTCTAATTGCAGTGAAGGCACCAAGGTGTGGGAGAAGGCATAAATAAACAACTCGTCATTGTCATCCTGAGCGAAGTGAAGGATGTTCTAATTGAAGTGAAGGAACAAAAGTGTGGGAGAAAGCCTAAGTAAAATCAACTTCTTATTGTTTTAATTACAGCAAAGCATTAAAGTATGGGAAAATTAATCCACACTTGAGTACTCATATACGATAGTATTACCAGTTTTTTATTTCTTTATACAACACTGTATAAAAAGAAACAAATCCCTCTAAGAAATTGCGGAAAGATTCGGTTATAATTTTCATGATGGCTGATTTAAGGTTAATCGAACATAAAACTACGGAAAGCAAGTATTTTTTAAACAATTCATGCCTACCACTTTAGTAGTATTTTTTCCACTCCTGTGAATTTAAGTTTTGCAAAAAATTATTTTGGTCAGGTTTTTGAACTTTCACCATTAATAAAATGCCGGGCCAAATGGGAATTGACAAAGACATAAAGCAAGCGAAGTTCCGGAACACCCAAAATAAGGCGATGGTGAACATTATGTTTACCCATGCGTGGATGGTGGATCATATAAAGAACTTTGTAAAATCAGAGAATATTACTCCTCAGCAGTATAATATACTCCGCATCTTACGTGGTGCAGGTGAACCATTATCAACACTTCAGTTAAGGGAAAGGATGCTCGATAAAATGAGTGATACCAGCCGGATAGTTGAACGCATGGTATCAAAAGGCCTGGTTCAAAAAGCAGTTTCAGAAAAGGACAAAAGAATGGTGGATGTAATCCTGACTCCTCACGGCTCAGAGCTATTGGAAAACCTTGACAGAAGGAATGAAGAATTGGATGGAGTCGTAAATCACCTCACAGACGAAGAGCTGGAAACGTTAAATAACCTTTTGGATAAGCTTCGAAATAATCATTGATGTACCTTCGCTTTGAACTGACCCAAAATTCAAAGCATGCAAAGACCGAACCGCCGTACTATTCTGATAGTCTGCCTTTTTCTATTCACGTCAACATTGTTCGCACAAATTAAATCTGAATTCCGGGGCGTCTGGATCGCATCTGTTGATAATATCGACTGGCCGCCAAAAGGAATGATGAATCCGGATAGCCAGCGAACAGAATTCATCCGTCAGCTGGATATGCATAAGATGAATGGGATGAATGCAGTGATCGTACAGGTGCGACCTGCGGCCGATGCATTTTATCCTTCGCCATTCGAGCCATGGAGCCAATGGCTTACCGGTGTCCAGGGACAACCCCCATCTCCTTATTATGATCCGCTTGAATTTATGATCAAAGAAACTCATAAGCGTGGAATGGAGTTTCATGCCTGGTGCAATCCTTACCGGGCTGATTTTAAAATTGGAGCTTCTTCTATTGCACCGAATCATGTTACAAAAATTCACCCAGAATGGTTTTTGGATTATGGGGATAAAAAATATTTTGACCCGGCAAGCAAAGAAGTACAAAAATTTGTGGTGAAGGTTGTGGCAGATATTGTTCATCGCTATGATGTAGATGCTATACACATGGATGATTATTTTTATCCATATAGAATTGCGGGTAAAGAATTTCCTGATGAGGAATCGTATAAAAGATCAAAAAGCAAGCTGAATATAGATGATTGGCGCAGAAGTAATGTGGATTCGATCATGAAAATGCTTTCGATCGCTATTAAAAAAGAAAAGCCCTGGGTGCAGTTTGGTATTTCACCGTTTAGTGTATGGAGGAATAAAGACAAAGATCCCAAAGGCAGTGATAGCAAAGCGGGGCAAACAAATTATGATGATCTTTATGCGGATATTTTATTATGGCTGAAAGAAAAATGGGTTGATTATGTAGCGCCGCAGCTTTATTTAGAAATAGGTCATGATAAAATTGATTATTTAAAAATGCTGGATTGGTGGAGCAAAAATTCTTACGGACGTAATCTATATATCGGGCTCGGTATTTATCGATCGGGCAGCAATGCAGCATGGAGAAATCCTAACGAATTGCCTAACCAGATAAAACTGTTGAGACAATACTCCAATGTACAGGGGAGCATTTATTTCAGCAGCAAATCGTTTAATAATAATCCGAATGGTTGGAACGATAGTTTGAGAAATAATTATTACAAGGTACCTGCCCAGGTGCCGCAGATGGAATGGCTGCCGAAGAAAACCAGCAGCGGATCAAAATAAATTTTACTTCTTCCCTTCCAATCTATTTACATAATCAAGAGAACCTAATCGGAATCGAAAAGGGACAGAAGTTATCTTTTCTAATTGAATTTCTTTTTTACAAAAGAATCCGGGATGATCTGTATAAAATTGCCTGTCTAAGAAATTTGATCTTAAAAAGAAATCTCTTGTTGTTATATGACTATTTTTATATGTCATTACATTTTTTAAGTGATCAGCATTAAAGTAATTATTATAACAAAATTTTTCAAAGTTAAAATCCGGGATATATTTCCCCTTTATTTTAAAAGTTGAATCTGAATTGATTGATTGAATTTTTTCCTGCGAAAAAATCTTTCCGGTTAACATTAACAAGACAACAAGAATTATATTTATTCGTTGCGGCACCTTTACTCTTTTTGTATGTAAATTTACGGCCTGATTTTTGATGTTTGGCCCGATTTTTTCAAAAGGCCAATACTTAACCTGAGGAACCACAATAAGCAACCATGGCTCTGAGTCAAAATCTACAACAAAAGCTTCTACAAAAACTATCACCACAGCAGATTCAGCTTATGAAACTGCTGCAAGTGCCTACGGCCAATCTTGAGGAAAGGATAAAGGAAGAAATGGAAGAAAACCCTGCTCTTGAACAGGAGGAAGAAAAACATGATGAGTTCGAAGAAGCAAAAGATGAGTTTACAGAAAATGGGGAAGAAACCTTTGATGAACCGGATGGCAGCGAAAATGATTATGATAATATAGATATCAGCGATTATGTGAAAGATGGCGATGATGATATTGCTGACTATAAACTCCGGGACGATAACTACGGCAGCGATGATGATGACAAGAAAACTATCCCATTTAAAACAGAAACGAGCTTTTATGAAACCCTGCTTGACCAGCTTGGCTTATTAAAGCTGGATGAAAAAGAGCAAAGAATAGCCGAGCAAATTGTGGGAAGTATTGATGAAGATGGTTATTTGCGCAGGGAAACTTCGGCCATTGTTGATGATCTTGCCTTTCGCCAAAACATAATGACCACCGACGAGGAGGTGGAAAGTATAATAAAACGTATTCAGCAATTTGACCCTCCCGGTGTGGCGGCAAGAGATCTGCAGGAGTGTTTATTGCTTCAGCTTAGCAGGATGCAGGATGAAGGAAAAAATGTAACTACAGCTATTAAGGCCATTTCAAAATACTTTGATGAGTTCACTAAAAAACATTACGAAAAAATTCAACGTGGTCTTGATCTGAATGATGAACAATTGAAAGAAGTGATGCAACAGATCATCCGGTTAAATCCCAAACCTGGTGGCAATGTTGGTGAAATAAATAAAGCTGAAAGTTACGTGGTGCCCGATTTTTTTATAATTAATAATGGAGGAAAGCTGGAGTTAACTCTGAATTCAAGAAATGCACCAGAGTTGAGGATCAGTGAAGGATATCGTGATATGCTGAAAGAATATGATCGGGGTACTAAAAAAGATAAGCGGCAGAAGGAAGCTGTATTATTTATAAAACAAAAGATCGATTCGGCAAAATGGTTCATTGATGCTATTAAACAACGCCAGCATACATTACTCGATACAATGACGGCTATTATGAATCACCAGCATGATTTTTTTCTTACCGGTGATCAAACCACTTTGAGGCCAATGATCCTTAAAGATATTGCTGAAAAGACAGGACTTGATATTTCTACAGTAAGCCGTGTGGCAAACAGCAAATTCGTACAAACAGAATTCGGAACCTATCGTTTGAAATTTTTCTTTAGCGAATCATTAAGCACAGAAAGTGGTGAAGAAGTATCGACAAGAGAAGTAAAGAAAATTCTTAGCGATCTCATTGAAGCTGAAAATAAAAAGAAACCTCTGAGTGATGAGCATCTTACTGAAATGCTTCAGCAAAAAGGTTATAATATTGCACGCAGAACAGTGGCCAAGTACCGGGAGCAATTGAATATTCCCGTGGCTCGTTTGCGAAAAGAATTATAGTCATGCCCGACAGACTAGTTATAACCGAAGAGAACCAGCTAAAAGAAATAAGTATACCCGAAACGCCGCAACAACCGGCATGGATAAGGATATCAGCAAAGATCATTTCTTATATATTTCATCCTTTATTTATCCCTGTTTATCTCGCCTATTTTATCATGGAGATACACTCCTATGAGTTTGCAGGGCTCGATGATTGGAACCGGACATTAAAGCTGCTGATTTTTATTGTATCATGCTCTTTTGTACCGTTAGTAAGTGTGTTATTGTTGAGGGGATTGAATTTTATTGATTCCATTTTTTTAAAAACACAAAAAGACCGCATCATTCCTTATGTGATCTGCATGACTTTTTATTTCGCTGTCTGGTACTTTTTCAAAACAAATCATGAAATAAAAGACATGGTCAGCTTGACCATGGCGATGTTTAATGCATCGGTGTTTGGCTTCCTGGTAAATCTCTTTATGAAAGTAAGCATGCATGCAATAGCAGTTGGGGTTATGTGTACTTTTATTGCATTGATGGCATTTGCTGATACCATCAGCTATTCTTTCTATTTATCAATTGCTATTTTAATTTCAGGAGTTGTTTGCACTTCACGGCTTATTGTTTCTGATCACAAGCCCAAAGAAATTTATTATGGATTTTTGATCGGCGTCTTTTCACAATTAGCGGCTCATTATTTTGTAAATTCTTAATTAGCTCACCCCACTACATTCCAAATAAACGAACAAATATGTGACACGAAGGACACTAAGTTTTACACAAAGGACACAAAACGTTAAGAGCAATCAATCGTTTCGTTGTGCTCTTTGTGGTTCTCAGTGTTCATTGTGCTCCTTAACAACAAAAAAGCCTCCCGAATTAACGGGAAGCTTTCGTTTCATCCATCCTTATTATACGTCCAATTAGCCGTTTAATATTTTAGATCCCGACAAATAGTTTTTACTTGGATGATATATGAAAAGGCAACTGCCGTCTTTGATCGCATTGATAAGTATTTTAGATTGTCTCATTGGTACAGCAGGACAACCAAAGCTGCGCCCCATAAATTTCCCCCAACGCCTGTAATTATCACCGATGTATTGTGAACCATGTAACACGATCTTTCTTCTCTCAGCTTTATCATTAAAGCCTGGCTCAAGACCAGTTAGTGTCAATGCAAGACCATGACCGCCATAATAAGTTTTTTTTGTTCTGTAAAACCCAAGACTGCTTTGCCGTGATTCAGGCCTGTTCGAAAACCTTTTTGCATATTCACCACCGGAGTTTCTTCCATGCGCCACATAAGTATTTAATAAAAGCTTGCATTCATTCAGATCGATAAGGTAAAGTCTTTTTCTTCTTGATGATTGACTGAAATCGCAGATAGTGATTAATCCTTCTTTATTTAACTGACCTTCTTCTTCTAATTTTTTATATCCCAGGTATGCATATTTAAATGCTTCTTTCCTCAACCCCATTTTTTGAAGTTTGAGGCTGTCATATATTGACTCCATTTCGGCATCAGGTGAATATGTTCCGATCGAATCGTTAAGAGTGAATAGTGATTGAAGTTTTACCGGGCCCGATTTATTCCCGGAATATAATAGCGGGATTATAATAAATGCAGCGGCAGAGAATGAGGATAATATGGCTTTTATAAACCTGGGCACGGGGTACGGATTTCGGTTTTTTAAACGGGCTTAAACGTAAAAATATTATCCGCTTTACCAAATTGCAAGTTTAAAAGGTAATTATTGTTGTGTAACTGTGAGAATTACTTGAGTGATTTACGCCAAATAGAAAATCTACTTAAGGGAAAATCAGTTTTCCATGTGATGATGGTGATGAATTTGCCGCTGTTTGGTTATAAACTCGTTGCTATAAATTTTTAATAATAATAAGAATAAGGAGATAAGCAATGGGCCAAATATCAAACCAATAAAACCAAATACACTTAACCCAATGATGACACCAAACACAGTAACAAGTGGGTGAACGTTACCGATCTTTTTTGCAAGAGTGAAACGAAATACATTATCAACTAAGCCAATCACACCAAAACCATATATCAGCATAAATATACCTTTACCAGTATCGCCGTTGGCAAAGAAGATTATAGCAAGGGGCACATATGCCAATGCAGCCCCAACAACCGGAAGCATTGCTGTGATACAGGTAACTACAAACCAAAACCATGGTTCTTTAACTCCAATAATAAGATAACCGATCAATGCAACAATCCCTTGCAATACAGCGATCACAGGAATACCAACAGCATTACTTAATACCATGTTTTTTACTTCCTTTCCCAGCATTTCTGCATTTTCATCTCTCAATGGTATATGCTCGTAAATATCACTTTCCATTTTTTTGCCGTTCACCAGCATAAAATATAAAATGAAATACATAAAAAAGATGGTGCCAAGTGTATTGAAAGTAGCACCGAGTAATCTGGGAATGCCTCCCGTGATAAAGTTGCCAAGCTTGTTGATGTTTTCATCACTAACAATTTCAATATCGAATCGTTTTTCAATATCAGCAACAATTGTTTTCAATGCACTAACCAGCTCATTTGAATGCTGAATAGCAAAAGTAATTTTTGAAGAAAGCATATTGATCAGCACCGCGATCGGGAGCAGGATAACAATTAATGAAGCAAACATCAGCAGTGCGGCGGTCCACCCCTTTCGCCATTTTTTCTTTATGGTAAGATAAAACATCCATTTCCGCATTACAATATATAAAGTAATGGCACCAAGTAATGCGGGGAGAAAAGTATATAGTTCAAGAAATAATAATAGCCCGAGCAATACAATGATTACAAGAAAAAATATTTGGCGTATCCGGTTCTGGTGTATTACATTACTTTCCATTGGGGCAAGTTAAATAAAAAGGCCTCTCCCTCAATCCCTCTCCAAAGGAGAGGGAGGCCGGGCAGCAATTTATTTTTCAGCATCAGCACTAACAAATCATCAACGTAACCATGTTCAGCATTTAAGTACAGATGATGTGGTAGAACAGCAGCCAGGCTTTGTAATGGAGCACTGCCCCTTCTCCTTTGGAGAATGGGAATGGGGGAAGGGGTCACCGCCTTAAACTTTTACTTCTTTCCATTTCCCTTTTTTAAAATAATACCATGCTGTAAGAGCTAAAAAAGTTTCCGCAACGGGTATAGCGATAAAGGCACCGGTGGGTCCCAAATCAAACCCTTTTGCAAGTATGTATGCTAACGGAATTTGGAACATCCAAAATGAAAAGAAGTTTATCCATGTGGGTGTTTTAGTATCACCGGCACCATTTAATGCCTGGATCATTACCATTCCAATACCATAGAAAATATATCCTGTTCCAATGATCTGCAATGATAATGCGCCATACAGTAGATCTTCAGGCACACTTGTAAAAATGCTAATGATAGGTTTTGCAAAAAAGATAAACAACAGCATAACTCCGCTCATAAAAATGGCATTATACTTTGTAGTAAGGAAAACGCTTTTTTCAGCACGGCCAGGTTCTTTGGCACCAAGGTTTTGACCAACCAAAGTTGCTGCTGCATTGCTCAAACCCCATGCTGGTAATATAAAAAACATAACATTGCGAATTGCGATCTGGTAGCCTGCTGATGCATGAGTACCGCCGGTTGTTGCTATCAATTGCGTAAGAACTATCCAGCTTCCCGATGCAATGATAAATTGGAATGTAGCAGGCCATGCAATTTTTATCAATGATCTCATTACCGAGAAATCAATAATAAAATGTTCTTTGCTGAGATTGATCGTTCCCTTTTTGTTCCAGAATAAATGATAACATTGATACAATACACCCATACCGCGACCAATAGTCGTTGCTATTGCGGCGCCTTTCAACCCTAATGCAGGTAATGGCCCCCATCCTAAAATTAATGCCGGGCAAAGAAAAATATTTATTAAGCTGGCAAGCCAAAGACTACGCATCGCAATAGCGGCGTTACCTGCACCACGAAATATTCCATTGATAAGAAAAAGAAGAATGATCACCAGGCTTCCGCCAAGCATGATACGGGTAAAGACTGTTCCTTCTTTTATTACATCAGATGTTGCACCCATTATGCGGAGAATGTCCGGCGCAAAAATTACCCCGGCTATGCTAATGATTACGGTTGCAACTAATGCCATGATCAATGCCTGCATACCTGCATGTGCAGCGGCGGCAGGATCTTTTTCACCAATCCGTCTTGCTACCATTGCAGTTGCAGCAATACTTAACCCTATCGCTAATGAATATATAACCGTAATAACAGATTCTGTTAAACCGACAGTTTGCGTTGCATTTGATCCTATATGCTTGCTAACAAAAAATATGTCGACAACTGCGAATACACTTTCAAGGCTCAGCTCAAGTATCATCGGAATAGCAAGCAATACGATTGCCACACGAATACTGCCTTGCGTATAATCATATTCGCCTCCGCGAAGCGATTGACCTATCAATGATATAAAATGTGAAAATTTGTTTTTATGTACAGTTTGATTCTGCATGATTAAACTTGAAAAATTAAAATAAATAAATGTGATAAATAGCAACAGGAAGTTGCTTACGTGAATTCAGGAAATTTTTGGTTCTTAAAATTGGGGGCGAACCATGCAGATCTTCATATTCAAAAATTAATGAAGGGCAAAGCTAAGGGAAACATTTTACCCGGCAAGTTGTAATGCCGACAAATATTGATGAATGTATTTATCCTTTTGTTTGCGGCGGTATTGCAGGATAAAACGTGGATGAGGCAACGGGATTATTTGTTTAAACCATCTGCGTTCGTCATTCAAACCGGAAAGAAATTTGAAATTCTTTTCACCACCTATACAAATACATTTCTCAGTTTTAAAACCAAGCTTCACCTGCTTATTTATACAATCAATAATAAAAGGAGTTACGGCTTCCAATAATTTTTTATCATCGTAATAATTGAGATTCTTGCCTAAAGTCCCTCCTTTGGAGGGGTTTGGGGAGGCTGTAAACCCAAGCGGACAAACCGAACCAATGAACCAATCCTTATAAAACTTTTTTACGCCACCATACGCTGCTATCATTTCATAAATAAATTCTGCAGATAGTTCAGAAGAATTTTTAAAATGATGATCGATCCCGCAATATTCTTTTAATTGCTTAGGTGCTGTAAAATTTACACCGGTAATACCTGCACCATATCTGCCCGGGTTTATTCCAAGCATGAGGCTTCGTGAATTATTATCATTAAAATATTTGGTGAAAAATTTTTCTACTATTTCAATAACCTGTTTGTCCTTATGCGGATATAAAACTTGGATTCCTTTGGGCAAATTTGTTGGGGGTTTTAATTGGGTATAATATTTTATCAGTTTTTGGGAGAACATGGTCTGCGAATTCGGCGCCTTGGTTATAAAATCTTTTTGCCTTGGTGCAAACTACTAATGCTTTCTTTTCTTTGTCTTGATACAAAGAAAAGAAACAAAAGAAAAATCATCCGCCTCAGGCGGACCGCCGGCCGGGCTGGCCAGCGCACATGAACAGTCTTTATACTTTATAATTGCATTTTTTTATCGAACTGATAGATTGAAGAGATTGCTTCGTGTTATTTGTGATCTCTGGAGGCGCTGTCCCGATGGCTTGCAGTATTTTGATTGAAAAGATTTCTCCAGGCCATCGGGAAGGCGCTTGACCAGCAAAAATATTCATCATATATGTGTGATATAAACCGGTACGATCTAAGAAGAGTATCGATGAAAAGAACAAACCACAACTATTGTCGATGTCGATGATTAGAATTGTTTAGCTCAGTTAACAGTAGTACTGAAGTTTAATCACGGCGTCCGGCAACGGCTGTATATCGTTTGCCGGTGTGCTTTTCTTTCGTTCTTTCTTTTGCACAAGCAAAAGAAAGAACATAAAAAAACAATTTTAAAGAACTCGTTTACCTACTTTTTGCCTTGATGCAAATAGGTAATCCGCAGGATTACGAAAAAAAAATCAAGGCAAAACCGAATGCTCCGCCGATTTGCCGGGCCAACGCACATGAACATTTCAACTGTTCACTCGAAATTAATTTTCCCGAAAAAATATAGAAGTTCATAAACTAAAATATGACATTGCTACCCCTTCCCTTCGGGAAGGGGCTTTAGCAGGAACCACAGATTTTAAAAAAGTTCTGGGGGATGGGCTTCAAAATGCTTTCGCTGCCGGGTTTAGTAACACCGGGTCACCAAAGCCAAGTTTTTTCAATGGCTCCAATTGTGTTTTGGCATCACCCACTACCAGCCATACCATTTTATTCGTATCAAGATATTTGTTAGAAAGTGATCTGATCTTTTCAATCGTCATGTTCTTTACGATCTTTTCACGCTGTAACACATAATCAGGACTCCAATTGTACTTCGTTACGTTATCCAACAGATTCAGCTTGGCACCAGCCGTTTCAAATGCCCTTGTATTACTCTTTGTCAGAAAACTTTTTGTAGTTGCCAGGTCAGCTTCTGTATAAGTGTCCGCAAATTTTTCAATAATATCTTTTACTAATTGTGACGACTCATAAGTAACATTACTTCTTACTCCGCTTGCAATGGTGAAAGGTCCCACCGCATGCGAACCAGAAAAGAAAGATGAAATGCCATAAGTATAACCTTTGCCTTCACGCAATTCTTGTGTAAGCCGCGAAGCAAATCCACCACCACCCAATATATAGTTCATCACCACGGCCGGGTAATAATCAGCATCTGTAATAGATAATGCAGGATAACCAAAACGCAACATAGATTGTTTTGCATCCGTCACATCAAAAAAATAAACTTTAGCCTTGTCCGTCTTTGTTGCAACCGTCCAGGCAGGTATATCCACTTTTTTGACTTTCCATTTGTCGGTAAGATCAATTACTGATCCAAGAATTCTTGCTTTATCAAGAGCACCTACTACATGCATCCTCGTTACAGATGGTGATATGTTTTTATTATAATAATCCTTCAGGTCATCCATGGTGATCGCATTCACCGATGCAGTTGTACCCAACAGGTTGCGTGAACGGATATTCGAACGTCCATAGATCAGCTCATTGTATTGAATTTGCGCCAGCGAGTTCGGATCTCCTTCCTGCTGTTTCAACTGGCTGATCACTGATTGTTTGATCAGGTCAAATTCTTTTGCATCCCATCTTGGTTCCAGCAATATTTCTTTAACAAGATCAACAGTTGCCTGGTAATTTTTTGCAAGTGTGTTTACACTTATGCGGATATCTTCCGTTCCGGCAAATACATTGATCGACGCACCCAGTTGCTGAATCGCTTCTTCAAGTTCCTGTGGTGTTTTATTTTTTGTACCCTGTGTCATCATCCTTGCCAGCAAATTGGATACACCCACCTTATCAATATTCTCGAGTAACAAACCACCATCGATCACGAGATCAAATTGAACAAGCGGTACTTCTTTATTTTCGATACCGGCAACCCGCATCGAATTGCCAAGTTTTGTTTGCCAGATTACAGGAATAGACAGCTTTGGTTCTTTTCCATATGGCGGCTCTTTACTGCGGTCAAAGCTGGAAGAAGTTTTTTCATAAGTTGCTTTTACATTAGGATCCACTTTTTCATTTTCATTCGCTGCGATCGCTTCTTCTACCACATTGGCTTTTTTAGAATCCTCCAATGCAAGATCCAGTTTACCCTTAGGCACAAAACTGGTAGCCACAAAATTTTTTCCCTTGATATATTTTTCATAGACACGCATCACATCAGCAGGAGTAACCGCAAGTATGCTGTGGATGTCTTTTTCAGCATAACCCGGATCGCCGGCAAAAATATTATACTGCGCCAGTATTGCTCCTTTACCTAACACACTGGATAGTCCATTATAAAATTGTCTCTCCTGCCCGGCTTTGATACGTTGCAGATCTTTTTCAGCAATGGCTTCTTTCTCAAATTTGGTAAATGCTTCATTGACTGCGACCATTACTACGTCAAGATCTTTATCAGCAAATGCACGGATAGTTAGTTGCATATTCCCGGCAATCTCTGATTCACGCTGAAACATAGAAGTGCTCGGAGCAAGTTTTTTATCTTCAACGATCACCTGGTAAAAAGGCGCTTTCTTTCCCTGAGTAAGATATTGAGCAAGTACCGACAATGGATAAGAGTCCGGATGATATTGTTCAACAGTTGGCCAGGCCATCGTCAGTTGCGGAAGACGGGCGAAATTATCTTCATGATAAAGTTTGATCGTTTGCGGAACATAGCCGGGTCTTTTTGATACGTTGTTTACTGCTTCACCGCGTTTGATCTCTTCAAAATATTTTATCACCCATTTTTTTGCCTGTACAGGATCGAAATCCCCGGCAACCACCAGCGTTACATTGTTGGGCACATACCAGCGACGGAAAAATTCTTTAACATAATCAAGCGATGCATTTTGCAGATCTTCCAGTGAACCGATCACCTGCCAGTTATAAGGATGATCTGCCGGATAAAGATTCTTATCGATCACATAGGAGTTATGTCCGTAAGGAACATTGTCAACTCCCTGTCGCTTTTCATTTTTTACTACCTGTTTTTCTTTTGCCAGTACCGGCTCGGTGACGGTATTAATGAACCAACCCAGTTTATCTGCTTCGGCCCAAAGCATTTTTTCGAGTGCATCATTGGGAACAGTTTGCAAATAATTGGTACGATCGCGACTGGTAGAACCATTGGCTCCGGATCCGCCAATACGTGCAGTCATTTTATCTAATCCGCCTTTACCAAGATTTTCTGACTCGAGAAATAACAAGTGCTCGAATAAATGAGCAAAGCCGGTTCTTCCCTCTTTTTCACGGGCGGAACCAACATGTGCGGTCAGAGAAACCGCAACTACCGGATCGGATCGGTCAATATGAAAGATGACCTGTAGTCCATTTGATAAAGTAAATTTCTCGTAGGGAATTTTGAAAGATGCGGCTTGTTGACCATTTGCAAAACAAGTTGCCACCAGGCACACAAAAAACGATAGGTATTTCATTTGTGATGATTTGGATTTTGAAGGTAAGCAAGAGTGTTTTCACAGCAATGCCATTGAACACAATTACCAGTTTGAAGTTTGGAGTTTGGAGTTTGGCGAAACCGGTTCGTCCTCAAATGCAACCGATTGCCAAAATAGTGCGCAATACTTTATCAGTCATTTACGATGAATTATTTTTAATACCTTGTATGAAACCTTAATCGTT
>Ga0070698_100000849_pt1 | contig 33492 bp, 23 predicted proteins | sample KBSK1502metaG_FD_65477 | JGI IMG/M metagenome (GOLD analysis project Ga0070698, IMG submission 65477) | Corn, switchgrass and miscanthus rhizosphere microbial communities from Kellogg Biological Station, Michigan, USA - KBS K1-50-2 metaG | ecosystem: Host-associated > Plants > Roots >... | reverse complement strand
GGCCGCTCCCGTGGCGCCCGACCAGATGCCGGAGAGGCTCCAGTCGTTCAGCACGTACCCGAGCGCCCGGCCGCCGCTCGTCGACGCTGACATCGCGGGCAGGTTCACCACGAACTGCGCGCGCATGATGTGCGTCTGCGGATGGTTGTCGCCAAGCAGCTCGTCCGACTTCGCCTGATCGGCGCGCACCGTGATCGTGCCGTCGGCGTTGTGCTGCAGGCGCAGCGGCGAGTTCTGCTTGTCGGAGAGACTGATGGTGTCGTTGAAGCCGACGAGCCATCCGTCACGGAAGCGGCGGTTCAAACCGACCTGAATCGAGTGATAGGTCCGCCAGCCGATCGGCTGCTGCTGGTTGATGTTCGCGAAGCCTCTGTAGAACCGCACGAGATCCGGGTTCGTGGAGGCATACGACGTCGACGGATCGGTTGAGGCCGCGGAGGTCGCGGCAGCCGGGTTCTGGTTCGCGGGGATGAACCCGGCGCCCAGATCGATCGCGTTGATGTTCACGGCCGTATTCGTGTTGAAGCCGTGCTGCCCGGCGTAGGCGACATCCAGCACCGACGCGAACGGCGCGGCCATCTGCACGCCGGCGTTCCACTGCGTCGAGGCGGAGAGCTTGTTGTCGTACTGCCAGACCGTCAACGCTGGAGCCGCCTCGGTCGTCAGGCCGGTCGCGCTCAGGTTCTGCAGTTCGCCGTACCGGACCGTCACGTTCCGGGTGAACGGCGGATTGTTGACCGTTCCGTACACGGTGTTTGCGGGTGCGCGGTCGTAAAAGAGCCCTGCACCGCCGCGGACGACGAACCGCTGGTCGCCGTGGACGTCCCACGCCGCCCCGAAGCGAGGCGTCCAGCCGAGCGGCTGATACGTGTACATCGTCTCCGCCACGGGCCCATCGCCCGAGGCGTACACGCCGTTGGTGATCGGACCGCTGTTCGGGACCAGCGAGCCGATCGCGAGCGCCGAGTTCGGCCCGAGCATCTGTCCGGTGACCGGGTCCATCGCGCGGCGATTGGCGGCCACGCACGGATAGACGTTGTTCACGCATCCGGCGACGTAGAGCCTCGGCGCCTGCGCGCGCTGCCACTGCTCCGGCAGGAAGTTCGAGCTGAACCCGTACGCGTCGTACTGCGGCCGCATGTGCGCGACGCGCACGCCATAGTCGAGCGTCACGCGGCTGGTGACGCGCCAGTTGTCCTGCGCGAACGCCTCGTTGTTCACGGCGAGGAAGGCGCCCTCGGCCCACCGCGACGTCTGGGCGTAGGTGCTGAACACACCGACGGCGGCGTTCGAGAACCCGAACGTCGTGTCGAGCGGGTTGTTCGTGTCGTTGGCGAAGCTGATGTTGCCGGTCACGTTTCCGGCGCCGCGCCGCTGAAGGCTGCGGAAGTAGTAATACCCCGCCTTCACCGTGTGCTGCCCGCGCACCTTGGTGATGCTCGCGTTCCACGTGCGGTTGCGCGTGTCGAGGATGAAGTTGGTGCCGCCCGTCACCCCGGGGTTGGCGCCGAACGGTCCGACGTTCGGGTGTGGAGGGTTGGCCACGCGCGTGCCCCAGACGAATTGAGGAGGCGCCAGGATCCGCGTGCCGTCCCACATCGTCGTATCGACCTTGTTCAGCACCCAATATGTGAACGTGCGCGGGTCGAGCACGGTCGCGTTCGGAAACAGGTACGGGATATCACCGAAGCCGGACAAGTTGCGGTTGCCGGCCTGCGTGACGCTCAGCCCCGTGCGGCAGAAGTTCGGCTCGCCGCCGACGATCGAGCACCCTTCCTGGTGATGGAAGTTGGCGCCGAAGGACGCCTCCACGAAGGTCGTCTGCGTCATCGTCCAGTTCAGCGTGCCGCTCGGCAGCCAGATGCCGTAGTCGTGCTCCTGGGTGTCGTTGAATCCGGAGATGGTGCCCGGAATCATCTTGGTGGGCTGCTGATACTCGAGGAACTTGAAGCTGCCGCGCAGCCTGGCGGTCGGCTGGTAATCGACGCGCAGCACGGGCTGGTAGCCGAGCAGGCGCACCGTCGGATCGACGCTCTCGAAGTTGTACGCCTGGCCGGCCGCCTGGGCGACGTTCGGCGCCGGCCACCATTTCAGGACGTTGAGGCCGGTCTGATAGAGGCGGCTCGCCGGGATGCGCCCCACCACGCCGCCGTCCTGGAAGCAGGCGCGCGTGTCGGTGGGCCCGCAGGTGCCCGCGAGGAGCGGATCCTTGATGAACGGATAGAGATTGCCGTTGTTGTCGCGCGACTGGGAGAAGTCCCCCTGCCGCTCGAGCAGCGTCGGCACCCGGTAGCGGTTCACGTCGCCGCCGAACGTCCGCGGGTTGAATTCCAGGTTGAAGTAGAAGAACAGCTTGTTCTGCCCGCCGGGCTTGCCCACCGGACCGCCGAGCGAAAAGCCATAGTCCTGCTTCTTCTCGAGCGGCTTCGGATCGCCGTTGACGACGTTGGTCTGGCGGTTGGAGTTCCAGTCGGAGTTGCGGGCGACTTCGTACAGCGAGCCGTGGAACTGGTTCGATCCGCTCTTCGTGACTGCGTTGATCTGCAGGCCTGCCGACCGGCCGTATTCTGCCTGGTAGGTCGACGTGACGATTTTCACCTCGGCGAGCGATTCGACGCTGACGCGCGTCGCCGGGCGATTGATGCCCGGGTCCATCGCCGTCGCACCGTCGATCATGTAGTTGGAGCCGCCTCCCCCGCCGATGCGCGCGGCGGGATCGAGCGCGCCTGGCGTGACCGCGACTCCTGGCGCGAGCGCGAGCAGCGAGTCGAACGTGCGGTTGGCGAGCGGGAGGTTGCTGACCGACTCGGTCGAGATCGTGAACGACCGTTCGCCGCTCGCCGACTGCACCAGCGGGGTCTCGGCGGTCACGGTCACGACCTCCGACGTGCCGCCGACGTCGATGGTGAGCGTGCCGAGCGCCACGATCGACCCGGAGCTGACGGCGACGCCGGATCGCCGCAGCGTCCGGAACGACGGCATCTCGACCTGGATCGTGTATGTGTCGGCCGTGACGTTCGGGACAACGAAGTCCCCGCTGGCGCCGGTGACGACAGGCGCGGAGGTCGTCGCCCGCGTGTCGCTGATGAGCGTGATCGTCGCGCCGGGAATCACACCTCCCTGCGTATCCTTGACCGTACCGCTGACCGTTCCGGTGACTCCCTGTGCGGCGGCGGACGCCGCCACGGCGAGAACGGCGACGCTGACGGCGCGCGCGCATCGCAGCACCTGTCGCACGAACATCTGATCCTCCGTTGTGCTTGCGTAGGGGCCGACCTTAAGGTCGGCCCCTACAGGAGCTGCCGATGACGCCGACAGCCCGCGCAAAGTAGCATCAACGGGCACGCGGTATCGATGTTGTAACGGTAGCGTTACCGTTACGCGTGGTGCTGAGTCGTAGGGGCCGGCTTCAGTTCACACCTCGTAGGGGCCGGCTCAAGCTCACACTTCGTAGGGGCCGGCTTGAGCCGGCCCTACAGGCGCTCACGGCGCGGCAGGAAAATCGCGGCTCAGGTAATCGACGATCGCCTGCGCCTGGTCGTCGTCAATCGGTGCGCCGAGCCCAATCATCTCGTTGACGACGTAGGCCCACGCATCGGGTGCTCTTCCCGTCTGCGTAACGGTACCGAGACCGTGGCACATGGTGCAGACCATCTCGGTCAGCGCCTTTCCTTCCGCCGCGCGTGACGGGGTCGTGCGTGCGCTGCTGGCGACGGACCCCGCCGCTGCGCCCGGCGTGGACGCGGTCGGGCGCGGTGCGCTCGCATCGGGAAGCGCGAACGCAACAAGCTTCTGCGGATACACCTCCGTGCCGCCGCGATCCGTATCGCCGGGACCACCGGCCGCGATGACGACGTACTGACGCCCGTTGCGCCCCATGAAGGCCATCGGCGTCGCACCGCCCGCGGCTTCGAGCTGCGCGTACCAGAGCTCCTTGCCGGTCTTCGCGTCGAAGGCGCGGAACCGCGCGTCCTTCGTGGCGCCGATGAACACGAGGCCGGTGGCGGTCGTGATCGGGCCGCCGAGATTCGGCGTGCCGGTCGGCGGGATGCCTTTCGCGACGAGCTCCGGATAGATCCCGAACGGAATCTTCCACACGATGTCGCCGGTGTTCGCGTTGACCGCCACCAGCTCGCCCCAGGGCGGCTGCTGGCACGGGTACTTGTTGTTGTCCCAGAAGCGTGTGTATGCGAACTCGTTCCGGTACCCCTCGCCGCCCGGGTCGGGGACCATGCGGCCGATCGTCGCGAGGTTGCTCGTGTTGACGAAGATGAGGCCGAGCGCCGGGTTGAACGCCACGCCGCCCCAGTTGCCGCCGCCGATCGTGCCGCTGAAGACAACGGACATCCCCATGTAGGCGTACGGCGTATAGGGGCCCTCGTTGTACATGTGATCGCGTTCCCACCAGTCGGTGCAGAACTTGTTCGACTCGGGCGTCACGGTGGTGAGGTCGGCCTTCGTCATGCCGAGCCGCGCCCACGGCGCCGGCTTGATCGGGAACGGCTGCGCCGGCGCGGCCTTCTCGCCGGGCACGTGGCTCGCCGGCGCCTTCCGGTCTTCGACGCCGAAGATCGGCTTGCCCGTGAGCCGATCGAGGATGAACAGCATCCCGCCCATCTTGGTGACCTGCGCCACCGCGGGGATGCGCGTGCCGTTTCGGACGACATCGATCAGCGCGGGCGCCGCCGAGAGATCCGAGTCGAACAGGTCATGGCGCGTCGTCTGGAAGTGCCACTTGTACCGGCCGGTGTTCGCATCGAGCGCGAGCACGGAGACCGCATAGAGGTTGTCCCCGGAACGATCGCCGCCGTAGAAGCTGCCGCCGGGGTTGCCGGTCGGAATGAAGACCATCCCCCGCTCGGTGTCGACGGTGATCAATCCCCAGATCGCGGGGCCGCCGCGGTTCTTCCACCCTTCACCCCACGTGCCGGAGCTCGGCTCGCCGGGCTCGGGCACGGTGTGGAATCGCCACACCAGCTTCCCCGTCTTGATGTCGAAGGCCTGCGGATCCCCCGGAGGGCCGTTCACAGCGCCTTCGTTCAGCGAGCCGCCGAGGATCGCGAGGTTCTTGTAGATCGCGGGGGGCGAGGACAGCTGGAACCCGCTGCCGCCGAAGCCGGTGTCGCGCGCGGGACGGCGCCCGGGATGGACGTCGATGACGCCGTGCGTGCCGAAGCTCTCGATCGGCTTGCCCGTCTTTGGATCCAGTTCGATCAGCTGATCGCCGGCGCCGTAAAGCAGCCGCGGGCCGTCCTGCCCGTCGCCAGGCCAGTACGCCACCGAGCGCAGCGAACGGCCGCGCACCTGCCTCTCATAGCGCCAGAGCTCGCGCCCGGTCTCCGGCTCGAGCGCGACCACACCGCCGTCCTGCAGCGTGATGTACATCGTGCCGTCGATGACGACCGGCGTGTTCTGCCACTTGCGCCCCTTGACCTTCGTGTCGAACTCCCATGCCTTCGTCAGTTGGTCGACGTTGGCGGGCGTGATCTGCGTGAGGGTCGAAAAGCGCTGATGGCCGGCGTCGTTGCCGTACGTGCGCCACTCGGTCTGAGCCGAGATGACGACGGTGACGTACGCGGCCGACGCCAGCGCCAGGACGAATCTGTTGCGCATTGCTCTTGTCTCCAGTCTCTCTACCTCAATGCCCGACGCCCGGCTTCCAGGCGCCGGCGCGCCGCTCGGCTTCCGTGAGCGCGTCCGGTGACATGCGTGCAGCCGCGATGTTGCGAAGCTCGAGGATCGCCTTCTGATTGTCGACGAGCGGCGTCTGCCCGGCGGCGATGTCGAACCAGACGTACGCCGACACGTAGTCGCGCTCGACGCCGGTGCCGTCGAAATACATCTGCGCGAGCTGATACTGGGCGCGCAGATCGTCGCCGTCGGCGGCGCGGCGGTACCAGCGGGCCGCCTCCGCGAGGTCCGTCGCGACGCCGCGGCCCCGCCGGTAGAAATCGCCGACCGCGCGCGAGGCGGCCGCATCGCCATGCTGCGCCGCCTTGAGGTACCAGTCGAGCGCACGCCGGTCGTTCCGTGTCACCCCGAAGCCGAAGTCGTACAGCTGCCCCATCTGGAATTCGGCCGGCGCATATCGCTGGCCCGCCGCTTTGCGAAACCACTGAACGGCGCCAGCGGTATCACTACTGGCGTAATAGAGGAGCGAGGCGAGCGAGAACTGCGCGACGGCGTCGCCGCGCGCGGCCCGCACGCGAGCCGCGGCAAGCGCGCGCTCGAGCTCGTCGCCGGCCTCCCCTTCGATCGCGGCCGGCCACGCCAGCATCACGACCATCACCGATGCGCCGAACCACAGAGCACGCATCAACTCCGGATTATAGATTTGCGCCTGTTGATACGATTGGTCGAGTATGAAAGCCACGACCCTCGCTGCTGTCGCCATCGCAAGCCTCGCGCTGCTTTACGGCAGCCCGGCCACGCGCGACGCGTTCGCGCAAGCGGCGGCGCCCGTCAAACCCGACGTCATCTACGTGCCCACACCGCAGGCCGTCGTCGATGCGATGCTGCAGCTTGCCGAGGTCAAGGCCAACGATGTCGTGTACGACCTCGGGTCGGGAGACGGCCGCATCGTGATCAGCGCCGCGAAGCAGTATGGCGCGCGAGGCGTCGGCATCGAGATCGATCCAGCGCTCGTCAAGCGCGCGACGGAGAACGCCGCCGCCGCGGGCGTGTCGGATCGCGTCCGGTTCGTCAGTCAGAACCTGTTCACCACCGACCTCAGCGAGGCGAGCGTCGTGACGCTGTATCTGCTTCAAAGCATCAACGAACGTCTCCGGCCGAAACTGGTGCGCGAGCTGAAGCCTGGCGCGCGCGTCGTCTCGCACGTCTTCAACATGGGCCCTGAATGGCCGCCGCAGCGGACGATCGAGATCGGCGCCAGCCGCGTCTTCCTCTGGACGATCGCCGACCGTGATCGGTAGCTGGAGCGCCACGCGTCAGACCTCGAGACTCACCATCACCTTCACCGCCTCGCGCTGCCGCAGCGCTTCGAAGCCTGCCAGGGCATCGGTGAGCGGCATCCGGTGGGTGATCAGCTCCTGCGGTCGCACTTTCTTCGTCTGAATGAGCGTGATGGCGTCCGCGAAGTGCCGTCGCACGCTGGCGACGACGCCAATCCAGGTCAGGTTCTTGCGCATCACCTGCAGGACGTCGAGCTCCGTCTCGCGGACGATGCCGAGGCTGACCAGCGTGCCCCCGCCGCTCGCGATGTCGAGCGCCGCCTGAATCGCGGCCGGCGTGCCGCCGGCTTCTATCGACACGCCGAATCCGATCCCGCCGGTGACGCGCCGGGCATGCGCGGCGATCGCCTCGCGATCGCCGACGAAGGCATCGGCGCCCAGCGACGCCGCGACCTCGAGCCGCGGCTCGTCCCCCGGCCTGCCGTACACGACGATTGGGCCGACACCCGCCGCCTGCAACACCTGGAGATGCAGGAACCCAAGCGGCCCAGGTCCTACGATCGCGGCGGTCGTGGCTGGAGACGGCTTCAACCGCTCGAGCGTGTGAACGGCCGTCGCCAGCGGTTCGAGGAACGCGGCGCTCTCCATCGACACGTCGTCCGGGAGCGGCAGCAGCGAAGAGGTCGGCACCACGGCGTAGTCGGCGAGCACGCCCGCGCGCGTGAGCCCGATGTGATGCCAGTCCTGACACAGGTTGTACCAGCCGCGCAGACAGTGATGGCACTCGCCGCAGCCGGTGACGGCTTCGATGCCGACGCGCGTGCCGCGAGGCGGCCACGTCGTCCCCGGTCCGAGATCGACAACCTCGCCGGACGCTTCATGCCCCAGGATGAGCGGCGACGGCACCGGCCGGTTCCTGCCCCGATAGAGGCCGTCGCACACGAGCAGATCGGTGCCGCACAGCCCAGACGGGCCGACACGAACCAGCGCCTCGCCAGGCCCTGGCACCGGTATGTCGGTGTCGAGGACCGCGAGGTTGCCGGCGCCCGGAGCGGTCTTGACGAGTGCGCGCACCGGGCCGAACCTTACCAGCCGAGAATCTCGAACCGCGCCTGCGTGCAGGCCCTCACGATGTTCAGGTAGCGCTCGGTCCGCGCGGCGCCGTAGAGGAGCGGGTTCTTCGCGGGCGGATAGTTGTCGTTCACGTACTTCGTCCGCGCGAGGATGTTCATGTTCGTGTTCGGGTGCGACTGCATCACCGACTCCACCTTCATCTTGATGGCCTCGTCCCAGATGTGTTCGTACCCGCCGATGAACGACTCGCGATTCGGAACGTCGGAGCCGGCGGTCACGAGCAGGATCGGATGGTTCGCGCCCTGATACCGGACCGGCACGACCATGCCGATCGAGCCCGGCGTGTGGCCGGTCATCTCGAAGATCGTGGCGGTCACGGCGCCCGAGCCGCTGCCTACCGTGATCGTCATGCCGTCGGTCGCATCGATGTCACGCTTCATCTTTGGATTCGGGGGGCCGCCGCCACGCGCGGGAGCTCTCAGATAGATGTCCCAATCGTCGCGGTGCATGACGGCTTTCGCACCGGTGAGCCGCTGAAGGTAATCGCCGCCGCCCGTGTGATCGAAGTGATGGTGCCCGAAGACGAGGTACTTGATCTTCGCGGGATCGAGGTTCAGCTTTTTTATCGCTGGAACGATGATGTCGCGTGCGTCCGCCTCGCTGTTCATCGTGTCGAAGAGGATGTAGCCATCGTTGGACGTCATCAGCCACGCCCCGATGCCCGTGTTGCCGATCCAGTAGAAGTTGTCGAACAGCCGCTGTCCACCGATCACGACCGGAGGATTGGGCGCCGGATAGGGCTGCAGCTTCGGCTCGCTGTTCGGAACGCCGATCGTCGCGCGCTCCTGGTTCGACGCGCCCCCGCCAGGCGCGCAGAAGATGCCGAAGTCGAACTGCAAATCGGGATCGGTTCCCGCGAGCGCTCTTGCCTTCTCCACGTACTCCTGTCCGCGGGGAGGCATCGCTGCCCATTGCTCGGCAGTCGGATAGTGACTGGTGCCTCCGCCTCCGCCGCGGCCCCCGCGTTGAGCCGACGTCACCGCCGCGGCGCACACGATCGCGATTGCGACCAGAACACCCCTGAGCATCAATCCTCCGCTACTGCAGCGCGTACGCGACCATGCGCGGTCCTGAGATGACGACGTACTGCTTCCCGTTGGCTCCCGTGTAGCTGATCGCGTAGCCCGCGACGTTGAAGCCCGGGCCGGCGGACCAGAGCTCCTTGCCGGTCATCGCGTCGAACGCCCGGAACAGCCCATCGGACGTGCCGCCGATGAAGACGACGCCACCCGAGGTCGCGAGAGGCGCGCCGGAATTGGTCGCGGTGCCGGTCTTCGGAATACCCTTCGCGGTCAGCTCCTTGTATTCGCCGAGCGGCACGCGCCAGACGATGTCGCCCGTGTTGGCGTTGATGCCGAACAGCTCGGCCCACGGCGGCGCACTGCACGGATAGCCGTTCAGATCGAGGTAGTACTCGAACGGCATCTTCGTCTTGCCGAACGAGGGCAGGACGTCCGACGAGAGCATCGCGGACAGCTGGCCGATGGTCGCCACGTTGCGCGCGGTCGCGAAGACCATCCCGCGGCCAGGATCGAACGCGCCGCCGTTGTTGCTGGCGCCGCCGGTCGATCCGGGAAAGACAATGCTCGGCACCATCCCGTACGGCGTGTACGGGCCCATCTGCACGGCCTGGTCGTAGATCTCGGTGCAGTACTTTTCCGCTTCGGGAGAGATCTTCGAGACCTCGGCGCGCGTCATCGAGAGACGCGTGATCGGTTCGGGCTTGAGCGGAATCGGCTGCGTCGGCCAGGCGGCGTCACCGAGCGCGTCGGTCGGCGGAACCGGCCGCTCCTCGACGCCGAAGATCGGCTCGCCGGTCAGGCGATTGAGGAAGAACAGAAATCCGGTCTTCGTCCCCTGCACGATCGCCGGGATCCGCTGCCCGTTCCGGTTCACCTCGGCGAACATCGGCGGCGCGTTGAGGTCGCCGTCGTAGATGTCGTGGTGCGCGGTCTGGAAGTGCCACTTGTACGCGCCGGTCGCCGCGTCGATCGCGACGACGCTCGCGGAATAGAGGTTCGACCCGGGGCGGCTGTTGCCGTAGTTCTGATCCACGGCGTTGCCGAGCGCCACGAAGACGAGGCCGTGCTCGTTGTCGACCGTCAGCGGCTGCCACGAGCCCGGTCCCTTGCGGTCCTGCCAGCCGTTCAATCCCCACGTGCCGAAGTTGGGATCTTCCGGGTGCGGCACGGTGTGGAAACGCCATACCTGCTTGCCGGTCAACAGGTCGAATGCGCGCAGATCGCCCGGGATGCCCCAGCGATTGTGCTCGCCGGTGCGCCCCGGAAAGATCGCCAGGTTCCGGTAGACGGCGACCGGCGAGGCGATCGTGTATGGCTCGCCGCCGGGAATCCTGTCCATGACGCCGTTGACGAGATCGATCGTGCCGACGCCCGGCACGAGCTGACCGGTCTTCGCATCGAGCTGCACCAGCGTGCCGCTGCCGATGGTGACGAGCACGCGCGGCGCGTGGTCGGACGTGCCCGGCCAGTAGGTCATCCCGCGGCGGATCGCGGGGCCTTGTGCCGCCTGGCGCAACGGAAACTTCCAGAGCTCCGTACCGGAATCGGCTTTCAGCGCGACGACGTTGCCGCCCGAGGCGAAGTACATCGTGTTGTTGATGACGATGGGCGCGGGCCCTCCCGGCCGGTAGGTCCACACTTCCTTCAGCCGCGAGACGTTGGCCGGGGTGATCTCGGCCGCGGGCGCGTACTTCATCGCGCCGGCATCGCCGGCCGTGCCCGGCCAGTCGGATGCGCTCTGCGCCGCGAGACCGGCGCTGAGCATCAGGCCCGTCGTCGCGACGCCGAGAAGCAGGCGTTTCATGTATCCTCCGCAGCGAGCTGCCGCGTCGCGGAGAATAGCAGACAACCCGCGCCGCGACGCCGCACGGCGGTGAGTGTTACGGTATCGCCACCGTTACACGCTTTCCGGCATCGACGGCTGGAGATAAGGTCGCGCGCAATGATGAACAGGCGAGAGTTTCTCCAGGGCAGCCTCGGCGCGACGCTGGCCGCGCCGCTCCTGGCCGAGCTGGCCGGCGCGCAGGGACGTGCTCCCGTCACCATCCCCGCACCAGTTCCGGTCACGCGCAAGTTGATCCTCGACGCGAACTCGAAGGCGCTTCAGTGGCTGCGCTCGGCCGACGAGGTGGCGGACGCCGCCATCGAGATGGTCTGCGGCGGCGTCTGTCCGACGGTGCTGCCGTCTCCGGGACACATCAACCCGGCGCGCGTGACGCAGGAGCTGCCGGCGTTCGTCAATCGCATCCGGAGCCACGGCCTGCGCGTGACGCAGATCAAGGGCCCCGCGATTACCGACGCCAGCGATTCGAACGCGGAGGCGATCATCGGCGCCGCCGCGCAGGCGGGCTGCACGCACTACTCGCTTGGCGGATTCACCTACGACCTGACAAAGCCACTCCAGCCGCAGCTCGACGCCATCAAGGGACGCATCGACAGGTTCGTGCAGTTGAACAGAAAGCACAACATCACGCTCGTGTACGACACCGTGCCTGGTCCCGCGTCGGTCGGCGGCAATGTGCTGGACCTGCTGTCGGTGCTCAAAGCCTTCGATCCGAGGTACGTGGGCTTTCACTGGGACACCGGCCACATGGCGCTGCATGGTGACGGCTCGTGGGAGACGCTGATGCGGCTCGCGGGTCCGTACGTCGCGACGGTTGGCTGGCGCGATCGCGGATGGGTGCAGGACCTCGGGCTGCTCGGAGAAGGCGGACCGTACGCGGGTCCTTCGCCGCGCGTCGATCCGCTGGTCACCCTGCCGGACGGCAGCGCAGTGCCCGGCCCCGCTGCCGCGCTCGGGCTCGGCCCTGCTCCAACCGGACGCGCCGGCGGCCGCGGGGCGCCGAGCGGCGAGGAGGGCGATCCGCCTCCGCCGCCTCCACCCGGCGGGCGCGGCAGGGCCGGCGGTCCGCCGCGCGGTCCAGCGAATCCGGCGGGCGCGGGCAGCATCGACGACAACAACCCGCTGTATCACACCGTCAACGGTGAGATGCCGAAGCGCCCCATCGGCGGCCAGAACGTCAAGGGCGGCGGCTGGCACGCGCCGAACGTGGCGATGGGAACCGGCGTCGTCCACATCCCGCGCGTGGCGCAGGTGCTCGCCGAGATCGGCTTCAACGGACCGTCAGAGCTGCAGTCGGAGTATCCGGGAATTGGCGGCGCCGAGACCGGGGCCGACAAGCTCACGCGCCCCCGTCAGTGGGTCATCGGCATGCTGAAGCGCGACGTGCTCACCATCCGCAAGTCGTTCGAGATGGCGAACTGCGGGCTTGCTATCTGAACGCCGAAACGCCTTTCACCGACGACGTAGCCACAGAGACACAGAGGCACGGAGAAAACACAGAGAAAAATTAATCTCTGTGTCTCTGTGTCTCTGTGCCTCTGTGGCCCGTGTCAGGTGAAAAATGTGTCGAACGAGATTAGAAGATCTCGGAGTTATAAAACTCCCCGAGCAGCTCCTGCTCGCTCGGCTTGTCTTCCGGGATCGTGCGGCTCACCCACGTCGTGTTCATGTAGTGCTTGACGCTGATGTTCTCGCTCGTGATGTTGCCGCCCCAGGTGCCGCATCCCAGGCTGGCCGTCTGCGGCATGCCGTTGGTGAACGAGCCGGCGTTGCCGCGCACGTTCGGCTGCCGCACCATGATGCGGCTGACCGGCGCCATCAGCGCCAGGCGATGAATGTGGTCGTCGTCAAGTGACGCGATGCCGACCGAGTGCCCCTTGCCGCCGACGTCGAGGATGTCGGAGACCATCTTCAGCCCGTTGTCGAAGCCGCTGTACTTGAAGATGGCGAGCACCGGCGACAGCTTCTCGCTGGAAAAGCGGTGCTCTTTGCCGATCCTGTCCTCCTTCACGATGATGAAGGTCTTGCCTTCGGGGAGGGTAAAGCCCGCCTTCTGCGCGATCACCGAGGCTGCGCGCGCAACGGTGTCGAGCGTCCGGCGCCCTTCCGCGTCCCACATCACGGCTTCGAGCCTGCGCTTCTCCTCGTCGGTGGCGAGGTAGCCGCCTTCCTTCTGCAGCGCGTCGAGAAACGCGTCGTACACGGCGGCGTCCACGAGCAGGTTGCCGTCGCACGAGCAGCCCGACCCGTGGTTCTGCGTCTTGCTGATCCGCGTGTTCATCGCCGCCTCGGCGACGTCCGCGGTGTCGTCGACGATGACCGTGGCGTTGCCGGCGCCGACGCCATAGGCCGGCTTTCCGGAGCTGTAGGCCGCCTTTACCATCGCGCTCCCGCCGGTCGCGATCGTGAGATCGCAGACCGACATCAGCTCCTGCGCGAGCGGAATGCTCGGCTTCTCGAGGCAGAGAACCAGATCCTCCGGAGCACCCTGCTTCTTCAACGCGGCGCGGATGACGCGCGCGATCTCGAGCGCCGTCTTCCGGCTCATCGGGTGCGGCGAGAAGATCACCGCGTCCCTGCACTTGATCGCGTTGATCGCCATGTTGACCATCGTGACCAGCGGGTTGGTCACCGGCAGCACGCCGGCAATGACGCCGGCCGGCTTGGCGTACTTCACGATGCCCTTTTCGGGCAGCTCTTCGATGACGCCGACCGTCTTCGTGCGCAGGGCATCGCGCAGGATGCCGAGAATCTTCCAGCGCCGCGCCGGCACGCCGTCGGCGCTTCCCATCCCGCTCTCGTCCACGCTCATGCGCGTCAGGCGGCCAAACGTCTGCTCGTTGGCGGTCGCCCAGGCGACGGCCTGGCAGAGTCGATCGACCGCGGCCTGGTCGTAGCGATCGATCGACGTCATCGCGACGCGGGCGCGGTCGAGCAGGCCGCGCGCGTACGCTTTCTCGTCCTCGGTGACGGTCCTGGCGGCGCGGGCGGGAGCGGTCGTTGTGGGTGTCATGTTGTCTGCTTGTCTTAACTTGTATTATAGCAGCGCCGCGCGTATACTTCGCGGGCCATGAAACGCGCGCTCGTCCTCGTGTTCGCACTCGTCGTCGCCGTCCGCGCGGGCATCGTGGCGGACACCGCGGCCGACTGGCCGACGGTCGGCAACGACCCCGGCGGCATGAAGTATTCCACGCTCACCCAGATTACGCCCGGCAACGTCTCGCAGCTCACGCAGGCCTGGACCTACGACACGGGCGCTCCGGCCAACGGGTACACCGCAACGCCGATCGTCATCAACAACGTGATGTACCTGCCGGTCCGCGGGACGACGATCGTCGCGCTCAAGGCCGATGCGGGCGCGGAGCTCTGGAAGTTCGACCTCAAGTCGATTGCCGGTCTCGGTCCGAACCCGTCCGCCGGCGGACGCGGCATCTCGTACTGGCCCGGCACCGCGCAGGCCGCACCGCGCATCGTCATCGCCACGACCAACGGCTTCCTCGTCCAGCTCGATGCGAAGAGGGGCACGCCCGTCGAGGGCCCGGCCGGCGTCCTCAACCTCGCCGCCGGCGTGATGGACAAGTTCGGCGGCACCTATTCGATGAACACGGCGCCGGCCATCTACAAGAACCTCGCGATAATCGCCGGGCGGACCGGCGAGGCGGGACGCTACGGCATCCCCGGCGACCCGCGCGGGATCGACCTCCTCACCGGCAAGGAGGCCTGGCGGTTTCACGTCGTCCCGTATCCGGGCGAGGAGAACTTCGGCACCTGGGGCTTGAACGGCTGGCAGGATCGCCGCGGGCCCGGCGTCTGGATCCCGATGACGGTCGATCCGGTCAACGACCTCGTGTTCGTCCCGCTCGGCAACGCCACGGATCAGAACTTCGGCAACAGCCGCCCCGGGGAGAACCTCTACGCGACGTCGTTGCTGGCGCTGCAGGCGTCAACCGGGAAGCGCAAGTGGCACTTCCAGATGACGCATCACGACATCTACGACTGGGACCTCAGCTCGCCGCCCGCGCTCTTCGACGCGATGAAGAACGGCCAGCGCATTCCCGCGGTCGCGCAGATGACGAAGGTGGGGATGCTCTTCCTGTTCAACCGCCTGACGGGCGAGCCGCTCTTCCCGATCGAAGAGCGGCCGGTGCCGCGGTTCGACGCGCCCGGCGATCAGGCGTGGCCGACGCAGCCGTTCACCACCAGGCCCGCGGGCCTGACCCGCGACGGCATGACGCGCAGCGAGGTGAGCAGGATTTCGCCCGAGGCCGAGAAGTACTGCACGGAGCTGTTCGACAAGTCCGTCAACAGCGGCCCCTACACGCCGTACGGCATGGTGCCGAGCCTGGTGTTCCCCGGCTCTGAAGGGGGCGGCGGCTGGGGCGGCGCCGCCGCGAACCCTGCACTGGGGATCGTCTTCGTGAACACGAGGCATGTCGGCGTGATCGCCCAGCTGCAGACAAGCCTGTCGTCGGGTGTGCTGCCGTCGTTCGCGAAGCAGAAGGTGCCGACCAACTTCTACGTCGACCAGCAGGGCTACCCGTGCAACGCGCCGCCGTGGTCCGAGATCGTCGCCGTCAGCTCGACGACAGGCGATGTCGTCTGGCGGACGCCGCTCGGCGAGTATCCCGAGCTCGCGGCCAGGGGGATCAGGAACACCGGCACCGCGGTCAACGACGGCGGACCGATCGCCACCGCCAGCGGCCTCGTGTTCATCGGCGCCACCGCCGACTTCGGGTTCCGCGCCTTCGACGCGAAGACCGGGAAAGAGCTCTGGCGGGCGACGCTGCCGGATGATGTGATGATGACGCCGCTGACCTATCAGGGCGCGAACGGCAAGCAGTACGTGGCGGCGGTCGCGGGAGGCGGCGATGCCACGTTCCACATTCCGGCGAAGCCGCTCCCCAGGGGCAACGCGACCCTGGTGGCGTTCAGCCTTCCATAAGCGAGCAGCACGATGGACCGACGAGAGTTTCTGCACAGCAGCATCCTCGCCACGCTCGCCGCGTCCGTGATGACGGACGTGACGCTCGCGCGGGCGCAGGCGCCGGCGGCTCAGGGCGCGGCGACCGCAACGCCGCGGCGTCTCATCATGGACGCCTACTCGCGCCATCTGCACTGGCTCCGCACGGCCGACGAGGTCGCCGAAGCCGCCATCGAGATGACGTGCGGCGGCGTCAACCCGACCATCCAGCAGCACCCCGGCCACATCGATCCGGCGAAGGTCGCGACCGAGCTGCCCGCGTTCGTCAAGACGATCGAGAAGCACGGGCTGCGCGTGAAGCAGGTTCGCGGAGGCAATCAGACGCAGGTGGACGCCAGCGTGGAGGCCATGGTCGGCACGATGGGCCAGCTGGGCATCACGCACTACTGGCTGGGGACGGACAACTACGACCTGAGCAAGCCGATCGTGCCGCAGCTCGACGCCATCAAGCGCAAGGTCGAGCGGTTCGTCGCGCTGAACCAGAAACACAACACGACGCTCCTCTATCACACGCGCGCGGGCGCCAACGCCGTCGGCTCGGTCGTCTGGGACCTCCTGTACGTGATGAAGGACTTCGATCCGAAGCACGTCGGCTTCCACTGGGACACGGGCCACATGTCGCATCACGGCAGCAACATGTGGGAGCTGCTGATGCGGACCGCCGGCCCGTACGTCGTCGCCATGGCGTGGAAGGATCGGTCGTGGGCGCAGGACCTCGGGCTGCTCGGCGAGGGCGGACCGTATCCGGGGCCGCAGGCGCCGGCGGCACAAGCAGGCGCCGGACGCGGCGGACGCGGGCGCGGAGGCGCACCAGCAGCAGGCGCGCCTCCCGGCGGACCGAGAGCGGGCGGAGCGCCTCCGGCGGGCGGACGAGGTGAAGGCTTCGGCGAGGGCGACGGCCCGCCTGCGGGCGGCGGCCGCGGCGGAGGTCCGCGCGCGTTCCCGCTCGCGCTGGCCGGCAAGGCGTTCGCGCGCGGCGGCGGGTGGAACTCGCCCTACGTGCCGATGGGCACCGGCCTCGTCGACGTCTTCCGCTACGCGGCCGTCATGCGCGACATCGGCTTCAACGGGCCGATGGAGCTCGAGGCGGAATATCCGCTGGGCGGCGCGGAAAACGGCAACGACACGATCACGCTGCCGCGCGCGCAGGTGCTCGGCAGCATGAAGCGCGACGTGCTCACCATCCGCGCGGCGTTCGAGCAGTCAGGGACGGGGCTGTCGATCTAGGCTCGCGTCAGAAGTTCAGCTCGATCCGGATGCCGTCGGGATCGAGCACGAACAGCTGGACGCTGTTGTCGCGCGGGACGACCTTCTCCTGGAAGTCAATGCCCTCGCGGGCGAGCGCGTGACGCGTGGCGTCGAGGTCGATGCCGCGGAACGCGATGTGGTCGATCGCGCCGGTGCTCCGCGCCGACGGCGGCTCGTCCGGCGTCTTCTGCACGAGATGGATCACGGGCTCGCCATCCAGGTAGAGCCAATAGCCTGTCGACTGGAACGGCGGGCGATCGCCGGCACGCAGCCCGAGGATGCGGACGTAGAAGTCGCACGCGCGATCGACGTCAGCGGCGCGGATGTTGATGTGCTGCAGGGCATCGACCGGCATCGCGTTCACGATACAACTCGCGAGGGGCCCGCCAAACGTCGTAACAGTATCGCTACGGTAACAGGGCGCTCGTGCGGCGCTCAGCGCCGTTCGTACTTCCAGTTCCGCGCCTTGCCCGACGCGATCCATTCGAGCGCCTGCGCCAGCCGCCGCTGACGCGTGTCGTCCGTCTTCGCCGAATCGATCCACTCGACGTACTCGCGCTTGTGGCTCGGCGGGAACGCCTCGAAAGCTGCCAGCGCCTTCCTGTTCTTCTTCAGCGCGCTCATGAAGTAGGCAGGCACCTTCACGGGCCGCGCGGCCGGCCGCCGGGACGCCGCCTTCTTCGCGCCGGCTGTCTTGCTCGCCGCGGCCTCCTTCACCAGCGCCACAAGTTGCCGGGCCCCGGGAAGTTGATCGACCGTCGTAATCCGCTGCCACGCCTTCGCATCGACGCTCGCGGGCTTCCGCCCGGTCCAGAACACCCACCCGCAGTGCCGCTTGAACGCCGCGGTCATGCAGAGGATGCCGCGGTCGTCCACGTACGCGGGGACGCCCCACTTGATCGTCTCCGTGACGCCTGGAGCGCCCTTGTGAACGGCCGCGCGGATGTTCTTCAGGATCGGCTTCGCGAAGTCCGCCGACTTCGCGATGTACGCATCAACACGCGGGTCCTTGTCCGGCATCGATTGATTTCCGGGACGTGGGTTTTGCGATTTGCGATATGCAGTTTGGGCTTTGGGCTTTGGGCTTTGGGATTTGGGATTTGGGATTTGGGATTTTCTAATGAGTCATGGCGTAGATGATGTAGTTGACGCCGAGCTCGTACGCGCCGCTCGTCACGTCCACGGGGAACCGCTCGTCCGCGGACCACTCCCAGTATTCCGCGATGTCGCAGTTGTGGTTGGCGAGCGCGAGCATGCGGTCGTTCGGGTCGTCGTTGACGAACAAGGCTCGGTAGTCGGGCTCGACGTCGACGGTCGGGTGCGGCACGTCGAGCTTCTTGAGATCGAACAGCGAGTGGAAGATGGGATGGCCGACGTCGATCTTGATCCACCGGCGCTCGGGGAGCGCCTTCGCCATCTGCGCGGCCATGTTGTCGAACTCGTCCTGGTGCTCGAAGTCGTCGAAGATGACCAGGCCGCCCTTCAGCAGGTGCAGCCGCAGGTTCGCCGCGCCCTTGTCGCTGATGCGCCAGTACCCCGGCTCGGAGATGTAGAGAATCGGGTTGTCGAAGATGCGGATGTCCTCGAGCTCGAGCACGTTGGTCGACGCCGCGTTGACGCGCATCCGCGTCAGCGTCTCGAGCGCGTCGGAGATGTAGAAGTCGGCCGCCGGGTAGTCGTGGTTCCAGGAGCCGCCGCCGTAGCCGCCAAACCCGAACAGGCCTCGTCCGCCGTACCGGATCCGGGTGAACACGAACCGGCCGTCGTACTGCGGGTTGCCGATCTTCCGCTCCTGGCCGTCCGGCGTGCGGTAGATCGTCTGCGCGGCCGCGAACGATGCGGAAGCAACGAGCAGCAGGACGAGGATCGCCCGTCGTGGCATGGCGTGGTCCTCAGTGAGTCATCGCGTACATGAGCACGTTGAGGCCGATCGCGTAGCCGTCGGGCGAGAACTGGTAGAAGAACCGGACGTCCTCGCCTTCACGCTCCCACGAGTCGGCGACGTCGGTGTCGTGCATCATGATCACGATCAGGTTGCCGCGCTTGTCGTTGACGCCGGTGAAGTCTGGAACCGCGCTCTCTTCGCCGCGTTCGGAGGTGTCGCCGCCGCTCCCGCGCCAGAACTGGATCGACGGGATCTGCGGCAGCTTCTTCACGTCGAACAGCGTGCGGAACACGGGATGCTGAGGCGTGATGTCGAAGACCGGATATTGATCCGGCGGGAGCACGCGCGCGAGCTCGTGCAGCCACTGCTGGTCCGCGGTGTCCCCCCAGTAGTCATCCACCCAGAGAAACCCGCCCTTGAGCAGATACGTGCGCAGCGCCTCGACCTCCGCGTCGCTCAATTGAGCCGTGCCCGCGTCTTCCATGCTGATGTAGACGCATTGATCGAGCTCCGGATCGGTGAGCCGGACGACGATGTGATTGGGCTCGCCGGTGGGGTCCTTGCTGACGCGCATCTTGGTCAGCTCGGCGAGCCGCTTGGAGAAGTTCCGCTCGGCGTCCGGGTAGTCCGTCGACCATCCCTGGCCGCCCGCCTCGCGCCGGTTGCTGGTGTACATCACGCGGCAGTAGTTGAAGCCGTGGCCGAAGGTCTTGGCGTCGGCAAAGTGCGGGCGTACGCGAAAGAATCCTCCGAAGCCGCGCCCGAACTGCGCGTACGCGGCGGCCGCCGCGCACGCGAGCAGTAGGACCGCGACAGCGAGGATTCTGTTCAACTCACCGCGGAGTCTTCCCGTGCCCGGTCACCGTGGCGTCTTGCCGAGCGATCGGTAGTACTCCGCCACCATCTTCTTGAACTGGTCGGGCACCTCGTCGGAGCCCGCGAGGACGACGGCCGCGTCGCCGCTCTCGACCTGGCGCCGCAGGCCGAACTCGATCCGCTTCAGGCCCTCGGTCGCGAAAGTCTGCAGGCTCTGGAGCTCCTTGGCGTCCTTGTAGACGCGCTCGTCCTCGAGCCGGCGCAGCGCCGCGAGAATCTGCTCCAGCTCCTTCGGGTCGATGTTGAAGCCGCGCAGCGTGCCGCGCAGGTCCTGCGCCTCGTTGGCCCACTGCCGCGCCTCGGCGCGCAGCTGACGGATGTCCTCGTCCGACAGGCGGCCGAAGTCGGTGCCGTTGTAGTACGAGCCGTTCCACGGCAGGTTGCCGTACCCGTAGCCGCCGCCGTAGTTGCCGCCGTTGTACCCGTACTGGTTGCCGAAGCCGCCGGCCGCGCCGCCATTCTGCTGGCCGCCCTGCTGACCACCGCCCTGCTGGCCGCCGGCCTGTTGGCCACCCTGACCCTGCTGACCGCCCTGGCCCTCCTGGCCTTGCTGGCCCTGGCCCTGCTGGCCCTGGCCCTGCTGCCCCTGGCCCTGCTGTCCCTGGCCCTGCTGGCCCTGCTGGCCCTCTTGCCCCTGCTGGCCGCGCTGACCCTGCTGCCCTTGCTGTCCCTGCTGATCGCGGCCCTGCTGATTGCGCGCGTTCTGCTGCGCGCGCTCGCGCGTCCGCTCCTGCAGCGACTCGAGGCCGCGCGCGAGCCGCTGCGTGCGGTCGAGCGCCTGTTCCGCCTTCGAGCCGGCGTTCTGCTGCCCCTGGCCGAGCGCCGAGGCTGCTTCATCCAGCCGCTTCTTCAACTGATCGATGCCGCCGGCGATGTCGTTCTCGGTCGCGCGCAGCGTCTCCTGCCCGTAGCCGCGATTGACCAGCGCCTCCGAGTAGCGGATCTTGTCGCGCAGGCGGTTGTCGCGAATCGCGCCCGCCGCCTCGGACAGCTTCCGCGACGCCTGCTTCTCCTGCTGCGCCGCGTCACGCGCCGCCGCGTCGAGATCGCTCTCGAGCTGACCGAGCTTCCCCTCGAGATCGTCCTTCTTCTCGTTGATGCGCTGCGCCTGCTCGCGCCGCTGCTGGCCGTTGGCGGCGAGCCCGTTGACGCCGTTGGAAATTTCCTGCTGCTCGCGCGCGAGCTCTTCGGCGCGCTGCTGCGCGTCCCGGATGTCGCGGTTCGCACGGTCGCTCAGCGAGCGTTCGAGCTTGCGCTGGGTTTCCTTCAGCCGGTCGAGCGCCTGCTGCGCCTGCGACGCGGAACTGGTGTTGCCACCCGCCGCGGCGCGACGCATGGCGTCGGCCGCTTCGCGCATCTGTCGCGCGGAGTCGAGCAGCTCCGGGCGATTCTCTTCGCGCGCGAGGCGCTCGAGACGGCGCGCGGCCTCCTCGGCCTGGTCGGCGAGCGCGCGCTGCTGCGCGCTGCCGCTCGGCGTGGCCGACGCGCTGCCCTGCTGCAGCCGGCGCTCACGCTCGGCTTCCTGCTCCTGCCGGCGCGCGAGCTCCTTCAGCTTCTCGAGCAGCTCGTCCACCTGGCGATCGCCGTTGGCCTGCATCGCGCGGTCGGCGGTCTCGTAGCGGCTCGCCATCTTGTCGAGCTCCTGCTCGAAGATGTCGGCGAGCTCGCGCTGCTGCGACGACTGGCCGCCGCCGCCACCGCCGCCGCCCTGCTGCACGCTGACCTGCGTCTCGTATTCCTCTTCCGCCTTCTGCAGCAGCGTGAGCGCCTTGTTCTCGGGACCGAGCGCCTGGTCGGGCGCCGTCGCGCTCAGCTTGCCTTCGGCTTCCTTCATCGCGGTCACGGCCTGCGGCAGCAGGTCCGCGATCTGCTTGAACTTCGGATCCTGCTGGATGAACTCGCTGTTCATGCGCGTCAGCAGCCCCTCGACCTGCTCGCGCAGCTTCTGCTGCGAGAGGCCGACGACCGTGGAGTTCTGGCGGAACTTGTCGCCCGACACGGTCCGCTTGTCGCGCTGCACGTTGAAGGTCGCGGAGATGATCTGCCGCTGCTGCTCGGAGAGCGCATCCACCTGGTTCTGCGCGCCACCGCCACCGCCGCCGCCACCGCCCTGCGACTGCGCCTGGCGGAACTTCTGGTCGAACGGACGGACGCGCACGAAGTAGAGGTCGCTGCTCGCCTTCTGGCCGCCGTCAACCGAGTCGTTGTCGGTCGCGCGCGCGTAATAGGAGACGGAGTCGCCCGACTTCACGCCGAGCTCCTCGAGATAGAACGTGTGCCCGGCGCTCACCGACGGCAGGCGCTTGCTGCCGTTGTAGAGCGGCACCGACTTCTCCGGTCCACCGTTGACCGAGTAGACCAGCTCGAGGTTCTTCACGCCGTAGTCGTCGTCGGCCGCTGCCTCGACGTACACCTCTTCGATCGCGGACGCCGACGTGTCGCGCCCCGGTCGCGCGAAGGTGACGGTCGGCTGCCGGTCGGTGAGCACGTCGATCGTGTACTGCGGCGACGCGGCGACGCGCTCGCCGTTCGGCGCGTCGAGCTCGACGTGATACGTGCCGTCCTTGTCGGCCTTGAACGACGCGGTGAGGGTGCCGTCCGCTTCGACCGTCAACGGCACGGTCTCCTTGTCGAGCGCGATGCGGCCGCCCTTGGTCTTCATCGTCGGCGTGATGATGACCTTCACCTCGGTCCCGCGCAGCACCGCGATGTCGCCGCCGTCCTCGATCTTCTCCGGCTCGAGCCCCGTGTACGCGGGGAACTTGTATTCGAGCCCGAGCTTGTCCACGTACGGCACGTCGACGACCTTCAACGTGTAGTGCGTCGAGCCCACGCCTTCGGCCTCGACGAAGTACTCCGTCGTCCCCTTGATGCCGAAGAGGATCCCTTCGAAGTCGCCCTTGTCGTTGCGCACGAGCGGCAGCTTCTCGTAGGTGGACGCCGCCGGCCGCTTGATCATCAGCGCGGCCTCCTGCGCGTTGAAGCCGAGGAGCCTGGCCGTAATCGACTGGTCCGCGCCCTTCGGCACGGAGATGTTGCCGGGCGTCACCGAAATCTTGTAGGGCGCGGCCGCCTCGACGCTGCGCGACAGGATCAGCACCGCCGACAGCGCGTCCCGGAAGAACGCCGGACCGAGCAGGACCGCGAGAATCGCCGCGCTCACGACGCCGGCGAAGACCGCGCCGTTCACACGCAGCGGCCTGTGCTCCGCGCGGCGCGGCGCATCGGCCTCGCAGCACTTTTCGATGGCCTGCGAGATCAGCTTCTCCACCAGCGCGCTCGACTCCCAGTGCCGCCCCTCGCGGCTCGACTCCACCGCGCTGATGAGCATCGTCTGCAGCGACGGCTCCTTCTCCTCGAGGTAGAGCGCCACCTGGTCGTCGGTCACGCGCCGCCGCAGCGGCTTGAGGAGGAAGAAGTAAATCGAGCCGACGATCGACGCCGCCAGCACGAGCCGCGCGAACAGGATCGAGGCCGGCGTGAAGCGCGACCACTCCATCAGGTACGCGAGCGCGAAGAAGACGACGACGTTCACGACGCAGGCGCGGACGGCGCCCTTCACGGCGAGGCGCGCGCGCCACCGCGCACGCACGTACCGGATGATGCCGAGCAGGTCCGTCGGACGGGTGGATGCGTGTCGCAGAAAGTCGAACATGGTGCCTCTCAGAATACGCCTGCGCCTAGGTCCTTGATAACCAATTCGAGAAGAGCGTATCGACGCCCAGCAGCAGAACGCCCGTCGCCAGCAGGTACCACCAGAGCCGCTGCGCGCGCTCCTGCGCCTCGGGCGTGAGCGGCACGTCCGACGCGGCCTGCTGACCGTTCTGCCCCGTGCCGCCGGTCGCCGCCGTGACGACCTCCGCGGGATCCAGCGCCGTCAAGTCCGACTCCGCCGGGTCGACGTTGCTCGCGACGACGGTCACGTCGGAGTTCGCCTTCTGCCCGCGGATCTCGTAGAAGCCCTGCTCCTGGAGCTCGAGCACCTGCGCCTGCGACCCCTCGTCCTCGAGCGGCAGCCGCTTGCCCGACGGGGTGAGCGCCAGGCGTCCGGTCGCCTGCGCCTTCGCGCTCGACGCATCGGGATCGAAGATCTGCCCGATCGTCAGCCACGGCGCGGGCTCGGTGTAGTTCGCCAGGTGCACCATCGAGCGATGCAGGAACGGCAGGAAGACCGGCTTGAGCGGCAGGTCGCTCCACGTGAGGTCGAGCGTGGACGCCCACAGCATCACGTGGCCGCTGCCGACCTTGCGCTCGACGAGCGCCGGCGTGCCCGCGTCGAAGCGCGCGAGCACCTGCGTGTTCGGCGCCGCCGTCACGGAGCGGTACGCGTAGAACCGCGCGCTCGAGAAGTCGCCGCTGCGCGGCGCGCGGAACACCTCGAACACGGGGTGGCCGTATTCGAGCGCGCCGACGCGGGCCGACTCGCCGCGCGAGCGATCGATCGGCTGCGACAGCGACGCGGGGAGCACGTCGGCTTCCTGCGGCCACGTCGCGCGCGGCCCGGCGGCCACGAACAGCCCGCCGCCATCCTGCACGAAGCGCGCGAGCCGGCGGCCGAGCGCGGCGTTCACGTCGACGTCGTTGAGCAGCACCACGGAGGCGCGCCGCAGATCCTCGTCGGAGACCGCCGACGGCGCGCGATTGAGGATCTCGAACTTCGGCGCATCGCCAATCGACAACGCGCGATTGAGATAGAGACCGGCGCCCGCCTTCGTGCCCGTATCCACGACGACGATGCGGACGGGCGTCAACGGCGAGATGACGAGGTTGAAGACGTTGTCGGTCGCGAGCGCATCGGCGCCGGCGCGGACGGTGACGCGCATGTTGCGCGACGGCACCGTGAACGGCGCAAACGCCACCGACGCCGAGCCTTCCGGCTGGATGTTGAGCGGCACGGTCTGAATCGCGCGCCCGCTGATCTCGAGCGTCAGCGAATCGCCGGTAACGGGCGCCAGGGTGCGGTTGGCGACCGACGCCGTCAGCGTCAGGCGCTCCTGCTCCGAGAACGTCGAGCGCGCCAGCGACGCCGTCGTCACCGTGGCGTTCGGCTTGTCGGCCGGGCCGCCGATCAGGACGGGCGTCAGCGTGCTGCCCACCGGGAGCTTCGAGCCTTCCTCGCCGCGCCAGCCGCCGCGCTGGAAGTCGCTGATGAGAATCGCTTCCTTCCGCGGCAGCGGCGATTCCGCGAGGATGCTGCCGGCCACCTTCAGCGCGGGGCCGAAGCGCGTCGCCGCGGGCGTCGGCGTCAGTGTGTCGAAGGAGGCAATCAGGCGATCCTTCTCCCCCGTCGATCGCAGGGCGATGTCCGCGCCGGACGAGAAGAGCACGACCGATGCGCGGTCCGTCCCCGCCAGCCTGTTGATGGCGTCGCGCGCCGCGGCCTTCGCACGGTCCCAGCGATCGCCATAGGCCATGCTGTAGCTCTGATCGAGCAGCACGACCACTTCGCGCGCGCCCGGGCCGATGGCGGTCGCGGCGTTCGGCCGCCACAGGAACGGCCGGGCGAAGGCGCCGATGATCAGCAACAGCGCCGCGAGGCGCACGCACAGCAGCGCGAGGTCGCGAATCTTCCGGCGCCGGACGGTCTGGTACGGGATCCGCCGCACGAACATCAGCGACGGAAACTGCTGGACCATCTTCTTCTCGCGCTGGGTCAGGTGGATCAGGACCGGTATCGCGAGGGCGGCCAGACCGACGAAGAAGAGGGGCGCTAGAAAGGCCATGGCTACCTTATTTTCATCATTCTCGCTCTGCTCGACAGATATCGATACAGAGCATGGTCGAGCGGCTTCGACGTGTCGAGCACGGTGTAATCGATGCGATTCGCGGAGAAGCGCTGCTGCAGCGCGTCGAGGTGCGCGCGCACCAGCGACTGATATTCCTTGCGGAACGCGTCGGGCACGACCGGCATCTGCTCGCCGGACTCGATGTCCTCGAAGGCCGAGGCGTCGGTGAAGCCGAACTCCAGCTCCGCCTTATCGAGGATGTGGAAGACGATCAGATCGTTGCCGCGGAAGCGCAGCGGCGCGATCGCGTCGAGCACCGCGTCGGGCTCGTCGTAGAAGTCCGAGATGATCACGAGCACGCCGCGGCGGCCGAAGTGCTCGGCCATCTTCTGGAACGGCGCCTTCAGGCTGCTCGGGCGCCCCGCGTGGACGTTCTCGAGCGTGTGCAGCACGACTTCCATGTGCTTGGCCGACGAGGGGACGAAGTCGACGACGTCGTTGTCGAAGGTGACGAGGCCGACGCGGTCGCGCTGGTGGTGCACGAGGTTGGTCAGGCACGCGGTGAGGATGCGCGCGTAATCGAGCTTGGTGATCCCCACCGTGCCGTAGTTCATCGACTTCGACACGTCGAGCAGCACCGAGAAGTTCGAGTTCGACTCCGCCTCGTACTCCTTGACGTAGTAGCGATCCGTGCGGGCCCACAGCTTCCAGTCGACGCGGCGGATGTCGTCGCCAGGCACGTAGCCGCGATGCTCGGCGAAGTCCACCGAGGCGCCGAAGTACGGCGCCTTGTGCATCCCGTTGATGAAGCCGTCCACGACCGCGCGCGACACCAGCTCCAGGTTCCCGACCCGGGCGAGGACCACGGGGTCCAGGAAGCGGGCGCCTGGAATGGCGGTCTGCGAATGGCCGGCGGCTAGGCTCATTACATCCCCGACCGGGGCATGGGAACGGTTTCGAGCAGCCGATCGGTGATCTGATCGGTGGTGACGCCTTCCGACTGCGCGTGGAAGTTCGTGATGATGCGGTGCCGCAGCACCGGGTGCGCCAGCGCGCGGATGTCGTCGAAGCTGACGTGATAGCGCCCGCTCGTGAGCGCGCGCGCCTTGCCGCCGAGGACCAGGTACTGCGCCGCGCGGACGCTCGCGCCGAACGCCACCCACTTGTTGATGAAGTCCGGCGACTCCTTCGCCCGCGGCCGCGTCGCGCGGACGATGTCGAGCGCGTGCCGCATGACCGGCTCGGCGACCGGCACCTTGCGCACCAGCTCCTTGAACTTGATCAGGTCCTCGCCGCTCACGGGACGCTCGAGCTGCGGGTTCTGAATCGCGGTCGTCGTCCGCACGACCTCGATCTCCTCGTCGTACGGCGGGTGCTCGATGATGATGTGGTACATGAAGCGATCGAGCTGCGCTTCCGGCAGCGGGTAGGTGCCTTCGAGCTCGATCGGGTTCTGCGTGGCGAAGACGTAGAACGGCTCGTCGAGGCTGTAGGTGCGCCCCTGGATCGTGACGCGGTGCTCCTGCATCGCCTCGAGCAGGGCCGACTGCGTCTTGGGAGGCGTGCGGTTGATTTCGTCCGCGAGCACGATGTTGGCGAAGATCGGGCCGGGCGCGAACACCATCTGCCGGCGTCCGGTCGCCGCGTCCTCCTGCACCAGGTCGGTGCCCGTGATGTCGGACGGCATCAGGTCGGGCGTGAACTGGATGCGCGAGAACTTCAGGTGGAGCACCTGCGCCATCGTGTGGATGAGCAGCGTCTTGGCGAGACCCGGCGCGCCGACGATCAGGCTGTTGCCCCCGACGAAGAGCGTGTTCAGGACCTGGCTGATGACATCTTCCTGGCCGATGATGACCTTGCGCAGCTCGTGAAGAATCTGCTCGCGGCCCGCCTTCATCTTGTCCGCGAGCTTGATGTCGTCCGGCGAATCGAGATCGACGACCTCACTGGAGATATACGGGTTCATCGTCACGCGATCACTCATTTGGCACCTTCGAGGGTTCTAATCTCGCGGGTCTTCAGCGCAAGATCGGTCACGAGCTTCTCGAGCTCACTCTGGTACTTCGCCGGGTCCATGCTCTCCTTGAGCAGCCGCAGCGACTCGACGCGGTGCTCCATGTCGCGCTGCTCGAGCACGAGCGCGCGCAGCTTCGGGTCGGCCGGCAGCGACGCCGCGTCCGCGGCGGATCCGATCGCCAGCAGCGACGCGACCTTGCCGTCGGGGCCGGCCGTCGAGGGATCGGTGCTGCCCGCCCTGTCGCCGTTGTCGTCGAGCACCGCGTGCTCGGTGGACAGCAGCCCTTCCTTCTCGTACGCGCGCTGCACCGCGGCCTTCGCGAACTGGAACGCCTCGAGCATCGTCACCCGGCGGTTCTTGTCGCCGTCGGCCTCCTCGCCGGTGAGCGCGTCGATGAAATAGCCGCCGAACAGCGTCGAGAAGTTCTCCGCGCCGTTGCGCGTCGCGGCGATGATGACGCGGCCTGGCCCGGACAGCTCGTTGACGAACGGACCACTGGCGCTCGTCGTGTCCACGAAGACGACCTGCTTGGTCGGCAGCTTGCGGAACTGCGCGTTGAAGTCGGCGGCCGAGATGTCGGGCCCCGGCAGGTTGAACTTCGCGGTCTTGCCGTCGTAGCTGCCGTGTCCGATCATTACGACGTACACGACGTCGTCGGCCGTCGCGAGCTTGGCGAAGCGGTCGAACGTCTTGCCGATCTCCTCGACGGTCGCCTTGCCGTTGACGCGCGCCTCGCCCTCGGCCTGCTGATCGACGAGGTAGACGACGTGATCGGCGGGCACGCCCAGGCGGCCGGCCGCTTCCGCCAGCTCGCCGCCCCACTTGTGGAACAGCTCGCCGTGCTCCGGGTCGCCGGCGAGTCCAACGAGGATCAACAGGAAGGCGTGCAGCATTACGACAACCCGACCGCGCGGCGGTAGCCCCACTCGGCGCACACGAGGCCGACGAGCATGACGAGGATGATCGGCATGTTCCAGAGCTCGCGTTCCTCGACCGATGTGACACCGCGCCCCGCGTAGCTGACGTCTTCGGGCAGCCCGGCGACGTCGGTCGTCGTATAGAACCGTCCGCCCGTTTCCTCCGCGATGCGCCGCAGCGGCGCCTCGTGCATCGTCGGGTCGAAGTATTCGCCGTCGCCCGCGCCCGCGCGCACGTAGGCGCTGTTGGTCCCGACCGGCTTGCCGTTGCGGTCGCCGTCCACCGCGATCTCGTACGCGCCGGGCACCGTCGACACGAACGTGCCGCGGTACTGGCCGTCGCGCTCGCCCGTCCACTGCAGCGGGACGTCGAGCGTGGTGCCGCCCGGGCGCGTGACGCGCGCCATCACGTGCGCGTCGTTGAGCTCGACCCACGTCGGATCGACGACCGAGGCTTCGATGGTGACCGCCTCGCCCGGCTCGACCCGGTCGGTCGTCGTGGTCGCCTCGACCGGCCCGGGCACGTCGGTGACGAGCCACCGCAGCATCTGCCGCCAGAAGTTCTCGTGCGTCATGTCCTCGAGCGGGATGCTGGCGTGCATCTGCCACTCCCACGAGTCCTGCGCCATGAAGGCGATGCTCTTGCCGCGGCCGTACGGCTGCCAGATGAGCACCGGCATGTTGCGCAGGCGGTCGTCGGTGCCGTTCATCAGCACCGTGGCGGCCGGCTTGAGCGACAGCGGGGTGTTGATCGTCGTCACCTGCGGCAGCTCGGGCCAGCGGGCGGCCGACGCCTCTTCCGTCCCGGCAATCTGCGTCACCGCGTGCGCCTGGCCGGCGCGCGTCGGCAGCACCTTGATGCGCGCGAACGTCGTCGGCTCAGCCGCGCGCGTCTTGGGATCTATAAGGAGTGGCAGCGCGTCGGCAACCGGCGTGCCGCCGTAGCCGCCTTCGCCGAACGAGCGCGCGCCGCCGAGCATCAGCATGCCGCCGCCGCGGCGATCGACGAAGTCCGCGATCATCTGCAGCTGGTCGGCGCTGAACGCGGCCGCCTCGATGCTGCCGAGGATCAGCCCCTTGTACTGGAACAGCTCGTCACGCGTCTTCGGGAAGCCGCCGAGCAGCTCGTCGACATTGGCCGGATCGACGCCCAGGCGCAGGAACTTGTTGTCGGCCGTCCGCTGCAGCGTGACGATCTGCAGGTTCTTGTCGTCGGCCACTGCGCGGTTGATGAACTTCATCTCCGAGCGCGGCTCCCCCTCGAAGTAGAGGATCCGCTCGCGCGTATCGCGCACGTCCACGAGCGCGTCGCGCTGGTTGTTCTGCGCGACGACCTCGCCCGGCTGCGGCGCAACCTTGAACGTGAACACGCGCGGGCCCGGCGTGCTCGCGGTCGCGCGCACGCGTACCGCCGCGGGGCTGCCGTCCACCGGGAACTGCACCTTCTGTGAGCCGACGATGCGGCCGTCGTCCTCGACGTCGAGCGTCACGGTCTGGCCCGAGTAGCCGGACTGCGTGATGACCGCGTCGACGAGCAGCGATGCACCTTTCAGTACGGTGCGCGGCGTGCTGACACGATCGATCTGGATGTCGCGCGGCAGCTTGGCGCTGCCGACGCCGACCGTGAAGACCGGCAGCTTTTCCGCCTTCAGGTTCAGCAGCGTGTTGGTGAGCGAGCCTTCTGTCGTGTCGGCGCCGTCGGTGACCAGGATGATGCCCGCAACCGGCAGGCCGGCGAGCTCTTCACGCACGCCGTCGAGCGCCGTGCCGATCTTGGTCTGCGAGCCGCCGAAGGTCAGGTCCTTGACGGAATTGACGCGCGCCGAGGTGTTCGAGAACCGGAACGTCCGCACCAGGAACCGATCGGACAGCGACTTCAGCAGCGGGCTCGAGTTGGCGGCCAGCTCCTGCCGCAGGAACTCGGCGCGCGGCTGGTTGTTGGTCCAGTCGCCAATCTGCATGCTGCGCGAATCGTCCATCAGGACGGCGACAACGTTCTGCTGCGGGATGGCGGCCTTGACGACCAGCGTCGGCCGGAACAGGCAGAAGACGACGAGCGCGAGCGCGACCATGCGCAGCGCGGTGAGGACGATGCGGTCGCGGGTGCGGCCGTTCACGCCGACGGTGCGATACGTGAAGATGGCGGCGCCCATGATGAGCGCGGCAATCCCCGCGGCCACGAACGAGGCCGTCGTGATGTCGAAGCGGAAGTCTCCCTGCTGGAAGACCACCGGCCGGTAGGAGAAGAGCGCCTGGAAGACTTTTTCGAACACCGGCAACTCCTGCTGGCTCCAGACTTCTGGCGTCAGGCTGCGGGTCCGTCGTCCCGAAGCCCAAGGCCCGAAGCCTGAAGCCGGTTAGAGGCGCAGATCATAGTTTCACTGCGTCATGGCATACAACAAGACGTTGATGCCGAGCGCGTAGCCGGGAGGCGAAAACAGGCGGGAATATTCGCTGTCCTCGCGCTCCCGCTCAAAAGAATCGCCGACATCCGTATTGTGCGTCATGAGAACCATGATCCGGCGGTGCCGATCCCGGATCGCCCGGACGTGGACCTGGGCGCTGTCCTCCGCGCGTTCCGACGTTTTCCCGTTGTTCTTGAGCCAGAACGTCACGTTTGTAATCTGCGGCACCTTCTCCAGGTCGAACATCTCACGCATGATGGGGTCGGCGGCGGAAATGTCCTCGATGGGATACTCCTCCGGCGGGAGCGCCTTGGCGATCTCCTGCTCCCACTGCTTCCACGCTTCGCTGCCCCAGAAGTCGTCCACCCAGAGAAACCCGCCTTTCAGGAGGTACTCCTGAAGAGCTGCTGCCTCTTCATCCTTGATGCCAATCGTCCCCACATCTGAGGCGATCAGGAAGGGGCAGTCGTAGAGCTTCGAATCCGAGAGCTTGACCACCCACGTGTTGGGCCGCTTCTGCCCCGCGTCGTAGCTGATAGGGGTGGTGGTCATCTCCCCGAGGCGGATCAGCAGGTTGATCTCGCTGTAGGGATAGTCGGTCTTCCAGCCGCTGCCGTCACGCTCGGAGCGCACGCTCGTGTACCACAGGCGGCAAATCGTGAAGTCGCGATCCGGCCAGTCGGCGGGCGGAAACCGCGCGCGCGTGAAGCCCTCCGGGTCGGTCTTGAACAGGTCCTGCTGCGGCTTGGAGGCGCCCCCTCCCAGCTGCGCGAACGCGCACACCGCCGACGCGGCACATGCCGCAGCCACGAACAAGGCGAAGGCGCTGCGTCTAGACATGACAGGCCGCGCGCGGCGTCAGCAACCCGACGCGAACGTCGGGGGGCCGACCTTCACGTCGGCCCTCGCTTGCGAAAGATGCGCGCGGAAGCCGCCATTATCGCAGAGGGGAACCAGATCCAGACGGACTCGCTCGCGAGCACGCGCAGCCCGCGGGGCGAGAAAAACCCGACGCCGATTGGAGAGACCTGGATGGGCCGCCACGGGAAGAAGTAGCGGTGGTTGCTGAAGGGTGAAAAGAAGGCGATGCCGCGGCCGCCGTTGGTCAGGGCGTCGAGCAGGCCGTGGGACAGGGTCACGGCCGCGAACCAGGCCCAGAGAACTCCCAACGACCAACCGCCAACTCCCAAGGAGTCTGGTGGCGCAGCCTTGCGGGTGTGGGTCGCCGCAACAATTCCCGCGAGCGCCGCGAAGAAGAACGAGTGCGTGAAGCCGCGGTGGCCGAACAGGTCCTCGTAGCGGATGCCGAACGCGAACGAGATGACGTCGATGTCGGGCAGCATCGAGCACCCGATGGTCCAGATCCAGAACGCTGGCGGCAGCCGGCCGCGCCACCACTGACCCGCCGCGCTCGCGACGATCGCGTGCGAAAGAATGGTGGGCACTACAGGCCGGGCGGGAGCGCGACCTCGGCGTCGCTGCCGACGACCGTGGTCCACTCGCGCACGCGCCATTTCGTGACGAGACCATTGGTCACGTAGGGATCGGCGTTCGCGAACGACTCTGCTGCCGCGGGCGAGTCGCCTTTGAACAGCAGCACGGTGCCGTCAACGGGGTTGGCGAGCGCGCCCGCCAGCACGAGCTCGCCGCGCGCGACGGCGGCCTTCGCGTGCGCGAGATGATCTTTGCGGAATGGCACGCGACGCTCGGCGTAGTTATCAACCACGTCGTAGAAGAGCAGAAAGTGCATCGACGAGGACCTCGGAAAATGTCGGTTGATCGGGGATGGCCGACGGCGTCACGGTTAACGGCAGGAACTGGTTCATCGTTCGCGTAATCCCTTCTCGATAAGCTGTCGCATGCCTGCAGTACATCCACACGAGAACGCCGACCGCGGACGCAAAGATGTCCATAGCGATGTACCAACACTTCGTGCGGGTCGAAAAGGTCGACCAGATTGCCCTTGGCATCGCGTCGGAATTGTATGGTTCTACGTACCCGACGGCGTAGTAAATGTCTGTGGCGATGATGAAGGCGACCGTGATCACCGGTAGGTAGTTAAGGACAACGCCAATCGACCCGAAGAATGGAACCCGCTGCCCCCGAGCGAGCTCGCGCACTCCGAGCCCCGTATAGGGTGCGTCGTCTTCTTCGAGCGGTGTGAATACCATGAATGCGCGGATTCGAAGATAGATGAGACGACGGATTTCGGGTTTGCGTTCGACGCTCTCTGTGAGTAGCGCACCGATCTCATGGTTCTCTCGACGAGCACAGAAACAGTGGTACAGAGCGACGAGCAGCAAAACAACGGCGCCGACCACCGACGCATCACTCGTACTGAGATGGATGCCAAGCAGTGATACGCCGACGGTATTGTTCTGCACCCACGCGCTGATCTGGGCGATCGCGACCTGCTGTGCGCCCCATGTCGCCGGTGCCTGCGCCGACGCAAACCGCTGATCCCAGGACGCGTACAGATTCCACAAACCCGCCATGATCGCAGCCGAAGCGAAGACGCCAACGATCA